>OJJJ01000081.1_pt1 | contig 68659 bp, 65 predicted proteins | sample 1596311 | NCBI WGS metagenome assembly OJJJ01 (sample SAMEA4350140, study PRJEB24818) | metagenome | biome: human; feature: gut; material: faeces | place: Denmark | collected 2013-09
AAACCGACAAAGGGACCGCCGGGCTCGCGGCGCTGCTGGCGTTTCTGGTGATGAACGCCACAATTAACGCATTGCTTATCCTCAACGGCACGCTGGCGCATGAGAACCCGGGCGCGGTGGGACAGGGCATGACGCTGGGCATTCAGACGCTGGAAACCGGCGTGTTCGGCGGCGTGGTCATTGGACTGGTGACCTGCGCGCTCCATCATCGCTTCAACAAAATTGCGCTTCCGCAGTTCCTCGGCTTCTTTGGCGGCTCACGCTTTGTCCCCATTATCAGCTCGCTGGCGGCGATACTCGTCGGGGCTCTCATGACGGTAGTTTGGCCGCATTTCCAGAAGCTGATCTTTGGCCTCGGCGGGCTGGTGGATGCCACCGGCTATCTGGGTACTCTGCTGTATGGCTTCATCCTGCGCATGCTTGGCCCGTTTGGTCTGCACCACATCTTCTATCTTCCGTTCTGGACCACCGCGCTTGGCGGCAGTGAAATCGTCAACGGCCATCTGGTTGAGGGCACACAGCGGATCTTCTTCGCCCAGCTTGCCGACCCGAACACGCAGCATTTCTATGAGGGCACATCGCGCTTCATGTCCGGGCGCTTTATTACGATGATGTTTGGTCTGCTGGGGGCTTGCCTCGCGATGTACCACACGGCAAAACCCGAGAATAAAAAGCGCGTTGCGGGGCTGCTGCTTTCAGCGGCGTTAACCTCTTTCCTGACGGGAATTACTGAGCCCATCGAGTTCTCATTCCTGTTTATTGCGCCGGTGCTGTACGTCATTCATGCGGTGTTCGACGGGCTGGCGTTCATGCTCGCGCACATGCTGCACATCACCATCGGACAGACTTTCTCCGGCGGTTTTATTGATTTCGTGCTGTTCGGCATTCTGCAGGGTGAGGCAAAAACCAACTGGATGTTCGTCCCGCTGGTGGGCGTGCCGTGGTTCTTCCTTTACTACTTCACCTTCCGCTATCTGATTAACCGTTTTGATTTTGCCACGCCGGGCCGTGAAAAGGAGGCGGTGGCTGACGAGGTTACCCTGCCGCAAAGCGACCGCGCCACGGCGGTGATTGCCGGATTAGGCGGCAGAGACAATCTGGATGACGTTGACTGCTGCGCCACGCGCCTTCGCGTCACGGTGAAAGACGGTAGCAAAGTGAATGAAGCGGCATTAAAAGCGACTGGCGCGCGCGGCGTCATCGTGCGCGGTAACGGTGTTCAGGTCATTTATGGCCCGCACGTCACCATTATCAAAAATGAAGTGGAAGAGATCTTATCGTAATGAAAACTGTACTGGATAACCTGAAGGGAAAACTGGTCGTCTCCTGTCAGGCGCTGGAAAACGAACCGCTGCACAGCCCGTTTATTATGTCGAGAATGGCGCTGGCGGCGGCGCAGGGCGGGGCTGCGGCGATCCGCGCCAACAGCGTGGTGGATATCGAAGCCATTAAAGGTCTGGTCTCGCTGCCGATCATCGGGATCATCAAACGGGACTATCCGGATAGCGAGGTGTTCATCACCGCGACGATGAAGGAAGTCGATGAGCTTATGGCGGTCACCCCGGACATCATCGCGCTGGATGCGACCGCCCGGAAGCGTCCCGGTGGGGGAACTCTGGAAACGTTGGTCGCGCAGATCCGCGCCCGTTACCCCTCGCTGCTGCTGATGGCGGATATTTCCACCGTGCAGGAGGCAGTGACGGCGCAGGCACTCGGCTTTGATTGTGTTGGGACCACGCTTTACGGCTATACGGCGGAGACCGCAGGCCATTCGCTTCCGGAGAATGACTGCGGGTTACTGAAAGCGGTACTGGCTGCCGTCACGATCCCGGTGATTGCCGAAGGCAACGTGGATACTCCCGAGCGCGCGGCCAGATGTCTGGCGCTTGGGGCGCATGCGGTGGTTGTCGGGGGAGCCATCACCCGTCCGCAGCAAATTACGGAACGGTTTATGGCGGCGATTGGCGCGCAAAGCACCGATGGAGCATGACCATCCGGCGGGGATCTGCGATACTTATCGTTTATCCCCTTAACCGAGATGACTATGCAGTACCCGATTAACGAGATGTTCCAGACCCTGCAAGGCGAGGGTTACTTTACCGGCGTTCCCGCTATCTTTATTCGTTTACAGGGATGCCCGGTTGGCTGTGCCTGGTGTGATACCAAACATACGTGGGATAAACTCGCAGATCGGGAAGTGTCGCTGTTTAGCATTCTGGCGAAAACCAAAGAGAGTGATAAGTGGGGGGCTGGCAGCCCGGAAGATCTGCTGGCCATCATTGGTCGTCAGGGCTGGACGGCTCGCCACGTGGTGATCACCGGCGGCGAACCCTGCATCCACGACCTGATGCCGCTGACCGAACTGCTTGAAAAAAACGGTTATAGCTGTCAGATCGAAACCAGCGGTACTCATGAAGTGCGCTGCTCCCACTCCACGTGGGTGACGGTGTCGCCAAAGGTGAATATGCGCGGCGGGTATGACGTGCTTTCTCAGGCGCTGGAGCGTGCAGATGAGATCAAACACCCGGTCGGCCGCGTGCGTGATATTGAAGCGCTGGATGAGTTGCTGGCGACGCTGACGGACGAAAAACAGCGCGTGATTGCGCTACAACCGATCAGCCAGAAAGACGATGCGACGCGTCTGTGCATTGAAACCTGTATCGCCCGCAACTGGCGGTTGTCGATGCAGACGCACAAGTACCTGAATATTGCCTAAAAAAGCCCGGTGGCGCTCGCGCTTACCGGGCCTGCGGTTCGAGGCTTTTGCCGGCCGGGTAAGGCGAGGCCGCCACCCGGCAAGCATTACTCTCCGCGATACACGCAGCCTGCGGTGCAGGTCTCTTTGATCATCACCGCGCTCAGCAGCGGCACCAGCGGTTTCATCTGATCCCAAATCCATTTTGCCAGCACTTCGCTGGTCGGGTTCTCAAGACCCGGAATGTCATTCAGATAGTAGTGATCCAGACGATCGTAGGTCGGCTTAAACGCGGCCTTCAGTTCAGCAAAGTCCATGATCCAACCGGTATGCGGATCGACTTCACCGGTGATCTCAAGACGCACCATAAACGAGTGCCCGTGCAGGCGGCCACATTTATGCCCTTCAGGGACATGCGGAAGGTGATGGGCGGCTTCGAAGGTGAAATCTTTAAACAGTGTGGTGGACATCATCGCTCTCAGTAATGCGGAAAAAACCGCCGCATAGTACCGGAAAGCACAATTTTTATCATTAACTAAAACGGCTCTGATACCGGAACGCCGTTTATGAGGCCTTTCATTCATTTATTCTATTTAAATTTCAACAAGTTAATTAATCTGTTTTACCGTTAAGAACGATAACTAAAAGAGGTTAGTCCTTTTGGTTATTTATTATTTCCATCCCTTCTTTAATTGTTATTATCCCCGCCGTTAACCTTATCTTCAGTTTGGATTTATTCGCTTAAAGTCCGCTTTGCTACTGGAACATAACGACGCATGACAACACAGGCCCCACCTTCAAATTTGCTTCCCCTGAACCCGGAGCAACTGGCGCGCCTTCAGGCCGCGACCACTGATTTTTCACCCACTCAGCTTGCCTGGGTTTCCGGCTATTTCTGGGGAATGCTCAACCAGCAGCCTGGTGCCGTGGCTGGCGCACCGGCAACGGCCGTTGAAATTCCTGCCATTACGCTGATCTCCGCCTCACAAACGGGCAACGCCCGCCGCGTGGCGGAAGCGCTGCGTGATGACCTGCTCGCCGCCAAACTGAACGTGAACCTGGTGAATGCCGGGGAGTATAAATTTAAGCAAATCGCGTCAGAAAAACTGCTGGTGGTTGTCGCCTCAACGCAAGGGGAAGGTGAACCCGCAGAAGAAGCGGTGGCGTTGCACAAGTTCCTGTTCTCGAAAAAAGCCCCCAAACTGGATGGCACCGCCTTTGCCGTATTCGGCCTGGGTGACACCTCCTATGAATTCTTCTGCCAGTCCGGTAAAGATTTTGACAGCAAGCTGGCGGAGCTGGGCGCAGAGCGCCTGCTGGACCGCGTAGATGCGGATGTTGAATACCAGGCGGCTGCCGCGGAATGGCGTGCACGCATCGTTGAGATACTGAAAGCCCGCGTCCCGAAAGAGACGCCAGCACAGGCCGCCGTTACCGCAGCGGGCACTGTCAATGAGATCCACACCAGCCCTTACACCAAAGAGGCTCCGCTGGCGGCGAGCCTGTCGGTGAATCAGAAAATCACCGGCCGCGATTCGGAAAAAGACGTCCGCCATATTGAGATCGATCTCGGTGATTCCGGCCTGCGTTATCAGCCTGGCGATGCGCTGGGCGTCTGGTATCAGAACGATCCGGCACTGGTGAAAGAGCTGGTCGAGCTGCTGTGGCTGAAAGGCACGGAGCCTGTCACCATTGAGGGCAAAACGCTGCCGCTCTCCGAAGCGCTGCAGTGGCATTTCGAGCTGACGGTGAATACCGCCAATATTGTGGAAAACTACGCCACGTTAACGCGCAGCGAATCGCTGCTGCCATTAGTGGGTGATAAGGCGAAACTGCAGCATTACGCGGCAACGACGCCAATTGTCGATATGGTACGTTTCTCGCCAGCTCAGCTGGATGCAGAAGCCCTGATCGGCCTGCTGCGTCCGCTGACACCGCGTCTTTACTCCATTGCCTCCTCGCAGGCCGAAGTGGAAAGCGAAGTGCACATCACCGTCGGTGTGGTGCGTTACGACATCGAAGGCCGCCCGCGTGCGGGTGGTGCGTCGAGCTTCCTGGCTGACCGCGTAGAGGAAGACGGCGAAGTCCGCGTCTTTATCGAGCACAACGACAATTTCCGCCTGCCAGCGAACCCGGAAACCCCGGTCATTATGATTGGTCCGGGAACCGGTATTGCACCGTTCCGCGCTTTTATGCAGCAGCGTGCCGCAGATGACGCGCCAGGCAAAAACTGGCTCTTCTTCGGCAACCCACACTTTACAGAAGATTTCCTCTACCAGGTGGAGTGGCAGCGTTACGTGAAAGAGGGCGTGCTGACCCGCATCGATCTGGCCTGGTCCCGTGACCAAAAAGAAAAAGTATACGTACAAGACAAACTGCGCGAACAGGGCGCGGAGCTGTGGCGCTGGATCAATGATGGTGCCCACATTTACGTCTGCGGCGACGCCAATCGCATGGCGAAAGACGTTGAGCAGGCGTTGCTGGAAGTGATTGCCGAATTCGGCGGTATGGATGCCGAAACGGCGGATGAATTTTTAAGTGAGCTGCGCGTTGAGCGCCGTTATCAGCGAGATGTCTACTAATGAGCGAAAAACATCCAGGCCCACTGGTGGTCGAAGGCAAACTGTCTGACGCCGAACGCATGAAGCTGGAAAGCAACTACCTGCGCGGCACCATTGCCGAAGATTTAAATGACGGTCTGACCGGCGGTTTCAAAGGCGACAACTTCCTGCTGATCCGTTTCCACGGTATGTACCAGCAGGACGACCGCGATATTCGCGCCGAACGTGCTGAACAGAAGCTGGAGCCGCGCCACGCGATGCTGCTGCGCTGCCGTCTGCCGGGCGGGATCATCACCACCAGACAGTGGCAGGCGATCGACAAGTTTGCCGGTGAAAACACGATTTACGGCAGCATCCGTCTGACCAACCGTCAGACCTTCCAGTTCCACGGCATTCTGAAAAAGAACGTGAAGCCGGTACACCAGATGCTGCACTCGGTTGGGCTGGACGCGCTGGCGACCGCCAACGACATGAACCGCAACGTGCTCTGCACCTCGAACCCGTTTGAGTCTGAGCTGCATGCCGAAGCCTATGAATGGGCGAAGAAGATCTCTGAGCACCTGCTGCCGCGCACCCGCGCCTATGCGGAAATCTGGCTCGATCAGGAAAAAGTCGCCACCACTGACGAAGAACCGATCCTCGGCCAGACCTACCTGCCGCGTAAGTTCAAAACCACCGTGGTGATCCCGCCGCAGAACGATATCGATCTGCACGCCAACGACATGAACTTTGTGGCGATTGCGGAAAACGGCAAGCTGGTCGGCTTCAACCTGCTGGTGGGCGGTGGTTTGTCCATTGAGCACGGTAACAAGAAAACCTACGCCCGTACCGCGAGCGAGTTCGGCTTCCTGCCGCTCGAACACACGCTGGCCGTGGCGGAAGCGGTGGTCACGACCCAGCGCGACTGGGGCAACCGTACCGACCGTAAAAACGCGAAAACCAAATACACGCTGGAGCGCGTGGGCGTTGAGACGTTCAAAGAAGAGGTGGAGCGTCGTGCGGGCATTAAGTTTGAACCGATCCGCCCTTACGAATTCACCGGTCGCGGCGATCGCATTGGCTGGGTAAAAGGCATCGACAATAAATGGCACCTGACGCTGTTTATCGAAAATGGCCGCATTCTGGATTATCCCGGCCGTCCGCTGAAAACCGGGCTGCTGGAAATTGCTAAGATCCATAAAGGCGAGTTTCGCATTACTGCTAACCAGAACCTGATCATTGCTGGTGTGCCGGAGAGCCAGAAGGCGAAGATCGAGAAACTGGCGCGCGATCACGGGTTAATGAATGCGGTGAAACCGCAACGTGAAAACTCTATGGCCTGCGTGTCGTTCCCGACCTGCCCGCTGGCGATGGCCGAAGCAGAACGCTTCCTGCCGTCATTCACCGACAAAGTGGAAACGATCCTGGAAAAACACGGTATCCCTGACGAACATATCGTGATGCGCGTGACGGGCTGCCCGAACGGCTGCGGCCGCGCGATGCTGGCAGAACTGGGTCTGGTCGGTAAAGCACCGGGTCGCTACAACGTGCATCTTGGCGGCAACCGTATGGGCACACGTATTCCGCGTATGTACCGCGAAAACATCACGGAACCGGAAATTCTTGAATCTATCGATGAGCTTGTCGGGCGCTGGGCAAAAGAGCGCGAAGCGGGTGAAGGCTTCGGCGACTTTACGGTGCGTGCGGGCATCATTCGCCCGGTGCTCGATCCCGCAAGGGATTTCTGGGAGTAACATCCCGACGGTTTAACAGGTGTTGTAGGCCGGGCAAACGCAGTGCCGCCCGGCAAAACAGGCAAGTGAGGTTCTTATGTCCGTACTCGATCTAACCGCCCTTAATGACCTGCCAAAAGTCGAACGCATCCTGGCGCTGGCAGAAACCAACGCCCATCTGGAAAAGCTGGACGCCGAAGGGCGCGTGGCGTGGGCGCTGGAAAACCTGCCGGGTGACTATGTGCTCTCGTCGAGCTTCGGTATTCAGGCGGCGGTCAGTTTGCATCTGGTGAATCAGATCCGCCCGGACATTCCGGTGATCCTCACCGATACCGGCTATCTGTTCCCGGAAACTTACCAGTTTATCGATGAGCTAACGGACAAGCTCAAGCTGAATCTGAAAGTCTACCGCGCAGAGCAGAGTGCGGCCTGGCAGGAGGCGCGCTACGGCAAACTGTGGGAGCAGGGCGTTGAAGGCATTGAGAAATACAATGAGATCAACAAAGTCGAGCCGATGAACCGGGCGCTGAAAGAGCTGAACGCGCAGACCTGGTTTGCGGGCCTGCGTCGTGAGCAGTCCGGCAGTCGGGCGACGCTACCGGTGCTGGCGGTGCAGCGTGGAGTATTCAAAGTGCTGCCGATTATCGACTGGGATAACCGCACGGTGTACCAGTACCTGCAAAAACATGGGCTGAAGTACCATCCTCTGTGGGATCAGGGGTATCTGTCTGTGGGCGATACCCACACCACGCGTAAATGGGAACCGGGAATGGCGGAAGAAGAGACGCGATTCTTTGGATTGAAGCGCGAGTGCGGGTTGCACGAAGGGTGATGTCTTTTCGCCCGGTGGCGGCTACGCCTTACCAGGCCCACAAAGGTACGAAACGTAGGCCCGGTAAGGCGTAGCCGCCACCGGGCTTAACTACATCAGGCTTTTCCCGCTTTCGCCAGCTCCTTCACCAGCGGTAGCATCACTTTCACCACATCCCGGCTGCGGTGCTCAATCCGCTGCGGCAGTGCGCTATCGATGTGCTGCAGATTATCCAGCCTCACGTCGTGCCAGCTTGTCCCGTCCGGGAAGGCTTTCGATTTGGCGCGCTGCTGGTAGCCATCTTTCTTACCCAGCGTCCAGTTGGTGGCCTCAACGTACAGCACCGGAATACCGGCTTTATCGAACACTTCCCCGTCGTTACAACATCCCGTGCCTTTTGGGTAATCCGGATTTCCGCCAGGATTGGTGGTGGCATAAACTCCGTGGCTGCGCGCAATCGCCAGCGCCCGATCGCGGGTTAATTTACGCACGCTGCTCGGCGTACGTTGTCCGCTATTGAAATAGAGTTTATCGCCCACGATAAGATTATCGAGGTTAATTACCAGCAGCGTATTTTTCTTCTCTTCAGCACTCATGCGCTTAAGGAGATTCTCAGCGCCGAGTTTTCCCTCTTCTTCACCGCTGGTCGCAATAAAGCGAATGCCGTATTTCGTCGGAATATTTTTCATGCGCTCGGCCAGCTCTAACATCACGCCCAGACCCGCCGCGTTATCATCTATTCCCTGTAGCGTCAGCCCGCCGAGATTATTGTCGGTATCGGTGTCGCTCAACGGCGCGAAGGTATCCAGGTGCGCCAGAATAATAATCTGCTGCGCGGTTTTACCTTCGTGTGCCGCAATAACGGTACTGCCGGTCACGTTATGCCAGTTTTGCGTTTTATTACGTGAGGTATAAATGTAGCGGCTGTGAAATGAGCGAATATCGCTCTGGTAGCCCATCTCCGCAAACTGCTGGCGAATATAGTCGGCGGAAAGCATCTCTGCAGGCGTTCCGGTCATTCGGCCTGGGAATACTGTTGCAATATGCCGCGCCTGCATATTGGCGATTTCACCATACGGTTGATTTTTTGCCTGAACCGGAAAGATAAAGCAAACGCCGAGCGCCAGGGCTGCGTATCGGTGGCGCGTTGCGGAAAACATAGTGAGTCCTTAAAAACAGAGCAAAATTTTAACTCGCTTAGTATGAAACTGTGATCGTGTAGACACAATTTGAATTGCTCTTAAATGCCCGAAATTTCGAACGTTAAGCACTTTTTGATATTTGCTTTTTCAGGGCGTTATTCCATTGAGTAACTACTCATTCCAATTCGTAATTTCATTCGATCTAAGCCGCCCCCTATAGTCCCACTATTCCTGGTTGTTAGTGAGTTGTAGCTTGTGGACTTTCTGCCCTTATTTGCCGCGATTAAAGAGAGACCTGTACTGGTGGTGGGTACGGGCGAAATTGCCGATCGCAAAATCGCATTCCTCCATCGCGCAGGTGCGAAGGTGCAGGTGGTCGAAGACGCGGATTTCGCAGAATCGCAAATCGACAAGGTGGTGCTGGTGATTGCGGCTACCAGCGATCGTGAACTTAACCGCCGGATCTCCGAAGCTGCGCAGGCTCGCCACCGTCTGGTGAATGTGGTGGATGATCCGCCGCTGTGCTCGTTTATCTTTCCGTCGATTGTCGATCGAACGCCGCTGTTGGTTGCCATCTCCTCCGGCGGAAATGCCCCTGTTCTGGCGCGTCTGCTGCGCGAGAAGATTGAAGCGCTGCTTCCGCCACGCCTTGGGCGTATGGCCGAAGTGGCAGGACAGTTTCGTGATCGGCTTAAAGCGCGGGTTAACACCACTGACGGACGTCGCCGTTTCTGGGACCGGGCCTTTCGTGGTCGTTTCGCCAGCCTGATGGCTGCGGGAAATGAACGTGAGGCCGAACAGGTGCTTGAGGCGTCGTTGTCACAGCCGGAGCCGTCGCAGGGGGAAATTATTCTGGTGGGAGCAGGTCCTGGTGACGCGGGGTTACTCACCCTGCGCGGCCTGCAGGTTATTCAGCAGGCCGACGTCGTCTTTTACGATCATCTGGTCACCGATGCCGTGCGTGAGCTGATTCGTCGCGACGCGGAACAAATTTGCGTCGGCAAGCGGGCGGGCGAGCACTCCGTGCCGCAGCACGACACCAATCAAATGCTGATTGCCGCAGCGAAAGCGGGCAAAACCGTGGTGCGCCTGAAAGGTGGCGATCCGTTCATCTTTGGCCGCGGCGGTGAAGAACTGCAGGCGGCGGCAGAAGCTGGCGTACCGTTCCAGGTTGTGCCTGGCATCACAGCGGCGTCAGCAGTGACGGCTTATGCCGGTATCCCGCTGACTCATCGCGATTACGCTCAGAGCGTAACTTTTGTAACCGGCCACTACAAAGCCGACAGCACGCCGTTTGACTGGTCACATCTCGCCCGAAGCCGACAAACGCTTGCCATCTATATGGGCACGATGAAAGCGGCGGATATCAGCGAACAGCTTATTCAGCACGGTCGCGAGGCAACCACGCCCGTGGCCGTGATCTCACGCGGTACGCGCGTCGATCAGACTGTTGCTACCGGCACACTACAAAACCTTGCACACCTGGCGAAAGACGCCCCGATGCCCGCCCTGATCGTGGTCGGTGAAGTGGTGCGGCTGCACAGCACGCTCGCCTGGTTTCAACATACAACAGACTCAGAGGGGTTTGGCTCCTCTGTGGTGAATCTGGCTTAAGGAACGGTTATGGACCAAAAACGACTTACTCACCTGCGGCAACTCGAAGCGGAAAGCATCCATATTATCCGCGAAGTGGCTGCCGAGTTCTCTAACCCGGTGATGATGTACTCCATCGGTAAAGATTCCAGCGTTATGCTGCATCTGGCGCGTAAAGCGTTTTATCCGGGTACGCTGCCGTTCCCGCTGCTGCACGTGGATACCGGCTGGAAATTCCGCGAAATGTACGAATTCCGCGACCGTACCGCCAAAGCCTACGGCTGTGAGCTGCTGGTGCACAAGAACCCGGAAGGGGGGGCGATGGGTATTAACCCGTTCGTCCACGGTAGCGCCAAGCACACAGATATTATGAAAACTGAAGGGCTGAAGCAGGCGCTGAACAAATACGGTTTTGATGCGGCTTTCGGGGGTGCGCGCCGTGACGAAGAGAAATCCCGTGCGAAAGAGCGTATCTACTCCTTCCGCGATCGTTTCCACCGCTGGGACCCAAAAAACCAGCGCCCGGAGCTGTGGCACAACTACAACGGCCAGATTAACAAAGGCGAAAGCATCCGCGTTTTCCCGCTCTCTAACTGGACCGAGCTGGATATCTGGCAGTATATCTACCTGGAAAATATCGAGATCGTTCCGCTGTATCTGGCGGCTGAGCGTCCGGTGCTGGAGCGCGACGGCATGCTGATGATGATCGACGACGATCGCATCGACCTCCAGCCAGGCGAAGTGATCAAAAAACAGATGGTGCGTTTCCGTACCCTCGGCTGCTGGCCGCTGACCGGCGCGGTGGAATCCAGTGCGCAGACGCTGCCGGAGATCATCGAAGAGATGCTGGTATCAACCACCAGCGAGCGACAGGGGCGCGTGATTGACCGCGACCAGGCAGGCTCCATGGAGCTGAAGAAACGTCAGGGTTATTTCTAAGGAGCCGCCATGAACACTACGATTGCACAACAAATTGCCAATGAAGGCGGCGTTGAAGCCTATCTGCACGCGCAACAACACAAAAGCCTGCTGCGTTTTCTGACCTGCGGCAGCGTGGATGACGGGAAAAGTACCCTGATTGGCCGCCTGCTGCACGACACGCGTCAGATTTATGAAGATCAGCTCTCTTCTCTGCACAACGACAGTAAGCGCCACGGTACGCAGGGTGAAAAGCTCGACCTTGCCCTGCTGGTGGATGGCCTGCAGGCGGAGCGCGAGCAGGGCATTACTATCGACGTGGCCTATCGTTACTTCTCTACCGAGAAGCGCAAATTTATTATTGCCGACACGCCGGGGCATGAGCAGTACACCCGCAATATGGCGACCGGAGCCTCGACCTGTGAGCTGGCGATCCTGCTGATCGACGCCCGTAAAGGCGTGCTGGATCAGACCCGTCGCCACAGCTTCATCTCCACGCTGCTGGGGATCAAACACCTGGTGGTGGCGATCAATAAAATGGATCTCGTTGGTTACAGCGAAGAGACCTTCAACCGTATTCGTGAAGAGTATCTGACCTTTGCCGAACAACTGTCGGGCAATCTGGATATTCGCTTTGTACCGCTCTCAGCACTGGAAGGGGATAACGTGGCCTCCCAGAGCGCGAGCATGCCGTGGTACAGCGGCCCGACGCTGCTGGAGGTGCTGGAAACCGTTGAAATCCAGCGTGTGGTCGACACCCAGCCGATGCGCTTCCCGGTGCAGTACGTTAACCGTCCGAACCTTGATTTCCGCGGTTTCTCCGGGACTCTCGCTTCCGGAACGGTGCACGTTGGCCAGCGCGTGAAAGTGCTGCCGTCTGGCGTGGAATCTGCCATTGCCCGGATCGTCACCTTCGATGGCGATTTACAGGAAGCCGGTGCCGGTGAAGCCGTCACCCTGGTGCTGAAGGATGAGATTGATATCAGCCGCGGCGATCTGCTGGTGGACGCGCAAGAAACGCTGACCGCGGTGCAGGGCGCTGCCGTAGATGTGGTGTGGATGGCCGAACAGCCGCTGACCGCAGGCCAGAGCTACGACATTAAAATTGCGGGCAAGAAAACCCGCGCCCGCGTGGATGGCATTCAGTTCCAGGTGGACATCAATAACCTGACCCGGCGTGAAGTGAGCGAGCTGCCGTTGAATGGTATCGGGCTCGTGGATCTGACCTTCGACGAGCCGCTGGTGCTGGATCAGTACCAGCAAAACCCGGTAACCGGCGGGCTGATCTTTATCGACAGACTGACCAACGTGACCGTTGGGGCTGGCATGGTGCGTGAGCCAAATGAACAGGCTACCGCCGTGTCTGAATTCAGCGCCTTTGAGCTGGAGCTGAACGCGCTGGTGCGCAAGCACTTCCCGCACTGGGGCGCACGCGATCTGCTGGGAGGCAAGTAATGGCCGCCCATGATGAGAACGTCGTCTGGCATCCTCATCCGGTCACCGTCGCTCAGCGTGAGCAACTCCACGGCCACCGTGGGGTTGTGCTGTGGTTTACCGGGCTTTCCGGCTCCGGTAAATCCACGGTGGCGGGCGCGCTGGAGGAGGCGCTACACCAGCAGGGCGTAAGCACTTACCTGCTGGATGGCGATAACGTGCGTCACGGCCTGTGCAGCGATTTAGGGTTTAGCGATCAAGACCGCAAAGAGAATATCCGCCGGGTGGGTGAAGTCGCCAGCCTGATGGCGGATGCCGGGCTGGTGGTGCTGACCGCGTTTATCTCACCTCATCGCGCCGAACGTCAGATGGTACGTGAGCGCGTGGGTCACGATCGCTTTATCGAAGTGTTTGTCGATACCCCACTGGAAATTTGCGAAGCACGCGATCCGAAAGGGCTGTATAAGAAAGCCCGCGCGGGTGAACTGCGAAACTTTACCGGCATTGACTCGGTATACGAAGCGCCTGAATCGCCTGAAATTCACCTGGAAGGTCAACAATTGGTAACAAATTTGGTAAGCCAATTATTAGACCTGCTCAGACGGGACGATATTATCAGATCCTGAGACGGTATCGTTCGGGCGCTGTCTTCCCGAGCGATGAGTCACGGTCACAGGATTAGCTATGCGCAACAGTGAAAATTACATTATTACCACCGGGTCGGAGCCGTTAGCGACCGACGACGAGACGACCTGGTCTTTTCCTGGGGCCATTGTCGGTTTTTTTGCGTGGCTACTCGCGCTGGGTATCCCTTTTCTGATATACGGCGGCAACACGCTGTTCTTTTTCCTCTACACCTGGCCCTTCTTCCTGGCGCTAATGCCTGTCGCGGTGGTGGTGGGGATTGCGCTGCACTCCCTCTTCAATGGCAGGCTCCTGTATAGTACGGTTATCACGATGACGACCGTTGTGGTGATGTTTGGTCTGCTGTTTTTATGGCTGATGGGCTAACGTGCGACATAATTAAAACCCCGGAGTAGAGTCAAACGGAAAGTTATGGGATGATGATGCCGTTTTTTCAGGGGGCAGGATGGGTAAACTAACGCTGCTGTTGCTGGCTTTGCTGGTCTGGCTGCAATATTCGCTGTGGTTCGGTAAGAACGGACTGCACGACTATAGCCGGGTAAGTGATGACGTCGCGGCTCAGCAGGCAACAAATGCCAAACTTAAGGCGCGAAACGATCAACTCTTTGCTGAAATTGATGACCTCAATGGCGGGCAGGAGGCGATTGAGGAACGCGCACGCAATGAACTCAGTATGACTAAGCCGGGCGAAACCTTTTATCGTCTGGTTCCGGATGCGTCTAAACGCAATCAGGGCTCAGCACAAAACAATCGATAATCAGGCCCAGGATTACGACATGGCAGCAACTTTTTCGGACGTATGTGCCGTAGTGCCGGCCGCGGGTTTTGGCCGACGCATGCAGACAGAATGTCCCAAGCAGTACCTCTCAATTGGCGATAAAACGATCCTCGAACACTCTGTGGCGGCGCTGCTGGCGCACCCGCGGGTGACGCACGTCGTTATCGCCATTAGTCCGGGTGATGTTCGTTTTGCCGAACTACCGCTGGCGAATCATCCGCACATCACCGTTGTTGATGGCGGTGCTGAACGCGCCGACTCCGTGCTGGCGGGTATTCATGCCGCAGCAGACGCACAATGGGTGCTGGTGCATGACGCCGCGCGCCCATGCCTGCATCAGGACGATCTTGCGCGTCTGCTGGCGCTGAGTGAGACCAGCAAGGTTGGCGGCATTCTCGCCGCTCCGGTGCGCGATACCATGAAGCGCGCCGAGCCGGGTAAACAGGCTATCGCCCACACCGTTGAGCGCGTCGATCTCTGGCACGCGCTGACGCCACAATTTTTCCCCCGCGAATTACTCCACGACTGCTTAACGCGAGCCCTTAACGAAGGGGCAACCATCACTGATGAAGCCTCAGCGCTGGAGTATTGCGGTTTTCACCCTGAGCTTGTTGAAGGGCGCGCTGATAATATAAAAGTGACGCGCCCTGAAGATTTACAGCTCGCGGAATTTTATCTTACCCGTTCGACCCACCAGGAGAAGGCATAATGCGAATTGGACACGGTTTTGATGTACACGCCTTTGGCGGAGAAGGCCCAATTATCATTGGCGGCGTGCGCATTCCTTACGAAAAAGGACTGCTGGCGCATTCTGATGGCGACGTGGCGCTGCATGCGCTGACCGATGCATTGCTGGGCGCTGCGGCGCTGGGCGATATCGGCAAGCTGTTCCCGGACACCGATCCGGCGTTTAAAGGCGCGGACAGCCGTGAACTGCTGCGCGAAGCCTGGCGTCGTATTCAGGCTAAAGGCTACACGCTGGGGAACGTTGATGTGACGATCATCGCGCAGGCCCCCAAAATGCTGCCGCACATTCCGCAGATGCGCGTGTTTATTGCCGAAGATCTGGGCTGCCATATGGACGACGTCAACGTTAAAGCGACCACCACCGAGAAACTGGGCTTTACCGGCCGTGGCGAAGGCATTGCCTGTGAAGCCGTAGCGCTGCTGGTGAAGGCGGCCAAATGATCGACTTCGACAACCTGACATACCTGCACGGTAAGCCGCAGGGACATGGCCTGCTGAAAGCCAGTCCCGAAGATTTTGTGGTGGTGGAAGATTTAGGCTTTGAGCCGGACGGTGAAGGCGAACACATCCTGGTGCGCATTCTTAAAAACGGCTGCAATACCCGTTTTGTGGCCGACGCGCTGGCTAAATTCCTGAAAATTCACGCCCGCGAAGTGAGCTTCGCCGGGCAAAAAGACAAGCACGCGGTCACCGAACAGTGGCTTTGCGCGCGCGTGCCCGGCAATGCGATGCCTGATTTAAGTAAATTTGAGCTTGAAGGCTGTAAAGTGCTGGAGTACGCCCGCCACAAGCGCAAGCTGCGTCTGGGCGCTCTCAAAGGTAACAACTTTACGCTGGTGCTCCGTGAAGTGACAAACCGCGACGACGTTGAAAAGCGTTTACAGGCTATCAACGCGCAGGGTGTGCCGAACTACTTTGGCGCGCAGCGTTTTGGGATCGGCGGCAGCAACCTGCAGGGGGCTCTGCGCTGGGCGCAAAGCGATACGCCGGTGCGCGACAGGAATAAACGCAGTTTTTGGTTGTCGGCGGCCCGCAGTGCGTTGTTTAATCAGATTGTGAGCGAACGGCTGAAAAAACCGGACGCGAATCAAGTTGTTGTCGGCGATGCGCTACAATTAGCGGGACGCGGGAGCTGGTTTGTGGCAACGGCTGACGAAATGGCCGACGCCCAGTCGCGCGTGGACGCAAAAGCGTTGATGATTACCGCAGCCATGCCGGGGACGGGTGACTGGGGAACGCAGGGTGACGCGCTGGCGGCTGAACAGTCCGCCGTGGCGGATGCGCCAGAATTACAATCATTGCTGGTGCGGGAAAAAGTCGAAGCAGCACGCCGCGCGATGCTGCTCTACCCGCAACAGCTTAGCTGGAACTGGTGGGATGATGTGACCGTTGAGTTACGTTTCTGGCTACCGGCAGGTAGCTTTGCCACCAGTGTTGTCAGGGAACTTATCAACACGTCGGGTGATTATGCGAATATTGCTGAGTAACGATGACGGGGTCCATGCGCCTGGTATTCAGACGCTGGCTAAACACCTTCGCGAATTTGCGGACGTGCAGGTCGTGGCTCCCGATCGTAACCGCAGTGGGGCGTCTAACTCGCTGACGCTGGAGTCGTCGCTTCGCACTTTTACCTTTGAGAATGGCGATATTGCCGTGCAGATGGGAACGCCTACCGATTGCGTGTTCCTGGGCGTGAATACGCTGATGCGCCCGCGTCCGGATATTGTGGTATCGGGTATCAATGCCGGGCCGAACCTCGGCGATGATGTAATCTACTCCGGCACCGTTGCGGCAGCGATGGAAGGGCGTCATCTCGGTTTTCCGGCGCTGGCGGTGTCGTTAAACGGCCATACGCATTACGACACGGCGGCGGCGGTGACGTGCTCAATCCTTCGCGCGCTCAGCCGCGAACCGCTGCGCACGGGGCGTATCCTTAACATCAATGTGCCCGATTTGCCTCTCGACGAGATCAAAGGCATTCGCGTTACCCGCTGCGGCAGCCGTCATCCGGCCGATCAGGTGATCCCACAGCAGGACCCGCGCGGAAATACGCTCTACTGGATTGGACCGCCTGGTGAAAAATGTGATGCCGGACCGGATACTGACTTCGCCGCTGTGGACGAAGGGTACGTTTCCGTTACGCCGTTGCACGTAGATTTAACCGCGTATAGCGCGCATGATGTGGTATCGGGCTGGCTGGATCGTGTCGGAGTGAGCACGCAATGGTAAGCAAACGTGTACAAACTCTTCTGGAACAACTACGCGCTCAGGGGATTACTGACGAGCATGTGCTGGATGCACTGGCTCAGGTTCCCCGTGAGAAGTTTGTAGACGAGGCGTTTGAACACAAAGCGTGGGAAAACGTGGCGCTGCCTATAGGGCAAGGCCAGACGATTTCGCAGCCCTACATGGTGGCGCGTATGACGGAGCTCCTGGAGCTAACGCCGGGCTCCCGTGTGCTGGAGATTGGCACCGGGTCGGGCTACCAGACCGCGATCCTGGCGCATCTGGTGCACCATGTTTGCTCCGTCGAGCGTATTAAAGGTTTGCAGTGGCAGGCGCGTCGTCGCCTGAAACAACTTGATTTACACAATGTTTCGACACGCCACGGTGATGGATGGCAGGGTTGGCAGGCTCGCGCCCCGTTTGATGCCATCATCGTAACGGCAGCACCCCCTGAAATTCCTGCTGCACTTTTGTCGCAGCTGGATGAAGGGGGCATTCTTGTTTTGCCTGTGGGTGATGAACAGCAGCTTTTGAAGCGCGTTCGTCGACGCGGCGGCGAGTTTATTATCGATACTGTGGAAGCCGTGCGCTTTGTGCCCCTGGTTAAGGGCGAGCTGGCCTGAGACTCGGATTTTTCCAGGGTTATTAAGGCAAATTCAGCGTATGGTGTGGCGCAAAAGGTTCGTGCCATCACGGTTATTTTAAGTCACTGGTAGTTAACACATTCCTGGGGGATAAATGAGCGCGGGAAGCCCAAAATTCACCATCAGCCGTGTTGCGGCATTATCACTGGTTTCGCTCTGGCTGGCAGGTTGTACAAGTTCTAATAACGCGCCTGCGCCTGTAAGTTCCGTCGGTGAGAACAGCAGTTCGGGTAACACGTCCAGCGGAATGTTAATTACTCCGCCACCGAAAATGGGCACCTCTGCGGCGCAGCAAACTCCGCAAATTCAGCCGGTACAGCGCCCGGTTACCCAGCCTACGCAGATCCAGCCAGTGGAACAGCCTGTTCAGACCGAGAATGGCCGTATAGTCTACAACCGCAAGTATGGGAACATTCCGAAAGGCAGCTATACCGGCGGCAGCACCTACACCGTGAAGCGCGGTGACACGCTGTTCTATATCGCCTGGATCACCGGGAACGATTTCCGCGATCTGGCCCAGCGAAATAACGTCCAGGCCCCGTATGGACTGGAAGTTGGTCAGACGCTCCAGGTCGGCAATGCGACAGGTAAACCACTTACCCCTGGTAACACCGTTTCAGCGGCAGATGTGACCGCGCAAAATAACAGCGTCACGCCTGCACAAAAAACCGCCACGGTGGTTGCTTCACAACCTGTAATTACGTATTCTGAGGATTCAGGTGATCAGAGTGCTAACAAAATGTTGCCGAATAATAAAGGGACTGCGACTGTTGTCACAGCACCCGCTACGGCACCTGTGGTTAGCTCTACCGAACCGACTGCCAGCAGCGTGACCTCCAGTTCGCCTATCTCTACCTGGCGCTGGCCGACTGACGGCAAGATTATCGAGAACTTCGCCACCTCCGAAGGAGGGAACAAAGGGATCGATATCGCAGGAAGTAAGGGACAGGCTATCATCGCGACCGCAGACGGACGCGTTGTGTATGCCGGTAACGCGCTGCGCGGTTACGGTAATCTTATTATCATCAAACATAATGATGATTACCTGAGTGCCTACGCCCATAACGACACAATGCTGGTCCGGGAACAACAAGAAGTTAAGGCGGGGCAAAAAATCGCTACCATGGGTAGCACCGGAACCAGTTCTACACGCTTGCATTTTGAAATTCGTTACAAGGGGAAATCCGTAAACCCGCTGCAGTATCTGCCGCAGCGATAATTTGACGGGGCATGCCAGCCAGGGTGTCTCGTTCAGGGATCACGGGTAGGAGCCACCTTATGAGTCAGAATACGCTGAAAGTTCATGATTTAAATGAAGATGCGGAATTTGATGAGAACGGAGCAGAGGCTTTTGACGAAAAAGCCTTAGTAGAAGAGGAACCCAGTGATAACGATTTGGCTGAAGAAGAGCTGTTATCGCAGGGTGCCACACAGCGTGTGCTGGACGCGACTCAGCTTTACCTTGGGGAGATTGGTTACTCCCCACTGTTAACGGCCGAAGAAGAAGTCTATTTCGCACGTCGTGCTTTGCGTGGTGATGTTGCCTCGCGCCGTCGCATGATTGAAAGTAACCTGCGTCTGGTCGTGAAAATTGCCCGTCGTTACGGTAATCGTGGTCTGGCCCTGCTGGATCTGATTGAAGAGGGTAACTTAGGTCTCATCCGCGCAGTAGAGAAATTTGACCCGGAACGCGGGTTCCGCTTCTCTACCTACGCGACCTGGTGGATTCGTCAGACCATCGAACGGGCAATTATGAACCAAACCCGTACGATCCGACTGCCGATCCATATCGTCAAAGAGTTGAACGTCTATCTGCGTACTGCGCGCGAGTTGTCCCATAAGCTGGACCACGAGCCAAGTGCAGAAGAGATTGCCGAACAACTTGATAAACCGGTTGATGACGTAAGCCGTATGCTGCGTCTCAACGAGCGCATTACCTCGGTTGACACCCCACTGGGTGGCGACTCCGAAAAAGCGCTGCTGGACATCCTGGCCGATGAAAAAGACAACGGCCCGGAAGACACCACGCAGGACGATGACATGAAACAGAGCATCGTCAAATGGCTGTTCGAACTGAACGCCAAACAGCGTGAAGTGCTGGCACGTCGTTTCGGTTTACTGGGGTATGAAGCTGCGACACTGGAAGATGTCGGCCGCGAAATTGGCCTGACCCGTGAACGTGTTCGTCAGATTCAGGTTGAAGGTCTGCGTCGCCTGCGTGAAATTCTGCAGGGACAAGGTCTGAATATCGAAGCGCTGTTCCGCGAATAAGCAACCTTTCGTCAAAAAAAGGCCCGTCGTGAGACGGGCCTTTTTCTTTTCCGGTGTCTTAAACCAGGCTCTTCAGCCGATAAATCCACTCCAGTGCCTGACGCGGTGTCAGAGAATCCGGGTCAAGATTTTCCAGCGCTTCCACTGCAGGTGAGGTCTCTTCCGCGGGGGCCAGCAATGACATCTGCGTGCCATCAATCTGCGTGGCTGCAGCGTTTGGAGAAAGACTCTCCAGCTCGCGCAGCTTCTGACGCGCACGCTTGATCACCTCTTTCGGTACGCCCGCCAGTGCCGCAACGGCCAGGCCATAGCTCTTGCTCGCCGCGCCGTCCTGCACTGTGTGCATAAAGGCAATGGTATCCCCATGCTCCAGCGCATCAAGGTGGACGTTTGCCACACCTTCCATTTTCTCCGGCAATTGCGTCAGCTCGAAGTAGTGAGTGGCGAACAGCGTCATGGCCTTAATTTTGTTTGCCAGGCTTTCGGCGCAAGCCCATGCCAGCGACAGGCCATCGTAGGTCGAGGTGCCACGTCCCACTTCATCCATCAGTACCAGGCTGTGCTCTGTCGCGTTGTGCAGGATGTTAGCGGTTTCGGTCATCTCCACCATAAAGGTCGAACGTCCGCTGGCCAGATCGTCCGCCGCGCCCACGCGGGTAAAGATACGGTCAATTGGGCCGATCTCAACTTTTTGTGCCGGAACGTAGCTGCCGATATACGCAAGAAGCGCGATGAGGGCAGTCTGGCGCATATAGGTACTTTTACCGCCCATGTTCGGGCCGGTAATGATCAGCATTCGTCTCTGTGGCGAGAGGCTCAGTGGGTTGGCGATGAACGGCTCGTTCAGTACCTGCTCTACTACCGGGTGACGGCCTTCGGTAATGCGAATGCCGGGTTTGTCAGTAAAGGTCGGGCAGGTATAGTTGAGTGTCTCTGCACGTTCAGCCAGGTTCACCAGTACGTCCAGTTCAGCCAGTGCAGCGGCGCTGAGCTGCAGATCGGCGAGGTGAGGCATGAGCATGTCGAACAGTTCGTCGTACAGCTGTTTTTCCAGCGCCAGCGCTTTACCTTTCGAGGTGAGAACCTTGTCCTCGTACTCTTTCAGTTCAGGAATAATATAGCGCTCGGCATTTTTCAGCGTCTGGCGGCGAACGTAGTGGATAGGGGCAAGATGGCTCTGCCCCCGGCTGATCTGAATGTAGTAACCGTGTACCGCGTTATAGCCGACCTTGAGGGTATCCAGCCCCAGACGCTCGCGCTCGCGGATCTCCAGCTTATCGAGGTAGTCCGTTGCGCCGTCTGCCAGCGCGCGCCATTCATCCAGCTCTTCGTTATAGCCCGGAGCAATGACGCCGCCATCGCGTACTAAGACCGGTGGGGCATCAATAATGGCGCGCTCCAGCAGCTCGCGCAGTTCGGTAAACTCACCCATCGTTTCGCGCAGTTTTTGCACCGGTGCGCTGTCGACATCACCAAGCTGGGCACGCAGTTCCGGCAACTGCTGAAAAGCATGACGCATACGCGCTAAATCGCGTGGGCGCGCGGTGCGCAGTGCCAGACGTGCAAGGATTCGCTCGAGATCGCCCACCTGGCGCAGCACGGGCTGTAACTCGCTATAGCGATCCTGTAAGGCGGCGATGGTTTGCTGGCGGCAGGTAAGCGTATCGGTATCGCGAATTGGCATGTGCAACCAGCGTTTTAGCATGCGGCTGCCCATCGGCGTGACCGTGCTGTCGAGCACAGAAGCGAGTGTATTTTCCACGCCGCCCGCCAGGTTCTGGGTGATCTCCAGGTTACGGCGGGTGGCAGCATCCATGATGATACTGTCCTGCTGGCGCTCCATCGTGATAGAGCGGATGTGCGGCAGGGCGGTACGCTGTGTGTCTTTCACATACTGCAGCAGGCAGCCTGCTGCACACAACCCGCGCGGGGCATTTTCCACGCCAAAGCCAATCAGATCGCGCGTGCCAAACTGCAGATTCAACTGCTGGCGCGCGGTATCAATTTCGAACTCCCAGAGAGGGCGGCGGCGCAGGCCGCGGCGTCCTTCAATGAGGGCCATTTCTGCGAAATCTTCCGCGTAAAGCAGCTCTGCTGGGTTAGTACGCTGTAATTCAGCCGCCATGGTTTCACGGTCAGCCGGTTCACTCAGACGAAAACGCCCGGAGCTGATATCCAGCGTTGCGTAGCCAAAGCCTTTGCCGTCCTGCCACAGCGCGGCCAGCAGGTTATCCTGGCGCTCCTGCAACAGAGCTTCGTCGCTGATGGTCCCCGGCGTCACAATGCGCACGACTTTACGTTCGACCGGACCTTTCGAGGTAGCCGGATCGCCAATCTGCTCGCAGATTGCGACAGATTCTCCCTGATTGACCAGCTTCGCAAGGTAGTTTTCTACCGCGTGATGCGGGATGCCAGCCATCGGAATAGGTTCGCCAGCCGATGCGCCGCGTTTCGTCAGGGAGATGTCAAGCAGCTGCGACGCACGTTTCGCGTCGTCATAAAAGAGCTCGTAGAAGTCACCCATACGGTAAAACAGCAGTATTTCCGGATGCTGCGCTTTCAGCTTCAGGTACTGCTGCATCATGGGGGTATGTGCGTCAAAATTGTCGATTGTGGTCATGGAGTTATGATATCCATTTCTTTAAAAATAGTATTTTTTGAGCGGCTCACTGGCCGTTGGTTTCCTCTATTGTCGCATGAAAAAAAGGCACGGCGCAGAAAAATGTCGCGACTTTACGAGGTGCCTTCCTGCATTAATTCAATGACGATTTTCCCATGCTCAACACCGACCCGTACCTGCGAATTTGTGGTAAATCCGGCTTTTTCAAGCCAGTCACCTTTCAGGCTAAGAGCAGCATGGACGCTGTAGCGTTTTGGGATTTTGGTTTTACGATCCTCATGGCGCTTTCTGAAGTAGCCAACTTTCAAATGACGATAAGGTTTAGTGATAGCGATCTCTTGCATACAGCCTCCGGGTAAGCAAATTACCTGTATAAAATACCAGTAAAAACGAAACGTAACAGGCTTAAAACTGGAAGGCGTCTTCAGAAAATGGAATGTAACAACTGAAACCCTGAGGATTAAATGGTATTATAAATGCACCTTATTATTCGGTAATTCATCATGCCCGGTAAACGCATCGCACGAGAAAAAGAGACGATCGCCAGAATGATCGCGCTGTATGAAAAGCAGTGCCCGCAGGCCTCTACAGAAGAAGGACATTACCAGGCGCTTAACGCCTATGCGGATAAACGCCTGGATAAATGTGTCTTTGGTGAGGATAAGCCAGCCTGTAAACAGTGTCCCGTTCACTGCTATCAGCCGGCTAAGCGTGAAGAGATGAAACAGGTTATGCGCTGGGCTGGGCCGCGTATGTTATGGCATCATCCGATTTTGACCATCCGCCACCTGATTGACGATCGTCGCCCGGTGCCGGAGCTGCCGGAAAAATATCGCCCGAAAAAATAACGACCATCAGATCGGCCGTTAAACCAGGCTCTCTTTATCAATCCCAAGACGTTTCATGCGCGAAAGCAGTGTGGTGCGCTTAAGCCCCAGCCGTTGGGCTGCCCCTTTTGGCCCCGCGACCACGCCATTGGTCTCTTTCAGCACGCGCATAATCAACTGATATTCATCTTCGCCATCCTGCGCCACTTCTGCCGCAGTCGTTAACGCTTCCGGCATTGAGATTTCGGGCAGCGACAGCTGTAACACGCTGCCGCGCGTCAGAAGTACCGCACGTTCAATAACGTTCTCAAGCTCCCTCACGTTGCCCGGCCACTCCATAGAGGAGAGGGTGCGTAACGTTTCGGCGGGAATGCTGCTGATATTGCGCCCCATCCGGCGCGCAATTTTGGCGGTAAAGGCTTTGACCAGCAGCGGGATATCTTCCGGGCGCTCGCGCAGCGGAGGCAAAAAAATCGGAAAGACATTCAGGCGGTAATAGAGATCGCTTCGAAACTCACGGTCAGCGACCATTTTTTTCAGGTCGCGGTTGGTTGCAGCAATTAAGCGCACGTCCGTCTGAATCAGTTTGTTGCTGCCGAGACGTTCAAATTCTTGTTCCTGCAAGACGCGCAGCAGCTTCGGCTGCAGCTCCAGCGGCATATCGCCTACTTCGTCGAGGAACAGTGAGCTTTTATCCGCCAGTTCAAAACGCCCCAGTCGCTGGCTGCTGGCACCGGTAAACGCGCCGCGTTCATGGCCGAAGAGATCGCTTTCCAGCAGACCGGCAGGCATGGCGGCGCAGTTCATTTTCACCATGCGGCGGCTGTTACGGTTACTCAGATTATGGATGGCGCGGGCAATCAGCTCCTTACCCGTGCCGGTTTCACCCAGGATGAGCACCGTACTGTCGCTTTGCGCCACCATCTCAACCTGCTTGAGAACGCTGTACATGGCTTCACTACGGCCAATGATTTCACCGAACTCGCTGTCCACATTGTTGAGCTGCTCCGTCAGCGCCAGGTTCTCATCCACCAGCCGCTCTTTCAGACGATGGATCTCCTGATAGGCCAGCGCGTTATCCAGCGCGATGGAGATCCGCTCTGCAATCTGGCGCAGCAGCTTCAGGTTAGCGGTGGTGAATACGCCTTCGTCACACTGCGCCAGCTTCAGCACGCCCAGCATGGTATTACCTGACATCAGCGGCAGCAGGCACAGGGTTTGGATTTTGTTGCCCCAGGTGTTAAACAGCATTCTCTCATAAGGTGCCAGCGGGTCCTGCTCGTTGAGATTGAGCAGCAGAAGCTCTTTGCTCTTAAACACCCGCTCTGAAAGTGTCCCCGCTTCATCCACTTCACTTTGCTCATGCGCAGGGTTTGCTTCATCCAGATAGTGCGTGGAGTAAATGTTGAGCTTACCCTTGCGATGGCTCCGGAGCGCGATGCTTATCGCATCGATTTTGAAATAGTGATGGATCTCTTTCGAGACTTCGCCAACCAGTTCATCCATATCAAGCTGCGACAGCACGGCGTTGGTGATGGCGACCAGGATACGGAAGTTATCACGCTCGCGGCTCAGCAGGTCGTAATTGACATTGTTGGTGGCGCGGTTTTGGATCTGTTCTGTCACCACGGCCACAATCTGGGTAAAGGTGTGCAGGCGTTCATACTCCGCCTCACTCCACGGCTGGTGAGTGTGACGAATAAACTCGCAACCGCCAAAAATATGCCCTTCTACTGCCAGAGGCAGCATGCAGTAGTGCCCAAACGGTTGATATAAATTGCTCTGTGCCAGCATCGGCCAGGCCTGCCGGAATTCATCAAAGTTGCAATGCAGGGCTTCCGGGCGGGAGAGAATACGACGCACCGGGCCGTGCGCCAGGTACGTTTCGTCTTCATACTCAAAGGTTTTGCCGCTATCACGCGTTGAATAATAGCTCGCGCGATGATTTCCGCTATGCCACAGCACTATGGCGGTGCTGTCCGCCAGCGCAGATTGCCTGACCAGGCGCGTCAGGGCATCGCTCAGCGATCCGAGATCGGGCTGCTGTAAAAGTGTGCGCGTGATATCGAACAGGCCCTGCTGTCCAAGATCGCTCATCGGTGTATACGGCATATTGCATTCCAATAGAAACTGGCAAAAAAGAAAAATTCAGCGCTGACCGCTTTTGGCGCGGTTCTAGCAAATTCGGGGTAAAGGTTCTGCGTGAGGCAGATCGAGCGTGCGTTTCACGCCATAAAGCCCGGTCAGGCGCACCCCTTTGCGCTCAACCACTTCACCAATGATGGCAGCCTCTTTTCCTGACGTGTGCGCTCGCAGCTGAGCCAGTACCGCTTCCGCAGCCTGGCGTTCCACGCCGATCACCAGCTTGCCTTCGTTGGCAAAATTTAGCGGATCGAGTCCTAATAGCTCGCAAAGCCCTCGCACGGCTGGCTTAACGGGCAAGGCGCGCTCGGTCAGTTCAATACCGCAGCCACTGCTTGCCGCAAACTCATGTACGACTGCATTCACGCCGCCGCGTGTGGCATCACGCAGGGCTTTCACGCCCGGAATCGTGCGCAGCGTCTGAATAAGCGGCGTGAGTACCGCACAGTCGCTGCGTAATTCACCGTCCAGCCCTAAGCCTTCACGCAGGTTAAGGATGGTCGCCCCGTGGCAACCCAGCGTCCCGCTGACAATCAACACATCGCCCACGCTGAGCCGTTGAGCGCTCCAGCGGATGTCGGCAGGAATTGCACCCATTCCGGCAGTGTTGATAAACAGCTTGTCGGCTGCACCACGCTGCACCACTTTGGTATCGCCCGTGACGATAGCAATCCCCGCCTCGCGCGCGGTGTGTGCCATGCTGGTAACCACCGCGTTGAGCGTCTCCATTGGCAGCCCTTCTTCGAGAATGAATCCACAGGAGAGGAAGCGCGGAACCGCACCGCTGACGGCCACATCGTTTGCCGTGCCGCAGATAGCCAGCTTGCCAATATCGCCACCGGGAAAGAAGAGCGGGTCAATCACGTAGCTGTCGGTGGAAAACGCCAGCCTGTCGCCCTGGGCCGTGAGAGTCGAGAGGTCAATACGCGCCTGGTCCTCCTGTTCGGCCAGCCAGGGGTTATTAAACGCGTTCATAAACAGCTGACTGATCAACTGCTGCATCGCCTGTCCACCGCTTCCGTGCGCCATTTCCACCGTGTTCATGCTTCACACTCCTGATTGCGATACTGATACCACGCGGCGCAGGCCCCTTCGGAAGAGACCATCAGCGCGCCAAATGCGGTTTGCGGGTTACAGGTGTTGCCAAATAACGGGCATTGATGGGGTTTGCATTTGCCGGTGAGCACCTCGCCGCAGCGGGCTCGGGGATCGTCACACACCTGTTGCGGCAGCGGGCGGAAATGCGCTTCGGCATCGAATGAGTGATACGCGGGCGTCAGGTGGACACCAGATTCAGCAATCAGCCCCAGCCCGCGCCATTCGCTGTCGCCTTCGACGCTAAACACCTCCGCGATGGCTTGTTGCGCGAGTACATTCCCGGTATCGGGCACCACGCGGCGGTACTGATTTTCCACCGCACTCAGGGCTGCTATTTTCTGCTCAACCAGCATGGTCACGCCTTGCAGTAGATCAAGAGGTTCGAAACCAGCGACCACTAAGGGGCGATCGTACTGTTCAGCGATAAAACCGTAGGCTTCGGTGCCGATAACCATACTGACATGGCCCGGAGCCAGAAACGCATCAATGCCGTTATCTGGCTCTTCGAGCAGGCTGCGCAGCGTGGGAATAAGCGTAATATGCTGGCAGAAAAAGAAAAAGTTTGTGATGTTGCGGGCTTTGGCCTGCTGTAGTGTGATTGCCGTAGCAGGCATAGTGGTTTCAAAACCCAGGCCGAAAAAGACCACCTTACGCGGCGGGTTCTCTGTCGCCAGCGTCAGGGCATCCATCGGCGAGTAAACGATACGAACGTCCGATCCGCGCGCTTTTGCCTGCAAAAGAGAGCCATTTCTTCCCGGTACACGCATTGCATCACCAAAGGTACAGAAGATGACGTCAGGCTGGCTGGCGATGTCGATACAGCTGTCGATGCGGCCCATCGGCAACACGCACACCGGACAGCCGGGGCCGTGGATAAACTCAATGTTATCCGGCAGTAACTGGTCGAGGCCAAATTTGAAGATGGCATGGGTGTGTCCGCCGCATACCTCCATGATCCGCAGCGGTTTTTCAGCGGTGTAACTCAACAGCGCTGCGCGGGTTTTCAGGTGGTCGATAAGCTGCATCACCTGCTCAGGTGCGCGGTATTCATCAACGTAACGCATGAGTTATCGCTCCTCACCGTACAGCAGCGCCCCGACGTCAGGCTCCACGTCGAACATATTCTGCAGGGCGTCGAGCGTGTCGCGGGCTTCCGCTTCATTAATTACGCTCATGGCAAAACCCACATGTACCAGTACCCACTGGCCGAGACGTGACGTTCCGTTCTCATCAACGCTTCCCACCAGGGTCAAATCGACGTCGCGCAGTACGCCGCAAACGTCCACTCTGGCCTGATTCCCGTCGATGGCGTGAATGTGTCCGGGGACGCCTATGCACATCGTTCGTTCTCCAGCCAGTTGAGCCAGCTGTCCATGCCGTCACCGCGCGTGGCGGAGACCAGCAGGATCTCAATCTCCGGGTTCACTTCACGGGCGTATGCCAGGCATTTATCCACTTCAAAGTTCAGGTACGGCAGCAGGTCGACTTTGTTCAGCAGCATCAATGACGCGGCGGCAAACATGTGCGGGTATTTCAGCGGCTTGTCTTCGCCTTCGGGTACTGAAAGCACCGCCACTTTATGCCGCTCACCCAGGGCGAAACTCGCCGGGCCAACCAGGTTGCCGACATTTTCAATAAACAGGATGCCGTTATCCGCCAGCGGCAGGCGCGACGCGGCATCGGCAATCATCTGCGCATCCAGATGGCAGCCTTTGCCGGTGTTGACCTGAATCGCCGGCGTGCCGGTTGCGCGAATACGCGCGGCATCGTTTACCGTCTGCTGATCGCCTTCGATCACCGCGCAAGGCGTGCGCGTGTTCAGGCGTTTGAGCGTCTCCGTGAGCAGCGTGGTTTTGCCGGAGCCAGGGCTGGAGACCAGGTTCAGCACCAGCTGTTTGTGGGCGGCAAAGCGGGCGCGGTTGCGGGCGGCAAGCTGGTTGTTTTTGTCCAGCACGTTAATTTCGACTTCCAGCATCTGGCGCTGGCTGATCCCCGGTGCGTGGGTGCCCGCTGCGCCGTGACCATAATGCAGGTCACCTGCCGCGGATTGCTGAGGCGTAAAGGTGATGCCGGTCAGCGCCGCCGCAGGGCGTGGGGCGGGGGAAAAGGGCGCGGAGCGAAACGCGGAATGCGGGTGATGTTCATCCCCTTCGATATACAGGTTGCCTTCAGCGCAACCGCAGGTACTGCACATAAGTTACTCCTTCTCGATTTCGAGGCGTTGGATCTGCATGCCGTCATCCGCCACGATGTGCAGCCCGGTGCTCTGGCATTGCGGGCAGCGCTGTACCTTCGATGACAGCAGGGTGACGTACTGCTGACACTGCCCGCACCAGCACTCAGCCTGCTGCGCTTCAATATGCAGCTCACAGCCTTCCGCCAGCGTGCCGCGACACACCAGCTCAAAGCAGAAGGTGAGAGCGCTGGTCTCGACGCAGGAAAACGCCCCGACCTTCAGCCAGACGCCGGTGACGCGCTTCGCATGGTTTTGCACTGCCTGCTGCTCGATCAGTTCCAGAGCCCGCTGGCAGAGGGTGATTTCGTGCATGACGCCTCCTCAATGAATTGCGCCATTGAATGCAATAACGGTGCCAGCTTGATTTTTGTTAAGGCGTGACGATGTCAACGCTGTCGAAATGACACGTCGACAGCGCGGCGTTGACAGCATCTTGATGAATAAAATCATTTAAAAACAAATAATTGAAAATTGGCATGGAAACTGCTTAACAGCCGCTATCTCCATTAACCGGATACCTTTTATGACTATTTGGGAAATTAGCGAAAAAGCAGATTACATCGCACAGCGTCATCAGCAGTTACAGGAGCAGTGGCACCTCTACTGCAACTCCCTGGTCCAGGGGATCACCCTGTCGAAAGCCCGTCTTCATCACGCCATGAGCTGTGCGGCGCAGGGCGATATGCGCTTTGTGCTTTTTGGTCACTTCACGATTTTTGTCACCCTCGCAGACAGCTTCAACAGCCACACCATTGAGTATTACGTCGAGACGAAAGAGGGTGAAAAACAGTGTATTGCGCAGGCGCAGCTCATGGCCGATGGCATGGTGGACGGTCACGTCAGCAACCGCGATCGCCAGCAGGTGCTGGAGCACTATCTGGAAAAGATCGCGCCGGTTTACAACGGCCTCTACGCCGCCGTTGAGCATGATTTACCGATCAACCTGAAACAGCTGATGGACGGAAAAACATCAGCGAACGTGGCCTGATTACCGAGTGTCGAGAAGTGTCGATGAGACAGTTTTTCGTCAAAAATGACCATCACCTGAGGATTGCCCGGTGAACCGTTTTGTAATTGCTGACTCGACGGTCTGTATTGGCTGTCGAACCTGTGAGGCGGCGTGTTCGGAAACGCACCGCCTGCACGGGCTGCAGTCCATGCCGCGCCTGCGCGTCATGCGTAATGAAAAAGAGTCTGCCCCGCAGCTTTGCCATCACTGTGAAGATGCGCCGTGTGCGGGGGTCTGCCCTGTGAATGCCATCACCCGTGTCGAGGGCGCGGTGCAACTGAATGAAAGCCTGTGCGTCAGTTGCAAGCTGTGCGGCATTGCCTGTCCGTTTGGCGCGATTGAATTCTCCGGCAGCCGCCCGCTGCATATCCCGGCCAATGCCAATTCCCCGAAAGCGCCACCTGCGCCACCGGCTCCGGCACGCATAAGTTCGCTGCTGGACTGGGTCCCCGGTGTGCGCGCCGTTGCGGTGAAGTGCGACCTGTGCAGCTTTGACGAACAGGGCCCGGCCTGTGTACGCACCTGCCCGACCAAGGCGCTGATTCTGGTCAATATTCGCGACATCGCCCGCACCAGCAAACGTAAGCGCGAGCTGACGATCAATACCGATTACGGCGATCTTTCGCTGCTTCAGGCGTTAAATGAGGGGGCAAAATGAACGCGATAACCATGATAAACAGCGCGATCGCGTACTTTGTCGCCGCCGCCGTACTGTCGCTGATCTTCGCTTTCCATAAAACCCTGAGCGGGTGGATAGCCGGCATTGGCGGGGCGGTCGGCAGCCTGATGACGCTGGCGGCGGGAGCCGTCGTGTTGCTCAGTGGGCACTCCGCAGAAGCGGTGATTCCGTTGATCCGTCATACCGTTGAGCTCACGCCGCTGAACGCTATCTGGCTGGTGACGTTTGGCCTGTGCGGGCTGTTTATCAGCCTGTTCAATATTGACTGGCACCGTCATCAACACACTAAGGCTAACGGCCTGCTGGTTAACCTGCTGATGGCGGCGGCGGTCTGTAGCGTTATCGCCAGCAACCTCGGCGCGCTGGTGGTGATGGCCGAAATTATGGCCCTGTGCGGCGTGTTCCTGACGGGCTGTAGCGCCTCCGGCAAGCTGTGGTTTGCGCTTGGTCGCCTTGGCACGCTGCTGCTGGCGCTGGCCTGCTGGCGGGTGTGGCAGCGTTTCGGCACGCTCGATTTCGCCGCGCTCAACGGTCAAATGCTGGGGAGTGACGTCTGGCTGTTGGGCGTGGTGGGCTTTGGCCTGCTGGCCGGAATTATCCCGCTGCACGGCTGGGTACCGCAGGCGCACGCCAATGCCTCTGCACCTGCCGCCGCGCTGTTCTCCACCGTGGTGATGAAAGTCGGTCTGTTCGGCATCCTGACCATTACGCTGACCGGCGGTCAGCCGCCGCTGTGGTGGGGTGTGGCGCTGCTGGTAGCAGGCATGATCACTGCGTTCGTCGGCGGGTTGTACGCCCTGATGGAACACAACATCCAGCGCCTGCTGGCGTACCACACCCTGGAAAACATCGGCATCATCCTGCTCGGTATTGGCGCGGGCGTTACCGGGCTGGCGCTCAACCAGCCTGCGCTGGTGGCGGCCGGGTTTATCGGGGGTCTCTATCACCTCATCAACCACAGCCTTTTCAAAAGCACCCTGTTCCTGGGGGCGGGCAGCGTCTGGTTCCGCACCGGGCATCGCGATATTGAAAAGCTCGGCGGCATCGGCAAAAAGATGCCGGTCATTTCACTTGCGATGCTGGTGGGGCTGATGGCAATGGCCGCGCTGCCGCCGCTGAACGGCTTTGCGGGCGAGTGGGTGATATACCAGTCCTTCTTCGCGCTCGGTCAGAGCGATGTGTTTGTTGCGCGTTTACTCGGCCCGCTGCTGGCGGTCGGCCTGGCGATCACCGGCGCGCTGGCGGTGATGTGTATGGCGAAAGTCTACGGCGTCACCTTCCTGGGTTCACCGCGCACCCGTGAGGCGGAAAACGCCTGCTGCGCCCCGGTGCTGATGGCGATAAGCGTTGTCGCGCTGGCGCTGTGCTGCATCGCGGGCGGCGTGGCCGCACCGTGGCTGCTGCCGCTGCTGGGGAACGCTATTCCGCTGCCGCTTGAAACGGCGAACACCACCGTCTCCCAGCCGATGATGGCACTGCTGCTGATTGCCGCGCCGCTGCTGCCGTTTGTGCTGATGCTGTTCTTCAAACGCGACCGTCTCGCCTCCCGCTCGCGCGGCGCGGCGTGGGCCTGCGGTTACGAGCACGAACAATCGATGGTCATTACCGCACACGGTTTTGCCATGCCGGTAAAAGAGAACTTCACTGCCGTGCTGAAGCTGCGCCACTGGCTTAACCCGGTGGGATGGGTACCCGGCTGGCGGAGCGCTGCCGTGCCTGTGTTGTTCCGTCGTCTGGCGCTGATCGAGCTGGCGGTGCTGGTGGTGATTGTGATTTCACGAGGAGCCTGACATGAGTCTGTTACTGGCAATACTTCAGGCGCTGGTGTTATTTGCCGTTGCGCCGCTGCTTTCCGGAGTGAGCCGCGTGGCGCGCGCCCGGCTGCACAACCGTCGCGGGCCCGGCGTGCTCCAGGAGTACCGCGATCTCTTCAAGCTGCTCTCTCGTCAGAGCGTCGCGCCGGATGCGGCAGGCTGGGTCTTCCGCCTGACGCCGTTTGTGATGGTCGGCGTGATGCTGACCATCGCCACCGCGCTGCCGGTGGTGACGGTAGGCTCGCCGCTGCCCGCGCCTGGCGATCTGATTACGCTTATCTACCTCTTCGCTATCGCGCGCTTCTTCTTTGCGATTGCGGGCCTGGATACCGGTAGCCCGTTTACCGGTATCGGTGCCAGCCGCGAAGCGATGCTCGGGGTGCTGGTTGAGCCGATCCTGCTGCTGGGGCTGTGGGTCGCCGCGCAGGTCGCAGGCTCAACGCACATCAGCAATATCGCCGATACCGTCTACCACTGGCCGGTAGCTCGATCCATTCCTCTGGTTCTGGCGCTCTGTGCCTGCGCGTTCGCCACCTTTATCGAGATGGGCAAACTGCCGTTCGACCTCGCGGAAGCCGAGCAGGAATTACAGGAAGGGCCGCTCACCGAATACAGCGGCTACGGCTTCGCGGTGCTGAAGTGGGGCATCAGCCTTAAACAGCTGGTGGTGCTGCAGATGTTTGTCGGCGTCTTCTTCCCGTGGGGGCAGATGACGCACTTCTCCGTGGGCGGTCTGGTGCTGGCGGTGGTGGCGGCTGCGCTCAAGCTGCTTATCGGCGTGCTGGTGATTGCCCTGTTTGAAAACAGCATGGCGCGCCTGCGTTTTGTCGCGACGTCACGCATCACCTGGGCCGGTTTTGGTTTTGCATTTTTAGCGTTCGTCTCCTTGCTGGTGGCGTGATTAAAGAGAGTTTTTATGTCTGAAGAAAAGAAAGGTCAGCAGTATCTCGCCGCGTTGCATCAGGCTTTTCCCGGCGTGGTGCTGGAGGAGTCCTGGCAAACCAAAGACCAGATCACGATTACCGTGAAGGTGAACTATCTGCCGGAGGTGGTGGAGTTTCTTTACTACCGGCAGGGCGGCTGGCTGTCGGTGCTGTTTGGTAACGACGAGCGCCAGCTGTGCGGGAGCTATGCGGTCTACTACGTGATGTCGATGGAGCAGGGCGAGAAGTGCTGGCTCACCGTGCGCGTGGAGGTCGACCCGAATAAGCCGGAGTATCCGTCCGTCACGCCACGCGTGCCCGCCGCCGTCTGGGGTGAGCGCGAAGTGCGTGACATGTACGGCCTGGTGCCGGTGGGCCTGCCGGACGAGCGTCGTCTGGTGCTGCCGGACGACTGGCCGGATGAACTCTATCCGTTGCGTAAAGACAGCATGGACTATCGTCAGCGTCCGGCTCCGACCACCGACAGCGAAACCTACGAATTCATTAACGAACTCGGCAGCAAAAAGAACAATGTGGTGCCGATCGGTCCGCTACACGTCACCTCCGACGAACCGGGCCACTTCCGCCTGTTTGTTGACGGCGAAAACATTATCGACGCCGACTACCGTCTGTTCTATGTCCATCGCGGGATGGAAAAGCTGGCGGAAACCCGCATGGGCTACAACGAGGTGACGTTCCTCTCTGACCGCGTGTGCGGCATCTGCGGCTTCGCCCACAGCACCGCCTACACCACCTCGGTGGAAAACGGCATGGGGATCGTGGTGCCGGAACGCGCGCAGATGATCCGCGCCATTCTGCTGGAGGTGGAGCGCCTGCATTCGCACCTGCTCAACCTCGGCCTGGCCTGCCACTTCGTCGGTTTTGACTCCGGATTTATGCAGTTCTTCCGCGTGCGTGAAGCGTCGATGAAAATGGCGGAGATCCTTACCGGGGCGCGTAAAACCTACGGCCTGAACCTGATCGGCGGAATTCGCCGCGATCTGCTGAAAGACGACATGATCCAGACCCGTCAGCTGGCGCAGCAGATGCGCCGCGACGTGCAGGAGCTGGTGGACATGCTGCTCAGTACGCCAAACATTGAGCAGCGTACCGTCGGCATTGGCCGTCTTGACCCGGAAATCGCCCGCGACTTCAGCAACGTTGGCCCGATGGTGCGCGCCAGTGGCCACGCCCGCGACACCCGCGCCGATCACCCGTTCGTTGGCTACGGCCTGCTGCCGATGACGGTACACAGCGAGCAGGGCTGTGACGTGATCTCGCGCCTGAAAGTACGTATCAACGAGGTATTCACTGCGCTAAACATGATCGACTTTGGCCTCGATAACCTGCCGGGTGGCCCGCTGATGGTGGAGGGCTTCACCTACATTCCAAACCGCTTTGCCCTCGGCTTTGCCGAAGCGCCGCGCGGGGATGACATCCACTGGAGCATGACCGGCGACAACCAGAAGCTCTACCGCTGGCGCTGCCGTGCGGCGACCTACGCCAACTGGCCGACCCTTCGCTATATGCTGCGCGGCAACACCGTGTCTGACGCGCCGCTGATCATCGGCAGCCTCGACCCGTGCTACTCCTGCACCGACCGCATGACCGTGGTGGATGTGCGTAAAAAGAAAAGCCAGGTGGTGCCGTACAAAGAGCTTGAGCGCTACAGCATCGAGCGTAAAAACTCGCCGCTGAAATAAGGAATCGCCATGTTTACCTTTATCAAAAAAGTGATCAAAACCGGCACGCAGACCAGCCGCTACCCGCTGGAGCCGATGCCGGTAGATAAAAACTTTCGCGGCAAGCCGGAGCACAACCCGCAGCAGTGCATCGGCTGCGCGGCCTGCGTCAATGCCTGCCCGTCGAACGCCCTGACGGTAGAAACGGACCTGAAAACCGGCGAGCTGGCCTGGCAGTTCAACCTTGGGCGCTGCATTTTTTGCGGCCGCTGCGAGGAGGTCTGCCCGACGGTTGCGATTCGCCTGTCTCAGGAGTACGAGCTGGCGGTGTGGAAGAAAGAGGACTTCCTCCAGCAGTCGCGTTTTGAACTCTGCAACTGCCGCATCTGCCGGCGTCCGTTCGCTGTGCAAAAAGAGATCGACTACGCTATTGCCCTGCTGAAGCACAACGGCGACCTGCGTGCGGAGCATCACCGTGAAAGTTTTGAAACCTGCCCGGAATGCAAACGTCAGAAGTTCCTGCTGCCGTCTGACCGTATCGATATCACCCGCCATATGAGAGAGGCCAGCTAATGGAAAATTTACTCGGCCCACGCGACAACAACGGCATTCCGGTGCCAATGACGGTGGATGAATCCATCGCCAGCATGAAGGCGTCGCTGCTGAAAAAAATCAAACGCTCGGCCTACGTTTATCGCGTGGACTGCGGCGGCTGCAACGGCTGCGAGATTGAGATCTTCGCCACGCTGTCGCCGTTGTTTGACGCCGAACGCTTCGGCATCAAAGTGGTGCCGTCCCCGCGCCATGCGGACATTCTGCTGTTTACCGGTGCCGTCACCCGCGCGATGCGCTCGCCTGCGTTGCGCGCCTGGCAATCTGCCCCCGACCCGAAAATCTGTATCTCTTACGGTGCCTGTGGCAACAGCGGCGGCATCTTCCACGACCTGTATTGCGTCTGGGGCGGCACCGACAAAATCGTGCCGGTGGATGTTTACATTCCAGGCTGCCCGCCGACGCCTGCTGCGACGCTGTACGGCTTTGCGATGGCACTCGGTCTGCTGGAGCAGAAAATCCACGCCCGTGAACCTGGCGAGCTTGATAATCAGCCCGCCGCGATCCTGCACCCGGATATGGTGCAGCCGCTGCGCGTGAAGGTTGACCGCACGGCGCGCAGGCTGGCGGGCTACCGCTACGGGCGTCAGATTGCCGATGATTATCTGCGCCTGCTCAGCCAGGGCGACCATCAGGTGGCGCGCTGGCTGGAGGCGGAGAACGATCCGCGTCTGAATGAGATTGTGGCGAACCTGAACAGCATTGTGGATGAGGCGCGTATCCGATGAGTGAAACGGTGGTGTTCAGTCAGCTGAGCCGTAAATTTATTGATGAGAACGATGCCACGCCGGATGCGGCGCAGCAGGTGGTCTATTACAGCCTGGCGATTGGCCACCACCTGGGGGTGATCGACTGCCTGGAGGCGGCGTTAACCTGCCCGTGGCCGGCGTATCTGGCGTGGATCGCCACGCTGGAGGAGGGCAGCACGGCGCGGCGCAAAATGGAAGGCGTGCCGAAGTATGGCGAAATCGTGATCGACGCTAATCATATCGCGATGCTCGCCAACGCGTTTGATGCCGCACTGAGTAAGCAAACCCCCGAGCAGCAGGCGTGGAGCAAAACGCTGCTCAGTATGCTGCACGATATTCATCAGGAGAGCGCCATCTACCTGATGGTGAGGAGACTACGTGACTGACGTTTTACTGTGTGTCGGCAACAGCATGATGGGCGACGACGGCGCGGGCCCGCTGCTGGCGGAGATGTGCGCCGCAAACCCGCAGGGTAACTGGGAGGTGATCGACGGCGGCAGCGCGCCGGAAAACGACGTGGTCGCTATCCGCGAACTGCGTCCGGACAGGCTGTTAATCGTGGATGCTACCGACATGGGGCTTAATCCCGGCGAGATCCGCCTGATTGACCCGGACGACATCGCCGAAATGTTTATGATGACCACCCACAATATGCCGCTCAACTACCTTGTCGATCAGATTAAGGGCGACGTGGGCCAGGTGCTGTTTTTGGGCATTCAACCGGATATTGTCGGGTTTTATTATCCGATGACGCCGCCGGTAAAAGAGGCGGTGGAGGAGGTTTATTCACGGCTTGCGGAGTGGGTTGGGGAAGGGGGTTTTTCTCAGCTCTGAGCAGCGCCCGGTGGCGCTGCGCTTACCGGGCCTACAAAACCGTAGGCCGGGTAAGGCGAAGCCGCCACCCGGCAAAACAGGCTACTCCAGATCCGCCCCGTTACTCGCAATCACCTTCTTATACCACCAGAACGACTTCTTGCGCTTTCTGTCCAGCGTGCCGTTACCGGCGTCGTCCCGGTCAACGTACACAAACCCGTAGCGCTTGCTCATCTCGCCCGTTGACGCCGCCACCAGGTCGATACAGCCCCAGGTGGTGTAGCCCATCAGCGGTACGCCGTCTTCAATCGCATCGCCCATCGCGCGGATATGCTCGCGCAGGTAGCTGATACGGTAGTCGTCGTTGATCTCGCCGTTTTCATCAATGACGTCCTTCGCGCCCAGCCCGTTTTCCACCAGGAACAGCGGCTTCTGGTAGCGGTCGTACATCATGTTCATGGTGATGCGCAGGCCCAATGGATCAATGCCCCAGCCCCATTCGCTCACCTGAATATGCGGGTTACGTAAGGATTTCACGATGTTCGCCGCACTGGTGTTGCCCGCGTTCATGTCCGCCGAGGCGCAGCGCGAGGCGTAATAACTGAACGAGACAAAATCGACGGTGTTCTTCAGCAACTCGTCGTCGCCAGGGTCTTTAACAATCACCACCCCTTTTTCGCGGAACACGCGGGCAGAGTAAGCCGGGTAGCTGCCGCGCGCCTGCACGTCGATAAAGAACAGGTTCTCGCGGTCTTTCTCCAGCGCCATCCACACGTCTTCCGGTTTGCAGGAGTACGGGTAGAAGTTCCCGCCCGCCAGCATACAGCCGACCTGGTTTTCCGGGTTCACCTCGTGGGCGATTTTGGTCGCCAGCGCGCTCGCCACCAGCTCGTGGTGCGCGGCCTGGTATTTCACCTGATCTTCGTTTTCACCTTCCTCAAACACCAGCCCCGCGCCGGAGAACGGGCTGTGCAGCATGATGTTGATTTCGTTGAAGGTCAGCCAGTATTTCACCAGCCCGTTAAATTCTTCGAAGCAGGTGCGGGCGTAACGGGCGAAGAAATCGACCATTTTGCGGTTGCGCCAGGAGCCGTACTCCGTTACCAGGTGCATCGGCACGTCGAAGTGGCAAAGCGTCACCAGCGGCTCGATGTTATATTTTTTGCACTCTTCAAACACCGCACGGTAGAAGGCGATACCCTCTTTGTTCGGCAGCGGTTCGTCGCCGTTCGGGTAGAGTCGGCTCCAGGCAATCGAGGTGCGGAACACGGTAAAGCCCATCTCCGCCATCAGGGCGATGTCTTCTTTGTAGCGATGGTAAAAATCAATCGCCTCGTGGCTTGGGTAAAACTCGTCGTCACGCAACGAAAACCGTTTTTCCTTCCCGACCTTCACCGCCAGGCGGTTGGCACCGTGGGGGATCATATCGACCGTGGTCAGCCCCTTGCCGCCTTCGCGGTATGCGCCTTCACTCTGGTTGGCGGCCAGTGCGCCGCCCCATAAAAATCCTTGTGGAAAAACAGACATTTTTACCTCGCTTTCAATTTATGCTTGTGCTGCTTTGGCCTGAACCGGTGCGGTTTGCAGGGCACGCGCTTTTTCAGCTTCGTCTTCGACCGGGATATCCTCAAAACCTAATATCAGAGTCAGAACAAACGAGAGCACAACCGCCAGGCCCATTACGCCAAACACCCAGACGATAGTCATCGGGTTGGCCGGGTCGAAGAACTGCACGCTGGTGAACAGCCCCGGAGCCGCCATTGAGTGGCTGGCAAGCCCTGCCATTCCGGCTACCGCGCCGCAGATAAAGCCGCTGATCAGGCTCGCAATTAACGGGCGTTTCAGACGTACCGCGACGCCGTACAGGGCCGGTTCAGAAATGCCCGCCATAATGGCAGAGGCTGCCGCCGCCAGCGCCGTCTGGCGCAGTTCCGGGTTTTTGGTTTTCCACGCTACCGCCAGCGAGGAGCCGCCGAGCGACAGGTTCGCGCCGATTTCTGAAGGCATCACCATCCCTTCTTTGCCCGTTTCGGCAATGGTTTGAATGATAGTCGGCGTAAACACGCGGTGCATACCGGTCATCACCAGCAGCGGCCACAGCGCGCCCATAATCGCCACGGAGAGCCAGCCCAGATAGCCGTGAATGGTGTACACCAGTGCGGAGATGGCGCTACCGATCCAGATGCCCAGCGGCCCAATCAGCACGATGGCGAGCGGAGCGGCAATCAACACGATCAGCATCGGTTTGAGGAAGTTTTTGGTTACGGCTGGCGTGATGCGATCGACCCAGCGTTCGATGTAAGACAGGCACCAGGTCATCACCAGTGCCGGGATCACCGTGTAGGTGTATTTCACCGCCGTTACCGGAATTAAGGCGAACTCTACGTGTTCACCCTGAGCCGCTTTCGCCATCAGCTCGATAAAGCTCGGATGCACCAGTACGCCCGCAATGGCAATCGCCAGCGACATGTTGGTTTTGAATTTCACCGCCGCGGAAGCCGCCACCATCAGCGGCAGGAAGAAGAACGCGCCGTCACCGATCACCGTCAGAATGGTGAGCGTCGGCGCGCCTTTTTCCAGCACACCAGTCATCTCAAGGATCATCGCCAGCAGCTTGACCATCGAGCCACCGATGATCGCCGGGATCAGCGGGGACATGGTGCCGATCAGCGCATCAAGTATCCCGGCACCCATGCGTTTAAGCGTCATTTTTTTTGGGCCTTCCGGCACGGCAGGCTGCAGGTCGGTTGGCAGCAGGCTCACCACTTCGCGGTACGCCTGAGAAACGGTGTTGCCAATGATCACCTGGCACTGGTTGTCGCTGCGCACCACGCCGAGCACACCGTTGATACTTTTCAGACGCGCGGCATCGGTGAGGCTTTCGTCTTTCAGGACGAAACGCAGACGCGTCATGCAGTGAGTGACGGCGACGATGTTGTCTTTGCCGCCAAGCGCGCTAACAACGTCGTTCGCCAGCGCGGCATAATTTTTGGCCATCGGATGTGATCCTGTTATCGTTGTGAGAAATGTAGGAAACCGGTTCCACATAATCATCATGAGTTTCATTGAATGAAACAAGATCGCTTTTTATGCATTTTTTTGTTTCGTGATGATGATCACTTTGAGTGACTCAAAGCGTGATATCGCCGCTGCGACAATTATTCTGTGGTGCAGTACACTGCGCCCATCAGTTTCAAAGGGAATAACAACATGACCACGATGCTGGAAGTGGCGAAACGGGCAGGCGTTTCGAAAGCGACGGTTTCAAGGGTACTGTCGGGGAATGGCTACGTCAGCCAGGAGACCAAAGATCGGGTGTTTCAGGCCATCGAAGAGAGCGGTTATCGCCCGAATTTGCTGGCGCGAAACCTGGCAACGAAACGTACCCAGACGCTGGGGCTGGTAGTGACCAACACCCTCTATCACGGCGTTTATTTTAGCGAACTGCTGTTCCACGCCGCGCGAATGACGGAAGAGAAGGGGCGGCAGCTGATCCTGGCGGACGGCAAGCACAGCGCCGATGAAGAGCGCGAGGCGATCCAGTACCTGCTCGATATGCGCTGCGATGCGGTGATCATCTACCCGCGCTTCCTGAGCGTGGAGGAGATGGACGATATCGTTGAGAAATGCGAACAGCCGATTATGGTTCTCAACCGCCGCCTGCGGAAAAACAGCAGCCACAGCGTCTGGTCGGATCATAAAGCCTCCTGCCGGGAGGCGGTGTCGCAACTGATCGAAAAAGGGCACCGCGACATCGCGTTTATCACCGGTTCGCTGGATTCCCCCACCGGGGTTGAGCGTCTCTCCGGCTATAAAGACGCGCTGGCGCAGCACCGTATCCCGCTGCGTGAAACGCTGATCGCCGAAGGAAAGTGGAACCCGGCCAGCGGTGCGGCGGCGGTTTCTGAGCTGCTATCCCGCGGTGAAACCTTTACGGCGCTGGTCGCGAGCAACGACGATATGGCGATCGGTGCCATGAAACAACTTCACGACAGCGGGGTTGCCACCCCAGACGCGGTGTCGGTGATTGGCTTCGACGATGTGGCCATAGCGCCGTACATCGTGCCGTCTCTTTCCAGCGTTCGTATTCCGGTGACGGAGATGATCAAAGAGACCATCAGTCGCCTGATCTTCATGCTCGACGGCGGTGAGTTTAAATATCAACAAACGTTCTCCGGCGAGCTGATCCTGCGCGATTCTGTTATCGCAGGCCCGCACTGCTGACGTCGACAGCTGTCATCGTCACTTCTGACGATGACAGCACGGCCTCTTCTTTTTAATCTCAATAAATCAACATGTTAAAAACTGGCACGGTTTATGAATAGCTCCGCGCATGACTGTTATGCTGGAGAAGCAGATGAACCGTTTTATGATGGCCGATGCCAGTAAGTGTATTGGTTGCCGGACCTGTGAAGTCGCATGTGTTGTATCTCATCAGGCGGAGCAGGATTGCGCCTCCCTGACCCCGGACACTTTCCTGCCGCGCATTCACGTGATTAAGGGTGTGAACATTTCGACAGCAGCGATTTGCCGCCAGTGCGAAGATGCGCCGTGCGCGAATGTCTGCCCAAACGGGGCGATTAAACGTGAAAAAGGGTTTGTGCATGTGATGCAGGAGCGCTGCATTGGCTGCAAAACCTGTGTGGTGGCCTGCCCGTACGGTGCGATGGAGGTGGTTGTTCGCCCGGTCGTGAGCAACAGCGGTCTCGGGCTGAGCGTGCGCGCGGAGAAGGCCGAAGCCAACAAATGCGACCTCTGCTACCATCGTGAAGCCGGACCGGCCTGCATGGAAGCCTGTCCGACACACGCGCTGGTCTGCGTGGATCGCGATAAACTTGAGCAGATGAGCGCCGAAAAACGCCGTCGCGCGGCGTTCGACACCTCGTCGTCACTGCTGTTTTAAGCCGCGATGGGCAGTAACGGCATACAGTTGCGGGTGCGCGGCAAAGTGCAGGGCGTCGGATTTCGGCCCTTCGTCTGGCAGCTGGCGCATCAGCTTCAGCTAGCGGGCGATGTCTGTAACGATGGAGAAGGCGTGCTGGTACGCCTCGCGGGTAAGGGTGGGGCCTTTATCACAAGGCTGCGCCAGGGCTGCCCACCGCTGGCGCGTATTGATGAAATAGACTCTCAGCCTTTTAACTGGGCAACGCTGCCAGACGAATTCACCATCCGTCACAGCGCGAGTGGGGCGATGGACACGCAAATTGTGCCGGATGCCGCCACCTGCCCCGCATGCCTGGCAGAGATGCGCGATCCTCGCGAGCGCCGTTATCGCTATCCGTTTATCAACTGCACCCACTGCGGCCCGCGTTTTACCATTATCCGCGCAATGCCCTATGACCGCCCGGCCACGGCAATGGCCCCGTTCCCGCTCTGTGTGCCCTGTGAAACGGAGTACCGCAACCCTGCCGACCGGCGCTTTCACGCGCAGCCGGTTGCCTGCCCGGACTGCGGTCCGGAGCTTGAATGGCGTTCGGGAGATAAACGTGCCACGCGTGAACAGGCGCTGAGCGCGGCGGTCGCGATGTTAAAAGACGGCGGTATTGTGGCGGTCAAAGGATTGGGCGGTTTTCACCTCGCCTGCGATGCGCTCAACCCAGAGGCAGTAGCAAAACTGCGGTCACGTAAACAGCGCCCGGCGAAGCCGCTGGCGGTGATGATCCCGCAGGCGGATAACCTGCCGGCGTCGGTTCAGACGCTGTTACACGCTCCCGCTGCTCCCATTGTGCTTACGCCAAAAACGTGTCTGCCTGCGTTTCCTGAGGCGATTGCGCCAGGTCTGGGCTGCATTGGTGTCATGCTGCCTGCGAACCCGCTGCAACATCTGTTGATGATGGATTGCCCACACCCGCTGGTGATGACCTCCGGCAATCTCAGCGGTCGCCCGCCCGCCATTGGTAATCAGCAGGCGCTGGAAGAACTTTCGGAGATCGCTGACGGCTTTCTGCTGCACAACCGCGACATCCTGCAGCGGATGGATGATTCGGTGATGGATGATGACGGTGCGATCCTGCGTCGTGCGCGAGGTTTCGTGCCGGATGCCATCACGTTACCCGCCGGTTTTAGCAATATCCCCGCTATGTTATGCACTGGCGCAGAGATGAAAAACACCTTCTGCCTGGTGCGCGGGAACCAGGCGGTGCTGAGCCAGCACTTCGGCGATCTCAGTGACGAAGGCGTTGACGCGCAGTGGCGCTCAGCGCTGTCGGTCATGCAGCAGATCTATGCTTTTCAGGCAGAGCGCGTCGTGTGCGATGCTCATCCGGGATACCGCGCTCGCCAGTGGGCGGAAACGCAGGCGTTGCCTGTCGAAACCGTACTGCATCACCACGCTCACGCAGCCGCGTGCCTGGCAGAAAACGGCTGGCCGCTCGACGGCGGGGATGTTATCGCGTTAACGCTGGATGGGATCGGCATGGGCGAAAACGGCGCGCTGTGGGGCGGCGAGTGTCTGCGGGTGAATTATCTTGAGTGCGAACATCTGGGCGGGCTGCCTGCCGTGGCGCTACCGGGTGGCGATCTGGCGGCCAGGCAGCCGTGGCGTAATCTTCTCGCCCACTGCCTGGCGTTTGTGCCTGGCTGGCAGCAGTATCCGGAAACGCACGTTGTTCAGCGGCAAAACTGGCCGCTGCTGGCGACGGCGATTTCTCGTGGTGTAAATGCGCAACTGGCCTCGTCCTGTGGTCGCCTTTTCGACGCGGTGGCCTGTGCATTGGGCATTGAAACACAAACCTATGAAGGCGAAGCGGCGTGCAGGCTGGAAGCGCTGGCAGCAACATGCGCAGGCGTAAAACACCCCGTCACGCTGTCGGTGGATAATCTTGCGCTTTTCTGGCAACAGTGGCTGGGCTGGCAGGCGGACCCCTGCGAGCGCGCATGGGCGTTTCATGATGCGCTGGCAAAAGGGCTGGCGGACCTCGCTGCGCGCCATGCCCGACGCTTATCGCTGTCGACAATCTGCTTCAGCGGTGGCGTGTTACATAACCGCCTGCTGCGCACGCGCCTGCGCCATTACCTCTCTGACTTTACGCTTCTTTTTCCTCATCATCTGCCTGCGGGTGACGGGGCGATTTCCTTCGGGCAGGCGGTGGTTGCCGCTGCCCGGTCATGTTCACAAAGGACTTAAAATGTTACGACTCTTACGCAATGAACCTCGCGCAGCGTTCCTGCTGCTGGCTCTGATAATGGCCAACCTGCTGGCCTGGGGATGGGCGTGGAAAACCTTCAGCGGCAGCACGGCGCTGATGGCGGCAAGCCTGCTGGCCTGGTGCTATGGCCTGCGTCATGCGGTTGATGCGGACCATATTGCGGCGATTGATACCGTCACTCGTAAGATGATGCAGCAGGGCAAGCGTCCATCCGGCGTGGGTGCGTGGTTTTCCCTCGGACATTCCACCATCGTAGTGCTGGCCTCCATTGCTATTGCCGCTACCGCCACGGCGTTTCAGAAAAACATGGCCTGGTTCCACGAAACCGGCAGCCTGATTGGCACCGCCGTTTCAGCCACTTTCCTGCTGGCGATGGCGCTGGTCAATATGGTGATTTTGCGTGGCGTCTGGCGCAGTTTTCAGGCGCTGAAAAAAGGACGCGCGGTCAGCAGTGATACGACGCTTCCGGTTCAGGGTGGGGTGATGAACTGGCTGTTTGGTGCGACCTTTCGCCTGGTGAACAAGAGCTGGCAGATGTACCTGGTTGGCTTCCTGTTTGGGCTGGGTTTTGATACCGCCACAGAAATTGGTGTGCTGGGGATCTCCGCCGCCAGCGCCTCCAGTGGCATGTCGGTGTGGTCGATTATGATCTTCCCGGCACTTTTTGCCAGCGGAATGGCGCTGGTGGATACCCTGGATAACTTATTGATGGTGGGCGCTTATGGCTGGGCGTTTAACAAACCGCAGCGCAAGCTCTACTACAACATGACCATCACCGGCACATCGGTAGTGGTGGCGCTGTTTATCGGCGGGCTGGAAGCGCTGGGTTTGCTGATGGATAAATTCTCCCTCAGCGGCGGCGTCTGGGATTTCATTGGTGCGGTTAATGATAACCTGGGCAACGCCGGATTCGTGGTGGTCGGGCTGTTTGTCGCCTGCTGGCTGATCTCTATGGTCAACTACCGCTGGCGCGGCTACGATGCACTGGTAGTGCGTTCCTGACCAGAAGGTAGCCAGGCGCGCGTGAAATCAAGCCAGCCACCGGCAGTGAGCACAATATCCTGCACATTTTCCATGGTATTGATGCGGTAGCGATAGTGAAACAGCGGCGTACATGCGCCGCTTTCCAGTAAATGCCGGAAGAAGGGGGCCAGATTGCGATCCAGACTCTCCTCGCTCTCGCAGTATGCCATCAGTTTCTGCTTCTCTTCATCCCACACTTTTCCCCCCAGTGCCGTGGCCCACGCCGGTTCGTCGGTAAACCACTCTGCCAGAGCAAAACCGGGTAGCTCGCCCGCCAGATAGTCGCCAAGCAGGAGATCGGCTTTTTCCAGGGCTTCGGGGGCATGCCATTCGTCACGATCCTTCCAGGCGATGATCAGCTCACAGCCCTGTTTTTTGAGATGCGTGCGTAATGTGTCGCTCAGTTCACGCAGTTCCGGTGTGTGGTAGCAGACCAGCGTGAGCGTTTTGGGAAGTGGCACGTCAGGTATGGCCGGAGAACGAGGCGTGTTAAGGCCAGGAAGAATTTCCGTGCGGGTTTCCAGATCGTTCCGATGGGAAAATTTTTGCTGATTAATCGTCTGGATCGCCTGGCGCAGCCAGATTGCCTGCGGCTGGGGAAGATTTGCATTCATCATCAACCAGGCGAATCCACCGCTGGTGGAAGTCGCAGCCTCCTGCGCGTTCTGTCCTTTTCCGACGGTTATCCACGCGGGTTTTTGCGCCTCAGTACGGGTTCGCCAGAATTCAATCGCGTGCAGGAGTGGATGGGCAGCAAAGTACCAGGGCTGCCGCTCAAGGCGCAGATAATGCGAATGGTGATGGGCGATAGCAAAAGGCCCGGCACCGATATCCGGCTGCTGCGGATGCGGCAGACGGCAAACGTGATGGGCGAGGCGGTGTGCCAGCATCGCGTCAGGCGTGTCCAGCGTGATCTCCAGATACCAGGGGGCAACCAGCGACACGCTCTGGACATGTTTTAGCCCTGCGTTACGAGCCGGGTCCGTGAGCATCTGTTGCAGCGCAAACAGAATATCGCCATCACTGATGGGCTGTCCGTTATGCCAGTGAGCGCCGCTACGCAGATAAAAATGCCAGCAGCGTTTGTCATCGCTGGCATCCCAGTGGTGAGCTAAATCGGGGAGCGGTTGTGGCTGACCGGGAGCATAGCGTGTCAGACCTGCGTGAACCGCACAGATGATATGTTGCTCAGCGCGACGCCGCTGCAACGCCGGGTGAAGTGAGGTCAACGGGCGATACCACGGAATGCGTAATGTCGGCTGGTGCTTGAGCCATTTGCCACCAAGAAACGGCGTAATAATGTGGTGGAGGCTCGCCGGATCGCCATCGGCCAGTTGCAGGGCGCTCTGATAATCCCCTTTCTCAAGGCAGGCATGCATTAACGGCGCGCTGAGTTCGCTGGTGGTCGCCAGGCAATGCAATAGGGCGCGGTGCCCGCGCCCCGGTTGTGCATTCCAGCTTAGCCATCCACTGTGTGCAAGCTGGCGCAGCAGCGTGCGGGCATGGCGTTCACTGCACAGCGCCACCTCGGCAACTTCGGCAATGGTCGTGGGCTTTGGCTCTGCACCGTAGTGCTGATAAAGCCGTTGATACTGACGGATTTTTTGAAGCTGTCGCATGCGGCGTACCGGTAATAAGAGAGGGATGGTGAGAGTGTAGGTTTTTTTGCGGAATAAATAAGGTTTGGATGTGTAAAGTGTTCCGGTTTTATTCCCTCTCCTGCGGGAGAGGGAATAAGGAACTGCGTTAGCTATCGATTTGCGCGCGTATCTTTAGCGCTATACTTTCCGCCTGTGGTCCCAGAATGACCTGCGCATTCTGGGAACCCATCTTCAGAATGCCTTTGGCACCCAGCGCTTTCAGCGCGGGTTCGTCCAGCACGCTGTTGTCCACAAGCGTTAAACGCAGACGCGTAATGCAGGCATCGACAATTTTCAGGTTCTGTTTGCCGCCGAGCGCAGCAATATAGTGTGCGATGGCTTCGCTCTGATCGTCAGAATCGCCTGTTACGGTGTCATCATCTTCGCGGCCCGGCGTTTTCAGTTTGAAGAAGCGAATAGCGAAGCTGAACACCACAAAGTAAATCACAAAGAACAGGGCGATCAGCGGGATCAGTATCCACGGTTTTGTGGCGAGTCCCCAGTTCAGGACAAAATCGATAAGCCCTGCCGAGAAACCAAAGCCATGCAGCACGCCGAGGCTGTTGGCGATCACCATGCTCACGCCAGCCAGCACTGCATGTAGCGCATACAGGGCAGGGGCGAGGAACAGGAAGGAGAACTCGATTGGCTCGGTGATACCGGTCAGGAAGGCCGTCAGCGCAACGGAGAGCAGCATCCCGCCTACCGCAGAACGGCGTGCTTTTGGCGCAGCAAAGTACATTGCCAGCGCAGCACCTGGCAGACCACCCATAAAGATGGGGTACGCCCACGCCATGTAAACACCGGCATGCGGATCGCCCGCGAAGAAGCGGTTGAGATCGCCACGGGTCAGATCGGTGGCAATCTGGGTAATGCTGGAGCCGTCGATACCCGGCACCGCACCGCCCACGACAAGGCCTTTCACCACATCCGGCGCAAGGCAGATGTTGTGTACTGCACTTGCCGCATCGTAGGTGACTTTCAGGCAATCACCCAGGCTGAACCAGAAGACAGAGTGCAGGATGTAGTGCAGACCAAATGGAATCAACGCACGGTTAAGTACGCCATAGATAAACCAGCCTGGCTCGCCGCTGCGTGACACCAGCAGGCTGAAGGTATCAATCCCGTGTTGTACGGAAGGCCATACGTAGCCACAGATCCAGGCGATAAACAGACAGATTAACCCGGTCATGATCGGCACCAGGCGTTTACCGGCGAAGAATGCGAGGAAATCTGGCAGCTTAGTGTTTGAGAAGCGGTTGTAGCAGTGGCCTGCCACCACGCCCGCAATGATCCCGGCGAAGAAGGACATGTTAATTGATGCGTTAATTACCGCCGTGGCTTTGGTGAGCACCAGGAAGCCGACAGCACCGGCGAGTGCCGCTGCGCCTGCATTGTCTTTCGCCAGACCAATGGCAATACCCAACGCAAATAACAGCGGTAGACTGTCGAAGATCCCGCCACCCGCACTGGCGATAAAGGGAATATTAAAAACGTCAGGCTGGCCGAGGCGTAATAATATGGCTGCAACCGGTAAGGTTGCGATAGGCAGCATCAGGGCTTTACCCAGACGTTGCAGATAACTGAATGCGTTCATGAGATAGGATTCCAAAAGGACTTAATTCACGTCGAAAAATAACAGCTTTTATTTTGAGATGAAAGAGGCTTGAATAAAAATGTGACACCGAATAAATAAATTTAAGTTATATTTGTTAAGCAAATCATTCTTCAGATAAACAATGAAGCAATTAATAAAGAGTTCCGCTTTTAGCGTAACAAAAAACGGCACCAGAGCCGTTTTTTGTTACGGTTACCGTTTAACGCGGCTCACCGGCATCATCAGTTCGCGCAGGCGCTCTATACGCGCTTCCGGGCTCAGGTAAAACCAGCGAAATAAAACAGGTTCCACTTTCTTTGCCTGTTTAAAATAGCTGGAAAGATAGTTAAGTTCTTTGGTAAAGGTGGCCATGGGATATCTCCGGCTGAGGAATACCTTTTCAGCGTAAGCCGGAATCAGGGAATAAAACAGGTTAATGTTTTTCAGGTGTTCCGCATTTATATATTGATGGAAGAAATAATAAAAGGAATGATAGCGATGATTTATCTGCTTTGTATTTATATGTTGAATAAAATACGCAAAAAAAAGCCCCAGGACATCGGGGCTGTGGATAATAAAATCCGAAGGTTAAGTAAGCGTGGTAAGAGACGGAGGGTTATGCAGGCAACGATTTCAGCAGAGCAAAAGCCTCCTTCATCCGATCTTCACTGACCACGAAGGCGCGTAACTGCCCGTCGTTGTCAGCACCGCGAGCCACCATCCCCTGTGGTTCAATGGCTATCTGCCAGCTTAGATCCTGTCGCTGCGTTTCACCTGCGAGATGCAGCGGCAACTCCGGTGTTTTTACCTTCACCAGCATGGCAGGCAATTTCAGCGGAGCGTTAGCGCCGAGCAGGTTTTTTGCCAGATACATGGCGCTTAACTGAATCGGTTGCAGGAAGGGCAGAACCTGACCATTGATTTCGGCGCAGTCACCCAGAGCATAAATATCCGGTTGCGTGGTTTGCAGGTAGCTATCCACCTTCACGCCACGGTTTGTCTCTGCTCCGGCACGATGTGCCAGCGCGGTTTCCGGGCGAAGGCCGGTGGCCGCGACAACCACATCCACCTCAACGCTGCGGTTGTGGTCGAGCGTGGCGCGGATGCCACTCCCGGTTTGAGTCAAAGATTGCAGCTGAGATTTCAGCAGCAGATGCACGCCCATATCGGTCAGACGATGCTGTAAGCGACTGCTTACTTCTGCTGGCATCAGCGCCGACAGAATGCTGGCTGCGTGGTCAACCAGGGTGACGGATTTTCCCGCACGGCAGAAATCCATCGCCAGCTCGGTGCCAATCAGGCCGCCGCCGACAATCATCACTTTCTGTGCGTCACGTAACAGCGTTTCACTGGCCTGATACTCCTGCTGGCTGTTCAGGGTGATCATCAGCTCACGGCCTTCAACCGGTGGAACGAAAGCGGAGGCACCTGTCGCCAGTACCAGCTTGTCGTACTGCCAGGTTTTATCTTTTGCTTTCACCACATGCGCGCTGGCGTCGATATCGCTTACCCACGTGTACGGGAACAGGCGCAGGTTAAACTGTTCTGCGAACTCCCCCGCCGTCTGGCGGGTGAGCTCTTCAGCACGCTGATTCTGGCTAATGACATGGCTTAAATCAGGCTTGTTGTACTCGTCCATGCTGTCGGCGGCAATCACCGTCAACGGCACGTTAGCATCCTGCTTGCGGATGTTTTTCACCAGCTGACGGGCGGCAAAGCCCGAGCCGATAATGACGATACCGTTGTTCATTTTGCCTCCGTACCCAGTTCGTCAAAGACGTCTTTACCGAGGGAACATTCCGGGCAGAGGAAGTTGTCCGGTACATCGCTCCACGGAGTGCCAGGGGCAACATCCTGCAGCGGCTCGCCCAGTTCCGGGTCGTAGATCCACTGGCAGACGCTGCACTGCATGCGTGGGCCGAGATCTGTACTGGCTGTCGCGGCACAGGTCTGCGGCTGTTCGGCTGGTTTTGCTACAGCTTCAGGCAGCGGTGCGAGCGCCCACTGACGAGCGATGTCACGGCCGTGCTGACGGCAGATTTCCAGCGCGTCGATGTCCGGACGCCATTTGGCTTTCAGGCTCATGGACATCTCAAAACCGGCGTCCTGCAGTCGGGTAGACAGACGATCTACCGCGCCGCCGCTCCAGCCGTGAGAGCCAAAGGCGCTGGCACGCTTGTTGCGAAAGCGCAGGCCGGTCATCTCTTCTACCAGGCCAGCAATTTTTGGCATCATCACGTTATTCATGGTAGAGGTGCCCACCAGCACGCCTTTGGAGCGGAAGACGTTGGTTAGAATTTCGTTTTTATCGCTGCGCGCCACGTTGAAGATTTTCACCGCTACGTTCGGATCAACTTCGTTAATGCCCTGGGCAATGGCATCCGCCATCATGCGGGTGTTGTTGGACATAGTGTCGTAGAAAATTGTGATGCGATCTTCCTGATAATCCGCTGCCCATTTCAGGTACAGCTCGACAATCTGGGTTGGGTTTTCACGCCATACCACGCCGTGAGAGGTCGCAATCATATCCACCGGCAGGTTAAAGCCGAGGATTTCGGTGATTTTAGGTGTCACCAGACGGCTGAACGGCGTCAGGATGTTGGCGTAGTAGCGCTGGCACTGCTCGAACAGCTCAGTCTGATCCACTTCGTCATTGAACAGACGTTCGTCGCAGTAGTGCTGGCCGAAGGCGTCGTTACTGAACAGCACCGCGTCGCCGGTCATGTAGGTCATCATGCTGTCCGGCCAGTGCAGCATTGGCGTTTCAACGAAAATAAGCTGTTTGCCGTTACCGATGTCCAGCGAATCACCGGTTTTCACGGTGTGGAAATTCCACTCCGGATGGTGATGGTGACCGTTGATAGAGTCGATGGCGTTTGTGGTGCAGTAAATTGGCGTGTCAGGAATGTAAGACATCAGCTCGGTCAATGCTCCGGCGTGGTCTTCTTCCGCGTGGTTGATGATGATGTAGTCGATGTCGTTCAGGTCGATTTCGCTGCGCAGGTTTTGCACGAACTCGCGGCTGAATTTGTGATCGACGGTATCGATCAGCACGTTTTTACCTTCACGAATGAGATAGCTGTTGTAGCTGCTGCCGCGCAGCGTTTTATATTCCGTGCCGTGAAAATCACGTACTTCCCAGTCACGTTGACCAACCCAATGAATGTTATTTTTTACCAGAATAGACATAGCAACCTCAGTGTAATACGGCGTTTTCAAATAAGTTGGTTTAGCTATATCAAGATGCGTGCCAGTTTTTTATTTAATTGATTTTTATCGTTTTATTATTTTATAGCCCGGAATGGGTAGTCATTATGACTATCTTAAAAAGAGTCAATATGACAATATGCATTGTCAAAATGACAGCGAGGCATACATGAGCTTTTCCGTAGATGTACTGGCGAAGATCGCCATTGAACTGCAAACCGGTATTGGCCACCAGGATCGCTTTCAGCGGCTGATCTCCACCCTGCGCCACGTGCTGGCGTGTGATGCCTCGGCGCTGCTGCGCTACGAAGGGCGACAGTTCATTCCGCTGGCGATTGACGGGCTGGCGCAGGACGTGCTGGGACGGCGTTTTACTCTGGAAGGGCACCCGCGTCTGGAAACGATTGCGAGGGCAGGTGATGTGGTGCGCTTCCCGGCGGACAGCGATCTGCCCGATCCGTATGATGGCCTGATCCCCGGACAGGAGAGCCTTAAAGTCCACGCCTGCATCGGCCTGCCGCTGTTTGCCGGGCAAAACCTGATTGGCGCGCTGACCCTCGACGGTATGTCACCGGACCAGTTCGACACCTTCAGCGACGAAGAGCTGCGCCTGATTGCGGCGCTGGCCGCTGGCGCGTTGAACAATGCGCTGTTGATTGAGCAACTGGAGAGCCAGAACATTCTTCCCGGCAGTCCGGCGGCGTTTGAGCAGGTGACGCACACCGAGATGATTGGGCTTTCACCGGGCATGATGCAGTTGAAAAAAGAGATCGATATTGTCGCGGCCTCCGATTTGAACGTGCTGATCTTTGGTGAAACCGGCACCGGTAAAGAGCTGGTGGCGAAGTCAATTCATGAAGCCTCGCCGCGCGCGGTGAATCCGCTGGTGTATCTCAACTGCGCGGCCCTGCCGGAAAGCGTGGCGGAAAGTGAACTGTTTGGTCACGTCAAAGGGGCCTTTACCGGGGCGATCAGCAACCGCAGCGGTAAGTTTGAAATGGCCGATAACGGCACGCTGTTCCTGGATGAGATTGGTGAACTGTCGCTGTCGCTACAGGCTAAGCTGCTGCGCGTATTGCAGTACGGCGATATTCAGCGCGTGGGTGATGACCGCAGCTTAAGGGTGGATGTGCGCGTGCTGGCGGCCACTAACCGTGACCTGCGCGAAGAGGTGCTGGCCGGGAATTTCCGTGCCGATCTGTTCCATCGCCTGAGCGTCTTTCCGCTCTCCGTACCGCCACTGCGCGAACGCGGGGAAGATGTGGTGCTGCTGGCGGGCTTTTTCTGCGAGCAGTGTCGGCTCAAAATGGGGCTTTCCCGCGTGGTGCTGAGCACAGGGGCGCGCAGCCATCTGCTGAATTACGGCTGGCCGGGCAACGTGCGCGAGCTGGAACATGCGATTCACCGTGCGGTAGTGCTGGCACGGGCAACGCGTTCAGGGGATGAAGTGGTGATCCACGCGCGGCATTTCGCATTGCATGATGAAACGGCGCAGGTGGTGGCTCAGGAAGCGCCGGAAATGGCGAACGTGAACCTGCGCGAGGCGACAGAGACATTTCAGCGTCAGATGATCACCCGCGCGCTGGAGCAGAATAACCGCAGTTGGGCAGCGTGCGCGCGGGCGCTGGAAACGGACGTCGCCAACCTGCACCGGCTGGCGAAGCGTCTGGGGCTGAAGGGTTAAATGATCCCGGCCTGGTAGAAGTCCTGCAGGTTGATGGCGCCGCACAGTTTGCCGTTCTCATCCACCACCGGAGCGGCAGTGATTTTGCGCTTCATCAGCACCTCTTTGGCTTCAATAGCACGGCTGTCGGCGTTCAGCGTCAGCCCGCCTTTGGTCATCGTGTCTGAGACTCGTGATTCCAGCTTGCCGCCGCCCACCAGCCAGCGGCGCAGGTCGCCGTCGGTAAATACGCCTTTGACATAGCGTTCATTATCGCAAACGGCCACCAGCCCCAGCCCGGTACGGCTCAGCTCCAGCATGGCGTCCATCACGCTGGTGTCGAGTGTGACCTGTGGAATGGCATCGTCGGTACGCATCAGATGGTGGACTTTATTGAGCAGGCGCGCGCCTAGTGCCCCTGCAGGATGTGAACGGGCGAAATCTTCTTCATTGAAGCCGCGTGCCTGCATCACTGCCATCGCCAGCGCGTCGCCCATCATCAGGGTGTTGACGGTGCTGGAGGTCGGGGCGAGGTGCATCGGGCAGGCTTCGCGCTCAACGGAGATATCAAGCGTCGCTTTGGCCGCCAGCGCCAGCGGTGAACGGGATTTACCGGTCATCGCCAGCAGGGCAACGGATTTTTCCTGCAGGCGTGGAATGATCAGGTCCAGCTCTTTGGCCGAACCGGAGTAGGAGATAAACAGCATCACGTCGCGGCTTTCGATCATCCCCAGATCGCCGTGCAGCGCTTCAGCGGGATGAACGAAGAATGCCGGGGTGCCGGTGCTGGCAAGCGTCGCTGCAATTTTTTTGCCGATATGGCCAGACTTACCAATACCTGCCACGATCACTTTCCCTTCACACTGGATAATGGTGTTCGCGGCCCGCACAAAATCCTCACCCAGACGATCCGGCAGGCGGCTGGCTTCCTGCAGTTCCAGCATCAGCGTTTGACGGCCTGCGTTTAACAGAAAATCACTCATCTTTCTCTCCGGTTACGATAACGTCGATTCCTTTCTCTTCCAGCGCTTTTTTGAACGCCGGATCGATACCTGCGTCGGTAATCAACTTATCGACGCTTTCAAGGCTGCAGACAATATTAGGGCTTTTACGGCCAAACTTCGATGAATCTGCCATCAAAATCACTTCACGTGCGGCGTTACACATCGCTTTGCTGACGCTGAACACTTCATTGAAGGTGGTCACGCCTGCGTTCAGATCGATGCCATCGGTACCCATAAAGAGTTTATCAAAGCTGAAGTGGTCGAAGGCGTTCTCCGCCAGTTGGCCGTGAAACGACGCCGATTTTTTACGGAAGGTGCCGCCGGGCATCAGAATGGTTTGCTCGCAGTCGTTCTCCGACAGGGCGTTGACGATATGCAGGCTGTTGGTCATCACCGTGATGTTGTTAAAGCGGCTGAGCATTGGGATCATTTGCAGAACCGTGCTGCCCGCATCAAGGATGATAGAGTCACCGTCGTGGATAAACTTCACGGCGGCTTCGGCAATCAGCGCTTTCTGGTGCGTATTAATCAGCGTTTTGTGATCGATAGGCGGGTCGGCTTCATCTTTGTTGAGCACCACTCCGCCGTAGGTTCGAATGACTGCGCCAGCGTTTTCGAGCAATACCAGGTCTTTGCGTATTGTCGTGCCGGTGGTGTCAAAGTAGTGGGCCAGCTCTTCTACCGAGCATTTTCCCTGCTTTTGCAGATGTTCCAGTATGGCCGCCTGCCGCTGACGTGGTTTCATAGGCGCTTCGTTCCTTACGTTGCGAAATGATAATTTCGCAAGTTTATAGCGTTCACAACGAAATTATCCATGTTTCAGATTAAGCGCTAATGATAGTGCATTCTGACAGAGTGAATCATGGGGAAAGATCACATCGGGCCGCAATTCCTCCAGCGATATGCCGTTGATTGCCTGGATTTTAGCCGGTCGGGCAAATACCGTCATCCCGCGCATGATGAGCGAATCGCAAACGTTGTTATGTTCATCCAGCGCAATCGCAACCACCACGCGTGGCTTGAAGCGCCCGCCGGAACGTCCGACGCCCACGCGCCCTTTCTGACAGAGTGCATCGAACGCCCGGTTGAACTGGCGAATTTGCCAGCCGCCGAACGCCAGCTGGCAGATCCAGGCGATGGCAGAGACGGTGATGAGTGCTGTGACCATATTGGCTCCTTACTTGCCGGGTGGCGGCTGCGCCTTACCCGGCCTACGGTTTGAAGGTTTTTGTAGGCCCGGTAAGCGGTAGCGCCACCGGGCAATACCGCTCGATCAGAACATCACCTGCCCACCGGTCACGTTAATTGACTGCCCGGTGCAATACGACGCTTTCGGGCTGGCGTAAAACAGCAGCATATTTAGCACGTCCTGATAGTCACAGCCGCGCTTCAGCGGCACTTTGTCGATGTAATACTGCTCCACTTCTTCGGCTTTGATGCCGAGCTTGGTGGCATACTGTGGCAGCAGGGACTGGAACATAGGCGATTTCAGCAGGTTGCCGAGCATCAGCGCGTGTACGGTGATACCGTATTCGGCCAGATCCAGCGCCAGAGATTGTGTCAGCCCCACGCCGCCAAACTTCGCCGCGCTGTAGCCGGAGTTGTGCTTGCTGCCCACTTTCCCCGATTTCGAGTTGATCTGAATGATGCGTCCCTGAATGCCGTCGCGGATCATCAGACGGGAAAACTCGCGGGCGCAGAGGAAATAGCCCACCAGGTTCACCTGCAGTGAGCGGTCGAAATCCCCCAGTGCGAAGTCGCTGATAAACGCCGCTTTTGCAATGCCCGCGCTGTAAACCAGCAGGTCGGTACGGCCAAAAATCTCGTCCACACCGCGGGCAAGCGCCATCACGCTCTGCTCGCTGGTGGCGTCGGCCCCGAACCCGTAAGCCATGCCTTCACCAAATTCGGTATTAATGGTGTCCGCCACGCGGGCGGCTTTTTCACTCTGAATATCGACAACCGCTACGCGGTAGCCTTCTGCGGCAAGCCCACGGCAGAGGAACTCTCCTAAGGTTTGTCCCCCACCAATGACAACGGCAACCTGACTCATAACGCTCTCCTTAATTACGCAACAAATTTTAATGTGCAGCCTGGGGTGACAGCCTGCGGAACCGGACCCGCCACGTGAACCGTGCCGGGATATTCCGCCTGCGGTTGACCATCAAAACGCAGGGTAATGTGGCCCAGCTCGCGCAGGTTTTGCCCGGCGACGTCGCCAACGGCGGTGACGGCATAACGCGTGTCACCCAGCTCCAGCTGGCTACCGGCCTTCAGCTCACCGTTCATCTCGCCGTGGCAGTGGATAAAGCAAAATTCTTCGATGTCTGCCGGTGCGCCTTCACGGAAGGTAATCAGCATCTGGTCGCTGAGCGCATCGGCTGCGCTCTGGCCGATGCGGGTAATGGTGGTTTGGTAAATCACGGTCATCGCAGGAACCTCTTATTGGTAAATAAATCCAGAGACAAACCAGGCAATCAGCACCGTCGGCGCGCCTGTCAGGAAACGGCTGACCAGCACCGATGGCACACCCACGCGCACGGTGTCCTGACGCGCTTCGGCGAGTGACAGCCCAACGGGGATGAAGTCACACGCCGCCTGAGCGTTAATGGCAAACAGCGCGGGCAGGGCCAGATGCGGGGGAATATTGCCCAGACCGATTTGCACGCCAATCAACACGCCAATGACTTGCGCAATCACCGCGCCGGGGCCGAGGAAGGGCGACAGCAGCGGGAAGGAGCAGATCAGCGCCAGCGTCACCAGCCCGAGCGGATGGCTGGCGAGCGGGGCGAGACCGTGGGCAATCCAGTCCCCCAGGCCGGACGCCATGATGATGCCGATCAGCGCCGAGACGAACGCCATAAACGGCAGAATGGTTTTCAGCACCGTGTCGATGGTGTCGCGCCCGGACTGGAACAGTACCGCCACGGCGGAGCCCATGCCCATCCCAACCTTCGCCAGCAGACTGTCGCTCTGCTCGGTGATTTTTTTGCTGGTGTCATAATCACGCGGGGCCGCTTTTTGAGGGGCTGGAGAACCATTCACCAGGCTAATGTTTTCTTCTTTCACACCCGACACATAGATGTCTTCAACGATGTACTGCGCCAGCGGGCCGGACTTCCCGGTCGAGTGAATGTTGATGGTAGGAATGCGACGCTTCGGATAAATGCCGCAGCGCAACGTGCCGCCGCAGTCGATCACCGCGACGCCGATTTCTGTTTCGGGCGGTTCACCCTCCTTGAAGCCGTCGACCGCTTCCCAGCCGGTCAGTTCGCGCAGTTTGTCGACAATCGCGGGGCGTGTGCCTGCGGTAATGTAGACAATCTTTTTACCCTCTGTGGCGTCGAGTTCCAGCGGGCCGCCCCAGCCGCCCGTTCCTTTTTCAATACGAATATGGCTCATGCTGTGGCTCCTGAAAGATGGACTTTCTGTTCAAGCTGGATGCCCATTTTTTTCTCGAAAATGGCGGTGGTGAGGTCCGTCACCCAGCCGCGGAAGAAGTTGGTCACCAGGCCGACCAGCAGATAGCTCACCGCCAGCGGGCCAAGCGGCAGACCAAGCGTGGTAAGACCGCTGGCAATCCCGAGGTAGACAAACAGCTCACCAGGGTTGATGTGCGGGAAGAGGCCATTCATCGAGTGGCAGCTATAGGACGCGGCGGCGTAATAGCTCGGCTTGTACTTTTCCGGCATAAAGCGGCCGAGGCTCAGGGTCATCGGGTTACAGAAAACAAACGTACCGATGCAGGGCAGGACCAGATAACGGGACAGCGGGTTTCCGGCGCAGCGTTGGGCGAAGCGTTCGATGCGCTGCTGGCCGATAAAGTTAATCAGCGCGTTCATGATAACGAGCAGGCTGATCAGCAGGGGAAGTATGCCGGTCACCATGCCGGTGAACACTTCTCCGCCTTTCTGAAACAGCCCGATGAACCATTCGGCTCCGTGGGTGATGGTTTCTATCATTCTTCTCTCCTGTAGGACTTTTTTGTTTTTGTATAACTGCGGCTAATAATAATCACTTTGAAAGGTTTTAAAGTGTTAGTTAGATCTCACAATGAAAGAAAAATGTATTATTTTGAAAGTTAATTGATGGTGTGAATGTTTTTTGAAGAGAAAAAGCCCAGCCTGACGTTAGAGGTGCGTAAAGATTGCGTAGGGGAAGTGAGTACCGCTTCCTTGAGGAGTCGGGGATGCTTTACCATACTGGGTTCTTATCGAACTCGTTAAATGGATGTCCCATGTTCAAGCGTCGTTATGCAGCGCTGTTGCCTGCGCTTATTCTGCTGTCCGCCTGTAGTAGCAAACCAAAGACTGAAGCTGTTCAGCAAACGGCTGGCGCACCGTCCGGAGGATTCCTGCTGGAGCCGCAGCACAATATGATGCAGATGGGCGGCGACTTCGCGAACAACCCGGCTGCCGAGCAGTTCATCGATAAAATGGTGAGCAAACACGGTTTTGACCGTCAGCAACTGCACGAAATTTTGTCTCAGGCGAAACGCCTGGACTACGTGCTGCGTCTGATGGACAGGCAGGCACCGACGGCCCAGGTGCCGACCGGGCCAAACGGTGCGTGGCTGCGCTACCGCAAACAGTTTATTACCCCGGACAACGTGCAAAACGGCGTGGTGTTCTGGAATCAGTACGAAGACGCGCTTAACCGCGCGTGGCAGGTCTACGGCGTGCCGCCGGAAATCATCGTCGGGATTATCGGCGTGGAGACCCGCTGGGGCCGCATAATGGGTAAAACCCGTATCCTCGATGCGCTGGCAACGCTCTCCTTCAACTATCCACGTCGCGCGGAATATTTCTCTTCGGAACTGGAAACCTTCCTGCTGATGGCGCGTAACGAACAGGACGATCCGCTCGATCTGAAAGGCTCGTTTGCCGGTGCGATGGGCTACGGCCAGTTTATGCCATCGTCCTACAAGCAATATGCCGTTGATTTTAATGGTGATGGGCATATCAACCTGTGGGACCCGGTAGATGCCATCGGCAGCGTAGCGAACTACTTCAAAGCGCACGGCTGGACGCCGGGCGGCCAGGTAGCGGTGCAGGCGAACGGCCAGGCGTTTGGGCTGGAAAACGGCTTTAAGACCAAATACAGCGTTGCACAGCTGACGGCGGCAGGCTTAACGCCGACCCAGCCGCTGGGCAATGTTGATCAGGTGAGCCTGCTGCGTCTGGACGTGGGGACAGGTTATCAATACTGGTACGGCCTGCCGAATTTCTACACCATCACCCGCTATAACCACAGCACGCACTATGCGATGGCGGTGTGGCAGCTTGGTCTGGCGGTGTCGCAGGCGCGCGTCCCTGCAGCATCACCGTTTAGTCAGTAATCGCCTTATATCCCCCTCTCCCTGTGGGAGAGGGCTCCCGCGCGCACCTTACTTTTCCGCAGAAACATTTCGCCACACTCCCTTTTAACCCTCGCCATTTACATTAACGCCGCCTTTTATTATTGTTATGTTATAACATTTATTGTGGTGCTGAGATGTCTACTTCCCTTTTTTCTCTCTCTGCGCCGGTTCGGCTGCTGCTGGCACTGGTGATTATTGTCTTTATCGGGCTGGCCGTGCGCTGGGCGGTGGTGCTGCCATGATCGTGATGAAACAACTGGTGACGGGATATGACCGCCAGCCTGTCACGCGCCCGCTGTCCGGCGTGATTGAACGCGGAAGCATGACGGCGATTGTCGGGGCCAACGGATGCGGCAAATCCACGTTGTTGAAAACGCTCGCCGGGTTTATTCCGCCGGTGAGCGGCAGTTTCCGCTGGCAGGGTAAACGCCCGGTGACGGGATGGCTGGCGCAGCGAAACGAACTGGAGGCGCAATTTCCACTGACCGTGCAGGACGTGGTGAGCATGGGCTGCTGGCCCGGTATTTCCCTTTTTGCCGGATTTCGTCGTGAAACACGGCTGCGCATCGCTGGGGCGCTTGAGCGTGTGGGGCTGGAATCGATGGCGCTGTCGACCATCGATGAGCTCTCTGGCGGTCAGTTTCAGCGCATGCTGTTTGCCCGCGTGTTAGTGCAGCAGGCTCCGCTGGTGATGCTCGATGAACCCTTTACCGGTGTTGATGAAGCGACCTGCAACGTACTGATGGATCTGATGCTGGAAATGTATATGCAGGGGCAGACTCTGCTGGCGGTACTGCATGACAGCGAGCGCGTGTCGCGTCACTTTCCGCAGACGTTACGGCTGGATGCTGACATCCCGCAATGGAAAACCGAACGGGTGAGGGTGGCATGATCTGGCACATTTTCTTTCAGCCGTTCATTGAATACGGCTTTATGCGCCGTGCGCTGGTGGTCTGCCTCGCGCTCTCCGTAAGCACTACCGCACTGGGTGTGTTTCTTCTGCTGCGCCGGATGAGCCTGATGGGCGATGCCCTCTCGCACGCCATTTTACCAGGTGTTGCCGTGGGGTATCTGCTCAGCGGCATGTCGTTACTGGCGATGAGTCTCGGGGGCTTTATCGCCGGGATCGCTGTGGCATTGGTGGCCGGGCTGGTCAGCCGCCGCACACCGCTAAAAGAGGATGCCAGTTTTGCCGGGTTTTATCTCGGCTCGCTGGCGCTGGGCGTTACGCTGGTGTCGTTGCGTGGCTCGAATGTTGATCTGCTGCACCTGCTGTTTGGCTCCATTCTCGCGGTGGATAACGATGCTGCGCTGTTTGTCACGGGCGTTTGCATGTTCACTCTGGTCACGCTAGCGATTTTCTACCGCGGCCTGGTGAGCGAGGCTTTTGATACCGCGTGGTTGCAGGTAAACGCCCGCTGGCTACCCGGTTTATTGCATGGTCTGTTTCTGGCGCTGCTGGTGCTTAACCTGGTGGCTGGCTTTCAGGTGCTCGGTACGCTGATGGCCGTCGGGCTGATGATGCTCCCGGCGGTCGCGGCGCGCTGCTGGGTTCGTACCTTGCCCGGTTTGTTATTGATGGCTGGCATTAGCGGCATTTTCTGTGCGTGGCTGGGGCTCAGCCTCTCCTGGGCAGTGAGTCTGCCTGCCGGGCCGTCCATCGTGCTGACCGCCAGCGCGCTGTTCTTTATTTCCATTTTATTTGGCACGCGCAGCAGGCTGGCTGGCAGCCTGCGTGCGCTTTTTTAACGCAAGGGGAAACGATGAAACGTACAGGGTTAATAGTGGCGCTTGCGCTGGGGATGATGTCACACGGTGTGATGGCGAAAACGCTTAATGTGGTTACCAGCTTTTCCATTCTGGGTGACATCACTCAGGAGGTGGGCGGCGATCATGTGAAAGTGACGACGCTGGTGGGGCCGGACGGCGATCCGCATACCTTCGAACCGTCACCGAAAGACAGCGCGGCGCTGAGCAAAGCGGATGTGGTGGTAGTGAATGGCCTGGGGCTGGAGGGCTGGCTCGACCGTCTGGTGAAAGCCTCCGGGTTTAAAGGCCAGCTTGTGGTGGCGTCGACTGGCGTAAAAACGCACGCCCTGGAAGAAGATGGCAAAACCGTTACCGATCCGCATGCATGGAACAGCGCGGCGAATGGTGCGCTGTATGCGCAAAATATCCTTAATGGCCTGGTAAACGCCGATCCTGAAGATAAAGCTGCACTGGAGGCGTCAGGCAAACCTTACATCGCACAGCTGACTCAACTGGATAGCTGGGCCAAAACGCGCTTCAGCCAGATCCCGCAGGAGAAACGTAAGGTGTTGACCAGCCATGACGCTTTTGGCTATTTCAGCCGTGCTTATGGCGTGACATTCATGGCACCACAAGGATTGTCATCTGAGAGCGAAGCCAGCGCAGCGCAGGTGGCTTCGCTCATCAACCAGATCAAAGCCGATGGCGTAAAAACCTGGTTTATGGAAAACCAGCTTGACCCGCGTCTGGTTAAACAGATTGCCACCGCGACTGGCGCACAGCCGGGCGGTGAACTTTACCCTGAAGCGCTGTCGGCAAAAGGCGGCGTGGCTGACACCTACGTGAAGGCGTTCCGTCATAATGTCGATACGATTGCGAACAGCATGAACTAACACCCCCATAGCCGGTGCGCCCGCATCGGCTTTTTTCTGAAGCCCCCTCGTAAATCCAGAAGCTCATCCCCATATCTGACGAGAAAGTGCTATCTTGTGCAGCACGTTTTTCCGAAGCCTGGAGCGATAATGACTGACCATGAATTGATGCAGCTGAGCGAAGTGGTAGGGCTGGCGTTAAAGCAGCGTGGCGCGACCATCACCACTGCGGAGTCCTGCACTGGCGGCTGGGTTGCAAAAGTAATTACCGATATTGCCGGCAGTTCCGCCTGGTTTGAACGCGGCTTTGTGACCTACAGTAACGAAGCAAAAGCGCAGATGATCGGTGTACGTGAATCCACGCTTGAACAGCATGGTGCGGTCAGTGAACCGGTGGTTATCGAAATGGCGATTGGCGCGCTGAAAGAAGCACGTGCGGATTATGCGATTTCGATCAGCGGCATCGCAGGGCCGGATGGCGGCAGCGATGTAAAGCCCGTCGGCACCGTCTGGTTTGGCTTTGCGACATCGAAAGGTGAGGGGATCACCCGCCGGGAGTGCTTTAGTGGCGATCGTGAAAGCGTGCGCCGTCAGGCAACGGAATATGCGTTAAATACGCTCTGGCAACAATTTCTACAAAACACTTGATACTGTATGACTATACAGTATAATTGCACCAACAGAACAGAAATCCACGGTGAAGCGCAGTTGCTTCTCCCGGTATGACAGGAGTAATAATGGCTATCGACGAAAACAAACAGAAAGCGTTGGCGGCAGCACTGGGCCAGATCGAAAAGCAATTCGGTAAAGGCTCCATCATGCGCCTGGGTGAAGACCGCACCATGGATGTAGAAACGATCTCCACCGGCTCGCTTTCTCTCGATATCGCGCTGGGTGCGGGCGGTCTGCCGATGGGCCGTATCGTAGAAATCTACGGACCGGAATCCTCGGGTAAAACGACCCTGACGCTGCAGGTTATTGCAGCGGCACAGCGCGAAGGTAAAACCTGTGCGTTCATCGATGCCGAGCACGCGCTTGACCCTGTCTATGCCCGTAAGCTGGGTGTCGATATCGACAACCTGCTGTGCTCCCAGCCGGACACCGGTGAGCAGGCGCTGGAAATTTGTGACGCGCTGGCACGTTCCGGTGCCGTTGACGTTATCGTGGTCGACTCCGTTGCCGCTCTGACGCCAAAAGCCGAAATCGAAGGCGAAATCGGTGACTCACACATGGGCCTCGCGGCACGTATGATGAGTCAGGCGATGCGTAAGCTGGCCGGTAACCTCAAGCAGTCCAATACGCTGCTGATCTTTATCAACCAGATCCGTATGAAAATTGGTGTGATGTTCGGTAACCCGGAAACCACCACCGGTGGTAACGCACTGAAATTCTATGCCTCTGTCCGTCTGGATATCCGCCGTATCGGTGCGGTGAAAGAGGGTGAGAACGTGGTCGGTAGCGAAACCCGCGTGAAGGTGGTGAAGAACAAAATCGCAGCACCGTTCAAACAGGCTGAATTCCAGATCCTTTACGGTGAAGGTATCAACTTCTTTGGCGAACTGGTTGACCTGGGCGTGAAAGAGAAGCTGATTGAAAAAGCGGGCGCATGGTACAGCTACAACGGCGATAAAATTGGTCAGGGTAAAGCGAATGCGATCTCCTGGCTGAAAGAGAACCCGGCTGCAGCGAAAGAGATTGAGAAGAAAGTGCGTGAGCTGCTGCTGAACAACCAGGACTCTAAACCTGATTTCGTGGTGGATGCCGCGGATGCGGAAGAGACCAACGAAGACTTTTAATTCTTGCGCGTAAAAATGAAGGGCTGCTGATGCGGCCCTTTTTGCATTTCTGAACCAGCAGGTTTTTTATGAGTGAACCTACATCACGTCGACCCGCCTTTGCTCGCTTACTGGATCGTGCGGTGCGTATTCTTGCCGTGCGTGATCACAGCGAGCAGGAGCTGCGGCGGAAACTTGCAGCGCCGGTAATGAGTAAAAACGGGCCGGAAGCCATTGATGCCACGGCGGAAGATTACGACCGTGTAATTGCCTGGTGTTATGAACACCGTTATCTGGATGATGAGCGTTTTGCCTCGCGATTTATCGCCAGTCGCAGCCGTAAAGGTTATGGTCCTGCGCGCATTCGTCAGGAGTTAAATCAGAAAGGCGTTGCCCGTGAATCCACTGAAAAAGCGATGCGCGAATGCGATATCGACTGGTGCGAGCTGGCAAAAGAGCAGGCTATTCGTAAATACGGCGAACCGCTGCCGCGTGAATTTTCAGAAAAAGTCAAAATCCAGCGCTTTTTGCTCTATCGCGGCTTTCTGATGGAAGATATTCAGGATATCTGGCGTAATTTTGCCGATTGAACGCATGCGGGATTTTACTTCCCACTAAAGAAAACTTATCTTATTCCCACTTTTTCCAGTAGCTGGTCTGTCCAACTGTTTACAGATACAGACTTGCTGCGACATTTCGTTAGCTTGATTTCAGGATAATTATGAGCAAGAGCACCGCTGAGATCCGTCAGGCGTTTCTCGATTTTTTCCATAGTAAGGGACACCAGGTTGTTGCCAGCAGCTCCCTGGTGCCAAACAACGACCCGACTTTACTGTTTACCAACGCCGGGATGAACCAGTTCAAGGATGTTTTCCTTGGTCTCGACAAGCGTAATTATTCCCGCGCCACAACCTCACAGCGTTGCGTGCGTGCGGGCGGTAAACACAACGATCTGGAAAACGTCGGTTACACCGCGCGCCACCACACTTTCTTCGAAATGCTGGGTAACTTCAGCTTCGGCGACTACTTCAAACACGATGCAATCCAGTACGCATGGGAACTGCTGACCGGTGAAAACTGGTTCAACCTGCCGAAAGAACGTCTGTGGGTTACCGTCTATGAAACCGATGACGAAGCCTACGAAATCTGGGAAAAAGAGGTCGGTATCCCGCGCGAACGTATTATTCGCATTGGCGATAACAAAGGCGCACCTTACGCATCTGACAACTTCTGGCAGATGGGCGATACCGGTCCTTGCGGTCCGTGTACCGAGATCTTCTACGATCACGGCGACCACATCTGGGGCGGCCCTCCGGGAAGCGCGGAAGAAGATGGCGATCGCTACATTGAGATCTGGAACATCGTTTTCATGCAGTTCAACCGTCAGGCTGACGGTACGATGGAGCCGCTGCCAAAACCGTCTGTCGACACCGGTATGGGTCTGGAGCGTATCGCGGCGGTTCTGCAGCACGTTAACTCCAACTACGAGATTGACCTGTTCAGCACCCTGATTAAAGCCGTTGCAGACGTGACGGGCGCAACCGATCTGAACAATAAATCTCTGCGCGTTATCGCAGACCATATTCGTTCCTGTGCGTTCCTGGTTGCTGACGGTGTGATCCCGTCGAATGAAAACCGTGGCTACGTGCTGCGCCGTATCATTCGTCGTGCGATCCGTCATGGCAACATGCTGGGCGCGAAGGACACCTTCTTCTACAAACTCGTTGGGCCACTGATTGGCGTGATGGGTGCTGCCGGTGACGAACTGAAACGCCAGCAGGCGCAGGTTGAGCAGGTTCTGAAAACCGAAGAAGAACAGTTTGCCCGTACCCTGGAGCGCGGTCTGGCGCTGCTGGACGATGAACTGGCAAAACTTAAGGGCGACACGCTGGATGGCGAAACCGCTTTCCGTCTGTACGACACCTACGGCTTCCCGGTTGACCTGACGGCGGACGTTTGCCGCGAGCGCAACATCAAAGTTGACGAAGCGGGCTTTGAAGCTGCAATGGAAGAGCAGCGCCGTCGTGCGCGTGAGTCCAGCGGTTTTGGTGCCGACTACAATGCGATGATCCGCGTTGATAGCGCGTCTGAATTCAAAGGCTACGAAGCACTGGAACTGACCGGTAAAGTGACCGCCCTGTTTGTTGACGGTAAAGCCGTAGACAGCATCAGCGCAGGTCAGGATGCGGTTGTGATTCTGGATAAAACCCCGTTCTATGCTGAGTCTGGCGGCCAGGTGGGTGATAAAGGCGAACTGAAAGGTAACGGCTTTAGCTTCAGCGTCAGCGATACGCAGAAATACGGTCAGGCGATTGGTCACCAGGGCAAACTGGTTTCCGGTTCTCTGAAAGTGGGCGAGGGTGTTCAGGCTAACGTTGATGAGGCTCGCCGTGCGCGCATTCGCCTGAACCACTCTGCAACGCACCTGATGCACGCCGCTTTGCGTGAAGTGTTGGGTACGCACGTTGCGCAGAAAGGTTCTCTGGTTAATGACAAAGTGCTGCGTTTCGACTTCTCGCATTTTGAAGCGATGAAGCCATCTGAAATCCGCGCGGTGGAAGATCTGGTAAACGCGCAGATCCGTCGTAACCTGCCAATCGAAACCCACATTATGGATCTCGAGGCGGCGAAGAAAAAAGGTGCGATGGCGCTGTTTGGCGAGAAATATGACGACCGCGTTCGCGTACTGAGCATGGGCGACTTCTCTACCGAACTGTGCGGTGGTACTCATGCATCGCGCACCGGTGATATCGGTCTGTTCCGCATCGTTTCCGAGTCTGGTACGGCGGCAGGCGTTCGTCGTATTGAAGCGGTGACCGGTGAAGGCGCTATTGCCAGCCTGCATGCACAGAGCGACCAGTTGCACGACATCGCGCAACTGCTGAAAGGCGATAGCCAGAACCTGGGCGAGAAAGTGCGTGTCGCGCTGGATCGTACTCGTCAACTGGAAAAAGAACTGCAGCAACTGAAAGAACAGGCTGCGGCACAGGAGAGCGCAAACCTCTCCAGCAAAGCGGTAGATATTAAGGGCGTTAAACTGCTGGTCAGCGATCTGGCTGGCGTTGAGCCTAAGATGCTTCGCACTATGGTCGACGATCTGAAGAATCAGCTCGGTTCAACAGTCATCGTGCTGGCGACAGTGGCAGAAGGTAAGGTTTCTCTGATTGCGGGCGTCTCTAAGGATGTGACCGACCGCGTGAAAGCAGGGGAACTGATTGGTATGGTCGCCCAGCAGGTGGGCGGTAAGGGTGGCGGTCGTCCGGACATGGCGCAAGCCGGTGGTACGGATGCGGCGGCACTTCCTGCGGCACTGGCCAGTGTTGAAAGCTGGGTAAGCGCGAAACTGTAATAACTACAAAGCACAAGCAGACGCCATAGCGGCAACGTTATGGCGTCTTGTTCACTGCGCTATCGACAACGATAAAGTCAGGTTGAGTTTGTGTATATCGGCTAAACTTACGTTTAACAGAATGTGATGCCGTGACTGCTTACACTTTACGTGTTTGTCATCGCTTACTTTTTGGCGTTATATGATGGATAATGCCGGGATACAAGAGACCCGACTCTTTTAATCTTTCAAGGAGCAAAGAATGCTGATTCTGACTCGTCGAGTTGGTGAGACCCTCATGATTGGGGATGAGGTCACCGTGACAGTTTTAGGGGTAAAGGGTAACCAGGTTCGTATTGGTGTGAACGCCCCTAAAGAAGTATCTGTCCACCGTGAAGAGATCTACCAGCGTATCCAGGCTGAAAAATCCCAGCAGTCCAGTTACTGATATTATCGCGTCTCGCTGTCGGGCGAGACGCAACCCTCCTGTCATTTTTCCTGCTGAAAGTTACCGTTCTGATTCAAACGCTCTGTTTTTAACCACTCTCTTACGCTTTACGCGCGCAAACGTCACCCTTCTCTCACCGGATTTCTGTGAAGATGCCTGCAAAATCCGCTTATAAAACACTCTCTTTGCGGGTTTTACATGCGAATTGCCTGTGATTTGTGCAAACGATAAAAGCGTGAGGAAAATTGTTTGACTTATAAGTCCCAGAAAGTAATATATGCGCCACGCAGCGACGAGAAGCTCTCAACAAGTTACTCGAAGCACTCGAAAGAGGCGTTGTGTGGTGAGGTGGCCGAGAGGCTGAAGGCGCTCCCCTGCTAAGGGAGTATGCGGTCAAAAGCTGCATCCGGGGTTCGAATCCCCGCCTCACCGCCATTTTGCATCCGTAGCTCAGCTGGATAGAGT
>OJJJ01000083.1_pt1 | contig 66257 bp, 69 predicted proteins | sample 1596311 | NCBI WGS metagenome assembly OJJJ01 (sample SAMEA4350140, study PRJEB24818) | metagenome | biome: human; feature: gut; material: faeces | place: Denmark | collected 2013-09
TAAGAAGTTGAAAACTTCTTAGAATATAGTTTATAAGAACTAACATCGTTAGTTCTTATAAAAAGGTGCGTCTTTTGCACCGTAAATCTAATGATAAGAAGTTGAAAACTTCTTAGAATATAGTTTATAAGAACTAACATCGTTAGTTCTTATAAAAAGGTGCGTCTTTTGCACCGTAAATCTAATGATAAGAAGTTGAAAACTTCTTAGAATATAGTTTAAGGGAAGTTATTTTTTGAACTTCTCATAAAAGGTGCGTCCTTTGCATCAACGTTTTTAGTGCGTTTATTTGAACTTAAGATATTAGTACCTAAATATATAGCTTCAATTTTAGGAAGTATGAGGTGTTAAAATTGTGTGACTGTCAATTTGATTTATCGTATAATGATTTTAATCCAACGGTATTATTTGCAAGTAAATTGCGTATGATAAAAGAATCTGCGTATCACGCGCATTCAGATTTTACAGAACTAACTTATATTTTATCAGGAAAAGGAAGATACTTAGTAGAGGGTAAAATATATGATGTAGAAGCTGGAGACATGATAATTTGTAATGCAGGTGTACATCATCAGAATTTAGTGTTAGATAGCCAAGAACCAACGGTGGAATTTTTCACAGGATTTACAGATGTACATTTTAAAAATATGGCACCAAATTCAATTAATTTACCGAATGGAGAATACGTTATTCGGTTAAATACGGAAGCAAAGCAAGAAGTAAACAAAAAATGTTACGAAATGTTAGCTGAAAATGAGGCTGGACAAATCGGAAAATATTTTATGTTAAAGGCACATTTAATGCAGATACTGCTTATAATTATGCGAGAGATTGTTGAAGCACCTAAGATTAAGCAGTCTGGTTGTAATTTTGAAACTTATAATAAAAGTTACGCTGTAAAACGAATCATTAATTATTTATCAGAAAATTATGAACAAAAAATATCACTGGACCAAATAGCTCATAATATGTATCTTAGCCCAGTATACATATCTAAGATATTCAAAGAAGAAACAGGCGAATCACCAATAAACTATCTTATAAAAATTCGCTTAGAAAAAGCAAAAGAGATATTGAAAAATGATAAAAATGGTAGTATAAAGAATATTGCAAATGAAGTGGGATATGAGGATGTCTATCATTTTAGTAAATTATTTAAAAAGTATTATGGTATTTCCCCGTTACACTATAGAAGGAAGCTATTGGAGCAGGAGGCATAATTTTATATGAACCTATATGAAGCAATCTATCAGAGAAGATCGGTCAGAATTTATAATATGGAACCGTTGGAGGAAAGAACTCTTTCTCATATTGAAAATTTAATGAAATCCTTAAGGGCCTATCGAGACAACATTGATTATGAGTTCAAGATTGTGGAGAATCTAAAAGAGGATAGTGGTCTTAGCGGAGCATTTCAAGTTAAGGCACCATATTATCTAATTTTAACATCAGAAATTAAAGAAGATTATTTGATTAATGCTGGATTTCTTATTCAGCAAATGGTTTTGTATCTTACTGCTATGAATATTGGTACCTGTTACCAAGGGGCAATAAAGCCTAAAACAAAATTGAAGACAAAGTTAAAATACGACTTTGTGATTGCAGTAGCATTTGGTAAATCTCCAAAAGATATTTACCGTGCCCCAGAAAAAGCTAATCGACTTAGCGAGGAACGAGTTAGCGTTTATAAAGAAGAAGTCGATGACTTATTAAAGACTATCATAAGTGCAGGAATTTATGCGCCGTCTGCTTTTAATAGCCAACCTTGGAGATTCGTAGTATATAAAAATCGAATTCATGTATTTTGTAAAAAAGCTCGCTTATTTAGCACTATTTTAAATGATATGAAATTGCTTGATATCGGTGTTGTTTTAGCAAATATATCACAAGCGGCAGAAGAACTTTGGCTTAGCGATAGCTTCATTGAAATAGATAGTTTTAAAGAAAAGGATTTTCGAAATAATGAATATATTATTTCTGTAGTCTTAAAAGAAAAGATTTTTTAATATAGGATTAAAAGTTCTTAAAAGAAAAGATTTTATAAATAGTAAAAAAAGTTTTATAAGAAAAATATTTAAAATGGGATTAAAAGTTCCTAAAAGAAAAGTTATTTTAATATAGGATTAATAATTTTTAAAAGTAAGAATTTAACATTTCATCTACAGTACAAAAGAATAAATAAAGTGTTGAAAAGGGAAAAAATAGTACGAATAAGGCCAATGTTGAATGCTTAACCGTAAGCATTTAACATTGGTCTTTTTTAGCTATATATTTGTATGTAGTTATAAAAACTATATAATAGGGAATAATAAACTAAAAAACAAGGAATCAAACACTAAAAGATATTGACATGACAACCTTGTTGGTGTAAGATATAAAAAAGCTTTTTGGTTTGGAAACTTATCCCTGGGATAAGTACCTTTTGAATCCTTATATCATCGAATCGGTATGTAAGTTTTTTGTTCTAATTAAGAAATGATATTGGTATACCATAAATTTGAATATGATATGCATAACAAAGAATTGTAAGTGTTTATTTATAAAATTGATATAGTACTACAGCATGATTACTTAATACATAATATGTGAAAAGGAGAGCTGACATGGAATTAAAACCATTAATTATCGGTAAATTAAAAGCTAAATTTCCTATTATCCAAGGCGGTATGGGGGTAGGTGTTAGTTTAAGTCGCTTAGCGGGTAATGTTGCAAAAGAAGGTGGAATAGGAATCATTTCAACTGCACAAATTGGATTTGAAGAGGAAGATTTTTATACGGATCCGATGAAAGCAAATCTAAGAGCAATTGATAAACATATCAAAAAAGCAAAAGAGATAGCTGGTGAAGGAGTTATCGGTGTTAATATCATGGTTGCCAGTCAGAATTACAAAGAATACGTAATTGGAGCAGCAGAAAGTGGCGCAGATGTTATTATTTCAGGAGCAGGTTTACCTATATCTTTGCCTGAGTATGTAAAAGGTTTTGATACAAAGATTGCACCAATTGTATCAAGTGAGAAAGCAGCCAATGTTATTTTAAAGATGTGGGATAAAAAATATAATAGGACAGCAGATTTCTTGGTGATTGAAGGTCCGAAAGCAGGTGGACATTTGGGATTTTCATCAGAAGATTTGGAGGGAATAGACTCTCTTGATTATGATGAGGAAATTAAAAAGATTATTGCTTGTAAAAAATCCTTTGAAGAGAAGTATCAAGTAGATATGCCAGTAATCGTAGCTGGTGGTGTGTTCGATCATAATGATATCATTCATTGCCTTTCTCTTGGAGCAGATGGTGTTCAAATCGCTTCCCGATTTGTTGTGACAGAAGAGTGCGATGCAGCGCAAGCGTATAAGGACGAGTACATTAAAGCGAATAAAGAAGATATAGAAATTGTTATTAGCCCAGTAGGAATGCCAGGTAGGGCAATCCACAATAAATTCTTAGAAAAAATAAAAAATGATCGAGAAAAAATTGACCGATGCCTACGTTGCATTATTAGTTGTAATCCATCCAGTACACCATATTGTATTACCAAGGCATTAATTAATGCGGTAAAAGGTAATGTAGATAACGCATTATTATTCTGTGGAGCAGAAGTTTATCGATTGAAAGAAATGACTACCGTTAAGAAATTAATGCAAGAGTTGGTTATTGGTTAATCAAGTTATTGTTTTATACTAAGGGAATTCTTCTAATTTATGATTAGAGAATTTCCTTAATTAATATAAAATAAAGCAAAGCAATATAATAAGAGACGGCGGAAATAATATTTAATAAAAAAAATATAATTTTATGTTGACAAAGTGATTTTAATGTTATATAATCTATCTTGCGTTTGAGATAACGTAAAAACAGAAAAATGCACGAGTGGCTCAGTGGTGGAGTATCGCCTTGCCAAGGCGAGGGTCGCGGGTTCGAATCCCGTCTCGTGCTTCATTGAAAAAGGCAGGAAAGCTAGTAAAATCAAGCTTTCCTGTTTTTTTATTTCTAAAAATGATGTGTGCAGTATGTGTGCAACATCATTTTGCGTATACGAACCGCTATAATGCTTTGTCCATATAGGCACGTTTCTTTTCATTTTCATTGAAATTGTAGATATAGCTTTTTGTACTTTCGGTATATTCATGCCCCATATACACTCTGACCGATTTCTTTTTTTGAGTTTAATTTCATTTCCATCTGATGAACTAACGATTGATGTTTCTTTTCTCTGTTACGAGCTATTTTTACCACGCCTTTTGATTGTATTTATAAGTTAAAGCTGAGCAAGCCCAATTTATTTAAATCACAGGCATGGTGATTAATACTCCTGAGGATACCGTCAAAGGGTATCCAGCCTGAGCATTTTGAGCGGAGTGATTTTTAATGGTCTACAATCTCCTGAATAGTGGTTTGTCAGATAAAATTCAACTACAGATACGTCTTAAGTCAAGGGAACTTCGTTCTCTATTCTTTTCATCGTACAGACCCTGGTTTACTGGCAATAAGGTTTTATCTGTTCACTGATATTGCCTCATTTTTTTTACAAGTAAAAGAATACATTTTTTTCCATAATAGATTGAATTAATATATTAGTAACAGTATAATTAGATGAGCTCGAATTTAAATTATAGATTTTTATACAGTACGAAATCATGTCCAAAAATATCAAGAAATAGTTTAGAAAGTGTAGTATTCTATTTTCGAGGTGATTGCTATGCAATATAAAAAAATTATTGAAGCGGCTAAAAACTATGTAAATGAAAATATAGAGGAAGGTATATCTGTGGAAGATATAGCACATCATTTGAGCTATTCAGTAAAACAGCTCAATCGAATATTTATTATGATGACAGGGATAACCTCCAGCGAATATCTCAGGTGGACAAGACTTATCAAAGCAGTATTTGAACTTAAATATTCAAAAGCACCTATTATTGAAATTGCCTTGAAGTGTGGATATGAATCTCAGGAAGGTTTTACGCGAAGGTTCAAAGATATATTTGGCGTAACACCGGGCGATTATAGGATGTCTGACAAATCAATAAAAGTAGACAATAGGCATATTAATAATATGCTACATCAAATGTCACATGATACAGCAGCAAAAGGTCTTTGTGCTAAACAAAATGTTGATTCATGGGTTGTCAACAAACCAGCTCGAATTTGGGCAATCGCCCGCAGAAACCATGAGAATCTTGAGCCGAACGATTTCTACGGATTGTGTGCCAGAGATGGTGTTATGGATAAAACAGGTGTATTGCCAGATGTTTTAATTGAAGGTGGTGCAATTCTTACAATGGAACATGGTAAAAATCAACTTTGTTTTGGGGTAGAGCTTTCAATAGATTACCCAGTGGAAATGTTAAATGGGTTTGAGATATTAAATATTCCCGAAATGATTTATGTTGTATTCAACTGCCCACCATATGCAAAGGAAGCTCATGGTAGTATTATTAAGAGCATATGGAACGCTCAACGAGAGTACAATCTTGAAGGACATAGATTGGAATGGAATTATGGCGAAGCACCAATCATCGAATCAGATAGTGCAGAATTTGGTTATACTATGTGGTTTCCTGCTAAAATAATTATGGAGAAAAATTATGAGTAAAAGTAAGCTCGATTTATACTTAGATGAGATTCTAGAAAAAATGAATATAACAGAAAAAGATAGGTATAGGGAATTGATTGATTTTTGTAAATCTATTAATCTAAGACCCAAAAAAGTTTATAATAAAAACTTCCTTGCTATTGACTTTTTAAACACTAATAAAAACTATTCTATTATGAGATTCGGAATTAAAGAGAACCATAATATTATTTTTGAACTTCGTTATTATGCAAATAGACAATATTCTGAAAAGTTTCATGAAGCAATACGAAAAATTATTGAATCGTATAAAGGAGAATATGTTGGTTGCTATAAGTGCGGTAATTGTCAAGGGTATTATACTTATACGTATCCTGATGGCACAACATTTGTCAGGTGTGGTTTTTCGCTAATACCAGTTGAAAATATAACTGATAATGATATAGCTGAAATAAAGCATTTAATTGAAATACAAAATCAAGTTTATAATAATGCATAATTTCGTACTTTTCAGTGAATGCATAATTTATGCCCTGCTATTTAGAAAAAAATGCATATTTTCCATGTGTACAAGTATGTGTGTAACTAAATAACAGAAGCCGCAAACCTCCTATTTATCAGTATTTGTGTATATGAGGATTTGTTCGAATCCCTTTTCGTGCTTACCAAGTCCCTTGATTCTCAAAGGTTTTTCCGTACACTAAATTGCATTTTTTCTACACTCTATGTCAGAAAATTTTAATTCTACACATTCCAAAATACGAACACCAAGTTGCAATATAATTAAAATACATAAAGATTCAATGTACACTTTGATAAGATAGACAAGTTGAATTATTTAAATTTATATAATAAAATAGATCATGGAATTGATTGGGAAAAATTGGTGAGGTGAAAGATGATATACAAAAAGATGGTAGTGTTAAAAAACAATCAAATATGTCATATTAGACATGCAGAATGTTCCGATGCAAAAGCAATATATGACAATTTTAGTCTAACACATGGACAGACAGATTTTTTGTTGTCATATCCAGAAGAAAACAGCTTTAATATTGAGCGTGAACGGCAGTATTTAACTGAAAAAGAGAACAGTAGTAAAGAAGTTGAACTTTGTGCCGTTGTGGATGGAAGAATTGTTGGAACGGCCGGTATTGAAGCTGTAGGTAAAAAGTATAAGGTTAAACATCGTGCTGAATTAGGTATCAGTATTGAAAAAGATTACTGGAGTTGGGGTATAGGGCGTGCATTAGTTACATCTTGTATTGAATGCGCAAAAAGTGCCGGATATGCGCAATTGGAACTGAATGTTGTAAGTGAAAATCTCAATGCAATCGCTTTATATGAAAGTGTAGGATTCAGCGAATATGGTCGCAATCCCAAAGGATTTTGCTCTCGCATTATTGGTTGGCAGGAGATTATCCTTATGAGAATGGAGCTTGTTTGACAAACTCCAATGTAGCCAAGATTGTTTATAACTTGATATAGGAGGCAAGGCAATGAAAAAGTATCATCGTATACTACATAATTTTTTACTGTATTCCGTTTTTATTTTTTATATAGTAATTTTGTTCGCATTACTATTTATGAATAGACGTTCATTTAGTTCAATAAACATTGTTCCGTTTCATTCCATAATTACTTATCTATCAAGCGACGATATACTTTTACGTAGCTTTGCTCTCAGCAATGTGTTAGGTAACATTGTTTTATTCATACCTTTGGGCGTTTATTTGACTTTGTTTAATCGTGATAAAAGGTTGTATAAAAACGTTTTATGGATAATCCTAATTAGCTCATCAGCTGAAAGTTTACAATATATATTTAAGATTGGCGCTTGTGACATAGATGATGTAATTTTGAATAGTCTAGGTGGATTTATAGGGATAGCTGCATATAGAACTTTATTGTTAATATTTAAAGACGTACACAAAGTAAAGTATGCCATTGAAATAATTGCTCCAATAGGTGGAATAGTTAGCTTTCTTATTTTATTCCTCTATAATAATACGTAATATGGAGTAAATTTAATGTATTACAGTGCTGCCAATTAACATCGTCAAATAGGAAAGTATAATTCTAATAGAGTTGATAAAGCAGAACATATACATTGTGTATGTGGAGGAGGTAAATCCGATGAGGTTATTTCATGTAAGTGAAGAAGAGAACATTCAGATATTTGAACCTAGATTACCAAATCGCAACGATTTAGATAAAACTGTTGGATTAGTATGGGCTATTGACGAATCAAGACTTCCCAATTTTTTAACACCAAGAGATTGTCCAAGAGTTGCATATTATATAGGTAAAAAAACAAATTTTAGAAATTCATTTTGATTCATTTGATTTCCTATATTTGAAAATGTATAATATAGTAAATTCTTATTTGGAGTAAAAATCTTAATTGCTTGAGATAAACTACATTTAGGTAAATTGATAATACTGATTTATAAATCATACATAAGACCAGGAGGAATTTGAATGAACTTTACGGAAACAATAGATAGGATAAAGTTAAACTCTATAGTTATTAATTTTAATACACAAACATCCAAACCATTACCATTAGGGATATCAAAATTCGGAGGATGTCCAGACCTGCCACGAGATTTTGAATGGTATTATTTTAAGGGAGAGTCTCCGCTTACAGATGAAATAAAGGAAAGACCTTTGAGTTTTTTAGCCCAGATAAATTGTGAAGAAGTTAAAAAATATGATTTGGATAATCGACTACCAAATACAGGTATCTTATATTTCTTTTATGAACTTGAAGCTATGGTATGGGGATTTGACCCACAAGATAAAGGTTGTGCTAAAGTATATTACTACGATGGAGATATGTCAGAGTTAGTGAGAACTGACTTCCCGAATGATATGGGGGGAGAATTTAAACTCCCTGAGATTGGAATATCTTTTAGCGCTAAGTACAATGCTCCGTACTTTGAAGAATTATTTGATGATTTTGAATCTAATTTATGGGATGAATACGATAAATGTTTAGAGGAATCAGGATATAAAACTGACGAAGAATATTCATCAAAATTGCTTGGGTACTCGGATAATATTCAAGGAGATATGCTTTTAGAATGTGAATTAGTTACCCATGGTTTGTATTGTGGTGATACTACAGGATATGAATCTCCTTTTTCAAAGGAACTTAAAAAAAGTAGGACTCATTGGAAGTTACTATTCCAACTAGATACAGTAACTTCAGATGATTTTGAACTTATGTTTGGAGATTGTGGTCGAATATATTACTATATTACGGAAGATGATTTGAAAGAGAAAAACTTTGATAACACTTGGCTTATCTTACAATGCTGCTAGCTAAATTATAGTATATGGAGGTGCTTTGTTGTGCTAGAATTAATTAGACGCAATTCCGCGTTTGTATCTGGGTATAAAGAATATTGTCAAGAAGCTTACGATAATAATGTAGTATATTTCTGTCCGACAAATCCAAACCAGATTGATGAGGGTTGGTTTGAACGAACAAAGGATTGGTATGATAAAAAAGAATACGGATTGATACCAAATCAACCTGTAAGTTTTCATTATTGGGCTGTCGATGATAATCGGTTTATTGGGGAATTTCAACTGCGTACGGAGCTAACCGAAAGTATTATGACCGGAATTGGCAGTATAGGTTATGCAGTTCGCATAACGGAACAAGGAAAAGGTTATGGGATCGAGTTGCTAAAACAGGGTCTAATCATTGCAAAAGAACATAATTTAGAAAAAGTCTTACTTACAATCAATGAACAAAATATAGTCTCTGCCCATATATGTGAAAAACTTGGTGGAGTACTGATGGATAAAATTTCTGCCAATAACAGCGCTGAAGGAGAACATATCATGCGTAGATATTGGATTTATCTATAGGAACAAAATCACATAGACTTGTTGCTAACATGTACTTTCTCAATAAGGTGTAATAAAATATGGGGGACCTATGATAGGACATTTTTGTGAAAGACTTATTAGCAATGCATTATTACAGAAAATGAAAATGGGCAGGAAAGCTTTTAAATAAGCTTTCCTCTTTTTTGAATATTCAAGTCTTGTGCGCAGAATAATCTAGGCTCCGTTTTTTTCATCAAATAAAGCTTAGATGGCACGTTTTGAGGAAAGTCTAGAATAACATTTTCTGTTGACAGGAATTTATTGGTAGTATACTATTTGCTTAGTTATTGACGATGGATATAATGCAAATTAGAATTTGGAGGACGAGATGATAAGGTTAGAAACAGAAAGATTAATATTGAGAAATTATCAATTAGATGACATAGCAGAAGTATATGATTACTTCTCAAATGAAGAAGTTGCTAGATATGAGGATTTCTATCCAATGAGTAAGGAAGAGGTTGTAGAATTAGTGACTGAATGGATGACAATGGAGAACCGTTTGGTTGCGGTACTTAAAGATACAGATAAGGTTATTGGAAGCATTGGATATTGGATAGATGAAGATGGAGATTATTCCATAGATTTTGATTTTAATCCTAAATCAGGGAAACAAGGTTATGCAACTGAGGCAGCTTCTAAACTATTAAAATATTTGTTCGAGGATATAAAATTACCAAAGATTTTTGGGGATTGTGATATAAGAAATGAGAATTCCTATCATTTATTGGAGCGACTTGGTTTTGAAAGAATTGAACAGATTGATGATGTATCATATAAAGATGATGAAGATGGCAAACCGATTTTAATCAGTATATATTTATATCTTAAAAAGAATGAGAATTTAAAAAAAATGTTAAAATAAGTGGTGACTAATAACTGAGTCAAATTTAGTGACAGTTTTTCACTAGATTAATAATGGAATGTTCCACGATTAGTAGTGCTTTATCTTGTGTTTAAGCTGATTCTATTATTAAGATGTATACATATGTTAGTAGTGTTTATTGAGATAAGGTTTTATTATAAAGAGAAATTAATTAGATCTTTCATCGAATAATCATGTGAAAATGAGGTTTAGCGAAATGAAGATTAAAAAAGTTATAAAACTGATCATAATAATTGTAATTTTTGTAGCATCCGTTTTATTTGGATTACAAATTTATGGAACATATCAAATAAAGAAAATCCCTGAATTATCTTTCCAAGATGCACTTCAGTATACAACTAAGGATAATAAAGATGCTGTTATAACAGTTGGAATAATTAAAGACGGGCAAGTTTCCTATACCCTCTATGGAGAAAATGGGAAAGAGTTACCTTTAGAGTTACATACATATGAAATAGGATCACTTACAAAAACATTTACTGCATCAATGATAAGTAAAGCTATACAAGATAAGAAAATAGATATAAATGATACGTTAGATAAATACCTTGTACTATCAGAAGGAAACAACTATCCAACCATTGAGGAATTGCTAACGCATACATCTGGATACAAATCACATTATTTTGAACGTGTAATGATAACTAATTTCTTTAAAGGTAGAAATGACTTTTATGGAATACCAAAGAATAGGATTTTGGATAAAATATCTGAGATAAATATAAAGAAAGAATATTCTTTCAATTATTCTAATTATGGTTATGCGGTATTAGGCTTGATTTTGGAAGAGATATACCAAAAAGATTTCAAATCATTAATGAATGAATACATTCAAAATGAATTGCAATTAAAAAACACAAAGATATCTGAAAAAGATGGTGATATGGGTAGTTATTGGGATTGGAGAGAGGATGATGCCTATCTATCAGCTGGGGCCATTACTTCTGATATAGCAGATATGTTATCATATGCACAAATGCAATTAGATAACGAAATGTATATGGAACAATGCCATAAGAGTATAAAAGTGATTAATGCATCAACTAAATCATATAAGATCATGGATATCAATATGGATGAAATAGGCATGGCATGGATCATTGATAAAGAGAACGATATTGTTTGGCATAATGGCGGTACTGATAATTATAATAGTTATCTGGGATTTAATTATAAAGCAGGCACAGCGGTTGTAATATTATCAAATCTTTCACCGAATTATAGAATTCCAGCAACAGTGTTAGGTGTGAAATTATTGAAAGAATTAAGGAGTTGAAAAAAAGAGACATCAATTTTGGATAATAAGGGAGTTAAAAAAATGGATGATAGAAAAGATCTGCTAAAATTGTTACCTGAATGAAATTAAAGAATATATACAGGATAATGGCGGTGAGGTTGAAATTCCACAATTAGTAATGCTTTATCTTGTGAAAAAGTAGAACTTATACAAATGAATAAAGATTTTAAAGGAGTTTGATTTATGAAATTAGAATATAAAAATCCGACGCTTGAATATAGTATAGAAAGTATTATGCAGTTTCACGATGGCACACAAAGTGAGTATTGGACTGAGACATTATTTTACTTTTATCCACAAATAGATAAAACAATGTTTCAAAATATAGAAGTGGATAAGCGCAAAGAGTATTTAAGAGACATCCTTAGTAAAGTAATACTAACAACGGACTTAGATAAAAAGATAACTGAATATCAAACTTATTGGAATGCGAATGCATTCGATATTCAAAAGGCCTTAGAGGATGCGTTTGAAATATCATTGACAGATAAGTTAAATGATATCGTGGCTAACATTACCTTGAACCCGATATGCCCTAGATATTTAGAAGATAGTAGTTTTGATATCTTTTATCTTAATAGTGAAAGGGGTGCATTAGGAATGGCACTTCATGAAATCATACATTTTATTTGGTTCTTTGTATGGAATTCTCATTTTCATGATGAAAAAACGGAATATGAAACTCCGCATATGAAATGGATATTTAGTGAAATGGTTGTAGATCCGATAATGAGGCATGATAAAAGATTATCTTCGATTAATCCATATTTTGAGAATGGCTGTGTATACGATTATTTTTATGCCATGAAAATCGATGGTACTCCTATTCTTGAAACTATGCTTAAATTATATAAAAAAAATTCTATGCTAGCTTTTATGGAAAAAGGATATCAATATTGTTTAGATCATGAAGAGGATATTAGAAGGCAAATGAAGTGAAATAATCAGTGAAATTTAGATTCATTTTTACATATTCTTTTGAAGCTTCATAAAAGGTAATTCTTATATAATAATTCATATAGTGTAAAAATGCACAAAAAACAGCAAATAAATCAAAATAGTACATAAAATAAACAAATCAACATGTTAAAATTGCTGAAAATTATCGAATCATGTAAAAATACTTGTTTAAATTGCTACAAATTTATATAATGAAATTAACAAGTTAGAATAATCTGGATTTATCATTCCATTGGAATTGAATGATAAATTTATTATGATAACAAGTAATTATAACCGTGTACTAATGGAGGTTTATATATGGCTGTTAGAATTTTTACTAGTAAGAAGAATAATTTAAAAGGTATTCACGAGGATTTGCTTAAAGAAAACATAAGAAAAGTGACGATGGGTGAAGCGGAATCAATTACTTATGAAGAGGGCATGGATGAGGAGATGGTTCAAATCTTAAACGAGATGATTTTATCAATTAAGGAAAAAACATCTCCGATGATTGCAACATTGAATGATTCTTTAGAGATGTCTACCAATAATTCAATTGTAAGTGATATGTTAAAAACAGTGGGAAATCAAGTATTATCCATTCAAGATATGGAGCGTTCTTCTGTAGAACTAGAGAATTCAATTTCTAATATTGCGAATATTGTAAATACGCTAACAGAACATGTAAATCAAGTGACGATAACTACGTCAAACAGTATTGCCACGATGCTAGATAGTATTAAAGATGTGCAACATTCAACAGAGGAAGTAAAAAACTTTAATGGAATGATTCAAAGTTTTAAGGCTAAGACAAGTAAAATTAATGAAATAATTGATTTAGTTAAGAAGGTTGCAAATCAAAGTAGTTTACTTGCATTGAATGCTTCGATAGAAGCTGCAAGAGCAGGAACCGCTGGACGTGGGTTCGCAATCGTTGCAGATCAAGTAAAAGAGCTTTCAGGTAGTACAGCAGCTTCAGCAGAAGATATCTCACGTTATGTAAAAGAGTTGCAACAAGACATCGATGGATTAGTACATACAGTAAATGAAACAACAACAAATTTAGAGACAAGCAATCAAGCAATTAATCATGTTGCGACAGATATTCAAGAAATCAATGGTAACACAGAAACAATCAACCTTAGAATCAAAGATATTTATGCATATGTACAAGAACAAACGGCTACATTAAATTTCTTTATGGAATCAATACATACATTATCAGAGGCGTGCAATCAGACACAGGAGAATTGTAACAATACAGGAACCTTTATATTTAACGTCTTACGCCAGTGTGACTTAGTTCGTGGAAAGCTATTTAAGAATATAAGTCATTTGACGATGAAAGAAAAGTTACGTGTTTTTGCAGTTGATCATATGATTTTCTCATGGCAAATCATGAATCATATTGATGGTTATCAAAGTATGGATTTAAATAAGGTTTCTAAGTATGATACCTGTAGATTTGGGGTGTTTGCATACTCTGATGAGTCGATAGAATTAAAAAGCCAAGATGCATTTAAGCAAGCAATCGAGTATCATAATCAACTTCATACATATGCGATTGACGCCGCAACGGCGGCACAAAATAAGAAAAAAGATGAAGCAGACCGATTATTTTCTGAGCATAAAGTGTATTTGTCTAAATTTATAGATGCGCTAGGACGTGTAAAAGCATAAAAATATGGGTGGGTCTTATGGACTTGCCCTTATTTTTCATCTATCAATTTCTGTCCAATGTATTCATTTAGTTTATATGAAGGTATGGTGATTTTATGAAGAAGAATAAAATGATTATCCAAACATCAACGTTCCCTGCCTCAAGGGAAACTATATGGAATAAACTTTCATTATTAAAAACGTTACAATATGTGGCATATCCATATGCTACTTTTGCACCAGAGAAAAGAAGTGGTGATTTAAAGTGGAACGTTGGAGAAACTTCAAAATTTAAAATGAAATTATTTGGAGTGATTCCTTTTGGGACCCATTCAATACATGTAGTTGAATTTGATAAAAATACATATACCATATATACCAATGAAATTAATTCATTTGTACCGATTTGGAATCACCGAATCACTTTAAAATACCTTGATAAAGATAAGACTCTATATACAGACGAAGTAGAGATAGATGCAGGTTGGAAAACGAATTTTGTATACCTTTGGGGAGTATTATTCTATAAGCATAGGCAAAGAAAATGGAGAAGATTATTAGACGTTAAATTTTAACTGGAGGAGTCTAAACATGATAATACGTAGACATTACCGTGGGTGCCTTAAGGAGAATGTTGATGCTAAGACTAAGATCAAGCACCTTCTTAATGCAGACACTGAAATAGTGAAGCATAATATAAAAAATAATCGTTGCCTCACGGTGGCGCTATATCAATATAAAGATATGATATTTTTATACTATGAGGCCTTAGACGAAGGATTGTTGCCAACAGAGCTGTTTCCAATGTTGTCAAACGAGCTTTTCTTATGGCCATCAAAGGACGGTTTGACCGAATGGGCGTTCATGTATCCAATTTATTATCATTCAATACCTGAAAGTATTGATGAATGGTCACGTTCTACAAAAAAAACAAGAAGAGGAAGAATTGCGTATTTACACCCCGATAAGTTATTTTCTTACGTGTATTACCACAAAGCTCTGGTAGATGAGGGATTGTTAGACGGGGATCAATATCAATCAATTGCGCTACATGAGAATATATTATTTTCATATTTTGAAGAGCCTAAAATATTTACTCACATTAAAAGAGATAGTGTAGAAGATTCTAAAATAATAAATGAATGGCTTGCAGTGGATCCGGAAAGTCATTTTGACCATGCGCTTTCAGGAGAGAGTAACTTTTTATTTATAGATGAAATATTTTCAATGGGAAGAGAGGATGTAACAGATGAAACAAGTTTATAATATACTAGAGTTTGGTGCAGTAGCAGATGGAGTAACAAATAACGCAAAAGCCATACAAAAGGCAATTGATGAGGCAACGGTGCAGGGAGGGCAAGTTGTTGTGCCACCAGGGCATTTTCTTAGTGGAACCATTATTTTAAAAAGCAACGTTGATTTTCATCTGATGTCAGGGGCTGTGTTAATCAGTAGCTTAAAAGAAGAAGACATTTTAGATTTTGCAAAATTATTTGAAGACGATAACCAAACAACTGGATGGGATGGTGGATGCTTTATATTTGCATGTCATGAGGAGAACGTGACAATCTCTGGCGAAGGAATGATTTATGGTCAAGGAGATAAAGTGTTTTTTGATGATAATGCGGACAATGGAGCGCATGAATGTCCATTAAATGTAACAGCATTTCGTCCAAGAACCACATTTTTAGAGGATGTAACGAATCTTACGGTAAAAGATATCACAATAAAAGATGCCGCATTTTGGACCTTGCATATGGCAGGTTGTCGTCATGTACTTGTAAAAGATATCAAAATATTAAATGATATCCGTGGTGCAAATAACGATGGTATCGATCCGGATTGTTGTCAGGATGTTATTATAACAGGATGTTTAGTAAAGACCGGAGATGATGCTATTGTAGTAAAAGCGACGAAGCCAATGGCGAAAAAATATGGAGCATGTGAAAACATTGTTATTAGTAATTGTATTCTTTATTCCAGAGATTCCGGTTTGAAAATTGGTACAGAAACCCATGGCGACATACGAAATATTATGCTTAGTGATTGTGTTATTAAAGACTGTTCAAGAGGTATTGGCATTTGGGTAAGAGATGGTGCAACCATTGAAGACATACATATTCATCATGTAACGGGTAGTGTTCTTAAATATGCGGATGGGGTTCGAAAAGAAGGACCTACGATGTGGTGGGGGAACGGAGAACCTATATTTATTAATGCAACTTATCGCAATGAAGAGAAAAATTATCCGGGTAAAATAAGAAATATTACATTTGATCATATTTACATGAAGGCAGAATCTAGCGTGTTTATTGCGGGAGAAGCGGATGCAAGAATTGAAAACGTTACAATATCGAATCTTGAAGTTACAATGTGTAGCCAAGGAACACAAGCATCTGGTTATTTTGATGAGCAACCTTCAATCCGTCATGTTTATCCACATAGCATACCAGCGGTATATGCAAGAAGTACGGATGACCTTCGTGTAAGTGGAAGAGTGCGATATGAGGAACCATATCATATCTCTAAAAATAAATTATATGAGTCAGAGGACTGCCAGGGAGAAGAAATTCATCTCTTAGAAAGATAATGGAATCATTCATTTTTCTTGTATTAAAACATAGATTGTGATATGTTACATATATAAGAAAGGGAGTGAAATGAATGAAACTAATTATGTATGGAGCACCAATCTGTAACGATTGCGTTGCCGCAAAAGAACAACTCATTCAACTGGAAGATATTAAACTCGACTATCGAAATATTACAGAGTCAACTACTATTTTAAAAGAGTTTTTAGCTTATCGTGATCATGAGAGCATGTTTGAACCTATAAAAAAAGAAGGAAGAATAGGAATTCCGTTTTTTATATTAGAAGATGGTACTAAAACCTTTGAAATAGCAGAGTTTATCAATCTTCCTGAAGTTGAAAATAAACCTGTTAGTGCATGTTCTATTGATGGTAAAGGTGTTTGCTAAAATAGATAAATTTTAGAATTACTACTCATATCCCAACGATGAAAACTCTTGTTAGAGCTATCATTGTTGGGTGTTTTCATATCCGAACAATTTCGTTATTGTATCTCAATTAAAGGGATATTAAATAAATTCATAAAAAGATTTTGTTCAATGAAAACCCATAGGTCATGGAGGTGTTTTATGAAAAAAGTTTATATGATATATATATTATTTTGTGTTTTATTTTTTAGTTCTTGTTCTAAGGAATCAAGTTCGATTCATGAAATAGAGTATAATGGAATAATAGCACAAGTAGATAAAGCGGCTCGTACAATTTCTACTAACGGGCAAATTTATCAGTATGAGTTAAATGGAAATAAAACAACGATTTATTATCCAAATGGGGCGAACTATTGGTGGGTTAGTTCAGAAAATATGGGGCAAGGTGGTTATAGTGATAATTATGATACTGAAACATATGTAGATGGTATGGATTTAATTGAAATAATTGAAAGAACTACAGAAAATAAAATATTTCAAGGGAATCCTCTGTTAGCAATTATCCTAATCATTATGGGTGTTTTTAATACAGCGGCACCTAGTTTATCATGGTATATAGGCTATGGATGGCGCTTTAAAAATGCTGAACCATCGGATTCTGTTTTGGTACTTAATCGCATTGTTGGTATCGTTCTTATATTTGCAGGAGTTCTAAGTTTCTTTATTTCTTTTTAGACTGGTATATCTAAGCATATTTTTGACACCCTAATACCATATATCTAATTTTGTATTTTAGTTGGAAATATAAAAAATGTATTGTATAATTACTTGATATATATTAAAGGTTAAATTTATATGCAAAGAGGAGTTACAATGAATATAACAGTAATTGGATGTGGACGCTGGGGATCTTTGATTGCCTGGTATTTAGATAAAACAAATCATAAAGTTTCTTTATACGGTAGAGAAAACTCGGAACATATGAAGCGCTTTATGATCGAAAGAAAAAATGATTTATTAGAATTGCCAGAATCAATATGCCTTTCAACAGATTTAGATTGTGTGACAGAAGCAGAAGTGATTATTATTTCAATCAATGCACAAGGACTTCAGAATTTAATGGAGGAATTGAAAGCATATAACTTAAAGGATAAAATATTTGTATTATGCATGAAGGGAATTGAAATTTCCACAGGAAGAAGATTGTCACAGATTGCTAAAGACAATATGGACGAATCGAATTCGGTAGCAGTTTGGTTAGGGCCAGGGCATGTTCAAGAGTTTTATCAGGGAATACCAAATTGCATGGTAATTGATAGTGAGAATGAATCGGTGAAGGAATTGTTAGTGAATGAATTCTCAAGTGAATTAATTCGATTTTATTATGGTCAAGATTTATTAGGAAATGAAATTGGAGCAGCTGCAAAAAATGTCATCGGAATCGCTGCTGGTATGTTAGATGGCCTTAAACTGACAACGCTAAAAGGCGCATTGATGTCAAGAGGAACAAGAGAAGTTGCAAGACTAATCAAAGCAATGGGTGGTAATGAATTATCTGCCTATGGTTTGTGCCATCTTGGTGATTATGAAGCGACTGTTTTTTCACCTTTTAGCCATAATCGTAAATTTGGTGAAATGTTTGTAAAAGGTGAAACTTATAGGGATTTAGCGGAAGGATATTATACGGTAAAAGCCCTTATGAATTTAAGTGAAACATATCAAGTAGAATTGCCAATCTCATCTGCAGTATATGATGTTTTATACAATAATAAAGACGCAAAAACAGTATTAAATAACTTATTTGGACGTAGTCTAAAAAACGAGTTTTAAGATACATTATTTGCAAATAGACGATATACTTACATTGTTAGAAAACTTGTGATATAATGAAAGCGTAATGAGCTATTGAAAGTTCACTTGCAGATAGCGATTGGAACAACAAGGATCATGAACTGGGTTTGTTCATGATGTAATATTTGAAAATAAAGAGAGGGTGTGTTTTGCTCGACATCAAGTAAATTAAAGATAAGTTTAATGGATGATGTTCGGAAAGAGAGAGAAATCTAAATTTCATAGTATGAAAAGACTGCTTAGACAGTTAGTTTTTTGTACTTAAAATTAGATTCTTTTCTCAGCAAAACACACGTAATATACGCTGCAGAGAAGTCTGCAGCTTTTTTTGTACTATGAAATAGTAGATTTATATGTTTTTATTTTAGTTATTAAAACATTAGGATTTAGCTATTAAGTGTCTATTGAATCAAAAGACTTAGTTTAAAATTTTCAAAGTGGAAGGATATAAATAAAATGATACAATATAAAGAAGTTACAAATGAATTTGAAAAGAGTGAAATTACGAAAGAAGTTTTAAATGAATTACCAGATTGGTTTGGTATTGAAGAATCAACAAGGCAGTATATAGAAGATAGTAAGGAACTACAATTTTATGCAGCGTATGAAGAAAGTGACAATATTGGATTTATTACTGTAAAACAGCACAACGAATATTCGGCTGAGATATATGTTATGGGCGTAAAGCAAAAGTATCATGGAAAAGGTATTGGAAAGGAACTCTTCAAACAGGTTTATATGTGGTGTAAAAAGTCTCATATTGAGTATTTACAAGTAAAAACATTGGATGCTTCTCATCCAGATAAAAATTATGCAATGACAAGAAAATTTTACTACTCTGTTGGATTTCGACCATTGGAATGTTTTAGTACCTTATGGGATGAAGATAATCCATGTTTAGTAATGGTAATGAAGATTTTCTAATAAGTAAAAATAATGTAATTTTCTTTTTCTGTTACACCATTAATAGCAAAAGCGGATTATGGTGTAGAGCCATCTCATTGTTTGGTATTATTCTTATCATTTCAAGAAAGAAATTACTTCGTAATAATTAAATATTTATTTGCAATGGGCATAGTTGCAAAACTATGATTTGTTGCGTTTATTACGTTAAAATACTTTGATAAAAGGAAAGAAAACTGATATAGTAAAATTATGTAATTCGCAAAAGATTCAAAAGTGTGAACACCGATTTATTAGAGTTGAAGGAGGAATGAAAAATGAAAGCAGCGGTTATTTATTATTCACTGGAAGGAAACACAGAATTTATTGCTAAAACGATAGCACAAGAAGCAAATGTTGAGTTAATTCAACTTAAAACGATAAAGGAATATCCGAAAAAAGGTTTTATGAAATTTTTTAAGGGTGGCATGAGTGTTTTATTTCATCAGAAGCCTGAATTACAGAATCAATCCATTCATCTTGAAAAGTTTGATACATTAATAATTGGTAGTCCAGTATGGGCAGGTACATACGCATCAGCAATTCATAGCTTTTTATCCTCCTATGATATAAAAAATAAGACAGTATATTTATTTGCTTGTCATGGTGGTGGCGGAGCAGATAAATATTATGCTAAAATGAAAAAGCGTTTACAAGGTAATATAGTTGCGGGAACCATTGATTTTATTGAACCTTTAAAAGGAAATCAAAAAGATATTAAAAAGAGGATTGCAGACTTTAGAAAAGATAATTTTTAATATAAAGCAGAGGTAAATATGGACATAGCATTGAGTTATATAGAAAAGGGGGAGGGATTCCCCTTAATATTGTTACATGGAAATGGAGAAAATAAAGAATATTTTATACATCAAATCGAATATTTTTCGAAACAGTATCGTGTGATAGCAATCGATACCAGGGGGCATGGTGCTTCAAAACGAGGAAATAAACCTTTCACCCTGAAACAATTTGCAGAAGATTTAAAAAACTTTCTAGATAGTTTAAAAATATCAAAAGCTTATATTTTAGGATTTAGTGATGGTGGAAATATTGCTTTATTATTTTCATTAAAATATCCACATTACGTAGAAAAATTAATTTTAAATGGTGCTAATCTACATCCATCTGGTGTCAGATTACATGTACAATTACCGGTCTATCTTGGCTATGGACTGGTTTCCGCCATTTCATTTATCGATAAGAGAGCCGTACCCAAAAAAGAGATGTTAGCACTTATGGTGAATCAGCCAAATATTACAGATTATGAGTTGGCTAAATTATCAATACCAACACTTGTAATTGCAGGTAAAAAAGATATGATTAAAGAAGAACACACAAAAAGAATAGCAAATGGAATTAAGAGAAGTAGTTTATCAATCATTGATGGAGATCATTTTATTGCGAATAAGAATAGTAAACTGTTTAATGAAACGGTTGAAAATTTTTTAAATGCATAAATAAGAAATCTGGTAGATAATGATGAGTTGATATTTTCTAATGGTAGAAATCGTCCATACATAATAGTTTTACAAGGATATGCTAAATAAGAGGATTAAAGGTTCGTCAGACATAATAGTTATAAGGATATATTACATAAGATGATTAAAAGGAGGGTTTAAATGACATTACAACAACTTCGATATGCAATAGAAGTTGCGAATAAAGGCTCGATGAATGAAGCGGCAAAGGGGTTATTTATTTCTCAGCCAAGCTTATCCAATGCAATTAAAGAATTGGAGCAAGAAATTCGTATTACTATATTTACACGTACCAATAAAGGAATTCAAGTATCTGTGGAAGGAGCTGAATTCTTAGGATATGCGAGACAAGTTGTGGAGCAGACAGAACTCTTAGAAGAAAAGTATTTGGGGACGAAGCCTTCAAAACAAAAGTTCAGTGTCTCTACTCAACATTATTCGTTTGCTGTCAATGCATTTGTTGATTTAATTAAAGAATATGGAATCGATGAATATGAATTTACATTACGAGAAACAAGAACCTATGAAATAATTGATGATGTGAAAACTTTGCGAAGTGAATTAGGTATCCTTTATTTAAATGAATTTAATGAAAAAGTCTTAAGCAAACTTATTAAGGAGAGTAATCTTAAATTTCAAGAATTGTTTGTAGCAAAGCCTCATGTTTTTATTAGTTCTAGTAATCCACTTGCAAAAAAAGATATAGTTACATTACGTGATTTAGAAGAGTTTCCATATCTATCATTTGAGCAAGGCGATAATAATTCTTTTTATTTTTCAGAGGAAATATTAAGTACTATTGAACATAAAAAAAGTATTAAAGTAAGCGATCGAGCTACATTGTTTAATTTACTCATTGGATTAGATGGATTTACTATAAGTACAGGAATCATAAGTAAAGAATTAAATGGACCGGATATCATTGCTATCCCTCTAGACGTTCATGAATCAATGCGCGTTGGTATTATCACTCATAAAGATGTTACACTTAGTAGATTGGGTGAGATTTATTTAGATGCGTTAAGACAAAGTACATTAAGTATTCATGAAATTATGCCTTCTAGCGAATTAATTACGGATTTGTAAAGAAATAGGAAGAGAGTTTTTATATTAAATTCGAAAATAATATAAAAAGAAATTAATTCCATGTCTTATCTTTTGTGTATTTACTTTAACGTAAGTTTTGTATAATCGGGCCCGACCTCAAATATAAGACTTCAATATATTTTTATTTTTTTTTAATAAAATATTTATATAAATATTGTAGGCGATTATGTAGAATAATAAATGACAGATAAAATTGTGACAGAAGGAGATATACACAATGAAATTACAAAATAAAGTTGCCTTAGTAACAGCCTCCACAAGAGGAATTGGACTAGCTTGTGTCGAGCGTCTTGCCAAAGAAGGCGCTATCGTATATATGGGAGCTAGAAATACTGACCGTGCTAAGGAAATTGCAGACAACTTAAATAAAGAGGGTTACCAAGTTAAGGTTGTTTATAATGATGCAACAGTAAAAGAAAGCTATAAATCAATGATCGAGGAAGTTGTTGAGCAAGAAGGAAGAATTGATGTTTTAGTTAATAACTTCGGTGGTTCAAATCCAAGGGTTGACCTTGATATAAAGACAACAAATTATGAAGATTTTATAGGAACAATTGATGTAAATTTAGCAAGTGTATTCTTAACCGCTCAAGCGGTAATACCACATATGGCTGCGAATGGCGGTGGAAGTATTATTAATATATCTTCCATTGGTGGTATTCGTCCAGACATTTCTCAGATTGCATATGGTACTTCAAAAGCTTCTATTAATTATTTAACAAAATTAATTGCAGTTCAATGTGCTAGAGATAATATTCGTTGTAACGCAGTACTTCCTGGGATGACCGCTACTGATGCTGTAACTAATAATCTTACGGATGAGTTTAGAGACTTCTTCTTAAAACATACACCAATCAAGCGTATGGGTATGCCAGAAGAAATTGCAGGTACGGTACTATACTTTGCAAGTGATGACTCTGCTTATACAACAGGTCAGATTGTTGATGTATCGGGTGGATTTGGTATGCCAACACCAATATTCGGTGATATGATAGAACGAAAAAATAAAAGATAATACTAAAGTAGATATTATGTATAGAATATGCTACGTGAAAGCCTTTGCAAACGCAAGGGCTTTTTTTTATATAGGAAAGGCCTTGCGAATGTAAAGTGTTGACGAAATAAGCGTTGCATCTTCTTTGCTCTGATCTAGGCAATGAAAACACAAATGATTTATTACGTAAATTATTTATTTAAATATACTTGACAAAAACAGTGGTATTAAGTTTTTAATAGAATTAACAAATTTAGGAATTGCGAAACAGAGAGTCTCAAGAATTATTAAGTGGAATAAAAAAATATTTCGATTATTAGAAAATGGAATGGAGTGATACATCACATTGGTGAAACAAAAATGATAAATGGGAAATGTTATTTGATACCAGAAAGGATGATTCTACATGGCATCAAAGATTTATACGGATTACTTTTGAGGAAATTTTGGGATTCATGATTGACTTATTATGTTAATTAAGTGCTAAATTATAATAAGCTTTAAAAGTAGAAAGGTTTGAGTAGCTATGTCCTATAATTTAAGAAATATAAAGAAATATAAACTTATTCTAATTGTAAGTAGTATATGTTTCATTTCTACATTTTTAGGATTTAAAATTTATGAACAAAATAATTCTAGTGATGATAGAAATGAGATGAATAGCAAAGTAGAATTGTTTGAAGATACGAATAATGACATAGATTTTTCTTATATAACACTGAGTGTGACAGATTATGAGCAAGGAATTCAGCAAGGAAATTATCTTGAATGGCAAAGTCGATATAACATAGTTACATCAACTTCGTCACTTTATATCGATGGAAGCATTTCTAAGGAAGGGATAAGTATCTCTAATGTCGATGAAATTATTTCATTTCATCCAGAAAGTAAGACAGATATCAAAGATATTAAAAGTAAGGTGGATGATAATGAATATGGGATAATACATTGGATGTCACTAAAAGAGAGCGAACAGTATGCAGGTTCCTTGCTTCAGGATGGGTATGTTTTAAGAAGAAAGATAATAACGCCAACCTATGCAGAACTATATTTATTGGATAAGGATGATAACACTCTGCGGTTAATTGCGTTTCGTGAGTATATGTTAGCTGCAAATCTAACGGGGGATGACTTGCCAGATATTGAAAGTTATTTTAAATAATGACGCAATGTAAAAGTTTAGAAAATGAAGAAGGAAGAAATAGTGGAAATAAGAAATAGTGGAAAGAAAACAAGCTGTTGTTACAGCAGAATGAGGCGGATATGTATTCAAAGAAAAAAATATTTATAAAGACCTTTTTCGTCATACTTCTATTGGCTTGTGCTTTGGCTTATGTTTATGTTAGTCAAAAATGGTTAGAGGAAAAGAATGCAGAAATTAGTTTGTTAAACGAAGAGTTAAATAAGGTAGAGAAAACTAACATTATTTATCGTCTTAGTAGCGATGTAAAAGCAGGCAATGCATGCAATGATTACGAATTAGAGGCAGTAGAAGTTCTTGAAGAGGTATGTGTAGAAACAAACATCTATGATAAGGAGATGATAAAGGAGAAGTATTATTTACTAGATTTAAAAGCAGGAACTATACTAACAAGCGATATGTTTATTGATTATAACTTAACAGATGATATGAGATATATGGATGTAGTTTTTGATGAAATTCCAATTGGCTTAGAGACAGGGGATTATATTGATGTACGTATTTCATTTCCACTAGGTCAAGATTACATAGCATTATCTCACAAACAAGTTGCAAAGATTAATGCTTCTGTGGTTAAACTTATCGTTAATCAAGAAGATTTTTACCGATATGAATCAATGAAAACGGATTTAGCTACCTATAAATCAACAAAAATATATGGCGCACAATACATAGCAGCAGGAGTGCAGCCAGCAGCTAGAATTTATTATCCAGTAAATCTTGAAGTATTATTAACGATGATAAAAGATCCCAATATGGAAACTGGTGATTATAGTAATATTTTAGTACTTCGGCAGCAGTTAGAAAAGCAACTTATGAATTCCGATAAAGTAGATATAGCAAAAACAGTCACGTCTGGGAAACAAAGCATTAGTCAAAAATTTTCAAAGGCCTTAGAGTCTTATGAAAAACTTCAAAAAGAGAAGGAAAAAGAAGCTGCAAAAAATAACAATAACAAAAGTAGTTGAAAGGAGGAAACAAAATGGCAGTGGTTTCTATAGTGGGAAAAGTTGATAAGAGAATCGTCGTACTTCCTTTGGTTCGGGCCTGTTCCATTGATGGTAGAACCATTGTTTATACGGATGACAGCAATCTAAAAAATATATGTCTTGGAAGACATGACTTTGTTAGTAAAGAGAATTTAGAAATTCGTTACGATTTAAGTCCAGAGGAATTAAATCAAGAAGCAATGGAAGATGGCTTCATAAAGCATATTTTTTATGTATATTCCGACTATAAATTACAAGATGCAGATGTTGTAATTGTGTGTGAGAATTATAAAAGGAATACGCAATCAGAAATAGGAAGAGTTTGTGAAGATACAGAATATGGAGTGGAGAAACAAGAAAATGTAAAAGAGATTTTTTTTAGTTTGACTCCTCTTAAAAAAGTACCGAATGTGATTGTATTAAGACCGGAGTACTATAACTATTTATTGGAAACAGAAGAAAAAAAGGAACTGCTTATATTAAAGGATAAAACCATGAATCGATTATTGGCTGATATTATGAATGAAAAAATAGACATGAGCAAAGATCATTTTTTGAAATTGCTTAGTAGAAAGAGAACACAAATTTCTTAAATAAAGCAGGAGGAAATAAAACAATGAATATAGCTGTGATGTCACCACATGCTCCAAAGAATGGAACGACTACAATAGCAGCGTTATTATCCCATGAATTATCCATGAAAAATAAAAAGGTATGCCTCACTCATGCGAAAACAAAATCAAATTCATTATTTTCATTTTTTAATATAAATGAAAGTGATGATAAAACAGCGAACCCGATAGAAATTAGCAAGTTAATCATTGAGGGGGGGATACGAAAAAATGACATAAGCGCTTATTGCAAGGGGATTACTGAAAATTTAGAACTATTTACGATAAATAGTAATGAAATAGACCAAGGTAGCTATAGTGAAGTTTTAGATTTTATATGTAAAAGCTTCCCACATGACTACACAATTTTTGATATCGATACTGAGGAATTATCAAGCTTAGAATGTCGTACGATACTTAATAATTGCGATTGTATTGTATATATTTTCACTCAAAACAATACAGAACTACATGAATTTAAAAAAGAGAAATTAAAATATTATCGTTACATACGCAATATACCAAACATTGTTGTTGTAAATAAATTTAATGGAATTATTGGAAGTATGGATGATGTTGCTTGTGCAATGGGACTAAAAAAAGCAAGCAAATGGGTGAAGGTTTCTTATAATCCTTATATAGCCTGGGGAACCAATGAAGGTAAATTATTAACTGTGTTTGAGTTAATGAAAAAACGAGATTATCGCCTGGTGGACACGGACAGTGATATAAAGAATCTTATACATTCTATTATGAGTATAAAAAAAGTTGTACGAGCGAATAAAATAAATGGCAGTTATGCAAGGAAAGAGGTGGTTAGTTTATAAGAAGAAGTTACAATGGATGTGAAAGGGTAGGGGTGAAATGTCAAACTCAAACATGATTACAGCATGTTTCGTAATATTATTTTTTTTATGTTCTTGTTTATATTTTTTTGCAAGAGGTAAAAAACAAGTTGTTTTAGAGGAAGATTTAGCAACGTATGAGGAAATTTTAGAAGCGATAAAAGGACACATGGTTGATTTAATCCGAGAAGAAGGTGATGATAACTGGACGGATGAAGAATATATAAAAGTAAAAAAACGAAAAGCCCAGATTGATTTTGCATGTAAAAATGCAAGTTATGGGATAGAAAGTTCGAAGCTAATGCTGAAGGGAATAATAAAAACGTTTCTTATGGAACATGTAAGGGTTGGAAATGTGGAACAGATACTTGGAATTGATAATGAAAGTGAACCCTCACCTAGAGTCATGTTTGAAATCCTTATGTATCGGTATAAAAAAGTATTTGGAAAAAACGCACTGAGCACTTGGATTAAAAGAAATAAATTTGATGAATCAAGGAGTGCAGTAGGAATCGGTAAACGTGGTGATATTAGTTTTTATATAACAAAGTCTAATCTAGAAGAAAGTTATCATTCTGAATATATCGTTCTTAAGGAGGAAGAAAAGTACGATATTCTATCATTATTATTGTTTCAAGACTATAAAGGTTTTGGAATGCTCGATACAATTTCCGAAATGAATATTAATGGTTTTAATTTAGGTGTAAGTGGTTCCGTTATGGAATCAGTAAAAGTAGTCGGTAAGCGTGAAAATAGAGATGTTATAAGTGAAGCTACCAATTCCTTATGGTTATATTTTGGAGGACAGTACATACATTTGCAATTTTTAGATTTTGGATCGGAAGATGAGATAAAACGTATCATTCAATTATTAATCCGATACAATTCACCGGGACCATTAACAGCAAAACGAGGTTTTATTGTGAACACGATGGCGGATAAGTCTAGAATACTAGCAATTCGCCCACCAGTTGGAGAATACTGGGCTGTATTTGTTCGAAAATTTACGTTAGACAATGTAACTCCAGAAGCATTAATAATTAAGCAGGGGGTAACTGGTGGGGAGATTTGCATCAAGTTAATTGAGTTTTTAATGCGTGGCTTAATAACTATTGCAGTTACAGGACGACAAGGAAGCGGTAAAACAACACTGATGAAAAGCATCATAGCATTTTATGATAGACGCTATAATCTTGGAGTGTTAGAGATGGCTCCTGAAATGTATCTTAGAGAATTGTATAGTGATCGCAATATAATTTCTGTACAAGAAACAGATTATGTGTCGGCCGAGCATATCCAAGATGCATTAAAAAAAGCTGATCGTGGTATTACGATTATTGGTGAAGTAGCGACAGATCCAGTCGCCGCACGAATGATACAACTGGGTATGACGGGTTCGTTGGCTACTTTATTTAGCCATCATGCGAATGAAGCGAAAGATTTGGTTTTGACTCTTCGAAATTCTCTTGTCAATGCTGGAGGTTTTTCTAATATGACAACAGCAGAACGTCAGGTTACATCCGTTGTAAAGGTGAATATTCATTTAGACTTAACTGCGGATGGAAAACGTTATATTAAAAGAATTACCGAGATTGTTCAATTAGACGAAGGAATTCCTTATCCAGAATATGATGCTGCAGACCCAGAGGGATCTATGGCAGAAATATCCAAACAATATTACATAAGGCAGACGGATCGCATATCTTTTGAGACAAAAGACATATTAGTCTATGATACTCAAACAGATACATATAAGGTAAATGAATGTATGAGTAATGAATTATACGAAAAAATTGTTAGCACCTTACCTTCAAGTGAAAGTAAAGAGTTTATTAATTTTATAGACTTCTACTGGAAAGGAAAAAGGGTAGAGGATTATACTGGAGTAAAAGCTGTTGAAATGAATGAGTTGCTAGAGGAGGATGGATTTGATGATATGAATGAGGCTATGTTCTACTTGACCAAAGCAAGTGAATCTGCGGAGTTTCAATTTGGATTTTCTGATTTTGATTCATGGTAGGTAACTATGAGGTAGTATTATGGAAAAGTTAAAAATGTATGGAATAACAATCGAATTTGTTTTGGTTCTAATCGGAGCTTGTTTGGTTATGATATTAAGTTTCATTCTTATGGCTTATGGAAAAAAACATAAGAAGATGCGCTCCGAATCAAAGTATACGATTCTTTTATATAAGTTGTATTTTGAATTCAGTAAACTTCCGATTGTAAAAAATTATATTAGAAGATTGACAAGACAGCTGCAAAAAATGTCTGTGTATACAAAAAAAGAAGTTTTTATATTGGTTTCAAAATATTTTATAAGCACAGCAACCATCGTTGTTAGTACGATTGTAATAGCACTCTTTTTATTTGATGATATCGTAAGTGTTGTACTATGTTCTATATTATCCTATCTACTACCAACGGTAGTCATAGAACATCGGATTGCTAGAATCAATCATATTGTTTACACACAATTAAAATATGCAGTTGAATCTTTAAGACTAGAATATCTAAGATGTAATAGTGTAGAAGAAGCACTTCTAAATGCAGAAGTTGGTAAGAGGCTAACTAGAATCTTCGAAGAACTTTACAATGTTTTAGTAGCTTCAAACGGGGTATTACGCCTAAAAGAATTTTATGATCTTACACCATTTCGTCCAATTCAAACCTTAGCACAAATTTGTTTTCACATAAATAATACAGGTGATCAAATCGATCAGCATGGAAATAGTGCATTTGTAGATGCCCTGCTAGTGATGACATCTGATATTAATCAAGAGTTGGAGCGATTGGATTATCAAAAGATAAAGTTTGGTAAAGTAGAGTATCTTTGCTTATTACCAATTCCAAGTATTAAAATAATAGAAGTTTTTTTAAGTAGCAATATGCCTGGTACAGTTGTGATATACAAAGGCCCAATTGGATATTTTCTAAGAGTAATAATTATCTTAACGAGCATCGTAACCTTTTCGATTACTGCTCGTATCAATAATGTCTCGTCGCTCAAAGACGATGATCGAATCTTATTTTTCAAACGTTTTTTAACGTACCCATACTTATATCGATTGATGAAAAATTTATGCCCGAAAAATTTAAAGCGAAGAAAAATAACGAAACGTTTATTTCATGCTTTTTCAAAGAAAACGGTAGAGGAATTTTATTTAGAGAAGTTATTTTATGCAGTTGCTGCATTTGTACTGATTCTTTCTACAATGCTTAGTGGTGTAAAGTTAGGTTATCGCTATATGATAAACAATACACAATCCTTGGATTTATTAGCGTCAAAAGAAGATGAAAGGTATACAAAAGATGATATCCTTCGGATGGATTATGAGTACATAGCATGTCGTGATGCTGGAATTATATTTGCTGAGGAAGAAATAACAACATTTATTAAAAGTTCTATGCCTATGTTATCTGATATAAAAATACAAGATCAAAAAAGTCGTCTCGAGAAGAAATATGCCTTCATTAAGCAGATGTACTTTCGATGGTATTTCATACCACTTTCTTTTTTTGCAGCAATCGCTGCTTGGTATATCCCAAATAAATCTTTAAAAAATAGGGAAAAAACATTAAAAGGAGAGGAGGAAGAGGAGTTTCTACAAATACAAACATTGATGATTATTTTGATGTCAATGAACTGCGATACAATGGAGGCGATTGAGTATTTGAGCCAATTAACACGAGTGCACAAGGAAATGTTCCTGTGTGGTTATCATTCTTACGCCTCTAATCCAATTGATGCATTGTTAAAAATGGAAATTAAAACGCCCATCGCTGATTTTAAACGTTTTATAAATAAACTGAAATTAACAGTGGATGAGTTATCATTGGATGATGCTTTTAGCGATTTAAAAATGAATCGTGAGCATATAGCAAGAAGTAGAGATGTTGTATTGCGGGAAAAGATTGATACTAAAAGAAGATATGTAGGAGGACTTGTAAAAATTGGGTTTACAATGGCAGTAATTTTATTATTTATGTTCCCGTTATTGTATCTAGGTATGAGGGATTTAATGGGAGGATTAAATACACTGCAAGGATTATAAAAAATAAATTTAAATTAAGGGAGAGTAAAATATATGGCAGGTCTTAATGATGAGAGTATTGAAATAAGTAAATTTGGCACAGGTTTATTTGCATTTGCATTTGTTTTAGTAGTAGGTTTAACAGTATTTACGGTTGGTAAGGCAATTACGAATAACGGGAGTGAAAAAGTACAAAAACAGTTAATGGTGGTTGAGCAATCCGAATACACAGACTATGATCAGGTAACGGTTTTAGGTACAGCGGTAAGGGCTGCTTACCAGAATTTCGAAGGAAAAGAATTTGCAATCTTAGTATGTACAAGATCGATGTTAGATAAAGGGGAAAATGCCAATGGCCTTCCTACCTCTGATGATTTGTGGAGTAAAATAAAAAAGGATTTAACGGTAAGTGATGGAGGATCCAATGTTGAAATGGAAGGAAGCGATGGAGTACTTAAGGATCTATGGTGTATTAACTATAACGCAGTTTTAGAATCCGATGCTATCTATTCCGACAATGGTTACTATGTCAGTTCGGATACCTACGCATTAGATTCCAGTGGAAGCAATGTACAGTATTTTAGCAAAGTTGGTAATATGAAAAAGAATGGTATGGGAGAGTATATCCCATCTGGAGCGCGTTATCAATCAAATTTAATTAAAGATGCGACGGGACAGGTTATCGGGGTAGTGTTTGTGCAAGTATCAACAGGAAGTTAATTCTCCCGTTTTATCATTCCTACATAAATTTACAACATGGATAAAATTTAGGATAGTTATCCCCTCGCTTTTAAATGCGGGGGGACATTTAATAAGTGAAAAACAACAAGTATTTGTAAAGGTGGGTAATGTAAAAATAGAAATCAATTTTCACATTGCGCGAAGAACGTGCGCAAGAATGGGGACTAAATGGAACAATCAAGCACATTTGAAATGATATCGTTGGGAATAGAATATATTCTTTTTGCAGCGTTTCTTATTATTTTTATTCAAACCATGTCTATCCGTGATCGTTTTGCAGAAACAAGAGCCGAGCAGATCGATAAAATACGTGGGATACGTCAATACAGAGAGTTTAGCTATTACGACAAGGGGGAATGCTTTGGGGAAGAATGCAAAAATCATTTATATGGAGATGAAGTTATTGAACTAATAAGGAAATATTACGATGAATCTGATTTTGAAATCTATATAAATAAAATTAATAAAGATGGTGGGGAATTCGTAGTGAATGAAAGCACTGTTGCTTTAAATCCACTAGAATATTCATTGGAGACATTACAGAAACAGATTGTATCAACCAGTGAATACCATCCTTATCTGATTTATGATGGTATAACACCTTCGGAACATACAACGTATCAAAATAGTAGTTTAGGAACAGTAACCGGTATCGCATTATTTTGGCAAAAAAATAACTAGGAGATAGCAATGTGGAGTAAAGAAACAATAATCACATTACATATAGCGGTGCAAGTATCGGTGTTTTTAATAGTATGTATATTTTTTTTCCATTTGACGAAGGTAACAAAAAATATGTATGAAGAAAACAGTAATCAAGAAGCATTGAAAGAGAACATGGAAATAGAAAGCGATAAGTACTTTTTTTTATATTCAGATCAAATCTATGGTACGGATATCATTGCCTATATTATTAAATACGATGCTACGCACGATTACTTTATAACAATAAATGAAACAAAAACCTATGCAATTACCAAGGATTATGCAAAAGAACTTCGTGCACAAGGAATGGAAGGTAATGTGATTTGGACTCAGGATTATTTAACAAATGTAGTTTTTAAGGATCATGTGTATCATGAATTTTTCGTTAAATTTTCTGAAAACTGGGATGGTAGTTTAAATTACTATATAAATGAGAAGTGATAGGAAAATCTATAATAACACAAAATTATTGTAATAAATAATGCATAGAGTGGGGGACCTTTATGAAACAAGAAACAATAGATTTATTAAAGTTTGGCGCTTTCATGACCATGCTAGCGGTTCTCCTAGTTTATGTGATTCAATCGGTCTTATTAGGGAAGCAGTTAAATAGCCAAGCAATTAGTAATTTAGCACAAATACATGTGGATTCGGAGAATGGAAGCCTGAAAGATTTAAAAGAAGAAAATATTATTTTACCAACTGCTACGGTGCTAGCACTTTTGGAATATAACTATAAAGTGATTGATACAGTTACTTGCTATGTGTGTGATAATAATGGATTGGTAACACCTGCAAATGATCCACTATGTGTTACGAGTCACTTAGCGGGTAATGTTAGAATTCTTGTAACATACGATGCAGGAAATGGATTATACAATGTAACTATTAATAATTAAGGAGGGGCGTATGACGAAACAGTCGTTTGAATATCTAGATTTGGGATTATTAGTTGTTGTCCTCGGAATTGTTATATCTCTTGGAGTTACTACACTGTATAAAACAAATCGTCAAGTGCAATTGAGTAGCCAAAACTTTATGGAGGATAAAAATACAGGAAGGTCAAGGGGCTACCTACGAAACAAGTCTGGTCTTTATGATGGAACACTTTCTAAGATGCAAGTTGTTTTACTTACACAAATACAGGATTACAATATGCCATTTCCACGTAACTTACGAATCAATGGAAGTAGTGTTGATATACCAGTTTGGTACAAAGAAGCTCGTTATGAGAGTGGGCAGAATGTATGGAATATTATAAAACATCAAGACAGTAGTACTCGTTATTCCATGGTGTATCAATATAACGTAGATGAAAATGAAGAGATAGTGGATGAGTATTTTGAAATAAAGACCATACAGTCAGAATAGGAGGGAAGTTTGGCAGGTCATCTTACACGCATTGTTAGTTTACTTCTAACTTTTTTTATGTTAATCATAGCTCCACTAATGTATACATATTCAATTACAGAAATGGAGGGACGAAGATTAATCTTAAATGATGTTACTCAATTTTTAGACAAGGTCACAGATAAAGGAACGATTTCAGAAGATGATTTAACAGAATTTACGCTTCTTGTTAACTCACATGGAATCGTTATTAAGCCAGTTGTAAAGAGATTAGTTAGGTCATCAATTGAAACACCCAGTGGTGAAATCAGAACCATCCATGTTTCCGTGGATGATTTGACTTCGTTAAATCAACGAGATACTGTTCAAGTTAAATTACAAGAAGTATCGAGTTCAATATATAGAAGATTGTTAAAGGCAATACTGCGAATTGATGAGGGAGATTACACCCTGGAAATGGCTGCAGTTGTTCGTTAGTGGGAGGGAGCTATGATTCGAAATAAAATATATCTATATGTACTGTTATTAGTTACTGTCATTTTATCTAGTAGTTTACTTCTAGGTAAAAATATTACTATACGTGCAAATAGTTCTGATCAAAAATTAAAGGTTTTATTAACAAAATATTATGTTCCAGACATTGATAATGTACTGTATCCATCTACCTCTCAATTTTACATGCTTGACAGTACTGGGGGTGTTGGTGAATTTAAAATCAATGAACCTACAATTATAAAAGGATATTTTAATTGGGATAAAACTATGAATGTCAAGTTGTCTGGAACAGCATGGTTTTCAAGAGATAAAGAAGGTTTAGATACCGTAGGAGAATCGATAAAACTATCAAAGCCAGGAGATAGCATTCTAACTTTTTTAGATCCCGGAACCTATTATTTGCACTATTATATAACTTTAAAAAATAGCACTAGTAGTAAAAATACAATGAATAAGATTAAATTTGGTGTAGCGATACTAGCTGAAAATGTAAAGAGCGAAGAGAATATATTCTCCTCGTCCTATACTATGCCGAATCAGCTTAAGTTTGGAGAATCCAAGAGAGGTTTTTTAAGTACAACCTCACCAATGGATTTTTATCGCATCAGTGTAAAGGAGTATTCAGAAGTTATGATTACCTATAATTTTGAGAAGACAGATGATATTGATTTAAGTAAAGCAATCTGTACTTTGTACGATAAAGACAATCAAAAAATTACATCAAAAAAATTCAATCCAGCAGGAGAAGGTAAAAATACGATAACTCAGATGTTAGAGCAAGGAACGTATTATATTTCATTATCTGGCGCAACATGTACAACTAGTGTAAAGGCAGAAGCAATTTCATATGTAGTAAATACAAAGTTGAATACTAATAAGTGGACCAATAAAGATATCCAGGTTTTGATAGTTCATGAGTTTGAATCGATTGAAGAATTACTTGTAAATGGAAAGGTGCAAGATAGTAAAATCAACGATTCGAAGATATGGAGGGTAAACAAAGGGGAATGTAGTGAAATAAATAATAGTTCATTTATAGCAACAAAAAATGGTGTTTATTCCATCCGAGTGAAAGATAAGAATAAAAACTATATCTTAAAAAGAATAAAAGTTAGCAACATTGATAAGTTGCCTCCTAGTATATCCGGAGTAACAAATGGAAGTACATATAAAAACAAAGTGAAAATAAAATATTGGGATCGTGGAGGTAGTGGAATCAAGTACGCTTTGTTAAATAATGAAAAAATAGAAAATAAAACGACGCTAAGTAAAAAAGGGACACACACTCTAAAAGTTGCTGATTATGCAGGAAATATAAAAATACTTACATTTAAAATAGATTAGAATAGGGTATTTTACACATGTTATTTTAATGCATTGGCTAGTTTATAAAATATGAAATAAAAGAGGAAGTTTATTGAAAACATGGTTCGGAATTTTTAATATAATTGCGCTTGGATTACTTAGTCTAATGATGGGAATATTTTATACACAAACAGAAACAATGAAAAAAGAGTATGATACGCATCGTTTAAATTATGCATTAACATATTCGGCAGAAGCTGCATTTATGGAAACTTTAAATGTTGGTGACGTTAATCTTTCCTATACCAATATGTCAGATGTCGAATTGGATCCTACATATTGTCTCGATATATTTGAAGCAATGATGTGCTTAAATTATGGCATGAGTGATAATGAAGAAAACCGTCTTTACATTGAAAGCTGTATTCCTACAGCAGTGTTAGCTTGTAATGATGGGTATTATATAACGCTATTGACTGACGTTGATCAGTATGATAAACGGACACAAAAAGAGGAGGGCTTTAAGTGGAGTCCTAAGTTGCCTTATACGGTAGAATGTCCAAACGGCGAGATTTCAGTACGTTTAAATTCACAGCAGTGGATTAAAGTGACCTCAAATAGTAATGACACATTATCATTGTTATATGGCAATAGTTATGCGGATGATGCAGTAAGTGGCTTGTTATCAAAAGAAATCGTAAGCCGTAGCATCAATTCGACCTTAACCAATGCCATAGCTCGTAATATCGATTATGTAGGTTCACTGCGTGGAGGAGTAAACTACAATATTTATTTACCTGCAAGGCAAACTCAAGGAGGCATTAATGAAATCATGGGTCCTAGTCTACTTATTTTGCTTCAAGGTGCAGACTTTTCTGGAGAAGCAAGAGTAGACGAGGCAATAATTGCAGGTTTAAAGACTATTAAAAAAGTTCGAACTATTGGTTTTGTAGATTATGATGGGTTAAAGCGTTATTGTTATGAGACTCAATTGCCTGATGATTTGTTGAATAGCGCTGTAAGTTTTTTTAATTCTACAGAGGAGGCTGCAAAAGCAGGTTATGCACCTTCGTATCAATATCTTCAAAAAAAGATAGTGCTTGATTGATTACGGTATGTTTGAATTATGCTGTGTCATACCATAAATTAGCGAAATACCGAAAATTACGTCGTAAAATAAAACAAATGGCAATAATATATATTACTAAATTAATAATCAAGTACAAATGAACAAAAATATAAGGAATAAAGATGACAAAATAGTGTTTTTTAACAAGAATATAGTGCTGTTAAAGAAAACAGATAGGCAAGAAGTCCTATAACTAGTAATTTAGTACTTGAATAATATGTAAAATAATGGTATATTAATACTAACAAATCAGAAACAATTTTTCTGTTAATATTCGTTCTGTTGATCCTTAAATCTTATAATATCAGTTATTATTTTTCCATATAAGCAACCGTATGTTAACATTTATATATAGATATTTCATGCCAGAATCATTTTCATTCTTTTTATTCAGTCATGTGCATAGAAACTTTTTTTTGATCATTCTACCCCTTTATTCAGTCATCAATATAGAAGTCTAAGTTTTTCTTCATTTTTCGATGCTTCAAGTCATGTCCATAGAAGTCTTAGTTTTTAATTATTCTACCTCTTTATTCAGTCATCGAGATAGAAGTCTTAGTTTTCTTCATTTTACCTTTGTTTCAAGTCAACTACATATAGTCCTAATCTAATATTCTAACATTTGACTCACCCATCGATATAGACGTCTGAGCTTTCTTCATTTTTCTGTTTGTGTCAAGTCATCTATACATAAAATCTAGATTATATTCAGTCATTATAAGTTGTCTCATTGTAAATTGTCTTTATGCATTTTTCCAATACATTGATAGAAATCAACTATTTTAAAAATAACTTCCTAATCATTCTTTCCTTCATTGATGTAAGGCATCGATATCGATGTCTTAGGGTTTGCATATTTTTTGTCATCTTTTAAAAATCTAAATTTCTCTCTAAGATTAATCATTACTTCAATGATTGATTTAAGGTCTATATAGAACCCATATTTGTTCCACACCTATAATAAAGTGCTAACTTAATAATCTTTATTGGTTGTAACCTTTGTTTATAATCGGAAGCCATTCCGTATAAAAAAATATTAATAAATAGTGATGTGTTAATCAGAAATGCCAAAGGCAAAAATAGGAGGTAGTAAATATGATTACTAGAGACATTCCAGTAAGAAGTAACTTAAGAGAAAAAAACGAGGAGCCAATTAAACGATTGTATGAATTGCCGAAAGTCGGAAGTGTTATTATTTTTAATGAAAAGTGCAAATATCATACTCGGAGTGGACGCGATTACTGGCCATTAAGAGGATTATGCGAAGTTATGGATATCAATGGTAGACATGTAATTGTGAAAGTATTTAAAAATACCAAGTTTCAATACATTACAAGTCTAAATGTCATTGATTTTAGGATTGGAATCATGCGATTTATTGAATTGGAAAAGTCGGTATTAGAACAATCTGAAAAATTTACTTACAAAGATTATGATATTGATTGCTTACATGAAGAATTATCGAGTAAGATAGTAATAAATAAGGAAAAAAGAAAAGGTTTTTTCTTTAGTAAGTGTATGTAAATACAAGAGCAATATTTCTAGGAGCGGCTATGAATATTGCTCTTTTTTGTATTTATATTTAATTAAGAATGTAATAGTCGATTCGGACGATGCTATTATGCGTTGCTTTAAATCTTTAAGTATTGTAAATGGAATCATTAATTTAGGAGTTTCCTAAGAATAACATTTCAGTTTTTCGTGGAAACTCCTAAATTTCTGAGAAGGAATATTACGTTATTTTGCAACAGCATCATATAACTTTAGTTACATTCATCACCAATTGGATTATCAATTAAAGTAGCAAATCGGAATTTATGCATATGACCATCATTACAACTTGTAACAGATTTAAGGAAGTGCACGTGTCTTCCATTACCTACTGGGATAGCCAGGCCGGTCGTACCACAGAATTCATGAAAATGGTTTTCATAAAAATCAGTACGGAACTTAACATCGTGTACGTGGTTAGATCCAACTTTCATTTCTTCTCCAGAAACTGTAGCAAATCTATGGTTATGAGGATCTTCATCTCTTTCAGCGATTATAACGCTTCCTTGTATCTCATGAACATGGCGTTGTTCTCTTTCGCAATTACAGGAATTAAAATTACTCATATAATTATCTCCATTCTTTTATTTTAACAGTTTATATTATAAGATATTATATGCATAGTAAGAAAAAATGACATTGAAAAATAAATGATTTCAATGTATTTTGATGAATTTTGTAGAAAGTCGTTACAAGATCATTGATTTTAGGATTGGAATTATGCGATTTATTGAATTGGAAAAGTTGGTATTAGAACAGTCTGAAAAATTTGCTTACAAAGATTATGATATTGATTGCTTATATGAAGAATTATCAAGTAAGATAGTAATAAAAAAGAAAAGGTTTTCCCTGTTAAGTGTATGTAAATACAAGAGCAATATTTCTAGGCGAGCTATGAATATTGCTCTTTTTGTGTGGTGGAACTTGAAAGTAAATGTTTAATTAAAAACTAATGTGATGCAGCGTTGATTCCGGCGATGGCACCATCAGCGACAGCTGTAGCAGCTTGTCTTATTTGTTTTACACGAATATCACCAGCAGCATAAACTCCAGGAATGGATGTTTCCATTTTATCATTTACTAGGATATAGCCATTTTCTAAGGTGAGTTCTTTATATAATTCTGTATTAGGGGTAGAACCTGTATAAATAAAGATACCACAACCTTTATCGTCTATAGTTTGAATACTTCCGTCTTTTTCAGAGATAATATCAATTTTTTCTATTTGATCTGTTCCATAGATAGCTGCAAGTCTAGAAGAAGTACGAACTTCAATATTTGGGGTTTGTTCGATCTTTTTTCGAAATTCTGAGATACATCCTAAGGTGTCTTCAAAATGGATAATCGTTAATTTGGAAGCATATTGTGAAAGGAAAAGTGCTTCTTTGACAGCACCATCTGCACCGCCTATTACATAAATATTTTTTCCGCGATAAGAAGCGCCATCTTTTGCAGCGTTGAGTCCGGTACCTTTTCCGTTGAATTCATTTTCACCAGGGATACCTAATTTACGAGGTGTAGTTCCGTTGGCAAGTATTATTTTGCCTGCTTGGTAAATTGCCTGTTGAGTGGTGACTGTTTTTATATCTCCCTTTAATGAGACATCTATCACTTTTTCATATATGATTTCGACTCCAGAACGAATTGCTTGCTCCTTGAGGCGTTTTGAAAACGAAGCACCTGTTTCTTGCTCCATAATTCCAGAATAATGGGTAACGGTTGATACTTTTCCGATGATACCACCGACTTCCTGTTGCTCAAGGATCAAAGTTTTGCATCCCCTGCTTACTGCATAAATACCTGCACTAATACCTGCAGGGCCAGCACCAATAATGATAATATCGTACATATATGAAATCCTCCTTAAGTAGTTTACTGTTTTGATGAACAACATTATATCGTATCATATCAATAAATTAAAATTATTATTTATTATTAATCGATAAAAAATAATTATAGAATATGTTTCAAATGATTTTATGTTACAATGATATGTAAGTATTATTAATTTGAATTAATTTAGTTTAACTTGATTTAATTGAGTTTATTTAATCGAATTTTATTTAAACTTATTCTTGAAGATATATGTTTGAAATAGGATCTAATACTGTAATTTGATATATTCACGTGTTATTATTATAAACGTAAAGGTAGTATGTCTAGAAGATAAGAAAGTTGAAATAGTTTGAAGATGTAAATGCTATCTAGAATTAAAATTACTTGGGAGGATACATGTTATGAAAGAAAACAAGTATGATGATGATCAATTTTTTAATAAATATGGGGAAATGAATCGTTCAAAATATGGTTTGAGTGGTGCAGGTGAATGGTCTGAATTGCAAAAAATATTACCAAACTTTAAAAACAAAAGAGTTTTGGATTTAGGTTGCGGATATGGTTGGCATTGCAAATATGCTGTTGAAAATGGAGCAAGTCACGTCCTAGGTACAGATATTTCACATAAGATGTTAGAAGTTGCAAAAGAAATTAACTCTGATGTTAATATAACTTATCAATGTTCTGCTATGGAAGATTTGAGTTTTCCAGAAGAAACATTCGATATCATATTGAGTTCATTGGCGTTTCATTATATAAAAGATTTTAACAAGCTAGTTCAAGAAATCACAAAGTGGATAAAAATAGGTGGAGAGATTGTTTTTTCTGTTGAGCATCCTGTATTTACCTCTTATGGTACACAAGACTGGTTTTATGATGAGAATGGAAATATACTTCATTTTCCAGTAGACAACTATTACTATGAGGGAAAACGTGAAGCAGTTTTTCTAGGAGAGATAATAACTAAATATCATAGAACTTTAACAACATATTTAAATACATTACTACAAAATGGATTTCAGTTACAGCATATCATTGAACCACAGCCACCAAAAGAAATGTTAGATATTGAAGGTATGCGAGACGAAATGCGTCGTCCTATGATGTTATTAGTTTCTGCCAAAAAGATTTAGTATGAATACGGCAGCAAATCTTTATGATGCCTTAAAGGCGTAATTAAATTTCAAGTTGCAATTGTAAATTTGAACAAAGGAGTTTTAAATATGACGAAACAAATCGCATTGATTATGAATGTTGGTATGATGAGTTTTTTCTTAATTTTAGCATTGATTTTTGCACTATTGAAAGAGAAGGCTTGTTTTCTTATCTCTGGCTATAATTTTAAATCCAAAAAAGAGCGAGAAAAATATGATGAATTGCAAATGAGTAAAGATATGCGGAATTTTTGGTTTATATGTAGTGGCATCTTTTTTATTGGTGCAATTGGTGTAATCTTGTTTGGAAAAGTTTTTGTTTGGATTTCGTTTTTGATATGGGGGATTTATTTCTTTAAGAATGTTCATATGGATGATGAAAAAGCCTTCGGAAAATATAAAAAATATTAAATTTAAAATACAAATGCAACTAATGGTTGTCAATAAAGCAATTATTGATTTATGGTAAATACTTTTATCAAACGCTACAATGAATGTATATTGTAATTGTTTAGTTATGAGAGAGTGGGGGTTGCATGGATTTTAAAGATAAATTGCAAAGAATTAGAAAAGATTTAAGATTGTCCCAAGAAGATTTGGCAGAAAAATTAGATATTTCAAGGCAAGCAATTGCGAAGTGGGAAACTGGCCAAGCTTATCCTGAAATAGATAACTTAATAAAATTAAGCAATCTATTTCAAATAACAATTGATCGTTTAATCAAAGACAATGGGAATTGTGAATATTCAATACTAAAAGAGGTATCTCATCGGGGTGATGATTTTGTAAACTTTTTATGTGATGCGAAAAAGATGACGTATGCTGGAAAAGGCATAAAAGAGAATGCACCAAGTAGAGCGAACGCAATTGAATTTAAATATTCTAACGGAAAATATACATATTTGGACTCTTACTTCGGAGGTGAAAGGTTTATTGGAGAAGAGATTGTATGGGAAAATGGTATGCCAGTATGGGGAATGAATTATTCTGGAATAGTATTAGATGAAAATTATCAAGGGGATTTCTTGAAAGAGGCGTTATTGTTAGTAAGCTCTAAACATCCATATCGTGGGCCATGTTTATATCGAAACGGAGATTTCACTTATCATTGTAAAAGTTCGGGTAATATAGAATGGTTTCAGGGAAATGAAGAAATTTATTATGATAACTATAAAGTTTACGAGTGTGTGTTTCACGGAGGCTCCATAAAATAAAGTATAAAAACCTTGTAAAGCTGATATTGCCTTACAAGGTTTTTATTTTCATATAATTATTTATTTAACATATAGATTGAAAAATTTAAGTAAGCAGCTAAAAGACACCAGATAAGATACGGTATTTGTAGGAAGGCTGCCAGCGGTCGGACTTGATAAAAGACTAGAATCATTAAAATAATTAACATAATTAGGACCCATAACCATATAAATGCTAAGAGATACATTTGAAGTCCAAAGAAAATAATACTCCAAAAAAAGTTAAAGAATAATTGTATTCCATAAATCCTTAAGGCTACTGTTCGATACTGACTCGTTGAAATATAAATGAGATAAGAGGATATACCCATTAATATATAAAGGATAAGCCAAACAATCGGAAAGATATAACTAGGCGGACTAAAGTCTGGCTTCGTTAGTTGATTATATGTTGCAGGTACATTTTTAGTAAATAGTGAGGAGATGCTGCCTACAGCAATAGGTATAAGAATTGCAATGATAAGAGTTTCAATATTTTTTCGTGTTTTCATCTAAAGACCCCGATTATTTGTTTATTTATTATATGATATTAAATAACATTTATATCCATGAACAAAAAACGATTTATATGTAAATTTATTTTATCTTTGGTAAGAATAAGTAATGTATTTTAACATACATGAATAGTATCAATAAAAAAAGAAGTAAAGAAAGGATTATATGTTGGTCTCAGATAAAAAATATGAAACCAATCATTTATATTTTGATAAGAGTTCTTTTAAAACAGCTAACATTAAGTTAGAAGAGGATATTTTGACTTTAGTCAAACCGTCGAAATGCTTAAAGAATGATGTAATGGACTATCGTAGAGAGCATCTAGAATTTGGTGAATCAAGTATATATGGATGTGCTGGTTTAATTTATTATACAAATTTTGAAGAATGGCTTCGTGAGACGAATTCGATAGTCAGCAAGAAACTGACGAGAGAAGGAGTGAACGCAACCACCCTTTTTACTATCAGAAAATCAGATCATAAGCTAATTGGATCAATACAACTACGACATTCGCTTACCAATGAGTTGATACAATATGGAGGACAGATTGGTTACGGAATACGACCAAACGAAAGAGGAAAGGGATATGCAACCAAACAACTGGCTTTAATGTTATCTTACGCAAGAGCTAAGAAGATTAATAAAGTAATGATCATGTGCGAGAAAAATAATATCGCGTCGGCAAATACCATTCTTCATAATGGTGGTGTATTGGAACAAGAGTGCTATTATTCTTACACAGGGCAAATGATACAAAAATATTGGATTTATTTATAGTAAGGATAAAGTGTTGCTTCTATCGTAGAAATTTTCTTGATAGAGGCATTTTTTTATTAAAGGATTGAGCTTCTTAATGTAAAGTATTGAAGACTATCATTAAAATGCACTACGCGTTAAAAAGTGTACCTTACTAAGATGAATATCTTGCTATATAATCAAAGTGGAAAATGTACTTTGCGCATTCTTATTTAAAAATCTTGACTTTAAATGTAAAATTAATCCTGACTTTAAATATTAAATTAATCTTGACTTTGAATGTAAAGTAAACTATACTTTAAATGTAAAGTGAACTATACTTTTTTAAAAAGGAATTTATATTGATAACGGAGGGAGCACTATTTGCAAAATCGTATACAGGAATTTCGAAAGCAAGGAAAAATAACACAAAGTGAGTTGGCAGAAGCCGTGGATGTCACCAGACAAACTATAATTTCTTTAGAGAACGGTAGATATAATGCTTCGCTAGTCCTTGCACATAAGATATCACAATTTTTTAAGGTATCAATAGAAGATATTTTTATTTTTGATTTGGAGGAAGAGAATATATGATATGTTTATCAAATGGAAATGTAAAAGAAAATCAAGACTATAAGGATGTTATAAAAAGAAAAAGGAAAGTAATTCTGGTTCTTTTGATATTTGGTGTGCTAACAACTTTAGTTGCAGTAGGCAATGAAATATTAAATATTGTACCTGTTGATGGGCATATTAGTGATTTATATGCGGGGATAGGTGTTGGACTTATCTCAGTTAGTATTGTTTTTATAGTGAAATATGGTAAACTTCTTAAAAATGAGATTGCCTTAAAAGAAGAAAGGCTTAAAAATTTAGATGAAAGAAATATTTTGATTTCTAGAATGGCAGCAAAAAGCGCTGCAATGGTTTTAATTTTTTGTTCTTATATTGCTATGTTAATTGGAGGCCTATTTAGTAAGGTTATCTTTTACTGCTTTTGGTGGGTAGTAATGGTATTTCTATTTGCTTATGTTTTCTTTAGTTTATATTATAGAAATAAAAAGCTTTAATATTTCTTAGATAGTGCATAAAAAAGATAGAATAATAGGAGATTTCGCTATGAAAAAGAGAAATATATATTTGAATTTTGGTATTTTATTTTATGTAATTTTCTTAATAACAAATAATTTTAATCTGGCTCCTGAATTTATAAAAGGATTATGTGTTGGATTGGGATTGATTTTAATGTTTATAGGGGGCTATTCAGAAAACCATGATATTTCTAAGATAAGAAATATTAAGAAAAGCTTTTTAAAAAAGTTGATAAATTTAAAATAGCTATCAACAAGTAATAATCTTATTTAGAATAAAACCAAAAAGAATAGAATCAAATAGAAAAATTGAACGATATTAAAAACAACTAGAATAAAGCCGAGTAGATTAAGTCAAATATTAACAAATGCGAATGTAATAAAAGAAATTAGGAATAATTTATAATCAGCTAAAACTTATAAATAAAAACAGATAGTGCAAAAATGCATTATCTGTTTTTTATTAAAGACTACGTAATCGACTTCGCTTTTGAGAAATCTTTTTTATTTACATAGATGCGATAGACGAATTTTAAATGTGGTCCCTCTTCTTTATTATAAATTTGATTAAATTTCATTTGTGATCTTACATACCTTGTTTGCATAAACGTGTTTGTATTTCTTATTGTTCTAAGAAAATATTCTATACTATTTTCCTTTAAGATATTTGTAACTCTAGTAATTTCTTCGGAAGAAACATCTGTTACAAGAACTTTACGATTAAAAATATTTACCATAGAAATTCCCCCTTTTAACTTTTGTAGTTATCTTTCAATCTGTATATAAAAATTTATGGAATATTATAACATTAAAGAGCAATATTGTAAATAATTATTTAAAATTTACAGAAATGGAGAAGATATTTATATATTGCAAAAACAAGACAACCACCCAATGAGAGGAGGAGTAACCTTATGTTAGAAGGTGACTTAGAGAAGTGCCCTTGTAAAAGAAAGAAATGCGAAAGGCACTCAAAATGTGATGAGTGTATAGAGCATCATAAAGAAAACGCTCAAAAAGGATTACCATATTGCAAACGTAAGAAATCTACTAATCAAGATACGCAAAAGATTTAAGAAAAATAGCAGTTAGAGTTGCAATAATGTAAACTTTGCATATATTAGTAGGGATTAAATAATTGGAGAAGGATATGCATAAGTTTGTAACCCTATCTCTTGAATTGCATTTATTTTTTGCAAGAATTATGAAAGAGCATGCTTTCTTTTTGGAAATTGGATTTATGCCAAAAGATATGCATTTTAAGAAACAGGCAGACTGGTACAAAAATCAATTTGAGCGGTTATTAGCGGATGTTGTTTGCATGAGTAATGGTTTAATTCGCGAAAATGTATTAGAGTCAGGAGAAATTATAACTCAGTATACTCATGATGTAGAAGTAAAGACGCAGTGTTTAACAGGAGTGCGACTAAATACGGATATAACTTTAATGGAAGAAGGCTTATTTAATAACAAAAATGTATTCATACCTCACGGAATGGAAGAAAAGGTTAATTGTATAAATCAAAGAGCAATTAAATTATTAGATGGACTCATTCGATTTAAAGAAAAGTTATTGCATGAAGTTCGTGAATGTTGTGTATTTACAGCAAATTATCCACTTTTAATTGAGCATATCCTAAGAGAAGCAAAACTTTATCGCACTTATGTTATCGCATTACAAAATGGTGAAGATACCGATTGCGCAAGTTTAAAGAGTATTGAATTGTTTTGGAATCAAATCATGATGGAACATGCAATGTTTATTAGAGGATTACTTGATCCAACAGAGAAAGAATTAATTGATACAGCAGATAATTTTGCAAAAGAATATGAAGTATTATTAGAAGAAGCAAGAAATATGACTTCAGCAACTATGGATAATATTACATGCATGACCATTAAAGAGACAATGAAGTATAGAGATTTTAAAGAAGCAGGAACGAAAGGAATTGAAGCTTGTGAAATTCAATCGATTATCATTCCACTTCTTGCAGACCACGTACTTAGAGAAGCAAATCATTATCTACGATTATTGAATAGTTAGTTAGAATAGAAAAACAATTAAAATGAGAGCCCTATTTAATGTTTAAATGCTGGTAATATAAGCATCGAACAATGAATAGGGTTTTATAAATTTTAATTATAATTAAATCATTGAGGAAAGGGAAAAGATTAGTAAAGAATATGGGCAATATTAAGAAAAAGGCAAGAAGTATAAGTGATGACAGATATTATGCATTTGGAATGACACAAGCTATCATTCTTGATAAATAAGAAATAAACTGGAAAGATGAAATGTTTCAAAATGGATTCTCACTGGAAGAAAAATTGATAAAAACTTTGAATTGATACAAAGAGGTTAAAATAAATCAACTAAAATGATTAAATTTGTCACTGTTTTTCTGAGAAAAAATATGATAAGATAGGTAAAACAAATGCAAGGAAGAGGAATAGTAATCATAGTCTGGAATTCAGAAAGCTGTTGGGTGATGTGAAACAGCAGAAGGAACATGATGAACTCGCCTCAGAGCAGCTCGTTGAACGATTTAGTAGACGTAGCCGGACAGCCACCGTTATATGGCTAGAGCATAAAGTTTTACTTTGTGCTTGTAAAGGGCATGATTTTATCATGAAATAGAGTGGTACCGCGTAAGAGTTAATCTTTCGTCTCTATAATGAATGTTCACATTTATTATGGGATGAGAGTTTTTTTTTATCCTATTCTGTGAACGGTATGTCGCATATTTAAACCAATGATGTACGTGCGAGTAAAAAAATCATTTTGCGTCTTATAGGTAGACAGAAAGGGATCGTTATGAAAAATTATCAAAAGTATGAAAAATCTTATTTTATGCCTCCAAAAGTAACCTATGATTGGGTTAAGAAAGATCACATAGCGAAGGCACCTCGTTGGTGCAGCGTAGATTTACGTGATGGAAACCAGGCACTTGTTGAGCCAATGAGTTTAGAAGAGAAAATAGAATTTTTCCAGATGCTTGTTAAAATAGGTTTTAAAGAAATTGAAGTTGGGTTTCCTGCGGCTTCTGAAACAGAATACAATTTTATACGAACAATTATTGAAGAGGATATGATTCCAAGTGATGTTACAATTCAAGTATTAACGCAAGCGAGAGACCATATTATTAAAAGAACATTTGAAGCAGTAAAAGGTGCACCACATGCGGTGATTCATTTATATAACTCAACTTCGGTAGCACAAAGAGAACAAGTTTTTGGTAAGAGTAAAGAGGAAATCAAGCAACTTGCAATTGATGGAGCCAAATTATTAAAAGAATTGGCGGATAACACCGAAGGAAATTTTTCATTTCAATATAGTCCAGAGAGTTTCCCTGGAACAGAAGTAGATTATGCTGTTGAAATATGCAATGCTGTCCTAGATATATGGCAGCCAACGAAAGAAAAAAATGCTATTATAAATATTCCAACTACCGTGGAGAATGCAATGCCACATGTATTTGCTAGTCAAGTAGAGTACATAAGTAAAAATCTTAGATCAAGAGAAAATGTTATTTTATCCGTACATCCACATAACGACCGTGGTTGTGGGGTATGCGATGCAGAACTTGCACTTTTAGCAGGAGCAGATCGTGTTGAGGGAACTTTGTTTGGTAACGGGGAGCGTACTGGAAATGTAGATATTATTACGGTTGCTATGAATATGTATTCACATGGCGTTAATCCACATCTTGACTTTAGTAATATGCCAGTTATTTGTGAAACCTATGAACGTCTTACAAGAATGAGGGTATTTGAACGTTCTCCTTATGCAGGTGAACTTGTATTTACAGCATTCTCTGGATCACATCAAGATGCAATAGCCAAAGGTATGAAGTATAGATCAGAAAAAGAATGTGATACTTGGAGTGTACCATACTTGCCAGTTGATCCAAATGACATTGGTAGGCAATATGAATCGGATGTTATTCGTATCAATAGTCAATCAGGCAAAGGCGGCGTAAGCTATATATTAAAGCAGAATTTTGGTTTATCGATACCAGAAAAGATGAAAGAAGAAGTTGGTTATTTCATTAAGGATGTCTCAGACCAAGAGCATAAAGAATTATCACCTGCTATGATCTATCAGATATTTAAAGATAAATATGTAAATAATTATTCTATTTTTCAAGTGTTGGACTTCCAATTCAAACAAAGAGATGGCATTATAGCAGATGTTACTATTTCACACAACGGTGAGAAACATATCATTACTGCAAATGGAAATGGTAGTTTGGATGCCGCAAGTAATGCAATTAAACAGTATTTTGGTGTCAATTACGAGTTAATGATATATGAAGAGCACGCATTAACCAAAGGATCAACATCAAAAGCGGTATCTTACATTGGTATTAGTTATCAAAATAAAATGTATTGGGGCATTGGATATGATGAGGACATCATAAAATCCTCAATTATGGCTTTAACTGTTGCAGCAAATCAATTAATTCAATTGATTGGAACAGAGAAAAAGGATGAGAGAATTGTAACAATAGTCAACTATATCCAAGCAAATTATAAAAAAGTTACATTAGATGATTTATCAGAAGAATTTTATCTATCGAAGCCATATTTATCAAAATATATCAAGGAACATACAGGAACAACCTTTGGAGAAATTGTAAAAGAAATTAGAATTAATAAGGCTAAAACCTTGTTAAAAAACAACGGAATGACAGTAGAAGCAATTGCTGAAAACGTAGGCTATCAAAATGTGGAACATTTCAATCGTTTGTTCAAAAGAGCGTTTGGAATAACTCCAGTACAATATCGTAATCAAAGAGGTTGATAAAAATGAAAAAGTGGGGTAAAACCCACTTTTTTTATTTTATTGAAATACTGTGCTAATATGTGAAAAAGTAATAACTTTTGAGAATTTAAATTTCCTTATAAAAACCTAGTTCTATCTTGCGACTCATATTATATAACCTTTTTAATTCAATTATTAATGATTTCTGTAAATATAAATATATTCTGTAATGACTTTTCATCTTTTGCATATCTTTGTAATAGGAGTGATTTTTAAAATTAATTTAAGATAATGCAAGATGAAATGGAGGAAGAATAATGCAAGTAGTAAATGCAGTACTTTCAGATAAAATCTATTATGATGATGAAATCGTATTAACGTATAACATTAATTATCCGCAGTTTATTTCAAATAAATGCCCTAAAAATTTAACTAAATTAAATGCTTTCTATAAGGAAAATGCAGAGATTTTTGAACAATATTGCAGGGATACCTTATTTACTGAAGCAGTTGAACAATATCATGAAATGAAAGAGAATAATTTTCCGTTTCATCCTTATGAGGCGATTGTTGAGTATAAAGTTACTTATTTAACATGTCAATTCATCAGTTTATATTTTGACAAATACATATATACCGGAGGCGCCCATGGAAATACAGTGCGCCATTCAGATACCTGGAACTTAAGTACCGGAAGAACGATGAATATCAGCGAATATTTTCCTGATAAGCCAAATTATATAGATGAAATTCTCTCATTTATTGTAGATGAGATAACAGATCAATTAAAAGATCCAGACTTAAAGGGAACATATTTTGAGACATATCCTCAAGATGTATATGACACTTGGAATGAGGATGACTTTTACTTAACTCCATCAGGAATCGTAGTTTATTTCCAGCAATATGCAATTGCGCCTTATTCCAGTGGAATTTTAGAATTTTTAATTCCATTTAAAAGTTAATTCGTTTCATTAATAAATGGACAACAAATGTGCAATCTGTTAAATTTACTTTGTGTAGTATTGCGAGTGTTACAGAATAATACAAGTTCTAATGGATGGAGTTTATACATTGATACTATGATAATTAGTAATAAAATATTAAGAGGGCATTGCATGCGCATTGCCCTCTTAATCATTAAAATAAATCGTATTGTATTAAAAAATTAAACTTCTTTACAAATGTATGTTACGGTTTGTAAAGCATAGTATTTGTTATTGCATATATGGAATAGATAGGTTAAGATAAAGAAGGATTACAAAAATTAACATTTAGAAGAGCTGAGAATTTTACATGGACGAGTTCCATTGTATTTTTTTGATTTTATAACACGATTTAGGTATAAGTAACCATGTTACAATTAACTTGGAATTTGAGGGATGTGGAGTAGGATGAATTATAAAAAATTTATATTACCGATTAGTATTCTAATTGTGATTGATCAAGTGGTTAAGTTACTTATAAAAAAATATTTATTTGATATTCAAATAGTCTTCATTGAAGGTATAATAGGATTTTATCCCAAGATTAATACGAATCAAACCTGGGGTGGAAACTATATCTCTATTTTAGCAAACCCAATCGTAGCGAATATCTTAGTATTATGCTGTTTTTTTATTATTATAACAGGATATCAATTTTATCGTAGTAAAAGTACAAAAGAGAGTTTACCAGCTAAGTTAATATTTATATTTTTAATGGCAGGTACTATTTGCAGTCTTATAGATAAAATATTCTGGGGGGGGGGAGCTTAGATTTTTTAAGTATTCCAGGATTTTTTATCTTTGATTTAAAAGATTGTTATTTAACAGTAGGTGAAATTTTATTTGTTTCTATTGGTCTGAAATACAATAGACAAATTGATGTAAAAGAGTATATGAGATTTATTTATTTGTCTGTGAAGAAACAACGAGAGAATGTGAGCTAATTTTAAAAACTAAATGAAAGATGTAAAGATTTATACAATGTTGAAAGAAATTAAGCAAATTTGAAGTTGAATCAATAATTGAATCAATAATCGAATCAATGGGTTATTATGTAAGGAGGGATTTTATGTCCCTCCTTTATTATTTAAAGTTATGATATGACTTGATATGTATGTTCTTCCCAAAAATAGTAGGTTGTAATGATGAGAATGCTATGTTATAATGGCAATCGTGTGTTTTTTTACAATATACTATTTAGGAGGCTAACAAAAAATGACCAAAGAAAAGAACCAAACTGGCAACGAAGGTATATTTGATGCTAGAAAACTCGGACTTCCAAAAATGTTGTTACTGGGAATACAGCATACATTTGCAATGTTCGGTGCAACAGTTTTAGTGCCATTGTTAACTGGTCTAAGTATTTCCACAACACTTTTAATGGCAGGGCTTGGTACACTATTATTTCATTTGATTACCAAAGGTAAAGTTCCTGCATTCTTAGGTTCTTCATTTGCGTTTCTTGGGGGGTATGCAGCAGTTGCACCACTACAGGATGCGAATGGAAACATTCTTGACAATTCTTCAATTCTTCCTTATGCATGTCTTGGAGTGGCAGCAGCAGGTGTTATTTATTTGATTTTATCTGCTATTGTTAAACTATTTGGTGTAAATAAGGTTATGAGATTTTTCCCACCAATCGTTACAGGTCCAATTATTATTTCAATCGGTTTAATTTTATCACCATCAGCAATCCAGAATTGTTCCACCAATTGGTTACTTGCAGGTGTAGCATTAGCAACTATTATAATATGCAATATCTGGGGTAAAGGAATGGTTAAGATTATTCCAATTATTATTGGAGTAGTTGCCTCTTACATTGTTGCAGTATTTACAAATGCAGTAGATTTTAAAACTGTATCTGAAGCAGCTTGGATTGGTTCTCCAATTACTTGGTCACAAACAGTATTTGGTGGAGTTGATTTTTCTAATTCACTTGTAATAAGTTCTATCATCGCTATTGTACCTATTTCATTAGCAACTATGATGGAGCACATTGGAGATATTTCTGCAATTAGTGCAACTTGTGGTAAAAATTATATAAGTGAGCCTGGACTTCATCGTACTTTACTTGGAGATGGTCTAGCAACGATAGTAGCATCATTATTTGGTGGCCCTGCGAATACTACGTATGGTGAAAATACTGGTGTATTGGCATTAACAAAGGTATATGATCCAAGGGTTATTCGAATTGCAGCATGTTTTGCAACTATATTATCTTTCTCACCTAAGTTCGCAGCAATCATTAACACGATTCCACCGGCAATTCTTGGTGGTGTATCTTTAATACTTTATGGTATGATTTCTGCAGTAGGTATCCGTAATGTAGTTGAGAGTAAAGTTGATTTAACAGTCAGCCGTAACTTAATTATTGCAGCGGTAATTTTAGTAACGGCACTTGGATTTGATTCCATTGGCGGTATTACATTTACAATTGGAAGTGCAGCGATAACAATTTCTGGTATAGCAATTGCTGCTATTTTAGGAATCGTATTAAATGCTATTTTCCCTGGTAATGACTATGTTTTTGCTGAGGAAGAAGATAATACAGGTGTGGAATTTAAAATATAGATGAATATAGTTTTTAGACGAAAGATTCATTTCTCTTCGTTTATGATATATGAAAAGCACTTCTGATGGTCAGAAGTGTTTTTTATATTGTAGAAAGTGCATTGTTGATGTAAAGTGTAGAATAAAGTTTTATATAAATTGAAAAAGGAACTACATGCTTAATACATAGTTTGAGCTTTTCATGGAATATGCTTCGCAAACATTTATCGCAAAGTTATGTGTTCGTCAATCATATTTAACGGTGAGTACGTGATTTGAATATTTTTTATTGATAGATAAGGCTTACATGTAAAATAATTACTTAAAAAGAATTCGATGTTTTAAAATATTACTTTAAAAAGAATTCGATATGATAAAAGTAGAAAGATTACTAAAAAATAATCCGATGAATTAAAAGTAGAAAGATTACTGAAAAATAATCCGATGAATTAAAAGTAGAAAGATTACTGAAAAATAATCCGATGATTTAAAAGTAGAAAGATTACTGAAAAATAATCCGATAGATTAAATGTAGGTAGATTACTAAAAAGATTTCGATAGATAAAATGTAGAGAAGACTACTTCAAAGAATTTCGATGAACTAAAGTATACAAGATTAATTAGCAAGAAAAGGATATGGTACAATGTCAGAACGTATAAAAAAAACAATAAAAAATTTTCAACGAAATAATATGAATGGATATCATGTTAAGGATAAAGAAGAACTAATAAAATTACTGGATGAGATCATACAGAATAATGCAACGGTAGGATGTGGAGACTCAGTTACTTTAGAGCAGTTAGAAGTATTTGAGTATTTAAGAAATCGACAACTAGAATTTTATGATAAACATGAAAAAGGATTAACAAGTAAGGATAAGCAAGTTTTATATATTAAAAATTTTTCGGCGGATGTATTTATAACTGGAACCAATGCAGTTACAGAAAACGGTGAACTTATCAATATTGATGGTAATGGTAGTAGAGTTGCACCTATGATTTATGGGCCTAAAAAAGTTATCATCGTTGTAAGTGAGAACAAAATTATGAGTAATGTTACAGAAGGAATGGAACGGGTTCGGCAAATAGCTGCTCCGCTTGATGCCAAGAGACTAGGCAAAGCAACGCCTTGTGTAAAAACTGGTAAATGCTATGATTGTAAGAGTAAAGATAGAATTTGCAATGATTTTGTTGTTATAGCAAGGCAGTTTGATCCGGACCGGATTCATGTAATAATTGTGGAAGGTGAATATGGATATTAGAGAAACAGAACATTCATAAGAGGTAACTTTTATAAGAAGTAAGTTTATAAAAACAAAGTTTATAAAAACAAAGATAATTAACAATTGAAATCATAAAAGAGAATTATAAATAGAGAATGGAATGTTTAAAGAAATGCTTTTATTTTAATACTTAATTAGAATGTAAATTTATATATGAAACCAAAGAGAAAAAAATAGTGCTACCGACGGTAACACTATTTTTATATATAATTCATTATCAAGTCTAACATATTGTGAAATAAAAGTCTAGTATTAATTTTATTTTTTGCTAAAATCATTATTATGAAAGGAAAGCGGCGATGCGGTGTCGTTAAAGCGTTAGGAACTGTTGGATAAGAGAATAAAGGAGAATGAAATGAGCAGAGTAAAAGAAGAACAGCATCTGGAGGAATGTATCAAAGTTATAAAAAATAACATTAATAAATACACCCAACAAGATGCTATTATGTCAGCGGACATTAAAGAGATGTACGATCATTATCATGATGGTGATACCGAAATTTATACAGCACTATCGAATACAACTACGATGCATGAAAGTGTTAAGATTGCTCTACACAAAAACCGAAAGGCTTTAGCGAAACCCTATTTTGGTCGCATTGATTATTTGGATCACGAAGATGGTAAAGATAATTCAATCTATATCGGGAAGCATGGAGTTATGCGAACCAACACTGAAATAGAAGTTGTTGATTGGAGAGCACCAATTTCAACAATCTATTATGAAAGTCAAGTTGGTGAATGTTCCTATCAAGTACCAGAAAGAGAAGTACACGATGTTACATTGGAATTAAAACGTACTTATGTCATTGAACAAAGCAAATTGATTGATTTTTATGATTCTGAAGTGGTTGCAAATGACGAGCTTTTGACAAAGTATTTAGCAAAGAATAAGGAAGCTGTACTTGGAGAAATCATTGCAACGATTCAAAAAGAGCAAAATGATATTATTAGACAGACTCCATATCATAGCGTTATTGTTCAAGGGGTTGCAGGTAGTGGTAAAACGACCGTAGCAATGCACAGAATTTCTTATATTCTATACAATTATGAAGAAAAATTTAAGCCCACTGAGTTTTACATTATTGGAAGCAACCGTATTTTGCTTGACTATATCACAAGTGTACTTCCTGATTTGGATGTTTATCATGTAAATCAAATGACATTAGAAATGTTTTATTTGCAGCTATTGGATGAGGATACAATTGAGAAAAAATACAAAATTGTGACCAATGCAAGTAACATGGAAGACAGAAATACAGATCTAGCAGAATTGAAAGGCTCTCTAACTTGGACCAACGCACTACAAGAGTTTTTAGATGAACTTGAGAAAAATACAATACCAGTAAAACCAGTTACATTTGAGGACTTAACTTTATTTTCAGAAGAAGCATTTTATGAGTTTATGAGAAATAACGCTAGACTTTCCACCCAAGCTAAAATAAATATGCTGAATGAACGAGCCCTAATTAAAATAAAAAATTATTTTATCGGAAAAGAATATGAGTATGATACGGATGAGAAGAGAGAAATTATAAAACGATACAATAATTTCTATGGTCCAAAGAAGTGGAAAAAACCGATCATTAATATTTATATAGAATTCATTGAATGGATGAAATGTAGATATCATGAAAATATGGAATTGATCAGTGGGGTCAATGAGTTAATATCTAGTTTAGGAAAAAAACAATTGGATGTGTATGATTTGGCTACACTTATGTATATTAAAAAGAGAGTAATTCTTACCGATGAAATAGAAGATGCTAAGCATATTGTAGTGGATGAGGCGCAGGATTATGGTGTTATGGTATTCTGGGTGTTAAAGAAAATCATGCCACGATGTACATTTACAATTATGGGTGACGTATCTCAAAATATCAATTACGATTCTGGTATGAATGATTGGGAAGCAATGAAAAAGTATGTTTTTTCCGCGGATAACGATTATTTTGGAGTACTTGCGAAAAGTTATCGTAACACCATTGAAATATCGAATTTTGCAAGTACAATTTTACAGCATTGTTCATTTGAAACATACCAAGTAGAACCAATCATTCGCCATGGGAAAGATGTTGCTAAAATCAAAGTTAAGAATGAGAAAGAGCAAGTGTTAAGTGCGGTTAAAATCATAAATGAATGGTTAAAAGAAGGTTATGACACAATTGCTGTAATTACAAAGGATGAAATAGAGGCAGAAGAAGTACAAAAGAAATTAAGGGAACACTTGGATGTGAAAGAGAGCAGTTTGGAAACAGCAGTATTTCAAAATGGCATTATGGTTCTTCCAATTAAACTAACAAAAGGTCTTGAGTTTGACACGGTTTTATTATGGAATCCGGATGAGAAAAGTTATCCTTTGTGTGATGCGAATGCAAAATTGTTGTATGTTGGTGCTACAAGAGCACTTCATGAGTTAAGTATTTTATATCAAGGAAACTTATCGCCACTATTATTGTAATGTCAGTCACAGATTGTTTTTAGGATTGAGAGATTATAATTATTTTTATAAATATAGCTTGTTATAGCACTAAACTATAACAAGCTATATTTTTTATGTATTATACTATATCAAAGAAGTATATTATACTAAGCTTACAAAAACAAAAACAAAAACAAAAACAAAAAAAACATAAAAAAATAAAAAACAACACAAGGCTTAGCACTATGCTACGAACAACAGTGCTTGCAAAGATTTATTCGTAGAGAATGACATACTAGTCAATCATTCGCTGATGAATATAAGAAGAGAATTGGATTTAGATATGTTGAATATATTAAGTTTAGGTTAAGTTGAAATTAAGAAGAGAATAAGTTCCCAATAAGTTTAATAACCATGAATATAGGATTTTTATAGGAGGATCAATACATGAGTAGAGCAAATGTAAACGCACCATTTCGATTTGATATAGTAGGAAGTTTTTTAAGACCAGAAGAACTAAAGGAAGCAAGACAGAAATTTGAAAGAAATGAAATTACAAAAGAAGAGTTAACAATAATTGAGGATAAATACATAAAAGAATTGATTACAAAGCAAAAAGAATCAGGATTACAGGTGATTACAGATGGTGAATTCCGTAGAAGCTGGTGGCATTTAGATTTTATGTGGGGGCTTAAAGGCGTTAAAAAAGTGCTAGCTGACAAGGGATATCAATTTAAAACAGAAGAGACAAGAGCAGAGTCAGCAGCCCTTACAGGAAAAATCTCTGGTGAAAATCATCCATTTGTAGAGCATTTTAAATTTGTAAAATTATTTGAAGAAGATGGGATTGTCGCAAGACAAACAATTCCTGCACCAGCACAGTTTTTAGCGGAACTTCAAAGAAACACAGGTGAAGTGCCTACCAACTCCATTTATCCAAATGAAGATGAATTGGTAGAGGATATCGCTAAAGCATATCAAAGAGTTATTTTAGATTTATATGCTGCGGGCTGCCGAAATGTCCAATTAGATGATTGTACTTGGGGAATGTTCTGTGATACAAATTTTTGGGCGAACATACCAAACGCAGAGGAAGCAAGAAAGAATCAAAGTAAGCTATTCATAAGAGTAAATAATCTTGCCATTGCCAATTTGCCAGAGGATTTAGTTGTAACAACACATGTTTGTCGTGGAAATTATCATTCCACTTGGGCATCTAGCGGCGGATATGCTCCAATTGCTGAAGAACTTTTTGGAAATGAAAATGTTAGTGCCTATTATTTGGAATTCGATGATGAACGTTCTGGAGATTTCGAGCCTCTTAAATATGTGAGTGGTGATAAGAAAGTAGTTCTTGGATTAGTAACTTCAAAGTCGCCAGAATTAGAGGATAAAGAATTCATCAAAAATCGTATCAAAGAAGCAACTCAGTTTGTTCCTCTAGATAGACTTTATCTAAGCCCACAATGTGGTTTTGCATCTACGGAAGAAGGAAATATTTTAACGGAAGAAGAGCAGTGGAAGAAGATTCAATTAATTAAAGAAATTGCGAATGAAGTCTGGCAATATCAAATAGCATAAGGTTTGTGAAAAAGGAAGTATCATAATATATATTATGTATACTTCCTTTTAAATTTTAAGTTTTTATACACTTAGGAATGTTTAGAGATTTTAGCTAAGCAAGAGTTTCATTTCCTTTTTGCTGATAAGCAATGAGTACAAGATCTTTATTTTGTTCCATTTTTAATCGTTGTTCTAAATCCTTAATTTTAGATTCTTCATCTTCTGATATCTTTGCAATCTCGTAGTCATTAAAAGTTTTTAAATCCATAGGTATTACCTCCTTTTTCTTAAGTATGTACAATAAAACGGAATAACAAACCAGTATTATAGAGGAGTTAAAAAAATCAACATAAAATTACAGTTGAAGGTAGAACTTTAAGAATATTAAGTTTATTTTTGTTTTATAATAGTGTATTAACTTGCAGAATGGGCGTTTAAATGATAGATTCTAGATATGCACAAATATAGATTTGAAAAATTGAAAAATAAAATTAGGTAATGAAATAGGAGATTTTTTATGGATAGAAAGGTTATTTTATATATAGCAGTAAGCCTTGATGGCTTTATCGCAGATAAGGACAGTAGCGTAGATTGGCTTTCAGGCGAAGAAAATGATACTACAAGTGATAGTAGTACTGTGGCTCAAGAGAACAATAGTTATGAGGAACTTTTAAAGGATATTGATACAATAATTATGGGAATGACAACTTATAGGCAAGTCGTAACGGAATTGTCACCAGATGTTTGGCCATATCAAGGAATAAAAAGTTATATTCTTACTTCTAAACCAGAGCAGGATAAAGAGGATATCATTTTTGTAAACACGAATGTAAAAAATTTGATTAAACAATTAAAAGAACAAGAAGGAAAGGATATTTGGATTGTTGGAGGTGCTAATGTAGCTAATCAATTAATTAAAGATAATATGATAGACGAATATCAAATTACAACAATGCCTATTATTTTAGGGCAGGGAATCCGATTATTTGAGCAGGATAATAAAACCATATATCTTCAATTAGACAGCGTAAAACAATATGATGATATGGTATTGTCAATATATTCTAGAAAAAATAAATAAAATAACATATGAAAAAATAAATAAAGATATAAAAAATAATAAGTATAAAAATACGTGATAGTCACTAATAGATAAAGAAGTACTCTTAAAATGAAATTAGTTGCTATCACTTTTTTTATTAAATAGCTATATTAGCAGATAATTAAATGTTTTTCAAGTAAATCAAAAAATGCAACCAATTTGATTTTAGATTCGTATTACTAATAAAGGGATATGAAAGGAGAGTACATAATGGAGTTGATAACAGGATTTACATACGAAGATGCTGTCGATACCTATGCGGACATGGTAACTCGTCTATGCATGCTTCGGTGTTCCTGTACAGAAGATGCGAAAGATTGTTTTCAAAACACATTTCTTAAATTGTACCAAAAACCACCAGAGTTTAGATCGAAGGAACATATAAAAGCGTGGTTGATTCAGGTTACTATACATGTATGCGTTGATTACAATCGTCAGTTTTGGAATCGAAGGGTAGTCTGTACAGATGTAATAGAAGAATTTATAAATAAGAATTCTGAAATATCTGTTGATAGTGACGGTTTCTATATCACGAAAGCAGTTATGATGCTTCCAGTCAAGTATCGCCAAGTAATCTATCTGTATTATTTTGAAGAATATGAGGTGAATGAGATTGCAACCCTATTACATAAGAAATCAAATACAATAAAATCGCAACTTAGCAGGGGAAGAGAACAATTAAAAAAACTGATGGGAGGTAGCTATGAGTGATTATAAAGGTTTTGTTCATGAATTCGAAAAAATAAAGGCACCTGAACAGTGGAAAATAGATGCTAAAAAAATGTCAGAGGACAATAAGTTTATGACCTTTAGAAAAAAAATTCAAAAAAAGTTAGTATTAAAAATAAGCTTTATACTAACGTTAATTATTATAGTATCCATCGGTGGTATCCGCGTTGCTGCAGCAAATATACCAAGTTTTCGTGCCTTTATCGAAGATATCTTTGGGAGCAATGAAGATTCTATAAAAGTTACATTGCAAGAGCAGATTCCTAAGGTTGGAGCTTATGACGTGGATAGTTCCTTTTTAATAATCAATAAAGATTCTTCCAATCAAATTATTTACGCTTTACAAAATGGTTCTTTAAAAGAAGTAACACCAAAAAGATGTGATGGATATGTGTATTATAATAACAAAAAATATACCTTTGCATTTCAATATGTAATCAATGGAGATGAGGTGTACGGTTTTTCCTATGAAGGTGTAGCAGTTGGTTTAGTTTCATATCCTGGTGCAATTAATTCTGCTATTTTAACGTTAAGTATTGATGATAAATTTGATGACGGTTGGTATATTGATTTATTAACAGGTGAGCTAAGCCCTCTTGTGAATAGAGAAGGTGCAGAAGAATTATTTCATAGAAAGGCAATACATTCAATAGTTGCAGTGGATGGTGTTGAATCGTGGGATGCAAGGAAAACATATGCGACTGAAATTAAACCGTCTCCTAATGGAGATTATATTTTATTTCAGTCAAACCGAGATGATTTGGTTTCCGAACCATTGACGAAAGATTCTGAATTAAAGCAAAATTCAAAATTACGACATTGGTTTTTACATGACAACAATACAAATGAAGAAATTAGGCTTGATTTTATTGACTGGTCCTTATCTGTCGGTTATATCTTTTGGATCGATGACGAAACTATTGCAGTGCTAAATTATGACGATGAAAAAGAAGAGTGGTGGCCTATTCTATATAATGCTAAGGCGAAAGAACAGCAGATACTTGGACCTGTAAAAGGTGGTGATCATAAGTATACATTGATTTTTGATGAACGAACAGATACACAGCTTATTATACATGATTTGCTCCATGATAAAACAATTCCATTTAGTTTAGAAGAGACAGATTCTAATGTTACGTATTTTTCGAACTCAAATTTACAGTTTTTTAGAAAAGATGGAAGTATCTTATTTTATGATTTAGTGGAAGGTAAGAAGCGGATTATAAATCAGAGTAAAAATCTTGATATTAGGCAGAAATCAGGAGAGTACGTTGATTTTATACATGAGCTAGATAAGGATACCTTATTATTAATTTCTGAGTTTAACGTGGATCAGCATCAATTTTATTTAATTTCTCATGAGTAGATAGAGTTAAAAATGTGATATTAATAAATTATAAAGTAAACTTTGGATTAATGTAAGACATAGATGTTGAAAATGTAAGGTATTACAGCAAGGAGGACTGTTAGGAATAGATATACCTTGACAGGTCTATGCATTACTGCTAGAATTACAATAATTGATAAAGATTGGAGTTGGGAAGATGAGTATACATTCTTGCAAATAATAATTCAATAAGAATTACGTGTAGTTTTTAAACAGTGTAATAACACTGTTATTTGGTGTACATTTTTACGAAACCAGAGAGCTATGCGTTGCAAGAATACTTTCTTACCCAATGTTTTATAAATTAGACAATTCACATGATCAAATTTGTTTGTTACTTTTTCGTATTTGTAGAAAATGATATTTTAGATATATATTATTACAATAAATGTAGTAGTGAGAGTGAGTTACTCAACTGTACTTGTAGTATTTAATCTATTTCATTTTTCCGAATGGTAAAGAAACATAGTAATTCATTGTGTGATACCTCTTTATAATACTAAGACGCAGAAAGAAAAATTCTTGCGTCTTATTTTATTGTTTAAAAATTAGGTTAAGCAATACAGTTGCTAAAAATTATAACTAAAATTTGGTATAGAAGCAATTGTATTATTTTGGGTAAGCAACACTATTGTTGAAAGTTAAATATGTTTTATTCTTCTACAGGTGGACTCATAGCCGAATAAATATCGCAGCTGTTGACACCTTAGAAAGGAAGAATAAATTTTCTAAAAAGGTATTTATAAGCAAACAAGGCGTCATTTGCTAAAAGTACTTGACATAAAGGAGGTATTACTATGGCATTAATAAACGTTTCTGATTTAACATTTTACTATGATGGTAGTTACGATATAATTTTTGATCATGTTTCATTTCAAATCGATACCGATTGGAAATTAGGATTTATCGGACGTAATGGGAGAGGGAAAACTACGTTTTTAAATTTACTAATGGGAAAATATGAGTATAATGGAACGATATCATCACCAGTAGGTTTTGATTATTTTCCATTCCCTGTTACAGATAAATTGCAAAATACAATAGATATCATTGAGCTCATCCATCCTGAGTATGAACTTTGGAAGGTATGCAAAGAGTTGACCTTACTAGAAGTGGATTGCGAAGTTTTATATCGGCCATTTGAAACACTTAGTAATGGAGAGCAAACCAAAGTATTATTGGCGGTATTATTTTCAAAGGAAAATAACTTTTTATTAATTGATGAACCTACCAATCACTTGGATATGGATACACGTATTGTTGTTAGAAATTATTTAAATGGGAAAAAAGGATTTATATTAGTATCACATGATCGTTCTTTTTTAGATGGTTGTATTGATCATGTACTGGCAATTAACAAAGCAAATATAGAAGTGAGACAAGGGAATTTTTCTACTTGGTGGGAAAATAAGAAGAATCAAGATGAGTATGAACTTGCTGAGAATGAGAAGCTAAAAAAGGATATCAAACGTCTAACAGAGGCAGCAAAACGAACAGAAAATTGGTCGGATCAAATTGAAAAAAGTAAGATTGGAACCCATGTAGGGGATCGAGGGTTCATTGGCCATAAATCAGCGAAAATGATGAAGCGAGCAAAATCCATTGAAAGCCGATCACAAAATGCACTAGAAGAAAAATCAAAATTACTAAAAAACATTGAAGAAGTGGATGACTTGAAAATAATACCTTTAAAACATCATAAGGATACCTTAATAAATATAGAGGACTTATCAATTTCATATGGAGATAGAAGATTATTTGAGAATTTAAACTTGAGTGTTAAGACAGGGGATCGAATTGTTCTTAAAGGAAAAAATGGATGCGGAAAGTCCAGTATTCTTAAATTGATTTTAGGAGAAGACATCGCCCATACTGGGAAAGTTGAATTGGCAAGTGGCTTAATAATTTCTTATGTATCACAGGATACTTCAAAACTTTCGGGAAGTTTATCTGATTTTATTTATGAACATAAACTGGATGAAAGTTTGTTTAAAGCAATACTACGTAAACTTGATTTTTCAAGAGTGCAATTTGAAAAAAGGATAGAAGAATATAGTGGCGGACAAAAGAAGAAAGTATTGATAGCCAAAAGTTTATGTGAGCAGGCACATTTATATCTGTGGGATGAGCCGCTTAACTTTATCGATATATTTTCAAGGATGCAGATTGAGCAATTAATTAAACAATATGCACCAACAATGTTAATGGTGGAACATGATAAAACATTTGTAAATGAAATTGCTACCAATATTTATTCTTTTCAGTAGGCGAAAAGCCCAGGAGCAGATAGTTGCTTCTGGGCTTAATTTTAAAGTGTCAATGCATAAAAATCAATTTGCTTAAATCATTCATCAAGGATAGTGAGATCAAATACTATTTCATATTTATTATTAATTACAATTTGATATGTATATACTCCTACATCGTATCGATAAGGCAAAGGCAAAGCTTCCCAATAATATTTGCTGGGTTCAATCGTTAAATCCATCTTACCATGGGAATCAGCTTCAATCAGCTCTTTTTTATTTCCCATAGAATCAATTAGAAACGTCTGAACAATATTTTCGTTATCACTAATTATTATATCTTTACTTATATTTTTTAATTGCATAAATCCATGTTTACTTTCTTTCGAGTAATATTCATTTTTGTCAATATAAATTAGAGCCTCAATCGTATTATCTTCAGTAGTAAAATGAATTAAAATATCATCGATACTTCTTATTACTTCAATTTCTTTTTTAACTTCCATTATAAATGAATCAGTCTTAGCTTCATCATAGAAACCTTTTAAAGTGGTAATAATAGTATACTTTCCAGGGTAAAGTTTTAAGTTTTTTTCTGGGCTAATTTTTAAGCTACTTACATTAGTTTCATATCTTTTAAAAAAACCTGTTATAAATATTCGATCGTAGTTACCATACATGGAATAATCATTAGTGATAGGTTTTTCTTTTGTTAAATTAATCATACCAACCGAGGATGTATATGGTTTTTCTATTTCTAATTTCTGACCATTTTCATGAATGAAAACAGTATGAAAAGAATCTTCTTCAAGATAAATTATTTTACCATCATCATTTCCAGTATAATTAAGTGATACGAGTAAATTTATTTCATCTTTTTGGTCGTATTCAATTTTATCAAAATCCATTATTAATTGTATATCTTTTGTCTCTTTTTTTGTTTCTATAAGATTACATGAAGTTAAGATTAAAATTAATAAAGTAATAGAAATAACAAAAAGGATGTTTTTATTCATGTTAATTTCCTTTCAAATTAAACCATGATGCTACAATTATTTACATTCTTAAAAGAAATGAAAGATTAGCGCTGATTACAGTATACTAGCACCATATCATATAACCAAGATAAAGTAAAATAAGTATCAATATATTTTTAAACATAAGAAGTGGATTTGTGTCAATATAGTAGACACAAAAAGTTTAACTTTTTTCTAACCACTAGGCTGCATCATGTGCAGCCTGTGGAGTTAAGTAATTAATTGAACTATGAATCCTTTTGCGATTATACCAGGATTCAATATATTCAAAAATTGCTCTACGAGCTGTTCGGAAATCATAATACTTTTTATGGTTGACTTCTTCTTTTTTTAACACTGAATGGAATGATTCTATACATGCATTGTCATAAGGATTGCCTTTCCTACTAAATGAATGTACGATTCCTTTTGATGACAAGAAAGATTCAAATAAATGACTAGTATACTGTGTTCCGAGATCACTATGAAGAATAATTCCATGTGTATTCTTCACATTTAAACAAGCGTTCTCTACAGATTTTATTACTAAATCAGTAGACATGGATAAATCGTAGGCATAGCCGATAATCTTTTTACTGTGCAAATCCATTACAGATGCAAGATAAGTCCAACCATTTTTAATAGTGTAGATATAGGTGATATCGGTACACCATTTCTGATTGATAGTTGTAGTTGTAAAGTCTCGTTTAAGTATATTTTCCTTCGCTTCTGAAGTTACTTTTTCAGAATGATATCGAAACTTTTTAACAACAATGGAACGTATTTGTAGTTCGGTCATATAACGTTGAACTCGTTTAATGCTAACATTCTTTCCTTGTTTAGATAGTATCATTCTGATTTTTGGTGCACCGTACCTTGATTTACTATCAAGCCAAATTTTTTTTATTTCTTTTTTTAACTCATTAGCTTCAAGTTCACGTTTTGATGGTACACTAATGAGAGCCTTATAATAAGTACTACGAGGAAAATTCAAGGCTTTGCATATAAGTTTTACGGTATATATAGATTTGTATTTATCGATAAATGCAACGATCTCCTTTATCGATTTCTTGCGAATATGGCGGTAGCTTTTTTT
>OJJJ01000087.1_pt1 | contig 64163 bp, 53 predicted proteins | sample 1596311 | NCBI WGS metagenome assembly OJJJ01 (sample SAMEA4350140, study PRJEB24818) | metagenome | biome: human; feature: gut; material: faeces | place: Denmark | collected 2013-09
TCAACATAGAGGTTTATTTGGCATGCCCTAAAATTCTTATTATAGAACCTTAACATAAAAATAGCTCTTTTGTCAGTGTTGGTGCGGGTGCAACGCACCTCGCACCCCAACACTTGACAAAGAGCCACAAAAAAACGTATTATTTCATACAACCATATGGTTTTACGAAATAATACGTTTATTTATTTAAATTATTATTTATTATCTTTGATAAAAACAATGACTACCAAGAACATAATACTTAGAATATGATGAATAATTAGCTCTATTCTTCATAAGAAAATACATGTAATCTCCGATGTTGTTGTTTCCTGCCAAAGCTTCTACTGCAGCTTTTTTACAACTTTCAGTTACTTTTGATTTAAATTTCTCAACTCTTCCTGAGTTCGCTCCTGAAAATTGACCTGGTGCATAAATAACATCTTCGATAGTATTTCCCCAATATCCACTAAGTAATCGATTCACAATAACATTTGCTACTGCTAGTTTGCCTTCGTAGGATTCTCCTAAAGCTTCCATTGCTACAACAGTCGCTACTAAATAGATATCTTCATCGCTTACTTTTACAGCGGAACGATTCGTTGTTTTTGGTGTCTGTTTTTTTGCGTCTTCAAGGGCTTTTGCTAATTCTTGCGCCTTTTTCGCTTTATCTATCTCTACTTGTGATACAGCCTTATCTAAGTCAAAAAATTCTTCTGTAAAGTCGCTTGTAATATATGCGATGCCTCTTTCGCCATATTGAATTGCATCCCAGCCAGGTATTGAATACTCACTTTTTAAAACATAAGTTTCTCCTTGTTTTGCTTCACCTAATACTTTAGCTTCAGTACTAGCTTCGCTACGGATATTTACTGTACCTGCTGTAACTTTAACTTTAAAAGCTGCAAGTTTAATTGCTTCATCAATTGCATCTTGATCAAATAACAAATATTCATTGTTTGCATAACCTGTTACGTTTCCAGAAGAAATCTTCGTCCATTCTTCTCCACGTTCTAAGATTTTTGCATAAGAGTCTTTATTTAGTTTACCAACCACTTCTGCATCTGAGGTGGCATCCTTGCGGATATTTAAGGATTCATTTACATTAGCGATTACTTTATCAAACTTTACGGATTCTTCTTCTTTTACTTCTTCCTGTGTTTCGATTGATAATGTTCTAATCTCTTCTTCATCTTGTATCGATGCTGTGCTAATTTCATTATTTAAATTAACATCAGAATCTAGTGTCTCTTCATTTACTGCATCTATATTTTCTTCTGAAACCGCTTGAATATCATCGATTCCCTTATCCTCTAAGGCACTCCTCATACGAAAGTTTACAGAATTATAAAGCACTGAATCTTTCATGTCTTCATTTTCTTCATAATTATTTGATGCTACAGTAAAAATTTCTTCCTTCTCTTCTTGTGCAGTTTCTTTTACCCAGTCCGCAGCTAAAACTTTCTTATCGCTTTTCTTTAATTGTGTCTTTTGCAATAAAAATACATCTGCTAACATCATTGTGACAAAGAAACACATTCCAATTACAAGCAAGGTTGTAATTTTATACTTTTTATTCATGGTTGACTATTCCTTTCGATTTTTATAGATGTCTTAGACGATATTTGAATGATTAAATATTATCTTTGTTACAGAACAACTACATTATCTATTGAATTGTTACAAACTTATTACATTTTTATTGTACCAAACATATGAAATTCTGTCAACCATTGGAACAAGTTTTCTAATTAATCAGTGTTTATCAGCATTTGAATTACGTCGAATTATGAATTATTCTTTACATTGTTACAAAATAATTACTCTATTGTTAATCTAATACCAAATTAATATATCCTGCTTTATTATTAAGTTCAGTAAAATATTTCGTTTGGGAATCCACCACATTATTGTAAATCATTCCAAATGGCCTTAACATTCCTTCACTTAACACTTCCTTAGATGATCTTATCTTAATTTGTGAGTAGCTTTTATTCTGAAGAATCGATTGAAACACATACGGCACATATAATTCTGGGATGGTACTTTCTTTTATTACGATTGTGTCCTCTTGAACATAATACATCACAATGTATGGCTTCTCGTCTAGCAACACCTTTTTCGTCTCACCACCAAGGAGTTGGTTTTCCTCAATTGCATATCCTATACTCTCAATTCCCCAGCTTACATATCCTAGTTCTTCAAAATGCTCATCTCTTAACTTTTTATACTCATAAGAAGTGATATCTTCAATTCTTATATTTTCAGTAGTATCAAATTCATTTATACTAGTTGCAGAAACAGAGCTTACGTTTTCACTTAAGTCTTGTTGCTTTTCACTCATATAAAATATTGTTTGATAGCCTTGTTTTTTATAATAATCAAATAATGTTTGACTGGCTGGTACTAAAACTGTTGTTACACCAATTTTATTAAGTTCCTGGTTTGCATAGTTTAGTAAGTCACGCGCAATCCCCCTACCACGATAGTTCTTTAAGGTTCCCACAGCATAAACATAGCGGATTGGTTTGTAACCATCCGCCATTTTAATTGTCGCCGGTAATAGATTTAACATCCCAACAACCTTAGACTCTATCGTATAAACTAGGGTTTCTTTTTCTACATTATGATTTGAAAAAAAGAATTGAATATACTCCTCGCTATCTCCAAAACATTCTTTCCATAACGATTTTATTTCGTTTAAATCATTCTCGTTTGCAAATCGTATCATGTATACCTCCCTATAATAATCTAGCCGTATATTTTTCTAATAAAATGTCTGGATAGTAAGACATCTTTGCTTTTCTAAGTCCTTCATCGCCTAAATCTTCTTCTCGGTTGATATATTGATACTCTTGACATTTATGAAGTACAAATTGCTGGTTGATCATTGGGTAAGCACCTTGGATATTGGCAAATGCTTTTTCTATATGAATATCAAAGGTTTCATCATTAATTTTACTTCCTATCGTGTATGCTATCACTTTACCTTCTCTACGAATAAGTCCTCCAATAAGCCCTAATTCTTTATAATTAGCAAATGCTTCCTTCACTGCACAAAGTTCATGATTTAAACTTGGATCGTCAATACAATCATACTGTTCACACCATTCATCGTTCATCTTTAAGCACTCTTCAAAGTTATCTTCAGTAATTTCTTCAAAGCTCCAATCATCATTGTCTTTAAATCTTGCGATGTGATTTCGTTTACCATGCAGTTTTTTTCCAGCGAGTTTGCTCAACTTTTCAACCGTATAAAGATATTCTGCCTCATCACGGTTTGCTTCTATCTCAAACTGATTTGGATATAATTCATTTAAATAATCTACCTGTTCTTTAATCATTCCTCTTAATACAAAAGGTATATTGTGCTCTTTCGCATCCTCTTTTAAACAATCAATAACATACTTCATATCGCCTTTTCCAGCTGGATAACTATAAAATGTTTCTTCACCCTTACCACTTCTAGAGCAATAAAAACCATGGAAATTCGCTATTTCTAATTGATATTGTTTACTCCATATAAAATTATTCACAAACGTATATTCACAACTTGGTGAATTGCCTTCTAACAAACACTTTTCTATCCATTCTTTATCTTTTAGTTCTATTGGTCTAAATTCTATCATAATAATCCTTTCGTTATTCCTTCTCACTGTCCTCTTTAAGTATCTTAATTTCTTTATTATGGTCTCCATAATGTATATATAATATCATTAACGTATTTATTATAGCACAAAACCTTTCTTTTACAATAGAGTATGTATTTGGCTTTTAAATGCTAATATTTAAAAAACCTGTTTTTCATTTTCAGAAAAACAGGCATAGTTTATTTATTATTTTGTATTCACTCTTACATCAAAACCTTTTTTAATAAGTCCTTTTACTACGCTCTCAAAGTGCTCAGAATCAATGCGGACAAATATTTCTTGTAGCCCCATAGTTTCTGTATTTATGATAACAATATTTTTAATATTACCATCATACTTCGCTATTGTATCAGTAATTCTAGCAAGAGTTCCTTTATAATCATAGGAGTAAATAGTCATCGTATTGTAATCTTCACCATACAATTTTTGATATTCTTTAAAGATTGCTTGTTGTGTAACAATTCCTATTAGTTCCTCTTTATGATTTACAACTGGGATAAATCGAAACTTAGTAGAAATAAACATGGTAGCTGCTTCTTCAATTGGTGTATTTTCATCAATTGGTGTTAATCTTGTGCGCATCATTTCACGCACTGGAAGTGCTACAAACTCTTCCTTGGTTCCATTAAACTCTCGGAAAAATGTCTCGAAAATATGTTGTTTTGATAAAGCACCCGCAAACTTTTTCTGATCGACTACTGGCATTGATAAAAGATTATGCTCGTCTATAATAGCTAATGCTTCCTCAATCGTATTATCTACGGAAATACATTTTAAATCAACATAAGGTTTCATAATTGCCTTAACTTTCATAATATCCCACGCCTTTCTGCTAATCATTATGGATAACCATAACCCACTTCTTATCTATATAATGAATCAATTATTAAGATAATACTTACAATAAATTATAATTATATTGTACCAAAAAAGCAAGTTGAACTTGCATATTATGCAAAAACAAGATACTATATTACCAGAAAAAGTTTATGTTTTTCAATACTAAATATATTTTTTGAACTACTTTTTTTTAACAAAGTAAGTACTATGCTTGCTTTCACTTTTTAAATTGATAAAGCTTAAATGATAAACTAGAAAAGAGGGAATATTATGAAACTATGGGGCGGTCGCTTCACCAAAGAAACCAATCAATTGGTACATAATTTTAATGCTTCCATTTCATTTGATCAAAAATTCTATCAACAAGATATTAAAGGTAGTATTGCTCATGTAACAATGCTTGCCAAACAGGGAATTTTAACAAATGAAGAACGCGATAAAATTATTACAGGCTTAGAAAGCATCCGAAATGATATTGAAGATGGTACCCTTATTATTGATAATACAAGTGAAGATATTCATAGCTTTGTTGAAGAAAATTTAACAAAACGCATTGGAGACGCTGGTAAAAAACTTCACACTGGAAGAAGTCGAAATGACCAGGTTGCGCTTGATATGAAATTATATATTCGCGATGAAATCACTGAAATAAAGTCGTTGCTTTTCAATTTACTTCAAACGCTTCACTCCCTAATGAAAGATAATTTAGAAACTTATATGCCTGGATTTACACATTTACAAAAAGCACAACCAACGACACTTGCACATCATCTTGGTGCTTATTTTGAAATGTTTAAGCGAGACCATAGTAGATTGACTGATACCTTTGAACGAATGAATTATTCACCAATTGGATCTGGTGCTTTTGCTGGCACAACTTATCCGTTGGACCGTGAGTACACAGCATCCTTACTTAATTTTAAAGGTGCTACTAATAATAGTATGGATTCTGTTTCCGACCGTGATTACCTCATTGAATTATTAAGTGCTTTATCAACTATCATGATGCACCTTAGTCGTTTCAGCGAAGAAATTATTATCTGGAATTCAAATGAATATCGTTTCGTGGAAATCGATGATGCCTATTCTACTGGAAGTAGTATAATGCCACAGAAAAAGAACCCTGACATTGCTGAATTGGTTCGTGGAAAAACTGGTCGTGTTTATGGCTCTCTTATGTCCATTTTAACTACGATGAAAGGGCTTCCTTTGGCATATAATAAGGATATGCAAGAAGATAAAGAACTTACCTTTGATGCGATTGATACCGTTAAAGGCTGTGTTTCCTTATTCACCGGCATGCTTTCAACCATCCTGTTCCGCAATGATGTAATGGCGGATAGTGCAAAAAATGGTTTTACAAACGCAACCGATGCTGCCGATTATCTTGTTAACCATGGCGTAGCATTTCGTGATGCACATGGCATTATTGGTGAACTAGTTTTATACTGCATTGCAAAGAACTGTTCTTTGGACGACTTAAGCCTTGAAGAGTATAAAAATATATCTCCAGTGTTTGAAGAAGATATTTATGAAGCTATCCGCTTACAAACATGTGTTGAAAAACGTAACACAAAAGGCGCACCAGGTCTTATCGCAATGCAAGAAATCATTCAATTAAACGAAACATTTTTAAATACATTACAGTAGTATAGTCATTCAGGCGAGCCATCCAAAGTAAAAAGGTTCATGCTTCGATTCCAATGCATAGAAGTACTAATTCTATAAAAATTTTTATTAGGCATAGTATCAAACATATAACTTGCTTCGCTCAGACAAATCTGTTTGATACTATAATAAAAATTTATATATATGTACTTCTAATACATTCTCTTAGGCGCATTCACTCTTTTTACTTTGGATATCTTGTCAGCTAGTTATTGATTTTTATATGGTAGTTATAGTAATTGATTACTTATGTTTTCAGGAGGTTAATACAATGAATATTTTATATTTCTTAACTCCAAAAAGTGATGTCACTTATATTTATGACGACTTTTCGTTAATCGAAACTTTAAATACACTGGAAGAACATCGCTATTCTTCAATTCCAATTATAAGTAAAAACGGGAAATACGTTGGCACCTTAACAGAAGGTGATATACTTTGGGCGATTAAGAATAATTTTGATTTATCAGTTCAAAACCCTGATAAAATTCTTATCACACAAGTTCAAAGAAAAAAAGACAATCAACCGGTAAGAGCCGATGCTAATATGGAGGACTTAGTGAGTAAAGCAATGTGCCAAAACTTTGTCCCTGTAATTGATGATAATGGTATATTTATTGGAATCATAACAAGAAAAGATATTATAGAATATTGTTATACTCATTTTGAGAAACAAGAAAAAGTGAAACGATAAAAAAGGGAGTAGTGAATTTCATTCACATCCCCCAACATATTGTACCGTAAAAGAGTAAGTATCATAGTCTCACTGCTATGGCACTTACTCTTATTTTTATTATATGATAGAAACTTTCCTTCGCACTTCTCTTCCCCCTACTTCGTTACCCCTTACTCTTGCTTCTTCATTTTACGAGAAACAAAATAAGAATAATACAAAGTGGCTATGATACCGACGATTAAGAACCACAAAATAAAACGATTAAATATTTTATTTTGAATAACACCAGCAATAATCATGAAAAGTCCGTGTAAAGCCAGTATATATCCAAAAAAACGATTTGATTTTCTAAAACAGTTTTCGTCCGACATCGTTAAATGCGTCCTCACCCCAATCACATGATTCCTTCTTGCGGTGGGTAAATAATTCCCTAATATAATAAAACAAACTCCAGTAGCAATTGGTACAATCATCTTATAGTTTAGATTTTTTGTAAGTCCAGTGGAAACAGTTATCCAAGAAAGAACGATTGCCATAAGAACAAGTGCCCATCTGAGTTTATTTCCCACTTTAGGATGTCTCATCAATTGATTGTTTGAGCTATCCGTAATTAAAATAAAATCATATAATAGCAGCATAAGGATCGGTGATGCCCCTATCAAAAATATATACTTTTTATCCACATAATTGTCGATTTGCCACTGACTGTTCCAATGGATACCAATGTCTCCATCTATATAAAAATAACTTACTGCACAACCTATAAAAGATACCACTGCGAGTATATATAATAACATTTCCGATTTTTTTCGTTTATTCTCCATTGATAGAACCTCCAATTTATAATTTATCGAATCTTATCGTCTTTCACAACTTATTGTCCACGACTACTAAAATCAAAAAACCACTTTACGATGTCTTGAAAAACGGTTGTATTTAGAGAATAAACAATATTTTGTCCTTGTCGTTCATCAATTACTAAACCTGCATTTTTTAATATATTTAGATGATGACTAATCGAAGGTTTGCTTATTTGAAAATATTCTGCTATCTCCCCTGCGTTTCTATCTTTCTCAGATAATAATTCTAGTATCTTTCTTCGAGTCGGATCAGAAAGTGCTTTAAACGCATCGTTCAATGTATAACCCCCTTATAACTTAGCCATAATTTGATTTGCTTTTCTGTTTAGATTGATGTGCAGGGCAACTGACACGCCTAATACAATAATTATTGTGAAAGCAATCAGTAACTCATAATTTATATTACTAACTACGAATAACACTGCCATAGGTATTCCCACGGTTAACATTGGACTTAACACGCCAATCATAGAGGCTGCACTTTGCTTTACAACAACCGTTTCATTCGTCCAATCAAACATTGGAAATTTTAAATTAATCGCCAAACCAAACACTGCTGTAAAATAGCTATACGCCATTCCTATTAAGATGCTAATAATCATTTGCAATGCATTTAATTTAAAATGGATTCCTAATAAAACTCCACCAATTAGCACCGTAGGAATGGTTAGTGTTAAGTTTACTAGCATTTTTGATAAAAACCAGTCTCTAACTCGTATCGGCGAGGATTTAATAATCCATAAGTTCTTTCCTTCCAGAGAGATGGATGAGGACGTTGTAGATGCCATTGCAACCAAAAATGCGATTCCAAATGGTAACATCTTTTGAATCATTGTTAGCATTTCTTCGGATGCTAAAATCATATTTATTTGCTCTGACTTTATAAAAAACAATGCGATTGAACCCAGAATTAAAATTATCAAACCAAAGCCTGTATTCATTACATAAATCGAAGTTGAAAAATATCTCTTAATTTCTTTTTTGTAGAGTGCTTTTAAAGAGCTTACCTGCTTAACTTCCTTTAATTTAAAGTTTGTAGCAACTCTTTTTGCCATAATTCCAGAGTTTAGTCTTTTGAAAATCTTACCAATCAGTACTGAAAATGCAGCAAAAGCAATTACAGATATTACAACAAAGGATAGATATGCGATTATATCTGTTTCAATAATACCTTGCAGATAAAGACCTGCAAGTGGATAGATTTGATTCATTTGGTTTCTTATGATTTTACCAATTTCTACAAGTTGCTGATCACTTTGAATAAACATCATACCGAACATAATAAACATAAAAAAAACAATGGATAATATGAGATTAATCGCATTGCTATACTTAAAACGACTTGCAATGACAGCTAAAACAGTACCAATGATTGATGCAATGATAATTGGTATCAACGGAATAAACAATACGGATATCACGGATAAAACGTAAAAAATAACGCTTGGTCTAGCAAGATAACCATAGACTATAATACCAGGTATCATGATTACAACAGAAAAAAACATATTGATGATGTACAATAGTAAAACACGACTCGCTACGACTGCACTGGTTGTTACCGGCAAAGACATAACAAGGTCGTAATCTTTAAATCCAAATAAGGTCCCTTTTACCTTATTTATTGTTGTTATTAATGTAATAAAGCATGTGATGGCCATTAAAAAGCCAGGAAGAACATCTAGTTCCCCTAATGTCTGCATGACTACTCCCATCGACATACTATAGGAAAAAGAAATAAAAGAAAAAAGAAGAAATCCCAATACGAGCACCGTAAGAGCACTCATTTGTTTTCTTTTATCCTTTTTTTTCTTAAAGCTTATAAATTCAAATGCAGAACCAAGCTGCATTCTAGTTAACGTAACTATGTGTTTCATAACGATCTCCAATCTCTTAGGCATAAGAAAACTTCAGTCCTTAAAGCATAAGAATATTTTATTTTTCTTCGACCAATTCCATAAATACATCTTCCAAACTCTGATTTCCTTTTACGTCCTCTGTCAAGCCTGAACTTATTAATTTTCCACCCTTAATGATTGCAATTTTGTTACAAAGTTTTTCAGCAACTTCAAGTACATGGGTGGAAAAGAAAATAGCACTTCCCTCACTGCATAATTCGCCCATAAAGCTTTTGAGTAAATGGGATGCTTTTGGATCGAGCCCCACAAATGGTTCATCCAGTAGCATAAGTTTTGGTTTATGAATTAACGCTGAAATAATCGCTAATTTTTGTTTCATTCCGTGAGAATAGGACGCTATAGAATCTCCTAGATTTTTCGTGATTTCAAATGCGTCTGCATACTTCTTAATACGCACTTCTCTATCTGTTTTTGATATCTCATACAAATCGGCAATAAAATTTAGATATTGAATTCCAGTTAAATGTTCATATAAATCTGGATTGTCAGGAATATAAGCCGTAACCTTTTTACATGCAAGGGGATCTTTTTTTATAGATACTCCATTTACGAATATCTCTCCCTCTGTAAAATCAAGTATTCCGGCTGCTACACGTAACGTTGTCGTTTTCCCTGCACCATTGTGTCCTATGAAACCATAGATATCACCTGCATTTACTGTCACACTAAGATTATCTACAGCTTTTTTTGTATTGTTATAAGCCTTTGTAAAGTTTTTAATTTCTAACATAATAGCCTCCTTGCTGCGCAAAGCATTGCAATTTTAAAGTTAATAATTGAAGTATGTAGATTCAATCACTTAGATATTTAGACAATTATCTAAATATCTAAGAATAATATAGTCTACGTGTTCCTTTTTGTCAATATATCTATCGTTACTTTTTTCACATCTTTGTTAATCTTTCATGCTATTTCTAATATTAGACTCACAGCTTCCCTTTGGATTCATGCATGTTTCACTTAAAAATCATACTCATATCTATTTGATACACTAAATTCAGCCCCGTTTCACTGAATCATCATACTCTCTTCAATTCGATACACTTGAAAGCACCAGTTCCCTTAAACTTCTCTCACTAGTACTTTATTATCATATTTTGGTATATTTTATCAAATATTGTTGACAAATATTGTATGACATCTTAAAATACTTTAGAATGTTTATAGATATTTTATATTTTATTTATATTTTAATTATTTTTACTTTTAAATTTATACCTATTCACCATAGAACTTAGATAGAATCAAAATAGAATTAAGTATAAAACTATCGTCTTAATAAACGTATATCGGTTCTTATCTTAATAATTTTTTTATACTATAGATACATGCAGCACTCGACTTGCTATCCGATTATAAATAAATGGGGGATTATTTTGAATCTTAAAAATTTTTACTTCTTAAAACTTAAACGTTCCGAATTAAAATCCAAGTTCCTGCATTCGAACTTGCTATATATAACGTTGATTCTGATGATTTCGTGCATAATCATTTGGTTTACTGGGTGCCCTATAAAAAAGTTCACCGGACTATCTTGCGCTGGTTGTGGAATGACTAGGGCCTGGATTGCCTTGCTTAAATTTGATCTAAAACAAGCTTTTTACTTTCATCCATTGTTTTGGTGTGTACCAATCATGTATGTTTTATTCCTAATAAATGATACCTTATCCAATAAAAAGAAATATCTTATATGGGGAAGTATTATTGCACTTTTTTTAATCGTATATTTTATTAGGCTCTTCGGCGATAGCTCAATTGTAAATTTCAGCTATACAGAGTCTATAATTTATAAATTACTATATAATAGGAGGAGTTAACCTAAGATGCTTAAGACAAATAGGGGAATTATAAAATTATTTTTATTATCTATTATTACCTGTGGTATTTACGGAATTATTTTTTGGTGGTCGGTGTGTGAGGATTTAAATACAACTGGTCAAAATGATGGAAAAGATTCACCAAATATCATTGTAGTTTATCTGTTATCGGTCATTACCTGCGGTATTTATTACTATTTCTGGCTGTATAAACAAGGAAATCGTCTACAAATTACAATTCAAGATATGGGTGGAACTTGTCAGGAAAACGGTACAACATTACTATTATGGGAACTTGTTGGTATTATTTTATGTGGCTTGGGACCAATCATTGGTACGTATATCTTCATAAAGAATTTAAATCAAGCTTGTGCTCTTTATAATCAAAGAGTAATCATGCACAGCTAAAAAGCGTTTGAACATGCATTAAAGCTTTTTATTCATATAACATAAAAAAGAAAGAAGTGAGGGCCGAATCACTTCTTTCTTTATCTACTACTTTAAAAATCCATTGACAATTTGAGCTTCTGCTTCTGCCTCAGTCAAGCCAAGTGTCATTAATTTAATAAGCTGCTCACCAGCAATTTTACCTATGGCTGCTTCATGGATTAAACTTGCTTCAATATGATTTGCTGTAATTTCAGGAATTGCACTAACGCTACCTTCATCCATCAATATGGCATCGCACTCTGTATGCCCATAACATTTATTATTTCCATTGATCTTACTTAAAAAAATCTGCCTGGACTGATCTCTTGCCACAGAACGAGAAATAACATTGGCACCACAGTTTTCTCCATTTAAATCAACTTCAAAATCTGTTTTCGCAAACTGATTTCCATGAGTCATTATTTTTTCTTTGATAACAAGAGTTGCATCTTCCTTAAGCGTAGCTTTTGTTTTACGAATGGTAGAATCCACACCTTTGATTTGTACGGTATCCATTTCCATATAGCTACCTTCTTCCATCATAACAATGGTTTCCGGATTTAACACGCGCTCGCCACTACCGTCTCCTGTGCCATAATGCTTTTCTACATACTTTACTCTTGCATTTTTACCAATATAAAAGCTATGAATTCCGTCATGTTCCGATTTTTCATCGCCACCATTGTGGATACCGCATCCTGCAACAATCGTAACATCTGCATTTTCACCGATATAAAAGTCATTATAAACCATATCATTCACTCCACTTTGGCTTACAACAACTGGAATATGTACACTTTCATTTTTAGTTCCTGGCTTAATGATAATATCAATTCCTGGTTTATCCTTCTTTGTTACAATATCAATGTGCTCTGTGCTATTTCTCCCTGCTCCTTCACCATTTACTCGAAAGTTATAAGCACCTTGAGGCACTTCATGAAGGTCAGCAATTTGAGCTAATAATTCTTTTTGTATCGCATCCATTATACTTCCTCCTTTTTATAAAACTCACAAGCAGCTGATGCTTCTAGTAAATGAGGAAGTATTTTTTCTTTTTCATCTGCTTTTATGATATTACCATCTGCAATTACAATGATCTCATCTGCAATGTTTAAAATACGTTCTTGGTGAGATATAATAACGATGGAACCTTTTATTTCTTGATGCATCTTCTCGAACACACGAATTAAATTCTGAAAACTCCAAAGGTCAATGCCAGCCTCTGGTTCATCAAATACAGATAGCTTCGTTTTTCTTGCAATAATTGTTGCAATCTCAATTCTCTTTAACTCTCCACCGGAAAGACTAGCGTTGACCTCACGATTGATATAATCCTTTGCACAAAGCCCAACTTCAGATAGATATTCGCAAGCTTTTGGTGTACTAATGTTTCTACCAGCGGCTAAGGTAATTAAATCTTTTACCGTAATGCCTTTAAAACGAACTGGCTGCTGAAATGCAAATCCAATCCCAGCCTTTGCACGGTCTGTAATGCTCATCTTTGTAATATCAACGCCATCAAATAAGATTTGTCCTGAAGTAGGTTTTTCAATTCCTACTATTATCTTCGCAAGCGTTGATTTGCCACCACCATTAGGTCCGGTGATGGCAATAAATTTATTATCTTCAATTGTTAAATTAATGTCCTTTAAAATATCCTTCCTTGTAGCTGAATCCACTTCAAAGCATACATTTTTAAGTTCTAACATTGAGCGCCTCCTAGATTTTTAATCCAGCGTAAAGCAAGATCAATCCATCCTTCGCATTCTGGCTGTATACTTCTTCCGTCTGAATTCATGGTTTCTTCTGTCGCTAAACTAAGCCCATGTTTCCCGACTGGGTACATATGAAATTCTGCTGATATATTAAATTTTCTTAAAGCAGATACAAGCAATAAGGAATTCTCTACAGGCACACTTGTATCCGTGTACGTATGCCAAATAAACATTGGTGGTGTATTTACATTCACCTGTTTTTCTAAGGAAAGTTTATCTAATAGTTCGTCGTAACGATCTCCTAGTACTCTTATAAAAGAATCACGATGAGCGTACTCACCGGATGTAATAACTGGATAACACAGCAAGCAACCATCTGGTCTTATCATATCCGATGTTGTTTGTAATTCTTTCGCCAACCACTCTTCTGTCCAAAACATTGCCAAACTTCCTGCTAAATGTCCACCGGCTGAAAATCCTGCAATTACAATACGATTCTCATCAATATTTAATTCCTTCGCATGTTCACGAACATATTTAACACTTGCAGCTAGTTCTAGCAATTGCACAGGATATGTTGTTGGGGCTACATGATATCGCAACACAAATGCATGGTATCCACCTGCCATCATACGTAGGGCAATTGGTTCAGCCTCACGATCGGAAGTATGTGAATATCCACCACCAGGACAAATAATAACTGCAGGACGTTTGCGATTACTATCAATCTGTGCTGTATTATCTATAATATAAGAATATAACTTTGCAGGTTCTTCTAAACCTCGATCTGGAATTTGAACTAAAATCTCTTGATGTATCATCAGGCACTCTCCTTTTCCTTATGTAGATTATACTTGAGCGTATGGGGATGTGGCAAAAATATAACATTGCCACATCCCCATAGTTTCATTTCGGAAAGCAAGTAATCTTGCACTTCCTTTGTCTTTATTATTTTATCATAAAATACTACAATTTACCACAGTTTTTAAGCACTGACAGTTCCCTTCACATGGAATACTCCATCGTACTGCTCCATGGAATCTTTAAATATCACATGACTAACATTAATAACTGTTATATTTTCTAATGATAATATTGTTTTTTCAATCTCTTTCGCACGTTCCATATCAAGGGATGCAAAAGCCTCATCAAGGAATAATATACTTGCCTTTGCTAACATAGCCCTGGCAATTACAATACGGCTACGCTCTCCACCAGATATATTCTTCCCATTGTCATATAACATCGTGTCCAATCCATGAGGCAAGGCTTTTACAAAACCACTTAATCCAGACACATAAAGCGCTCTTTCAATTTCTTCCTCGGTGTAGGATTTATATAATGTTATATTATTTCGTAGTGTATCCTCAAAGATAAACACTTGCTGCTCTACATTTGCGATCATAGAAAAATAATCTTCCTTTTTTACATCTCTAAGTGGAATTCCATCAATAAAAATTTCTCCTTCTTTTGCCGTATAATATTTACGCAGCAATTTTAATAACGTAGATTTTCCTCCACCGCTAGGACCTACAATTAGATATTTGCCATTCTTATGAATAGTAAAATTAACCTCTTGTAAAATAGGTTTATGATCCCCATCCTCATAATAAAATTCCACATCACGAAACTCGATCTTTTCATTAAAATCCGTCAATTCTTCTGTTTCCACATAGTCATCGGAATTTTTCAAACTATCGCTTATCTTTTTACTTAATCCTTTTGACGAAAAAACTTTTGGTAACGCTTCGCTTAACATCATAAGTGGCCATGCCATTCTTCTCATACCTTCGGATACAATTAAAATGCCAGCCACTGAAATTTTACCTTGGATTGCAAGATATCCCAACGAGCAAAGCACAAGATACAGCGAAATATTCATTAAGAAATTTTGACTTGCAAATACAAAACTGACCATACGCTCTATGATATAACCTTTTTGTTGAATTGCCTCACTTTTTTCATAATAATCATTTTTAACTTTATCCACTAGGTTATTATTCTTAACTATATGAAAAGCAGACAATACCTCTTTAATATAAGACGTATAACCATCGAACATATCGCTTCTTTCTCTATATGCTTTTGAAACAGGCTTATTCATAATCATCGATATAATAGCGTTGACCGCAGTAACTGCTACCGATAAAAGAATTAACCATGGATTGATTGTTGCGATAATCCACATACCAGCAGCAAAATTGGCAAGACCATTTCCAATTACATAAACCCCATCAATAAAATTGACATCTAGAGTATTGCAATCGTTGGTTAACTTTGATATATAATTTGCTGTATTTTCTCTTTGGAATTCAGATACATTCTTACGAAAAACACGTCTTACATAGTAGCTCTTCATAAATAAATTGCCATCTCTACGATACCAGCCTTTTGTTAAAGCGGTAATAATTCCAATAGGAATCAAAAGACTTGCAAATAAGATTAATCCAGGTATTCTATCTTTTAGACCATTTAGGTCACCCACTAATGCAAAATCAAGCAGGCCCATCATTTTGACATATACCAGACCGTCAAAAAAAGTATAAAGTGCTGCAAATGCTAATGCAACAATCATCTGCGGTGTTGCTTTAAATACTCGCTTTAACATGTGATTGCCTCCCCGAAATAATCTTTTGCTATGTACTGATTTACTCTACCATTTTTTATTTCAAGAACATAATCATATTGTTCTGTGACCCCTTCATAATAACGATGACTGATAGCAATTACTGTCTGATCTAGGGATAAGAATAATTTCTCAATGTCTCTACCTAAGTCCTCATTTAAGCTTGAAGTGCCTTCATCAACAAATAAAATTTCTGCTTCTTTTGCTATGGCTCTTGCTATGGAAATCCTCTGACGTTGACCTCCAGATAAGTTCTTTCCGTTCTCCATTAATATCTCATTGATACCTCGTTCTTTTTCTGAGACTAAGATATCTAACCTACAGGCCTTCACCGCAAAATCAATTCTTTCTTCTGGGATGTCTTTGTATAAGGTTATGTTATTTCGAATGGAGTCCTCAAACAAAAATACATCCTGATAGATAAACGCCACTTTTTCTTGAAACTTCCTATCTTCAATGGTTTTATAATCAACTCCATCGGCTAAAATATTGCCTTCATAATTGTCATATGTTTTAGCAAGTAGGTTCATCAAAGTTGATTTACCCGCACCACTGACACCTTTGATTAAATATTTTTTGCCTCTTTGAATTGTAAAATTGGCGTCTTTTAAAATCTCCGTATTTTCATATGCAAACTTTAAACTCTGTACTTTAATTTCTTTAAAATTAGAAAACTCACCTTTTTTATCATCACTTGCCTTTGCTTCATTCTTTTCATCACTCATCGTTATTTTTTCGTATATATGAATCGAAGCCTTGATTGTATTCCAAAGTGGAAATGCTTCAATTAAATTAAAACTCATAGCAGATGCAAGCTGGAACACAAAGGTAGCTTTTGCTAAGGAAATTCCGTTACGAAATCCTAGACATAAATAAATCATAACGCCACACATCGTAACATAGCCAAGAATATTAATTAAATTTCTTTGTCCCTCGGAAAAAATGTTAAACCAATTCTTTTTATTTTCCACCCGCTTTATGGAGTCTAAGCTCTTTTGGAGGAATTTATCCTCGATACGATTTAGTTTCAAAATTTCCAAACCATTGAATGTATTCCCGATATCGGTAGTAAACTCTTCATTTAACGTTGAAACTTCACTCTGAAGTGCCACTGTTTTGTTCGAAAATAATCTTGAAATTCCATAAAGAATAACGGAAGATAATAACATTACCACTGCCAAAATCGGTTCTAAAAATACCAAACATAAAAAACTTAATACGAACATGCTTGTATTGATGAGGAAATTTAAGAGACTAATAAAAAATTTTGATTCAAAGGTATTGATATCATTAATTAAATTAGAGATATAAACTTCCTTCGACTTTTTTGAAAATTGTTTAAATGACATTCCAATGATTTTATCAAAGGCCTGCTTTCTGATATCTAAGATTGTGTCCCTCATGTACCCAATTCGTAGCATACGTGAAATCACATAACTTAGAGCCATATAAATACAACCTACGATTGTGATAATTACAATAAACTTATAGTTTTCCTTATCACTTTTTTCTACTGCGCCAAGGATTAATGCGAACAGACCCATATTTATGAATCTCTCAATATTAAACATGAACGAAGCAATCAAATATTGAATGAACTTCGCTTTTCGTTTCCATAACAAATGTTTCATGGATTTTCCATCCTTCTAAAATTTTAATATTCACTCAAACTTCACAGTCCTAAATCATGCTTATAACTTGATAATATAAGTTATACGTAATTTTTTACAATGATTATAGCTCTAAAATCGATGCGCTTATGATAGCTTTATCGAGTGTTTGACTGCATTTTCAAACTCCGGAGTTTGAGTCATTTATTCTTTCACAATCTGCTTACCATCGATAAACGTATGTAATACTTTCGTTGAAGATTCAAATACATCTCCATCGGTAATGATGATATCTGCGTCCTTCCCAACTTCTAGAGAACCAACACGGTCTTCAATACCTATATGTTTTGCCGGATTGATTGTAATGGCTTGCAATGCTTGATGAGGATCCATCCCAGATTTAATTGCAAGACCAGCACATAATGCAAGGTACTTTTGAGGTGTCACCGGGCTGTCTGTAATAATTGACACTTGTAATCCAGCTCTTGCCAATATACCTGGTGTTTCAAATGTTTTATTTCGAACCTCGTACTTCGTTGCATGTCCAAAGGAAGGACCTACTGCTACTGGAACATTCTCTTTTACAAGCTCATCTACTATGAGATGTCCTTCGGTACAATGTTCAATTGTAAATTTTAGATTAAATTCTTTTGCAATGCGAATGGCTGTGAATATATCATCCGCACGATGTGCATGACATTTTAAAGGTATCTCTCTATTTAATACTGGCAAAAGGGCATCTAGTTTCATATTAAATGTTGGCTTCTTACTTAGATCATCGCCAGCAGCCATAAGTTTTGCCTGGTATTCCCTTGCTTGAAATAAGATTTCTCGAAGTTTTGCTGCTGTGGACATTCTAGAACAATTGTTTTTGTCTTTATAACAACGTTTTGGATTCTCACCAAATGCACACTTCATAGCCACTTGTTCTTTTATAATCATGTCATCGACCCTTTTACCAGCCATTTTAATCGCTGTAAAAGTTCCTCCAATCACGTTTGAGCTTCCTGGTCCAGTAGAAACCGTAGTCACACCACCAAGTGCAGCTTGATGAAAGGTTTCATCCAATGGATTAATACCATCAATTGCTCTTAGATGAGGAGTTAGTATATCATTTAGCTCATTATAATCCTGCCCTTCGAACCCAATTCCATACCCATCAAGCCCGATATGTCCATGGGCTTCTACTAAACCTGGGTATACATTAAGCCCTATTGCACTAAAAAGTTCGACCTCACCATCCATTGTAATATTCTTTTCTATTTTCTTGATTTTACCATCCTCTATCAAAATATCTGCTATATAAGGTTCTTCCTGTATTGCATCAAAAATATGTCCACCTTTAATTAATAATCTCATCCTAACCTCTCAATCTGTTGTAAAGTACAACTTACCTTTGCGATTTGCTTTATTGCTTTAAACTTATAATTAATAAAATTATATTGAAGTTTTTGTCATTATACAAGTGTTAAATTTATTATTATGAAACTCTTTAATATTCCTATGCTTTACTACTCTGAAATTACAATTCTTAAACTATAAAGATCTCTCTACCCTATTCAAAGGATACTACTCCTCCTAAATTATAAAGACATAGTAATCTAGCTGACTTATCAAAACATAGTTAAATCGCTGATTTATTCAAAAGATTGACAAACTACGCAAAGCCTAATATAATTGATTTTGTATACTCTTTATTAATACATAAATGAAGAACGTATAAATAATAACTTTTATAGGAGATGATATTTTGGACCCCAGTGTCGCCACGCAATTAGGTTTTTTAATTATTTTATTACTGTTATCTGCTTTTTTCTCATCTGCAGAAACATCCCTTACGACCATCAATAAACTTCGTATACGTAGTTTAGTAGATGAAAATGTCCGAGGGGCAAAAATGGTTAGTCTCATTATTGAGGACCCATCAAAGATGTTAAGTGCCATACTTATTGGTAACAATATTGTTAACTTATCCGCTTCTGCACTTACAACTGCACTTGCCATCCGTTTATGGGGCAATGCTTTTGCCGGACTTGCAACTGGTATTTTAACACTTATTATTCTTATCTTTGGTGAGATAACTCCAAAAACAATAGCGACTATACATGCTGAAAAACTTGCACTTGCTTATGCACCAATTATTTATTTTTTAATTCAAGTACTTACTCCAGTAGTATACTTAATTAACAAGTTATCCTTAGTGCTATTAATGCTTATGAAAGTAGATCCAAACAAAAGGAATGCCATCATAACAGAGAATGAATTAAGACAATTCTTAGACGCTAGCCATGAGGAAGGTGTTATTGAAAGTGAAGAGAGAAAAATGATAACCAATGTAGTAGATTTCGGAGACGCTCTCGCAAAAGAAGTAATGGTACCACGTATCGACATGTCATTTGTAAATACGGATATGACATACCTTGAATTAATTGAGGCATTTCGAGTAGATAAATATTCTAGAATGCCTGTTTATGAGGAAACACGTGATAATATTATAGGTATCGTTAATTTAAAGGATCTCTTTTTCTTTCGTGGAGATGAATCTGAATTTAATATTAAAAACTTTTTACGTGAACCTTTTTTCACTTACGAATTTAAAAAAACATCGGAATTACTTAATGAAATGAGACGTGATTCTATACCTATGGCGATTGTACTTGATGAGTATGGTGCCACCGCAGGTCTTATTACCCTTGAGGACTTATTAGAAGAAATTGTTGGTGAAATTCGTGATGAATATGATGATGACGAAGTGGATTCAATTATTCCACTTGGTAACGATGAGTATCTAGCGGAAGGTACTGCTAAATTAGAAGATATCAATGATGCACTTGGTCTTTCTCTTGAATCAGAAGACTATGATTCTATTGCAGGCCATATTATTCACTTACTAGACCACTTACCAATCGAAGGTGAACAAATCACTGAAAATAACATTACATTTACTGTAAGAGCCGTTGATAAAAATAGAATTGATAAAGTTCATATCTTCGTTGACCATGAAGCTCGAAAAGCCTTGGACGAAGATTAACTTCTAAATATACGAATTATATAAAAATGCTGTCTTTCTAGATAAATCCCAAAGTAGAAATCTATCTAGAAAGGCAGCATTATTTCGTTTATCTTTTTTTGTATTATAAATGAAAAACTCTAGTCGCGATTGAAAAATATACTAAAATCGAACAAGTATCAACAATTGTAGTAATTAATGGAGCAGCCATCAAAGCAGGGTCTAACCTCAACTTTTTAGCTAGCAAAGGTAGCATGGATCCCATTAACTTTGACATCCAAACCGTTACCATAAGGGTTAAACCAATTACAATAGAAAGTTTTATTTCATGATACTGGATTAGGATACGTATACCATTAGCCACCGCTAAGGCAAATCCTACAAACAAAGCAACCAAACTTTCCTTTATTATGATACGTAAAAAGTCTTTCGTGCGAATCTCATCAATCGCCAAACCACGAATAATTAAAGTAGCACTTTGTGAACCACAATTACCACCAGTTCCCATTATCATAGGAATAAAGGATACTAGAATAGGTATCACTGCAAATGCATTTTCATACCTTGCAATCAATATTCCTGTTATTGTGGAAGATAACATTAAAATCAAAAGCCACATAATACGATTTTTAGCATGTTTAAAAACTGAAGTGTGGAAATACGTATCATCTGATGGATTCATCGCCGCCATCTTTTCAAAATCTTCTGTATTCGCATCTTGTAAAACATCGACAGCATCATCAATGGTTATGATACCTACCAAACGATCTTCTTGATCTACCACAGGCAACGCTAATAAATCGTACTTATCAAACTTTTTCGCAGCTTCTTCTTTGTCATCAAGTGTACTTACTTTAATTAAATTTGTATTCATAATATCTGCAATACAAGTTGACATATCTGCTAAAAGCAACTCTTTTACAGAGACAATCCCTTCTAGGTGTCTACTTTTATCCAGTACATAACAAGTATAGATTGTTTCTTTGTTTACACCTACTTTTCGAATACGTTCGAACGCCTCTTCCACAGTCATAGATGCTTTTAAATCAACAAATTCGATTGTCATTACACTACCAGCACTATGAGATGGATACTTTAAAAACTCATTGATCAATTGTCTTTGAGTTGGATCCGCTTGACGCAAGATTCTCTTAACAAGAATCGCTGGCATTTCACCAATTAATGCAATCGTATCATCTAAGAATAGTTTACTGGTAACTTCCTTTAACTCTTTGTCCGTCATTACATGGATTAAACGTTCCTGTAATTCAGGTTCCATAAAAGAAAATGTTTCAACAGCAGCATCTTTATTTAACAAACGATATACAACAAGCATATCCTTATCATCGATATCCTCTAATATTTGAGCTATATCTGCGCTATTGATAGTTTCAAGTAATTGCTTTAGCTCATTGTATTTTTTTTCTTCTAATAATTCTAAAATTTGAGTTTCCAAATCCTCGCCCTCCTATCCTTTTGTACGCATTATATTTATTTTTGTGTAGTATTTTGTAAATTAAAAACGACACTTTATATCCTTAATAAATACGTAGTCTATCATCCTTTATACTAGTTTATACAGATAATCGGGCATAAAACATTATAGGCAATTAATTTTCATTCCACTTAAAAAAAGACTCTATCTATTTTTCTATCTTTGTCCTACTATTTAAGTGCTTTTAGAGAATCTTGAAAATGCATGCAGTTACTTACTATATACATTTTCAAGCTACGCCCTTTTGGTTTTATGCCGCTACTACTGCAACTGTCATCCATTTTCCTCACCTCTCTTTTTAATCTTCTATGAATGCATTAGAAACTATAAAATAATTTCAAATTTATCTTAATTTTACCTTCAAAAACAAAAAAACCTATCACTGAATCAACTACATCGGATAGCAAATTAATTGCATCTACACATACGTCAAGACAGTGATAGGTATTATTCTTATTCTCATATATTTCTATGATTTTTTTAAACAATCCTGCATAATTACCCACCGTCCAAGCTTTAGCATCGAAGGGCAATGAAATTGCATTAGATTATGCCTTGTGGCGACATAACCTGCTAACCAACTAATATTGTCTCCATTATTTCGCGGTAGCAATCCGTATCCCTTCGGTAGCCTCACCTACCGAGTAAATTCTATGTTAGTCTACTATGTTCTATCGCTTTTGTCAAGAACTAAGATTTCTAGCATTTGTGCAAAATTAAGTTGAATTTAAGTTGATATTTAGAAATGACCTCCGCAGCCTCCTGCACAGCTACTGCATCCACCAGATCCACAGCTAGACTCTGCTTCTTCAGCGTATATAGCCCCATCAAGATATGACGCTGTTGCAATATCTACATCCCCTTGCATTCCTGGAATTACTAAGATACCAGCTTCCATCAATAAATTCATTGCTGGTGCTCCTATTCCTCCACAGATTACAACATTTGCACCCAATTCCGTAATGAAATTAGCTACCTCTTCGTGACCTGATCCAGTATTTTTAAGAACTTCTCTATGAATTAAGTTGTCACCTTCTAATTCATATATTGTAAAAGTCTCGCAACGTCCAAAATGCTCATGTACATTACCAGACTCCGTTGATGTTACAGCAATTTTAACACGTTCGTTCTTTTTTTCAGTTTCCACTGGTAAAAGTTGTGCAACAACATCTGCTGCATCATCTAACCATGTTCCTTGTAACTCTTCTACATTTCCGCCATCGATTGCTTCTGCGATGGATGGGTCAATTGGTAATTTTGCAAGGACTGGAATACCATACTTTTTAGAGATTTCATCAATATGACTCTTACCAAATACAGAGATGTGCTCTTTACAATTTCCACATTCAACATAACTATAGTTTTCAACGAGTCCTAAAATAGGAACATTCATTTCCTTGGCCATATTCACCGCTTTACCAACAATCATAGAAACCAATTCTTGTGGACTTGTTAATACGATAATTCCATCTAGTGGTAAGGATTGAAATACTGTTAGTGGAACATCACCAGTTCCTGGAGGCATGTCAACAAACATAAAATCTACATCGCCCCAAACAACTTCTGACCAAAATTGTTTCACTGTACTGGCAATAACAGGGCCTCTCCATACAACTGGTGTTTCTTCGTCTTCAAGTAATAAATTTACAGACATAACCTCAATACCATTCTTTGTGTGAACTGGTAAAAGACCTAGTTCATTTGCTTCTGCTAATTTATGTAAGCCAAATGCCTTAGGAATGGATGGACCTGTAACGTCTGCATCTAAAATTGCAGTTTTATAATTTTTTCGATTCATAAGAACGGATAAATAAGAAGTAACGAAGGACTTACCAACTCCACCTTTACCACTTACAACACCAATCACTTTACGAATACGGCTATACTGATTCATAGGAACTAAAAAATCTTCTCTGGATGGTTGTTTTGAACCACAACTGGACGCACAACTGGAACAATCATGTGAACAGCTACTTTCTTGTTGATATACTTCTTCACTCATAACTTTTCTCCTTTTATTCAGACTATTCTTCTGGCATGGTATACATACAGCATTTACAGATTGGATATCTATCACAAGGGGTCGTTGCTATCTCGTAATTACCGCCATTTATCAAAACGCTACTGCCAGTGCATAACGCTTCAGTGGTTTTCTTTCTACCAGAATATAATATTCGTTGGAATGTCCCACGAGATATCTGCATTCTCGTAGCGGCTTCTTCTTGCTCTAGCCCTTCAAAATCGCATAAACGCATCGCCTCTAGCTCATCCATAGTAATAATAATGTTATTATTATCTACTCCATCTTCAGGATAGAAATTTTTATTCTGGAATTCAGCGCAAATCCTTCTGCATTTCGCATTTCTAGACATAGACAGCCCCCTCCAATACTATTATACATTATGTGCAAGTGCACAATTAAATTATACAACTTCATATTTATTTGTCAAGTTACGTACTAGAAGTTCTAGTATATTCATTCATCATTTTCTTTATCACAATAAAATAGGTAATTGCAAGGGGTATGCATGCTCCGACCCAAGCAAAAGGACCTGCAAAGCAAATTCCAAGATAACCTATTGCATTTGGTAAAGTAAAAGCAACAACACTTCTTATAACGAGTTCAAACACGCCAGCCATTAAAGGCATAAAACTACGTCCAATCCCTTGCAATGCATTACGATATACAAATATCAGACTAACAAATGCAAAGAAATAAGAACACGTTCTTAGATATAACATCGCTGCATCGATAATCTCTGGATCTCTTTCTGATAAAAAAAGATTACACAATGGCTCTCCAAATACATTCATAACAAATATCGCTAACACACAAAACAGTAGCGATAGTATGGAACATTTTGAAACACCATCTTTGATTCGATCAATTCGATTTGCCCCTAAGTTCTGCCCAGCATAATTTGCCATCGTAACACCAAATGTTTGAGCTGGTTGCATAACCAATTGTTCTACTTTTGATGCTGCTGTGTATGCAGCTATTTTTACTGACCCGAATAAATTAAGGGCACCCTGTAATATTACTATACCAATTGCAGTGATAGAAAATTGAAATGCCATTGGTAATCCAATGCTTAAATGTTTTCTCATTAAGTTCCAGTCCAATGTAAAATCAGATTTCGTTAAATGTAGAATGGGATATTTTTTTATCGTATAAAAGAAACACAAAATTCCGGAAACCGCCTGTGAAATAACAGTAGCCCATGCAGCTCCTGCTACTCCCATATGAAAAACTATAATAAATACTAAGTCTAGTACAATGTTTAGTATCGAAGAAATAATTAAAAAATAAAGGGGTGTTTTACTATCTCCAAGCGCTCGTAAAATACAAGCAAGCATATTATAAAGTACCGTCGCAGCAATTCCCCAATATATTACTACGATATAGTTATATGCATCTTTTATAATATCATCTGGAGTATTGATTAATCGAAGAAGTGGCATTGTTGTGATAACCGATAACCAGGTAATAAAAATCGTAACGACCACGCACAATAAAATAGACGTGGCTACCGACTTCCTTAACCCCACCTCATCCTTTGCACCATATCGTTGTGCTACAATAACTGCAAATCCACCGGTGACTCCAATTATAAATCCTATTACTAAAAAATTAAGGGGTCCTGTGGTTCCAACCGCTGCCAAAGCTTTTGAATTCATAAACCTGCCTACAATCATAGTATCTACCATACTATATAGCTGTTGAAATATATTACCAATCAACAGCGGTATTGAAAAATGAACCATTAAGTTCATAGGACTTCCATTCGTCATATCATGACCCTTTAATTTTTTCATCTTAGCATTCCTTCCGCATAACTAATCTCAATAAATATTTTACATCGTAAGTTTATTACTAAGTATCTGCTTTATCTTTGCTTTTGATGTGACTCACGACAAAAAAGTTGTTGTAAAATGGGGTACCGCAAGCGGTATCACTTTTTTACAACAACTTTCTTCGTTCTATTCAATTGATTCTATATCAATGGATTAGTTTTCAATTAATTTCTTTTTCTTAGTCCAGCTCATTAAACCACGAAGCTCTTCTCCAACCTTCTCAAGTTGATGCTCTGATTCAATTCTTCTTTTTGCATGGAAATTAGGGCATCCAATTTGATTCTCAAGAAGCCAATTTCTTGCAAAAACACCTTCCTGAATATCTTTTAATACTTGACGCATTGCATTCTTAGTATCTTCTGTAATAATCTTAGGGCCAGTCATGTAATCGCCATATTCTGCTGTATTTGATATTGAATATCTCATACCAGCAAATCCACTTTCATTGATTAAATCAACGATTAATTTCATTTCGTGGATACATTCAAAATATGCACTTTCTGGTTCGTATCCAGCTTCAACTAATACTTCAAAACCGCATTTCATAAGCTGTGTTACACCACCACATAAAACTGCTTGTTCACCGAAAAGGTCTGTTTCTGTTTCTTCTCTAAATGTTGTTTCCAACACACCAGCTCTAGCTCCACCAATTGCTAATGAATAAGCAAGACCGATATCATGTGCCTTGCCAGTTGCATCTTGGTGTACAGCGATTAAACAAGGAACGCCTTGACCTTCTTCATACTGACTTCTAACAGTGTGACCAGGTCCCTTAGGAGCGATCATTAATACGTCAACGTTCGCTGGAGGAACAATCTGTCCAAAATGAATTGCAAAACCATGCGCAAACATCAATGCATTTCCTGCCTCTAAATTTGGCTCGATTGATTCTTTGTACATCTTAGCTTGTTTTTCATCATTAATTAAAATCATAATGATGTCTGCTTTCTTAGCCGCTTCTGCTGCTGTATATACTTCAAATCCTGCTGCTTCTGCTTTCGCCCAAGACTTGCTTCCTTCATACAAACCAATAATGACATGAACTCCTGATTCCTTCATATTAAGTGCATGTGCATGCCCTTGACTACCATATCCTATGACAGCTACTGTCTTACCATCTAATAGGGATAGGTTACAATCATCTTGATAATAAATCTTTGCCATGTTTATTCCTCCTAAATATGTATTTATTTATATTCTACCGATTCCTTAAACTAATAAGGGAGGGCTGATATACAAAACTTAATCTCCGATATAATCTGCTATATCGCCAGAGCCACGTACCAATCCTGTAACACCAGTACGAACAAACTCAAGTATTTGAAAACCATCTAATAATTTTATAAAGGCGTCAATTTTCACTTGACTTCCCGTTAACTCTATCATCAAGGATTCCGTTGCTACATCAACAATTTTTGCACGGAAGATATCAGCAACCGATATAATTGCTTCACGTTCCTTGCTCGTTGCATGTACTTTTACTAAAACTAGTTCTCTACATACTGAATCATCGGCTTCTAATTCTTTAATTTCAACGACATCTTCTAGTTTTTGTAATTGATTTCTAATCTGCTCAAGAATCTGATCATCACCACTAACCATAACTGTCATTCTTGAAAATTGAGGTTTCTCTGTTTCACCGACCGTTAAGCTATCAATATTATATCCTCTTCGGCTAAACAATCCTGCTACTCGGCTTAAAACACCTGCTGTATTATCAACTAATAATGATAAAACCATCTTTCTCATAAGATTCTCCTCCCTCATGTGATAACAGTAATATTAGAATGACGAAACGCTATGTAATGCAAAATACTTAATTTCCTATAAAATACTACTCTTTTTCACTTTACTGTTTTAACGTTTTAAGTAATTTTAACAACTTCAATTTTATTTGTCAAGGACATTTATTAATCATATAAGCTACTGTTTCTGTAAAATACTTCTATTTCCTTGATGTATTTTAACATTTCTTTCGATAAATCGATAGAACAAAAGTGTGCTTTGTACACTCTCTCGATCGAATACTGAACATATTTTTGATCCGCGCGCATTGCTCGCATCGGCATTTTAAACTACAGGAAAGATGACTTTAACGCATTCAAACAACAAGGTCTTTCCTATAAATTTAAAAACAAGCATAGAACCACTTACTCGTTGTACTATGCTTGCTCTATCGCTAATATTACTGTCTATAATTTACTAAATCTACTTGATAAATCTAAATTCTTTACAATGTCCTCACTTATCTCCATATCCTTACTTATATCATTCATTTTTAAAACAAGGCTTGAAGTATTATTCGCTACATTGCTGACCCCAATTGTACTCTCATCGACAGCAACAGCAATTCCATTAAAAGACTCTACCATTTGTTCAATCATTTCATTTAACTTCTTTGTCTTCCCTAAAAATTGTTCCATAACTCCATGTATATAGATAGCATCCTTATTATACTGCATACCTGTATTAACGTTTCTATCATAGTCATTCATAATTGTAGTTTGTATATAATTAAGTACTTGTTCCGAACTTTCCGTTAATTTTTTTACTGCATTCATAACTAAGCTACTAATATCTTGTATATTCGTCGCCGTAGCTCTACTATCATCTGCGAGATGACGTATCTCTTCCGCCACTACTGCAAAGCCTTTGCCTGCTTCACCAGCTCTTGCCGCTTCAATGGAGGCATTTAACGCAAGTAAATTGGTCTGATTTGAAATATCAAGAATATCTTTTGTCAATTCATCAATACGAAGAACTTGTTTACTATCTTCTATTGCTTCTTCCAATGTTGCCCCAATTTTATCTACCATAAGCTTAGTTGCTTGCTTATTTTCATCCGCTGTGTCCTTCATCTCATTTGCTCTTTTTTTCATCTCGTCAACATAGGTAACTATAGTTTTTGTACTATCTGTCATATCAACGATATCGTCATCAAGAAACTTTATATTCTCAAGCATTACTGTTATGGAAGCGGTTACTTCTTCCATACTTGCGGCCAATTCTTGCATCGTAGATGAAATATCATGGGAGTTTTCTTTCACGCCTTTCACATTGGTAACAATGTTGACAACACTACTATGTAACTGATGTGAATTTACTATCATATGTTTTAAAATTCTTTGTAGTGTTATTAAAAATGTATTAATACCTACAACTAAATTACCAACCTCATCCTTTGAACGAACTGTAATTCTTTGATTTAAATCTCCTTTTTCCTGATTAATATCATCAAGAATCTTATTAAGCTCCTTCGTTGCCTTCCTAGTAGGTGATATTACGGTCGCAAAGGTAATTATACTTGCAGTCAAACCAAGGAACACCATAAAAATTCCCCCGATTTTATTGGAACGTTCTACTAATTTAAAAACAGTATCTAACTCTTGTATTGTTTCCGAAACATTTTCTATACTTGTATCACTAATCCCGTTCACTGCAACATCAAACATCTTATTTGAATTGACATAGTTTGTTACGTTTGCTGCAATTGCAAAAAAAGTTAATACCCACACGATTAATAATATTTTTATCGCTATGCTCTTACGCATTCTCTACCTCCAAAAGTCGTCTTTTTTATTTAACATAGAAACAATCATCTAAGTTCTTCTATTTTAAAGCATATTCTTATTTAAACAGTGCAAAGAACCTGAGACAATTCTTTTAGACTTACTTCTACGTAATTTTTGACAGCTTCCATTGTATTTCTTGGAATACTTAAGTCCTTAAAAAGTATGCTTATCATTAATTGTTCATTCATCGTTGCTACCCCAAGTGTTTTGTTATATATTGTTGTTGCATGGGGTATATAAACGAAATCTGTTAATTCATAACTACTATTTGATAGATCAACATTTAACGCACCTAGATTAGATATTCCAAAGCCCTCACCACTTGATATCGATGAAAGAAGTGGCACGACCTTTGGAATCAAAGGTGTCATAAAAGAACCAGAAGCAGCAAATGTCAAAGCATCAATTATACTACAATCCAGTTGGCAAAAGAGCTGTGGCACCATATGAGATTTCTTCGCATCCTTAATGTACTCACTTACCACCTTACAATTATGTCTTGCATTCTCCCAAATATCGAACTCATTATTATATGTAAAAAGCGGTGTAAAAGCGGAAGCATAATTTCCGATGCATCTTCCCGGTTGAAATGACATTGCATTACGTATATTCATTGCTATTGTAACATTGGAACTTTCAAGCTCCATAAGATCTTGAAACGCTTTTAAAAACACAGTAAATATAAGTGTATTTATAGTTACATCATTTTGTTTGCATTGAAGACGTAATTCATGATAATCATCATTTTCTACCTTAACCGTCAATACATCAACGGTGTTAGTCTCATGATATTTTTCATAAACTTTCTCATACTCTTCATCCGAAAAAAATACTCGCTCTTTATCCCATTCTTCATTTAAATACTTTATATATTCTTCCACATCACGATCAAATCTACTTTGCTCAGGTAGATTTTTATAGGACGTAATTAGTGTTGTCTCTCTTACTTCTAATTTTTTCTTATTACAGTAAATATCAATAAAATCTTGAAATACATATGCATAAGACAAACCATCTCCAAGCATATGATGCCCAATAATAATTAAGTCAAAATCAAACTTATCCACTAGAACAAAGAAACGAATTGGTGGTTCCTCTGTTGATCGAAATGGTTTATTCTCCTCAGCCTTTACTATTTCAATCCAGTGATCTTCCTTTGATTTTTCTAAATAAGTTAGCGGAAAAATTGCTTCCTTATTATGTACATAAGAAATCTGACTCTTAGCATCCACTTCTATGACACAGCAAAGCATTGGGTGTATTCTTCTTAACTCCTCCAATGCGTACTCAAACATTGATTTGTGGAACTCACCTAATATAGTACCTTTTACAACCAAATGTGTACTTGTTGATCTAAAAAAGTTTCTTTCAACTAGTAAATGATCATATCTTTTTTTCATCATGTGCCTCCTTATTAATTATTCGTCAGTATGCTTAACAGCTTTTGTAAAAATCATTCCCTCAACTATATTTTTACATTTATACCAAAAATAGTATATCAAATATATATAATTACTTCAATATACAATTTTATTTAAAAATTTACAATTATTTTAATCTACTTTCAGAATTCTACAAAGTACTGGTACACAAAACATAAGATATTCAAAACTATTTTCGCAAATCTTGAATATATAATGACAAATTACTTTCTTTTTTATATGAACTCAAGCAAATCTCACCTACCATAAAAATATCTTAGACTCAAGTAATGCACCAGTACTTGACAACACAAAAAAGGCTACTGTAACAAGTAAGTAACTCTTGTTTACAATAACCTTTTTCTTTTATTAAGATATCTATGGAATAGATTCTAAACTAAATTATTTAATAACAGTTCTTTGTAAATATTCAAATGCATTATTGATTCCAGTAAGAACTGCTTTTGTTGAAATTGTTGCTCCAGAAACTGCATCCACTTTTGTTCCATCCATATTGCTTGGCGTAGTTTCTTCTTTATTCGTATCTGTATTATTTGTGTTATCTACAACAGGTGCAGCGCCTCCTGCCTGTTCTAGGCATTCACCTACCAATGTAACAAAATCAGTTACATTAATACTTACGCTAGCAACTACGTCTGTCTTACCTTCTTCATTTAATGTTAGGCCAGTAAGGCTTTGATTCTCAAGTACATATGCTGCCAATGCTTCTGCCTGTGCTGCCCATGTTGGTCCATTTTCAGTCATAACATACTCACCATTCATGGACTGTACTGATTTCTTATTTCCGCTTGCGTCAACGCTATCCCAAACGACATTTGTAATTTTACCATCTTTTACAGTAACACTTACTTCACTCGTCCAGCCATTCTCTTCTTTGCCTACAGCTTCATAAGTTCCATCTTTTAAGGATAAAGTTTCAGTCGCTGTACCAGACGCTAATGCTAAGCATTCTTTTACTTGGTCTACGAATTCAGTGATTGTAATACTTACACTTGCTACAGTATCTGTTTTTCCACCATCGATGATATTCAGTGAATCAACTGTTTGATTTTCAATTACATATGCTGCTAATGCTTCTGCTTGTTCTGCCCAAGTTGGTCCGTTTTCTGTCATTACATACTGACCATTCATGCTTTGTACAGATTTCTTTTCACCTGCATCATTTACTGAGTCCCATACTACCTCTGTAATAGCGCCATCTTTTACTGTTAAGCTTACTTGACTATACCAACCATTGCTTGCTTCTTTCGATTTTACTTCGTAGGTTCCATCTTTTAATACAACATCAGCAGGTTTCGTTTTACCAGAAGCTAAATCTAAGCATTCTTTTACTTGATCTACGAATTCAGTTACTGTAATACTTACACTTGCTACGGTATCTGTTTTTCCGCCATCGATAATATTAAGTGAATCAACTGTTTGATTTTCAATTACATATGCTGCTAATGCTTCTGCTTGCTCTGCCCAAGTTGGTCCGTTTTCTGTCATTACATACTGACCGTTCATACTTTGAATGGATTTCTTTTCACCAGCATCATTTACGCAGTCCCATACTACCTCTGTAATAGCACCATCTTTTACTGTTAAACTTACTTGACTATACCAACCATTGCTTGCTTCTTTTGCTTTTACTTCGTAGGTTCCATCATTTAAAACAACATCCACTGGTTTCGTTTTACCAGAAGCTAAATCTAAGCATTCTTTCACTTGATCTACGAATTCAGTGATTGTAATACTTACACTTGCTACGGTATCTGTTTTTCCGCCATCTATGATATTAAGTGAATCAACTGTTTGATTTTCAATTACATATGCTGCTAATGCTTCTGCTTGTTCTGCCCAAGTTGGTCCGTTTTCCGTCATTACATACTGACCGTTCATACTTTGTATGGATTTCTTCTCACCAGCTTCATTTACCGCATCCCATACTACATCTGTGATTGCGCCATCTTTTACCGTTAAGCTTACTTGGCTAAACCAACCATTGCTTGCTTCTTTTGCTTTTACTTCATATGTTCCATCTACTAATTGAGTAGGTTCGCTAGAATTATTTTCTTCTGGCGCTTCTTCTTTCTCTTCTTCTTTCGCTTCATTGTCACTTCCAACAACCATACCATCAATGTATACTGGAAGTTTTAAACCTGCAAATTGACTTAAGAAAGCGTCCTCTGTAATCTTAGACCCAATATTGTCTGTTTCTGAATGAGAAATGATTTCTAATCCAGTTACCTCGTCTGCGGTTGCATTAAAGCTAACTGACATTACAATTGGTTCAGCACCAAAGCCTTTTGTTTCAACGTTTACTTTGTATCCAGTTACATTTTGGTCTTTGTCTTTTAAGACTTCGATTTCCTTAATTCCAAGATTTGTACCATCTTCTGTTATGCTTAATACTTCATTCGCCTTGTTGTTTAAATTATTCTTAATAATAACACTCGCGGTCAAAGCAATAACCGTAACACCTGTAAGCGCTGTTATACCAATCCATCTTTTTTGTTTTCTCATACTTCTCGTTCCTCCACACAATTAGTTAATTTTCCCTCAAAGTTTCGTATACTCCGTTACAATATTAACAATTAATACTATTATTTTTTTCAAATTTATAATAACATGACTTTAAGCTTTCGTAAACCCAATATTTCATATTTTTTTGAAATTCCATCAATTTCTATTGTTATATTTAATATTTTATGTTTTTAGAACTACATTTGTTTTGTTTTTTTAACTTTATTTTACTTATTATTGATAATCTTTTATCAATAGATTGATATTTTTTTATTTATGTTTCATACATTTTATTCACCATTTCATTTTCGGTTTACTTTCATCAGTTCACTTTCATCGGTTCAAATTATCTATTTCTTTTCGTTTATTTTTCTTCCTACAGCCAATGTTCGTTTTCCAAATTCCTCTTCTATTCAAGATAATTCTACTCGATTCCTTGACAGGGATAAGGGTTTCACTTACAATAAAACTACCGTTTTAATGTAACAGTCAAATTATAAAACGAATTAAATTCCTTATAAATTACCTGGAGGTTTCAATGAAAAAGTTATTTACTATAAATAAAAAAGGTATTTTCCTTGTTTTCTCATTTTGCATCTGTACTCTGCTATTGGCTTCTTGTTCCAAAGTCAATAAAGGAGAGTCCAATGATGCAAATCAAACTCCCATTACCAAATCTTCAATTAAGCTAAATACCGCAATCACTATAACATTGTATGACAGCAATGACATGAGTATTATTGATGCTGCTTTTGATCTCTGTGATGAATACGAAGAATTGCTTAGTCGTACCATAAAAAGCAGTGAAATTGCGCAGCTTAACGAATCTGGAACAGTACCTTATGAATTATCAGAAACAACGGCCGATTTGATTAAAAAAGGGTTAGAGTATGGTGAAATCTCAAAAGGATATTTTGATATCACAATTGAACCTCTTACCTCTTTATGGAACTTTGGTACAAACACAAAGCGTCCAAGCGACGAAGAGATCCGTTCTGCAGTAGAGCATGTCAACTATAAGGACCTAATCCTAGAGAATCAAACAATAACTTTTAAGGAAGAAGGAATGGGGATTGATTTAGGTGCGATTGCAAAAGGTTACATTGCAGACCGTATCAAAGATCTATTATTAGAAAAAGGTGTAAAGAGCGCAATGATTAACTTAGGTGGTAATGTATTATGTGTTGGTAGCAAGCCAGACGGTTCCCCTTTTAATATTGGCATCCAAAAACCATTTGCAGATCGCCAAGAAACCATCGCAGTTATGCAATTGAGTGATGTATCCATTGTTTCCTCAGGTATCTATGAGAGATACTTTGTGGAAGATGATGTCACTTATCATCATATACTTAACCCAGAAACAGGACTTCCTATTGATAATAACTTAATTTCTGTTACAATTATTTCTCCTTATTCGGTTGATGGTGATGCACTTAGTACTTCAGCTTTTGCTTTAGGCCTAGAAGAAGGTATGGAACTAATTAATTCCATAGAAGATACGTATGCAATCTTCATCACAGATGATTATGAATTGCATTATTCCGATGGATTTTTTGATAATATAACGATTGTTGAATAAGAACTAAGGGTTTTATTTGCCAAACACTCAGGCGAATGATAATAATAAATGAAAAATGCTCTTGCATTCCATCAATATCTTCACTTGACGGATGCAAGAGCATTTTTTACTATTTTCTTATGATTTCATCTCTTCCTGGGCCATTCGAAACCATAGTAATTGGAACCTCAAGTTCTTTTTCTATAAATTCAATATACTTACGGCAATTCTCTGGTAGGTCTTCATATTTTTTAATTCCACGAATGTCGCTCTTCCAACCTGGCAATACCGTATAAACTGGTTTCGCCTTAGCAAGTTGAACGGTAGTAGGGAAATCTTTTGTTATCTCACCATCAATCTCATAGCCGATACAAACCGGAATCTCATCTAAGTATCCTAAAACATCAAGTACGGTTAAAGCTACCTCTGTTGCACCTTGCATTCTACAACCATAGCGAGAAGCAACTGCATCAAACCATCCCATACGTCTTGGTCTACCTGTTGTGGCACCGAACTCTCCACCGTCTCCACCACGACGTCTTAATTCATCCGCTTCTTCTCCAAATATTTCACTGACAAATTCACCAGCGCCAACTGCGGAAGAATATGCTTTAACAACTGTAACAATTTCTTTTATTTCATAAGGAGGAATTCCTGCACCAATAGCACCATAAGCTGCAAGAGTAGATGAGGATGTTACCATTGGATATATACCAAAATCAGGATCTTTTAAAGCACCTAATTGTCCCTCTAATAAAATGTTCTTTCCTTCTTTGATTGCTTCGTGTAAAAATTTTGACACGTCAGCCACATAAGGTTTTACCATTTCTTTATACGATAACAATGTTTCAAACACTTCATTTACGTCTAGTGTTGGCTTGTGATACATATGCTCTAATAGAATATTTTTAATTTCACAAACACGTTCCACTTTTTCTTTTAATGCAACTTCATCAAATAATTCAGAAACTTGAAATCCTATTTTCGCATATTTATCAGAATAAAATGGTGCAATTCCGGATTTTGTGGAACCAAAGGATTTCCCACCCAATCTCTCTTCTTCATACTGGTCAAATAATATGTGGTAAGGCATCATAATCTGAGCTCGGTCAGATACTAAAATTTTTGGCATTGGTACACCGCGTTCAACAATCGATTGAATTTCTTGAAACAAGTATGGAATGTTTAAGGCAACTCCATTTCCAATGATACAAGTTGTATGATCGTAAAATACACCGGAAGGAAGTAAATGAAGCGCAAATTTACCATACTGATTTATAATTGTGTGGCCTGCGTTACTCCCCCCTTGATAACGAACAATAATATCTGATTCGTGTCCTAACATATCGGTAATTTTACCTTTACCTTCGTCTCCCCAGTTTGCTCCAACAATTGCTTTTACCATAATGAGAATCCTCCTTGTATAATCCTAAATTGTGCTATCTAAATAAAATGCATCTGTTGTATAAAAATTATTCAACAAAGAACAAAGAATGTGTAAAGCACATTCTCGTCGTAATAACGACCAATGAGTGCAGTCGCTTTTACTACATATTACAAGTTAAGCGAGTGCTCACCCTTAGCGGTGCGTTTTTTAAATGATAGGCCATATATTCCTATCAATTAAAAAAGGCACTGTAACAGTTATTGCTACAATGCCCTATTACTTTTGTATTATACAAGATTTCTTGACATAAGTATAATCAATATTATTTATACCCGCCATAATCAGAACTTATGGAGACTATATATAATCTTGTTGTACTGCAAGCATGCACAGATAATTTCAAAGAAGTTCTATTCTCTATTGTTTTCCAGTGCTACCAAGACCTCCACGGTCTGTGTTCCCAAGAACATCTACATTAGTAAATGTAATTTGAGGCTGATGTTCCATAATACGGAATTGACAAATACGATCATTCACTTCAATTACAGTATCTCTTAATGCAAATGCAGGGAAAAACCATTGATCATTGTCTCCACAATAAGACTCATCTACAATTCCAGTTGAATTTGTTTGGATAACTCCAAAGTTTTTAAACGTACTGCTTCTTGGAACAATATGAGCTTCATAGCCCTTTGGTAATTCCATAGCAATCCCCAATGGGATTAATTTAAATTCAAAAGCTTTTAATTCTACTCTTTCAGCAGCTCTTAAATCAATCCAATCTGACTTTCCATCAATGTATTCCAATTTATCAATTTTATCACTTAAATATTTAATTCGTATATTCATCTTTATACCCATTTCATTCATTTTAAATTTTATATATGAGCTTTTCTATCCTTTCTAAGCATTGGTAAGAAAAGACTCATATATAAAAGGATTGTTATCTCTTTAATTACATTTCTTTTAAGAATGCTTCGTAGCCACAAACCGCTTCATAAATATCAGCTTTGCTTGTGATTTCCCAAGGTGCATGCATATTAAGTACTGCAACACCACTGTCGATTACTTCCATATTATATTGTGCCATGATATAAGCGATAGTACCACCGCCACCTTGGTCTACTTTACCAAGTTCGGAAGTCTGGTAGTTAACACCATGTTTTTCCATTGCTGCACGAAGAGCTGCCATATATTCTGCATTCGCATCATTACATCCAGATTTACCTCTAGCACCAGTATATTTGTTAAATACGATACCTCTACCAAAGTATGCAGAATTCTTCTTTTCCATTACAGAAGGGTAGTTTGGATCAAATGCTGCACTAACGTCAGAAGATAACATATGTGAATTTTGTAATGCTCTTCTAAGTTTTAACTCAGAATATTGTCCAAGACGATCCATCAATTCAGCAACAGCATTTTCAAAGAATTTAGAATGCATACCTGTTGCACCTACACTACCTACTTCTTCTTTATCTACTAATAAACAAACTGCTGTACGATCGATGCTTGTTAAGTTAAACAAAGCTTTCATAGATGTATAAGAGCATACTCTATCATCTTGTCCATAACCCATAACCATGCTTCGGTCAAATCCAAAGTCTCTTGCTTTACCAGCAGGAACAACTTCTAGTTCTGCGGAGATAAAGTCTGCTTCTTCAAAATCATATTTTTCTTTGATTAATTTAAGAATGTTTGCTTTTACTGCTTCTTTGTCTTCGCCTTTTAAAGGAATACTTCCAAATAATACGTTTAGATCTTCACCTTCAATTACTTTCGCAGCTTTTTTATCCATCTGATCTGCGGATAAGTGAATTAATAAGTCAGTGATACCTACTACTGGATCATTGTCATCTTCACCAATTACTACATTTACTTTCGTACCATCTTTTTTTACTACGATTCCATGGATTGCTAAAGGTAAAGTAACCCATTGATACTTCTTAATACCACCATAATAGTGAGTGTCTAATAACGCAAATTCAGTATCTTCATATAAAGGAACTTGTTTTAAATCGATACGAGGAGAGTCAATATGAGCTCCTAATAATTTCATACCTTTTTCTAATGGTTCGCTACCAATTAAGAACAAAGCAACAGCCTTATCCATATTGTTGAAATATACTTTATCACCAGGTTTTAATGAGCTAACCTCCATTAAATCCTGATATCCTTGTTCCTTCGCTTGACGAATTACTTCCAGAGCACATTCTCTTTCTGTTTTACAGTCGGAGATGAATTTTTTATATCCTTCGTTAAGCTCCATTACTTCTTTTAATTGAGCATCGGTATATTTTAACCAAGCATTCTTATTTGTCTCTGTTTTTTTATTTGATTCTGTGTTTGATGTGTTTAATGTTTCTGTCATAACCTTCATCCTTTCATTTTATGTTCTTTTATTCTATACAATCAATCATCTTTAATAGACTCATTGCTGCACTTGATATATTTTGTTTGTTGTCTTTTACAATGCAAAAATGACGCTTTGGAATCGGGGGATTTAATTTTAGTTCAAATAATTCCCCACTATCTATATATTCACTTGCAAAAGCTCTTACAACTAATCCAATCCCTAAATTGCGAAGAGCAAATTGAACAATCATATCACTTGTTGCTAATTCGAATTCTGGAGTTAATACTACATCATTTTTATTAAGGAAATTATTAATATAGGTTCTTGTACTTGTGTTTTGTTCCAAACAAATAATCGGTTGATGTTCAAGTTCCTTTAAGGAAAACTCTTTATCTTTATATTGTAAAAACCGACTTCCCGCAACAAAAACATCTTGTATCTCTTTTACCTTTTTGATTTCTAACTCCTTGTAATCCAATAATGGTTCACTAACAACTCCAAAATCTATCTTACCTTCTTTTAAATAGTCCAACGTTTCAGGCGTTGGCCCATTGGTCACAATCACCTTTATTTTTGGAAATTTTTCATGGAAACGTTCCAAATATGGTAACAAATAATACTGTAGTGTCATATCTGAGGCGCCAATTCGAATCTCTCCATAGTCAAGATTCCGCATCTTATATACCATAGATTCTCCTTGTAACATTGTCTCATATCCACGTTTTACATAAGAATATAATACTTCTCCTTCTTTTGTAAGTTTCACTCCTTTTTGAGTTCTTACAAATAGAGAGGTCGATAAACTTTCTTCTAAAAGTTTTAATGTCTGGCTAACCGCAGGTTGCGATATGCAAAGTTCTTTTGCAGCCGCTGTTACACTTCCATTCTTTGCGACATAATAAAAGATTCGGTAATAATCAAGATTCATCATGATAAATCGTTCCTCTTTCCTAATTTAAGAATTTACGAATTATCTTTAACTTCTTATCCGTATATGGGTGATATCTTAATGGGATATCCAACCAATTCGCTTTCTTAACAATACTTTTTCTATGACTAAATGTACGGAAACTTTCATAACCATGGTAACTTCCCATTCCACTCATACCAACTCCACCAAATCCCATGTTGGATGTGGCTAAATGTATGATGGTATCATTAATACAACCTCCTCCAAAGGAGACTTGCTTTAGAAAATGATTGATACGCTTTTCATTTGTGGAAAACAAATAACAAGCAAGAGGCTTTTCATGACGAACTATATAGTCAATCACCTCATCCATTTTTTCAAACTCCATCATTGGTAGAATAGGACCAAAAATTTCTTCTTGCATTATTCTAGATTCAGAAGTGATATGATCAAGCAAGGTCGGTTCGATTTTTTCTGTATCTTCATCGCCTTTGCCACCAATTAATACCTCTTCATTCTCCATCAGGTTCATTAACCTTATAAAATGTTTTTTATTAATGATTTTCGGAAGGTGTTCATTGCATAGTGGATAATCTCCAAAAAATTCAGTAATATATTGTTTGATATAAAATACAAACTTATCCTTGACACTTTTTTGAATGAACAAATAATCCGGAGCAACACAGGTCTGTCCAGCATTTAAAAACTTACCAAAGGCTACTCTTTTTGCAGCCAACCTAATATCTGCAGTTTCATCAATAATGCAAGGACTTTTTCCACCAAGCTCTAATGAAACTGGGGTAATATATTTCGCTGCTGCCTCCATTACTAGCTTGCCCACTTCTGTGCCACCAGTAAAGAATATATAATCAAAACGTTCTTTTAACAAATCGGAATTTTCTTGTCTACCACCTTGAACTACCGTCACATAATCTTCTGAAAAACAACGTTTTATAAGTTTTGCTATAACTTCAGAAGTATGCTTAGCATAAGCAGATGGCTTTATGATAGCGCAGTTACCTGCAACGATTGCACCAATTAAAGGTTCGATACAAAGTTGAAATGGATAATTCCAAGGGGACATTATAAGTACTACACCATATGGTTCAGAAACTACAAAACTTTTTGCAGGAAACTGTGCCAGCGGTGTTAACACAGATTTTGGTTTTGCCCAAGATTCCGCATGTTTAATACAATACTTAATCTCATCTAAGACCATACCAATTTCAGTCATATATCCTTCAAACTCTGATTTATTCAAATCTAGTTTTAAAGCGGCTAGAATATCCTTTTCACTTTTCCTTATCTCATTTTGCAGTTTTTTCAATGCGTGAATTCGATAATATACATCCTTTGTCTTTCCTGTATTAAAAAAAGCCCTTTGATTGTTTACTACTTCCTGTATTGTCATACAAAACTCCTATCAACCTTTGCTTTGTTACCGCTTCACTTTTTATAATCCTTTTTATAAGAACTAACGTTGTTAGTTCTTATAAACTATACTCTAAGAAGTTCCTTGAACTTCTTATCATTAGATTTACGGTGCTAAATGCGCACCTTTTTATAAGAACTAACGTTGTTAGTTCTTATAAACTATATTATACTATATTTATGGAAAAAATACTAGTTTTTGAGATAAGTACATTTTTTGTGGGATGAATAACCCTTTCTATGTATGATTTCCCAATATCGTCGCATATAATGATACTATATTTTTTATTTTGTTAGTTGGGAGTTTTTATTTGATTCCGACATTTTTGTGTCCATTACATAGCATTTATTACTCTTTATTTTGTCTTGTTAGAAAGGAATTATTTTGAGAATTTTAGTCGATGCGGACGCTTGTCCGGTTAAAAAAATAATTGAAAAAATTGCAATGGAATATAAAGTTCCAGTTACAATGTTTATTGATACAAGTCATGAATTATCTTCTACTTATAGTGAAATTGTTACCGTTAGCACGGCTAGAGATGCTGTTGATTTTGCATTAATGAACCGTGCTCACAAAGGGGATGTTGTTGTAACTGGTGATTATGGAGTCGCTGCAATGGCATTATCAAAAGGTGCATATGCCATCCATCAAGGTGGGATGATTTATACCAATGAAACTATTGATCGCATGCTCTTTGAGCGACATCTAGCAAGTGTTAATCGTAAATCCGGAAAACATGGAACTCGTATGAAGGGTCCAAAAAAACGCACATCAAATGATGATGTGCGTTTTGAAGCAGTGTTTCGAAAAATGATATCGGAATTAAACTCTAAACAGTAATTTCCGCTTTCATTCCAAGTATGTCTTTGTTTGAATCAAGGATTGGCAGAATCACTTCTGCAATAAATTCTTCTGTTTGTTGTTCTGCCCTTCCTGTATATTTGTTTGGATCCATCGTTTCTTTTAATTCTTCTAAAGTTAAATTAAAGGCTGGATCCGCTGCAATCAATTCTAGTAAATTATTTTCCAAACCACGTTCTTTTACATTACGTCCTGCTTCCATACTTAAGGTACGAATCTTTTCATGCAACTCTTGACGGTCTCCACCAGCTTTTACTGCATCCATCATAATATTTTCCGTTGCCATAAAAGGTAATTCAGCCATAAGACGTTTTTCAATTACTTTTGGATAAACAACCAATCCATCCACAATATTTAAATATAAATCAAGAATTCCATCGATGGCTAAAAATGCTTCTGGTACACTAAGACGCTTATTTGCAGAATCGTCTAATGTACGCTCAAACCATTGTGTGGATGATGTCATTGCTGGGTTTAGAGCATCTACCATAACATAACGAGCTAGGGAAGCAATTCTTTCGCTACGCATTGGATTACGCTTATAAGCCATCGCAGATGATCCAATTTGATTTTTTTCAAATGGTTCTTCAATTTCTTTTAAATGTTGTAACAAACGAATGTCATTTGAAAATTTATGCGCGCTTGCAGCAATTCCTGCTAACACATTAAGAACTCTAGTGTCAACTTTTCTTGAATATGTTTGTCCAGAAACTGGGAAACATTCTGCAAATCCCATCTTTTTCGCAATTCTTTTATCGAGTTCTTTGATTCTTTCATGATCACCATCAAAAAGTTCTAAAAAGCTTGCCTGGGTACCAGTCGTTCCTTTGGAGCCTAATAACTTCATCGTATCAATTACATAATCCAAATCTTCTAAATCCAGTGTAAGTTCCATTAACCAAAGGCTTGCTCTCTTACCTACAGTCGTTGGCTGTGCTGGTTGAAAATGTGTAAAGGCAAGTGTTGGTAAGGCCTTATAAGTTAATGCAAATTTAGAAAGTTCATCCATAACATTGATAAGCTTTTTCTTTACAAGCTTTAAAGCTTCTGTCATGACAATAATATCCGTATTATCACCTACATAGCATGAAGTAGCTCCAAGATGAATAATTCCTTTTGCATTTGGACACTGAACACCATATGCATAGACATGAGACATAACGTCATGACGAACTAATGCTTCTCTTTCTTTTGCCACATCATAATTGATATCATCTTTATATGCTTTTAATTCCTCAATCTGTTGTGGTGTAATTGGTAAGCCTAATTCATATTCTGCCTCAGCTAGTGCAATCCATAATCTTCTCCATGTTCTAAATTTCATATCTGGAGAAAATATATATTGCATCTCCTTACTCGCATAACGTTCTGATAACGGACTAACGTATTTATCTTGACTCATAAAAACCTAACCTTTCTTTATTTCATATCTAGCCAGTAATTTGCTTAACTTGTACTATTAATTGAAATTTTAAGTATAAAATCACTCATTTCATTCTTAATTATGAATGACCTAATATCCCTATTCATAATACCTATTATGAAGAAATTTAGTATATCTTACTCGATAAAAAATTTCAAGTAATGATTCTTCATGGACGACATTAATTTTGAAAACTAAAATGTTTCATTACTTACTCAAACTTCGCAGTTTCAAAATCTATACTATACTTGATAAATTCAGTCAAAACAGTATATTAATTACCATGATGAAAACTTTTACATCGACGTGACTATGACGAATTTGTGAAGCTAATAGCTCCCAAATGAGGAATCGGAACAGAGATGAAAAAGTTTCCATCATGGTAATATCGATAATCTAAATTCAGAATTCATCAAATATTGATCTAACTTTATACTGCGGGGTTTGAGTTATCTATCATAATCACCACGAATGTCTTCTTTTGGTGGCGCAATTGGATAATTTCCTGTAAAACATGCATCGCAATATCCTTTTCTTCCGCCGATCAATTCACTCAAACGATCAATGGATAGGTATGCTAAGGAATCCGCTCCGATTATTTTACAGATTTGATCTACCGTATTGTTATGTGCGATTAATTGTTCATCCGATGGCACATCGGTTCCAAAGTAACAAGGGTGTAAAAATGGTGGTGAGGAGATACGTACGTGAACCTCTTTTGCACCAGCAGCTTTTAGCATACTTACAATTCTTGCACATGTAGTACCTCGAACAATTGAATCGTCAATCATAACAATTCTTTTTCCTTTTACTACCTCTGTTAATACATTTAACTTAATACGAACACTTGATTCCCGAGTGGATTGTTTTGGTTTGATAAAGGTTCGCCCAACGTAACTATTTTTAACGAATGCAGTACCATATGGAATTCCAGTTTCTTGCGCATATCCCATGGCTGCTGCATTCCCGGAATCAGGAACACCAACAACCAAATCAGCATCCACTGGATCGGTTTGTGCTAAAATCCTACCTGCCATAATTCGTGAATTATAAACACTAATACCATCAATATGAGTATCTGGTCTAGCAAAGTAAATATATTCAAAAATGCATGGTGCTATCTTATCTTGGCACAAACTACGATTTGAGAAAATTCCTTCCGTTGTTATTGTAACAACTTCACCTGGTTCAACATCTCTTATAAATTCAGCATCTACCGCATCCAGTGCACAACTTTCAGAAGCAAGAACATATGAATTATCTCGTTTACCAATACATAACGGATGAAATCCGAATGGATCTCTCGCTCCAATTAACTTACGCGGACTCATAACAATTAAAGAGTATGCACCTTTTAGTTTTACCATTGCATTAATAACGGCTTCCTCTACTGTTTTCGTATTTAAACGTTGTCTAGCAATATGATATGCAATAACTTCAGAATCAATTGTCGTTTGAAATATTGCACCTGTATATTCAAGCTCTTCTCTTAACTCTAGCGCATTTACAAGATTCCCATTGTGCGCTAGCCCAAGAGTACCCTTGACATAGTTTAACACAAGAGGCTGTGTATTGGCTATATTACTAGCACCTGCTGTAGAATAACGCACATGCCCAACACCAATATTTCCATGCATGCCCTCAATACTTTCCGTAGTAAATACTTCGTTTACTAGTCCCATTCCCTTCACAGACTGAACTTTCCCTTTTGGACCAAATGTATCACTCACGGCAATTCCACAGCTTTCTTGCCCACGATGCTGTAGCGCAAAAAGTCCATAATATATCGATGATGCAACATCTTCTCCATCAAGATCATAGATGCCAAAGACACCACACTCTTCATGTAATTCATCTGGTATATATTCACTGATTTTAGTCGTCATGATTATTTCCTTTCTGTGTTACGTTCCATGAATTACAAAAGGTTGCCTCAAACGATTCCTATAATTGGTGTGAGACAACCTTTTCTAGCGGCATGGAATATGTAACTAGTTACATACATTGATAGATTGCTTCTATTTTACAATTCCAAGACGTTTAAATACTTCGTTATAAGCATCCTCAACATTTCCTAAATCTCTTCGAAATCTATCTTTATCTAATTTTTCTTGAGTTTCTTTGTCCCATAATCTACAAGTATCTGGTGAAATTTCATCTGCTAAAATCACTTGATCATGGTATCTTCCAAACTCAATTTTAAAATCTATTAATTCAATTCCAATGCTATCAAAATATTTGATTAATACTTCATTCACTTTAAATGCATACTTTGTAATCGTATCGATTTCTTCCTGTGTCGCAATACCAAGCGCTAATGCATAGTAGGAGTTAATCATAGGATCACCAAGTGCATCATCTTTATAAGAAAATTCTAAGGTAGGACATAATAATTTTCTGCCTTCTTCAATACCAAGTTTTTTTGCAAAACTTCCTGCAGAAACGTTACGAATAATTACTTCAAGAGGAACGATTTCCACTTTCTTTACCGCTGTTTCACGATCACTTAACTCTTCAACATAATGCGTTGGAACACCCTCTTTTTCAAGAAGTTGCATTACATAGTTGGACATTCTGTTATTAATCACACCTTTGCCAACAATGGTACCTTTTTTCTCACCATTAAATGCCGTAGCATCATCCTTATAATCAACGATTAATACATCTGGGTTTTCTGTCTTGTACACTTTTTTGGCTTTACCTTCATAAAGTTGTTCTAACTTTTCCATGTGATATTATCCTCCTTAGCGTTACATTGCACAAGTTATCTTATTAAGGTCCTAATTTGATATTTATAAGTTTAAGATTTCTTAATCTAAGATCTCATAATTAAAGATTTCTTAATTTATAACCTCATATCATAGATTTCTTAATTTAAAATCTTAATTAAAGATTTCTAATTTATAACCTCATATCATAGATTTCCTATTTTAAAATCTTAATTAAAGATTTCCTATTTTATAACCTCATATTAAATTCACAAATTAAAATCATAATTTAAGATTTCCTATTTTAAGATTTCCTTGTCACGTTTTAACAACAACTTAATTATATAACACCAATTAAATATCGCAAGGAATTTTTCGGTATAAAAAAATTTTCGGATAAATACACAAAAATTTCAGTAAAACGAAAGCGTTTTTCGTATAAGAATTAAGCCATTTTTATCAGTAAAATAGCGTTAATTAGCGGTGTTAATGCTATTTATTACCCCCTCTTATCGAAGCCTTTTTGACTCAAATTTTGCTCTAGTTTCAAGATTGTTTTTTACGAGTAAAAAACGATCATCCATGGAGCCTTCGTGTCCGGATAGGTCAAGTGACATTTCAATATCCGTCATCAGACGATCATCAATTTTGTTTCGTATCGCAAATAAAATTTCTAACTTATCCTGATAAGTCTCTGCATCAAGAAATGCAAGTAAATCTTTATTGATGAGCTCAAGTTCTGAGTTAGCATCACTTGCTACTTGATCTTCTACATTAGTCTTACCAGCTATAGAATGGCCCGTTTCACTAAGAGATGGAGAATATTCTTTATTATTAGTTTCCTCATTAGTAGTTTCTTTACCACTATTCTTATCTAAATCCTTGGATACGATAAGGGAATCACGATTTATCTTTTCGAAACGATATAACTGCGTAACTTGCGGATATTTCACGCGATCTACCTCTTCTAAAAACATATTAAGTGGTCTAGCATACGTTTTATAATCACCATACAATGCTTGGTACACTACAAGTGGCTCTTCCGTTTCTGTATGGGTTGCCACGGTTATAATTTGATATAAATTTCCTTTAAAATGTCGGTATAAATCTCCTGGTTTTGGTGTTCTATTGTCGCTCAATAACGCCACTCCTCTCTTTTTGTTTCATGCGATATTCTACATAATACTCCGCATATTCCTTCGTTATTAATCTCCCCTGAATTAACTGATTCATATATGTCTTAAATACATCCAATGAAATTTCTGCTTGTGCTAAGGCTAATAAAACCTCCTTTATCTTCCGTTTGTAATCACTTACTGATAAAACGCCATCTTTTAGTAAAATATTCAATTTATATGCAGATGTAAAATACGGAGAATACCTTTTGGTATATAATTCTTCCTCTAAAAGAGAAAAATCAGCTTGCAAAAGATCAAACACAGACTTTGCAGATGTATTTGTTATTTTAAGATCAGACCCTATAACATAAAGGTTTTTCTTATAAGTAGCCCGAATCCCCTCTCCCTCCTCATAGACAGTAGGCAAAAATCCTGAGAATGCCAAACTTAATAGTGAAGGAGTTTTAAGAATATAATAGTCTTCTTTTCGATTTACAATGCGCCCTTTATCGTAGGTCAACTTAAGTAGTTGTTTTCTTGGTAATTCATACTTATTCGCTTCTTTACCAATGGTTAAAACATGAAGTTGCGATTTATCCATCCATAAATAAGCGGGACATTGCTTAATCTTCTTGCTTTCCCACGAATCAATAAGAATAGGAATGTGATTCCTTTTTACTTTATAATAATAGAAAAGTTTTTTTAGTTTTTTCTCATCGTATTGTTCGATATAATTTTCATTTTCTGTCGCTAATTCATCCGCCTCTTGTTCATCTTCATCAACTGAGGATACATCTTTACCATTGTCTTTAAAACTCTTCTCTTTATCGAAACTATCCCTATCTTTCGTTTTGTTCTGATTTCTAGGATTTAGCTCTTGCCCTTCTATAAACTTTAGAGAATTTATAAATACTACCACCAATAGAAATGCAAATACTCCAACCATTGCCCACAATGGAGATCCGAAACGGACCGCTCTTATTATGCTCACTCCCCCAAGGATTAATAAAAGAACAATCGAAATAATGTACCTTTTTGTTTTCGCATTTCCATACCTTAGAGCATTCAATATTTGTCCCATACGATTTCCTTCCCCGCGCATTTATCCTTTCGTACACCAATTGATTTCATGCACAACCTCAACTCATCCATGCAATTAAAGGGTAACGAAGATAAGCTCATTAAATTGCATAGACTATCTTTTGACTCTGCCGAAATTATTCATTCCAAAGAACTATGGACTCACTTGCTAACGATTCTTTTACCTTTATAATGCGTTGATTGCTTGAGCCACGAAAACGTAAATTAACATTCTTCTTATCCTGTTCAAATTTACCATCCACTAAAACATCGATATATGAAAGCATCTCTTTTGTTTCTGGCCATTTTTCACTCATACACCCTACAATATCTTTATCGAATAAATATCCGGAAAAACACCAGATATCTTTGGATGGAAAACGTTCTTTTACCTTTCTTAGCAAAGGCAACAAACCTTGCTGATTCACATATTCAAACGGTTCTCCCCCCAAAAGTGTTAAACCTCGAATATAGGAAGAATCTAGTAGGTTTATTATGTTATCAATCGTTTCTTCCGTAAATAATTCGCCATAGTGGAAATCCCACGCTACTTCATTAAAACATCCTTCACAATGATGGGTACATCCACTGACAAACAGTGAAATACGAACACCAGGTCCATTGGCAACATCACATCTTTTTATATCTGCATAATACATTATTTACTCCATCCTTTGCAATCGGTTAAAAGTCTTACTTTAATTAAATATATAAATCTATAAATGAACAACAAAACCATCCCTCACTGCTTTATCTTACAGTAAGGGACGGTTTATCATTAGACGTGTAGAACTCTTGAATTAATTTCTTTTGTTTTACCTACGTTCCAGAAATTTTCACCTAGATATCCACATGTTCTTCTCGTTACATTCATTTTAGAATGGTCTTTATTTCCACAATTCGGGCATTCCCATTCCAGATTTTCGTTAATGATGATTTCACCATCAAAGCTACATTCATGGCAATAATCCGATTTTGTGTTAAATTCCGCATATTGAATATTTTCGTATATAAATTTAACAATTTCTTCAAGTGCTTCCATGTTGTGTCTCATATTAGGAATCTCAATGTATGAGATTGCTCCACCGGAAGAAATTACTTGGAATTGACTTTCAAATGTAAACTTATTAAATGCATCAATATGCTCTCTAACGTCTACATGGTATGAATTTGTATAATATCCCTTATCCGTAACGTCCGCAATTTCGCCAAATCTTTCTTTATCAATACGGGCAAAACGATAGCATAAAGATTCTGCTGGTGTACCATATAAGCCAAAACCAATACCAGTATCTCTCTTCCATGTATCACAAGCCTCTCTTAATCGATTCATAAGCTTAAATGCAAATTCACTTCCACCAGCTTCTGTATGACTAACACCTTTCATAAGTTTTGTTACTTCATACAAACCAATGTATCCAAGAGAAATCGTGGAATATCCACCGTGTAATAACTTATCGATTGTTTCACCTTTATTTAATCTTGCTATGGCACCATATTGCCAATGGATTGGGCTAACATCAGATAACGTTCCTTCAAGCGCACGATGTCTGCACATAAGAGCTTCATAACAAAGAGCAAGTCTTTCATCTAACAATGGCCAAAATACTTCTTCATCTCCCTGGGCAATAATACCAATCTGAGGTAAGTTAAGACTTACTACACCTTGATTGAAACGTCCTTCAAATTTATAATTACCGTTTTCATCTTTCCAAGGTGTTAAGAAACTGCGGCAACCCATGCAGCTAAATACATTTCCTTCATAATTTTCACGCATCTTCTTTGCTGAAATATAATCTGGATACAAACGTTTCGCAGAACATTGCACTGCTAATTTTGTAATATAATCGTATTTTCCACCCTTGAAACAATTATGCTCGTCTAATACATAAATAAGTTTTGGGAAAGCTGGAGTAACATATACCCCTTTTTCGTTCTTGATTCCTTGAAGACGTTGACGTAGAACTTCCTCAATAATCATTGCATTTTCTTCAATGTATTCATCATCTTTGTCAAGGTTTAAGAATAATGTCACAAAAGGTGATTGACCATTGGTTGTCATTAATGTATTGATTTGATATTGAATGGTTTGTACACCTGATTTTAGCTCGTCTTGTAAACGTTCTTGTACAATTTGTTCAATGACTTCATCGGACAACTTGCCTTTAAAACGTTCTTGGTAACGTTCTTGATATTTTTTATAACTATATCTTAAATACTTTCCTAAGTGTCTTATATCTACAGATTGTCCACCATATTGGCTACTTGCAACTGCTGATATAATCTGTGTCATAACTGTACATGCTACCTGAAAACTTTTTGGGCTTTCAATTAGCTTTCCGTTCATTACAGTCCCATTATCTAACATATCTTTTATATTAATTAAGCAACAATTAAAAATGGATTGTAAGAAATAATCAGCATCATGGAAGTGAAGTACTCCCTCATCGTGAGCTTTGGATATTTTTTCTGGTAGTAATAATCTTCTTGTTAAATCTTTAGAAACTTCACCAGCAATTAAATCACGTTGCGTTGAAGCAATAACTGCATTCTTATTCGAATTTTCTTCCATAACATCTTTATTACTGTTTTTAATAAGACTCATAATGGATTCATCCGTTGTATTTGCTTTTCGAACTAATTCTCTTGTATAACGATAAATAATATATGTTTTGGCTAAGGTAAACTTACCATCTGCCATTAATTTTTGTTCAATAAAATCTTGTATCTCTTCAACATGCATCGTGTCCTTATTTAAATGTTCGATGCTTGCAACTATTTTTTCGATTTTTTGCTCTGTAATCTTTTCTTTAATTTCAACTTCGTCATTTGCTTTTTGAATGGCAAGAAGAATCTTACTTCTGTCATAATCTACCACCCTACCATCACGCTTAATAACTTTCATTTCTTTCATCCTTTCCATTCGATATGTATCTTCTCATAATAGAAGCAAGACCGTCTTTTGTAACATTTCAGACAGTCTTGCTTTGAAGATCCGTTATATATAGTATACCACAATAAAAATTTTTGTCTACTACATATTGTTGGTTTTTTCAGTTTTTAATTATATACCACAATATATAGTGGTATTAAAAGGTACTACTGGTAACCCGTTACTGCCATATAAACTCACGTATTCTGGATTATCTGCCCATGCATATCGAACATGTTTTGGATGAGAAATTTTTTCTGAAAACACTACAATTTGTAGTTGATCAATTTCTGCTTTTGCTGGAATAAATTGTATTCCATCTTCACTTATTTCAAACCCTTTTAACTCGTTCTCTAAAAATCCTTTTTCTGCATTTTGAAACTTTACATATATTTTGTTATTCACAATGCTCATGGATTCAAACATCGGTCCACTATAAGATATCTCTTCACCATATGCAATATTTCTTGCAGCTAGTGCTATTCGTTGACCTACACTCTTTTTGTTTTGTGGATGCAATTCATTATACTCTCCAATATCAATTGTAACAACCATTGCTGTACCTTCTAATTGTAGCGCACTTCTTTGTTCTTCTCGAAGTTCTGCAAAACAATTTGATGTTTCAGATTTCCCCTTGTCAAAGAAATTGGGTAATTGTACATATACCACTGGTAAGTTATCATTTTGAAACAAAGAGCGAATCCCCTTAATATACGCTTGAAACAAATTACCATATCCCTTTGGCTTTCCAGTGTTTGACTCACCTTGATAAAAAGCTAGCCCCTTGATAGAATAATTACGAATTGGATATAACATTCCATTGTATACACCAGTTGGTTTGTATTGGAACATGATGGCCTGTTTCATCATATCCATATTGCTACCGAAACAATAGTTCCACTCACCAGTAAGATCAATCACTTCATCCTCTAAAATTAGTTGATACGGCATGTCTGGTATAAATCCACCTACATTGTGTGTCCGGATTAGGCGCACGGTTATAACATTATTGCCTTCCTTTAATAACCCATTCTGTATTTTATATCTTCTTGGTGGATATCGATAGGCAGTGGATCCAACCAATTCCCCATTTATGTAGGTGTCATCTGCATCTACAATCGTTCCTAACACCAACTTCGCATTCTTTTTTGCTTGTTCATGCGACAAGTATATATCCTTACGAAACCAAATAGAACCATAGGAATCTTTAAACTTCTCTTCTTCTAAGTAACATGGAAGAGTAATGGAACGCCATTGTGCCTTGGTATCTTCGTTTTGAAACCAAGTTCCTATCAAGCCAGGATCCGTTTCATTTAATTGGCGGAACCAATTCCCATACAATTCATCTTGCATTTTAAGCGTATTCTTAACGTAGGCTTCATCTTTTGATAATGCTAGCTCCTCTTCATATCCTCCAATTGATTTTATAGTTTCCTCACTCAGCCAAGCTTCAATTGGGGTCCCACCAACTGCAGTTTGTAATAATCCGATAGGAACACCATATCTCTCATAGAGTTCCTTCGCAAAAAAATATCCCGTTGCACTAAAATCGAGAACTTGTTCTGGCGTAACACATTGCCACTCGCCACGAACAACTTCTTGTTTTGGTTCATGAAACTCATACTGCATTGGAACAGAGAATTTTCGTATATTACTCTCATGCGCATCTTTTATCTCGTCCTCATATAAATCAAGGGTTCTGCGTATTGGCAGTTCCATATTACTCTGTCCGTTTAATAGCCATACATCACCGATTAATACATCTTTAATTTTGTGTATCTCACCATCATCAAAAACCATTTCAAAAGGGCCGCCTGCCTCTAAAGGGTTAAGCTTTATAGAAAACTTTCCAAAGGAATCTGAAAACGTTTCATATATCTCCCCTAAAAAAGTAATTATAACTTTTTGTTCTGGTTTTGTTTCTCCCCAGATAGATGTATTCTTTCCTCGTTGTAATACCATCCCATCACTTAGTAATGCTGATAACCTCATAGTATCCTCCGCCCTGCCACAGATAGCTTAATTAAAATTAAAATATCTCTTTAAAATACCTAGAAATCATTCATATGGTAAAAAACCTATTACAAAAAACATTCATATATAACTTAAACTTCGCAGTTCAAAATCAGGTTTATAACTTGATTTATCAAGAATCTAACTACATTATCAAACTGCGTAGCTTGAATAAATATCAAAGATATAAAAAAGTGCTATAGTAAACTATAGCACTTTTTCCTAAATTATACAATATAAAACCTTTTATTAAAGTACCAAACTAGGTGCAGCATATACACGAGCACCAAGTTCATTGTCTAGCATATATAAACTTTTAGCGTCATCACCAAATAATTCAAATCGTTTGATTAAGTCGTTACTATTTTTTTCTTCCTCTCCTTGCTCTTTAATGAACCAGTCAAGAAATTGTCGTGTTCTATAATCATTGTATGTATAAGTTGCTTCATAAATTTTGTTAATAGACTCAGTAACTGTAATTTCATGTGCTAATGTTTCTACTAACGGATCTTTTAATGTAGTAAATTCCTTATCCGGTGCATCAATCGGTAATAAGCTTACCTTCTCATCATTATTTAATAAATATTGACGGAATAATAGTGCATGATCACGTTCCTCTTGCATTTGGATATAAAACCAATTCTCAAATCCATTTAAGTTATGATCAGAATAAAAATTTGCAATATCTAAATATAAGTACGCAGAAAATAATTCTTTTGTAATCTGTTCATTTAATAATTTTGCTATCGCTGGGTTTAACATATTAATCATCCTCCATTTTAACATATGAAAATTCTTAACAATAGTCTCAATTCCTATTCTACGATATTTTAAAGAAAATATCAATTAAACTAGGAAAACATTAGCAATTTTCATATATATTAATAAAATAGAAAATGATTGTATGCAATCGTCATGATTTTAGCATACCAATGCATATTCCGTTAAAGAATGATAGATTGATTTTATCTCTAGCAGATTCTTTCTTGAACTAATAATACGCAGTGCGTCTTCTCGTACGAGTCGAAAGAATTCGAATATCTTCTCAGCTTCCTCAACATTATGATATACCTTCCAAAATCCACAGAACTTATAGTTTTTTCCGTCATTTTTTATATAGTCAATCACGTCCTCTACTGGGTATCCTAATAAAACTCCTAATTCATGGGGAAATTCTGACTGTTTCTGTTTATATGCTTCGTAACGAACTTTTAATAAAAGTATCGTATTCGTTACGATATCCTCTTTGAAGTCATATCCATAATAATTTAAGATTCCTTTGTTTACCTGTTTCATTAAGGTCTTTTCCATTACCTCGGGATTATATAAAAACAAGGTATACGATTGATTCTCTTCATATATGATTGAGTACTCACACTCAAATTGATTTAATTCCATTTCTAAGAATTTTATAAATTCTTGTTTATTCTCTATGTATTTTTTATTCACTGAAATTATGCAGGAAGGCTTAACACCCAGAAGCGTAGGCATACAACTATTTGCAAGCATATATTTAACATATGAATAAGTCTGATTTTCACCAATATAATATAATAAGTCTCCCATGGATCTACACTCCTACATCTCTTCTTAATATCACTGTCAAAACTATTTAGAACTTTCATTCCAAATACAAGTATTCTTCCTTCTTACTAATTTAAGCAATGAATATAGTTTACTTTCTAGTTAGACTAGGCTAACTCTAGTTTTAAAAAAACACAGACATTCTTTTGTTTGTCTGTTTCTTGATTTGTTTCTTGATTTGTTTCTTGATTTACTTATTTTTTGTTACTATTTTTATTTCTATATTTATTCTAGGTTTGTTCTAAGTTTGTTCTTGACTGATCTTGACTGATCTAGATTAATCTAGATTGATCTCGGTTTTTTAGTATGTTCTAGTATGTTCTAGTATGTTCAAGTATGTTCAAGTATGTTCTAGTATGTTCTAGTATGTTTTAGTATGTTCTAGTATGTTCTAGAATGTTCTAGAATGTTCTATGGTTGTTTATATCTATAATATGTTTTGAGAATGATTATCATTTTTATATAAATATAATAAAACATCTTTCCGCTCTTGTCAATACATTTGTTATAAATATATTTCCTTTTTCATTCACTATAAAATGTTTTCATACATTTAAAATTCTCCATTTAACCTAAGAGTAAAATACTTTTATTTCTATAGGAAAAAGAATGTACAAATCACATTCTCAGCGCTGAGCGATTTGCGTTGTAATATACTCGTCTCTGCAAAGTGTAGATTTCGGCATACAGAACCTTTTTTAATTAGAGGAATTTTTCTTAAACACTTTATATTGACAAGATCTTTCCTGTAATAGAAAAACCTTCTTGTGGTATCTATATAGTCCACAAGAAGGTAAAATAAACTATGCATAAGAATATATCAGGCTTTACTATTTTGTATATCTAAGTATTCTATTTCACGCATTACTATATAATTACTTTATTTTACGGATTACTTTATAATTACTCTATTTCACGAATTACTTTATTTCAAACTGCTTTGTTTCACGAATTACTTTAATCACTAACTGCTTTGTTTCACGAATTACTTTAATCACAAACTATTTTGTTTCACGAATTACTTTAATCACAAACTATTTTATTTCACGAACTACTTTACATGGATTTCCAACTGCAACAACACCAGATGGTATATCCTTTGTTACCACACTACCTGCTCCAATGATAGAATTATCTCCAATGGTAACCCCCGGAAGAACAGATACGTTGGCACCAATCCATACATTATTTCCAACATGAATTGGATAGGCATACTCAAGCCCTTCGTTTCTTTGATCTACATCCAATGGATGTCCCGCAGTATAAAAACCACAGTTTGGTGCGATAAATACATTATCACCAAAGGTAACCTTTGCACAGTCAAGTATGACACAGTTATGGTTTGTATAAAAATTTTCACCGACTTCAATATTATATCCATAGTCACAGTAAAATGGTGCTGTAATGCAAAAATTAACTTTTGTTTTTCCAAACATTTTCCTGATTAACTCTTGCTGTTCTTTCACTTGTGAAGGTTTTAATAAATTAAACTCATAACACATATCTTTACATACGTTTCTATCATGAATCAGTTCTTCATCATAATTTGCATTGTATAATAACCCTAACTTAGCTTTTTCCTTTTCCGTCATTTTAATCTCCATTCTTGCGCACGTTCTTTGCGCATAACAAGTTTGTGGTGCGCTAGCACAAACTTGCGTGTGAAAATTGATTTTAATTTTTCACACGAACTCTCTCTTTCCTCTCATCAACTTCCTAACAATTGTTTATCATTACATTTTAACTTTATTACAAAAATACGTCAAATAATAATCTTTTTTCTTATCCTCCTACAATACTCATTTAATTTTTGGTGTTTTTTGCTTATTTATGTTATCTTGCATGTAAAATGAAATAATTTTCTATAATTGCTTGTATTTTAGATGAATTAAATTATACTGAATATAATGATATTGGAGAATTGAAATGACAATTCAGAGGATAGAAAGGATAAATTACCATGAAGATTATTACAGCAAACGATTACAATGATTTAAGCCGCAAAGCAGCAAATATTATTTCCGCACAGGTAATACTAAAACCAACGAGTGTTCTAGGGCTTGCGACTGGATCAACCCCTATAGGTACATATAAACAACTTATCAAATGGTATGAAATAGGAGATATCGATTTCTCGATGGTTACTTCAGTAAACCTAGACGAGTATTGCGGGTTGTCTGGAGAGGATGAGCAAAGCTATCGTTATTTTATGGATACCAACTTATTCAACCATATTAATATTAACAAAGAAAAAACACATGTGCCAAATGGCTTAGCAATAGATAAAGAACAAGAATGTATTGATTACGATAAGATGATTCAAGATCTTGGAGGTATCGATATACAGTTGTTAGGCATCGGGCATAACGGTCACATTGGTTTTAATGAACCAAATATTAAATTCGAAAAAACAACACACATCGTTGACCTAGACAAGAGTACAATTGAAGCGAATGCAAGATTTTTTAATAATATTGATGAAGTGCCAAAACAAGCAATTACTATGGGCATTAAATCTATTATGCATGCAAGACATGTTTTACTAATCGCCAATGGTCCAGATAAAGAAAGTATTATAAAGAAAGCATTGTTTGGTCCTATCACACCAGATGTCCCAGCATCCATTCTCCAATTACATCCGAATCTAACGGTTATTCAATGTTTTAAATAAGGAGGGGTATTTATGGTTTTTAAACATGCAAACGTCTTTATTGACGGACGTTTCCAATTGCTTGATGTTGCTACGAAAGATGATAAAATTACTCAGATTGCCGAATCCATCGATAGTGAGGAATACATTGATTGCACCGGAAAATATTTAATCCCCGGTTTTATTGACATTCACTCTCATGGATGCGTCGGTTTTGACTTTACAAATGGCACAGAAGAAGAGCTTATCGCTATGTGTAAATATTACGCCAGCAAGGGTGTAACATCCGTTTTAGCTACGGTTATGACTGAAAGATATCCAGTTCTAAAACAATCCATGTTGAATATTAAATCTGTAATGCATACTGATTATCCTGGAAGTACTATTTTAGGAATTAATATGGAAGGCCCATTTTTAGGCGCAGATAAAAAAGGTGCCCATGATGAGAAATATTTACGCCCAATCGATGAAGTAATGTTTAATGAATTAAATGAACTATCTGGCAACTGTATTCGTTTAGTTGACATTGATCCAAAAAAAGAAGGCGCATTGGATTTTATTCGTTCACACAGCAAAACAAAAACCATTTCTCTCGCACATACTAGTTGTAATTATGAGTTAGCTTGTGAGGCTTTTCAGGCAGGAGCTTCTCATATCACTCACTTATTCAACGCAATGAACGGTCTTCATCATAGAGAACCTGGACTTATAGGCGCGATGTCTGATTTTGATGTACATGCAGAGCTTATTACCGATGGAATTCATATCCATCCTGCAGTTGTACGAATGATGTTTAAGTTAGATCCTCAAAAGATGATAATCATCTCCGATTCCATGAGTGCAAGTGGATTAGAAGACGGTCTATATTCACTTGGTGGTCAAGATGTTTATGTAAAGAATAAGAAAGCAACACTAATCGATGGAACCATCGCTGGTTCTACGACCAATGTACACGAAGCATTATTAAATTGCATCGCCTTCGGAGTCAAAAAAGAAGATGCTATTTTAAGTGCTACAAAAATACCTGCAAAATCGGTAAAAGCAGATGATGAAGTCGGTGAAATTAGCATAGGTAAAAAAGCAAACATGCTTATCACTGACGAAGATTTGACAATTGAACGAATCTTTATAAACGGTAAAGAATTTTTAAATTCATAATTCATTTGTATTGATTTTATTATAATCTTCGGCATTTTCTTCTTTTCGCATATAATACATCCTAAAAACATAAGGTATCGGTGTAAACCGATACCTTATGTTTTATGTGTATTTATTTGTTTAGATTGTTATAAATTCTTATTACACAGTAAATTGATCTTATACACTTAAATATACATGATCAAACTGTAATAACTGTTCTTATAACAATAAAATAATTCCTTGATTATCTTTTAATATTAAAAGTGTCTTTTCCCAAATATTTTGCCCCAGCGGAAAGGCCTTCTTCAATACGTAGCAATTGATTATACTTTGAAACTCTCTCACTTCTACTTGGTGCACCAGTTTTTATCTGACCAGTGTTTAGAGCTACGGCTAAATCGGCAATTGTAGTATCTTCTGTTTCACCCGATCTATGAGAAACGATTGCAGTATATCCAGCCTTATGAGCCATTTTAATTGCATCAAGTGTTTCTGATAAGGAGCCAATTTGATTTAACTTAATTAAGATAGAGTTACCACAGCCTTCATCGATACCTTTTTTAAGTCGTTCTGTATTCGTAACAAATAAATCATCACCAACTAACTGTACCTTATCGCCCAACTCTTTTGTTAGTTCCTTCCATCCTTCCCAATCTTCTTCATCCAAAGCATCCTCGATAGAATAAATCGGATATTTCTCACAAAGGTCTTTCCAATGGGCTATCAGTTCTTTGGATGTGAATTTTTTACCACTCTTTGGTAATATGTAGCATCCATCGCCCTTCCATTCACTCGATGCAGCATCCATTGCCAATACGAAATCAGTACCCGGTTGAAAGCCTGATGCTTGAATCGCTTCTAAAATCAATTCAATTGCTTCTTCATCACTTGCTAGATTTGGTGCAAATCCACCCTCATCTCCAACTGAAGTTGCTAATCCTTTTCCTTTTAAAATCGATGCAAGGGAGTGAAATACTTCGGTACACCAGCGTAATCCCTCATGAAAATCTTTCGCTCCTACTGGCATAATCATAAATTCTTGTACATCTACTGTATTAGAAGCGTGTGCTCCACCATTTAGGATATTCATCATTGGTACTGGAAGTACATTTGACGATGCACCACCAAGGAATCGGTACAAAGGAATTTGTAATGCATTTGCCGCTGCTCTTGCACAAGCGATGGATACCGCTAAAATTGCATTCGCACCTAATTTTGATTTGTCCTTTGTTCCATCTTCTTTAATCATAGCACGGTCTATCCCATAGATATCCGATGCATCTTTACCTACTAATATATTCTGTATTACTGTATTAATATTTTCAACCGCTTTTAGTACACCTTTTCCACCAAAACGGCTCTTATCATTATCGCGAAGTTCTAATGCTTCAAAAATTCCCGTAGAAGCACCACTTGGTACTGCTCCAACCCCAATTGTACCATCTTCAAGTATTACTTCTGCTTCAACGGTTGGATTTCCTCTAGAGTCAATAATTTCTCTTCCAATGATTTTACTTATCTTTAATTCTTTCATTATGAACTCCTTTCTCTTTGGATTCACTTTCCTAAGTAATATCCAAATTATCATACGTCAAGTTAGTTTGTGCTAACTCTTAGTTAATTTTACCACAAATGATAGACAAAGTCAATTAATATAGAAAATAAAGTGTCTTTTATACAACCTTTTATTTATGTCAGATGTTTATATTTCTTTCCTTCAAAATAGCGCATGTCATTAAGTTTCGATTTACAATCCATGCTATATAGTTAAACAAAGTATGTCCTTGATATTCTTATGAAAAAACTTCTACCATATATTTCTCACATAAAACAAAAATCCCAGAATAACAGAAATACTAAATATGGCATTTCTGTAAACTGGGATTGCTATATATGAATGAACTTGTCCTATTCACTATTACTTTTACGTATAACATCTTAATATTTACTAACTATTATTTTAGTAACTGATTAATTTTCTCTACTAGTTCATCGACGTTAATTCCATGAACCATACAAGCTTCTTCTAAAGACTCCATTTGAGAGGATGGACACCCCAAACAATGCATTCCACTTTGTAATAGTAGCGGTGGTATTTGTTCATTTAGTCCTAGTATTTCACCTATTTTCATGCTTTTATCAACCATAATTATTTCTCCTAGTATTATATTGATATAGCCACAAAGGCTATATAGTTAAAAAGTTTCTATATCAGATAACAGATAAAATGGTAGCACTTGGTGCTGTCATGCATAAAGTCTGTAACATTGTATTTGCCATTCTTCGAGATGAAAAAGAGTTCCAAATCATCTCACCTGAAGAACATCAAAAGAATTACTTAAATGCGAGATGCGACATCGCGGCTTAATGTAATGCATAACCTCCTTTGTCCCGGCTTTTGGTCAAGTATCAAAAGTTATATTAAAGTTACCCTATTTTGAAATAAATAAATATCAAATATTTTTCATTTCACCATTGACATTTATTAGCTGGACTTATACTTTTCTTCTAATCTTTCTAATAAATCAATGTACTTCCTTTGTACGCCTTGGTCATTCGCATCTTTTTCAAATGCATTTGATAGCTCATCTACTTTATCTAAAACATCCTTAGGTAAATTTTTAGCTCCGTAGCTATAAACAACCTCATCTTCTTTTGCAATATGACGTGTTATATGATGAGTGTATGAGATAATATTTGAAATAACATCTAATTTACTTACATCATCGCCATATTTTACACGTTGTAGGGCATCTTTTAATTCAGACATATATAGCCTACCATAGTCATGTTCCACTAACATTCCGTGTGTAATGAGATTTTCACCGATTCTACCTAAATGTTCTTGCATTTTAGCAAAAAGAAATTTTTCTTCCTTTCCATGATGATGCGTATCTGCATAATTTTTTATAAAATCAATAATTTCATAAAATTCATCATAGTTAATTTCTTCGCCTTTTAATATTCCATAGCAAATAGTACGAATTACTTTACACATGCGTAAAATATTTTGATGTTCCTCCATCATTATCTTAATACTATCAACATTTTGATTTGTGTTTTCCATATTTGATATCCTCCTATTAATTTATTATTATCCATTTGCCTGTATTTTACACGCTTTATACCTTTAAAATCATAAATGAATATCTTACATTTTAAAATTAAGAGCAATCGTTTGTCTATGCAAGAGATCCTTTTTTATATAGCTCATTATTTATTATGTAGCTCTATTATATCCATTCTTAAAAAATAAAAAGTATCTATAGCTACATTTTTATAATTATACAAACAATATTAAATTTACTGAAGAAAGGTATGGATATTTTCAATATGTTATAATAAGACAATTTTAATTTCTTAATTCATTATCTATTTATTTTACATTAGAGCTGTATTATATGGCAATTAAAATAAAGGAAGATGGGATTCATAATTCATCATTCCCCACCTTCCTTATATGTATTTGATACTATCTGCTTTGTTTTAAACGTATAACATTCCAAGATTGCTTTGGTAAAACAGATGTTAGACGCCCCTGATCCATAGCTGAATTTGAATATAGCTGAGGTTTTACATTGTTTGGATTTTCTTCCGTGTTTACCGCCTTTAAATCACTATGTGTTAGTACTGTATGTTCAATGTATTGATACTTTGCATATTGACGCAAATCACAAATCATTTCCATGTCTTCTTCTAAATCTTTATTTACTGCAAAAATTGTTAATTCCTCTAATTCTTCATTGAAAACTACCACCGAATCTAAATAAGGTGCATCCGTATACTCTTTACAATCATATAATGGAGATTTTACAATTGTATTTAACACGGTACCATTACCAAAAATACTTGCATGCATATATGGATAGTATATGGTTTGTCTCCATGCGCCGGTATCCGAAGTCATAATCGGTGCAATAACATTTACCAATTGGGCCATACACGCAATTTTTACTCGGTCCGCATGACGTAATAATGTAATTAGCATACTTCCAACTAACAAGGCATCTTCAAAATTATAGACATCCTCTAATTGATGCGGTGCTTGCACCCATTTTTCTAGCTTTTTATCCGCTTCGTTGGAATGATACCATACATTCCATTCGTCAAATGATAAGTGAATTTGTTTCTTACTATGTTTTTTTGCCTTTACATAATCACATATAGAAACAACCGATTTAATAAACGTATCCATACCAACACTATTTGCTAAAAAGCTCTTCGTATCATTACTACGATTTCCATAATACTGATGTAGTGATAAATATTCAACATCATCATAACAATGATCTAGCACAGTTGCTTCCCAAGACGCGAATGTCGGCATATGTAAATGGGAACTTCCACAAGCAACTAATTCAATGGATGGATCCACCATCTTCATAACTCTTCCAGTTTCACGTGCCAAACGACCATACTCCTCTGCTGTTTTATGACCTATTTGCCAAGGACCATCCATTTCGTTTCCTAAACACCATAATTTTATATCATGAGGATTTTCATATCCATGAGACTTTCTAAGATCACTTAGATAGGTACCGCCTTTAAAATTGCAATATTCTATGATATCTTTTGCCTCGTCAATTCCCCTTGTACCAAGATTTACCGCCATCATAACATCTGAATTTGCTTTCTTGCTCCAGTCAATGAATTCATTTAATCCAAACTGATTGCTTTCTACCACATTCCACGCAAGATCCACTTTTTTTGGTCGATTTTCTTTCGGACCTATTCCATCTTCCCAGTGATACCCTGATACAAAATTTCCACCTGGATAACGAACTACGGGTACATTTAATTCTTTTACTAGTTCTAATGTATCCTTACGAAATCCTTGTTCATCCGCGAAAGGACTTTCCGGTTGATATATTCCCTCATAAACTGCTCTTCCTAAATGTTCAATAAAAGAACCATAGATACGTCGATCTACCTTACTAATAATGTAATTCTTGTCAATGATTATCTCTGCTTTTTTCATTATAATTACTCCTTATATGGATTGATTGATTCACTAAAAAGTTAATAACTTAATTAAATTATAAAATAATTAATAATGATTTACGATAGCTTTTCATCCGATTCAATTGACTTTTACTCCGATTTTCATTACACTTCTAAATAGAATATTGTAACTATAGAATATATTTAACCTTATATTAAGACCGTTATAATTTATACATTTTATTTCATTTTAGTTCTTTTATTTTCTGTAATTCTGGATTTGTGTCAATATAGTAGACACAAAAAGTTTAACTTTTTTCTAACCACTAGGCTGCATCATGTGCAGCCTGTGGAGTTAAGTAATTAATTGAACTATGAATCCTTTTGCGATTATACCAGGAT
>OJJJ01000090.1_pt1 | contig 62365 bp, 59 predicted proteins | sample 1596311 | NCBI WGS metagenome assembly OJJJ01 (sample SAMEA4350140, study PRJEB24818) | metagenome | biome: human; feature: gut; material: faeces | place: Denmark | collected 2013-09
GTAAGGTGCAATATTACTCCCGCAGGTGAATGCAACGTCAAGCGATGGGCGTTGCGCTCCATATTGTCTTACTTCCTTTTTTGAATTACTGCATAGCACAATTGATTCGTACGACGCCGACTAAATAGTCGGCTTTTTTTTGCCTCCGGTTTCTCAGCGTCTACCCTAAAAGAGTCCACACAAAAAACCTGGAGGAGAAGATGAGCCTGCTACTGACGCTGCAATACCTTAACACACGCCAGTCCGACCCGGTGCCAACCGATCCGACACCGGTGCCAGACCCAATCCCCCGTCCGCAGCCGATGCCGGACCCGCCGCCAGATGAAGAGCCGATTAAATTGTCGCATCGTTAGCGGAGATCTGCGAGGATACGCGCCATCTGACTGCGTTAATGACCACGAGAGTATATTGTGACCGCTTTTTCTACCCTGAACGTTCTGCCCGCCGCCCAGCTCGATAACCTTAATGAGCTGGGTTACCTCACCATGACACCTGTCCAGGCGGCAGCGCTGCCCGCTATTCTTGAAGGCCGTGATGTGCGCGTGCAGGCAAAAACCGGCAGTGGGAAAACGGCCGCATTTGGTCTTGGTTTGTTGCAGCATATCGATGCCACACTGTTTCAGACGCAGTCTCTGATCCTGTGTCCGACGCGCGAACTGGCCGATCAGGTTGCGGGCGAATTGCGTCGACTGGCGCGTTTTCTACCAAACACGAAAATTTTAACTCTGTGTGGTGGGCAACCGTTCGGCGCGCAGCGCGACTCTTTGCAGCATGCACCGCACATTCTCGTGGCAACGCCTGGCCGTTTGCTTGATCACCTGCAAAAAGGCACGGTTTCACTCGATGCTCTGCAAACGCTGGTGATGGACGAAGCCGACCGCATGCTCGATATGGGCTTTAGCGACGCCATTGATGAGGTTATCCGCTTCGCTCCGGCTAATCGCCAGACGCTGCTGTTCTCTGCAACCTGGCCTGAAACGATTGCGGCTATCAGCGGTCGCGTTCAGCGCAATCCGCTGACGATTGAAATTGACACCGTAGACGCGTTGCCCGCTATTGAACAACAGTTTTTTGAAACGTCGCAGCAGGGCAAAATCCCGTTGCTGCAAAAATTATTAAGCCAGCACCAGCCCGCTTCCTGTGTGGTGTTCTGCAATACTAAAAAAGATTGTCAGTCCGTGTGCGATGCCCTTAACGCTGCCGGACAGAGTGCGTTATCCCTTCATGGCGACCTGGAACAGCGCGATCGCGATCAGACGCTGGTGCGTTTTGCCAACGGTAGTGCGCGGGTGCTGGTGGCGACCGATGTCGCTGCGCGTGGTCTGGACATCAAATCGCTGGAGCTTGTGGTTAACTTCGAGCTGGCCTGGGACCCGGAAGTACACGTCCACCGTATTGGGCGTACCGCACGCGCCGGCAACAGCGGCCTCGCGATCAGCTTCTGTGCGCCGGAAGAGGCGCAGCGTGCCAATATTCTCTCTGAGATGCTGCAACTCAAGCTGAACTGGGTGAATGCACCCGGCAATGTCAGCATCGTTCCGCTGGACGCTGAGATGGTCACGCTTTGTATCGACGGTGGTAAAAAAGCCAAAATGCGTCCGGGCGATGTACTGGGGGCGTTGACCGGGGATATTGGTCTGGATGGAGCCGATATCGGAAAAATTGCGGTTCACCCTTCACATGTCTATGTGGCGGTCCGCCAGTCGGTTGCGCATAAAGCCTGGAAGCAACTGCAGAATGGTAAAATTAAAGGGAAGACCTGCCGGGTTCGGCTTCTGAAGTAGGCATAAAAACGCGTCTCAGAAACAGGTTCTGAGACGCTAAAATTTACTTCACTTCGACGACATTCAGACGCAGCTCATCGAATTGTGCGTCTTCTTCTTCCGGCTGCCAGCCTGCTGGCTGCATTGGGATCTCTTCACGGTCAAATGCCAGATCGCCGCCATTCACCACTTCAGAATCGTGGTTGATGCCTTTAAAGTCGAACAGCTCAACATCCGCCAGATGTGAAGGTACAACGTTCTGCATCGCGCTGAACATTGTTTCGATCCGGCCCGGATAGCGTTTATCCCAGTCACGCAGCATGTCGCCGATCACCTGACGTTGCAGGTTTGGCTGTGAGCCACACAGGTTACATGGGATGATCGGGAATGCTTTGGCCTGAGAAAAACGCTCAATGTCTTTTTCGCGGCAGTAGGCCAGTGGGCGGATGACGATATGTTTGCCATCGTCGCTCATGAGCTTCGGTGGCATTCCCTTCATTTTTCCGCCGTAGAACATATTCAGAAACAGCGTTTGCAGGATGTCGTCACGGTGGTGACCGAGTGCAATTTTGGTTGCACCCAGTTCAGTTGCGGTACGATACAGAATGCCACGGCGCAGGCGAGAGCAGAGTGAGCAGGTGGTTTTCCCCTCCGGGATCTTCTCTTTCACGATACCGTAGGTATTCTCTTCTACGATTTTGTACTCGACGCCCAGATTTTCCAGGTACTCCGGCAGAATATGCTCAGGGAAACCCGGTTGTTTCTGGTCAAGGTTGACCGCCACCAGAGAAAAATTCACCGGTGCGCTTTGCTGAAGATTGCGCAGGATCTCCAGCATGGTATAGCTGTCTTTACCACCTGACAGGCAAACCATGATGCGATCGCCTTCTTCAATCATATTAAAATCTGCAATGGCTTCACCCACGTTACGGCGAAGTCGCTTTTGCAGTTTATTCAGGTTGTATTGTTCTTTCTTGTTAATCTCTTGATTTTGCGACATTTATAATTTACTCAAATCTCAAATGGGGCACCGGCAGGGCAAGAATGACCATCAAGGCACCAACTTCGCATTATGGTACGGATTGCGGCGGCGAATACCAGCACGTTTTACAGTACTCCTGCTAATCTTTTTAGGGGTATGAGGGAGCATTAACATGAAGAATAAAGACGAACAAACAGGATTAGTGGGGCTGGCGATTGGTGCTGCGGTCATCGGGCTGGTCTCTGCACAGAAGCACATCAGTCGTGAAAGTATTGTTGCTGAACTGGTCAGACTCGGGAGGCAGAAAGGCGATGGCATCGAGGATGAGGTTTTTGTTAAAGCGGCTGAACTGGTGAGAAAAGGGGTATGAACGATGGCAGAAAAACGTAATGCGCAATGTCATTGTGGGGCGGTGACGTTCACCGTGGAGCTGACGGACGGTTTTAATACCGCGCGTCGCTGTAGCTGTTCTTATTGTCGGATGCGCGGAGCCATTGCGGTCTCCGCACCGTTGTCGGGGATCATCGTCACGAAAGGCGAAGATAAACTCACCGAGTATCGTTTTAACACGGGTACTGCGCGGCACTTTTTCTGCTCGGTCTGCGGTATTTATACATTTCATCAGAGACGTTCCAACCCAAATCAGTATGGTGTCAACGTCGCGTGTTTCGAAAATGTCTCACCCTTCGATTTTGCTGACGTGGTGGTGATGGATGGCGTTAACCACCCCATGGACGGGGACAGTGGCGTGTTGGGCTATCTTTCATTTCGTAAAGAAAAGGGGGATTAACGGATGACGTCACCGCACCCTGATCTCCTTAAACTTGCCCTTCACGACACCATCATAGAAGCGGCCTTTTGAGACGACACTCAAAAAATCAGAAAATATGCGGGCCGGAACGCGCTGATACTGCAACGTGGTACGGTCGCGAAAGCGAACCTCAAGCGTGGCGCTTTGTTCATCATAGGCGATGGAGGCAATACGTGAAGATTTGACAGGATGATGAACCATGGCGATGCCCCTTACCGCTTGTGACAGAAGGTAATCATCTTACAGGAGGGTTCAATTGTGCAAGTTGAAAGTATTATGACGTGTGCAGTGTAAAGTATAAAAAGAGTTAGCCCGCAAAAATATGCGGGCTATGCAAATCAGAACTGATAAACCAGACCTAACGCTACAATATCATCAGTACCGATGCCATTGTTTTTGTAGAACTGGTCGTCTTCGTCCAGCAGGTTGATTTTGTAATCAACATAGGTGGACATGTTTTTGTTGAAATAGTAAGTTGCGCCAACATCAGCATATTTAACCAGATCCTGATCGTCCTGGCCTTTGCCCAGGTCTTTACCTTTTGACTGCAGGTAAGAAATCGCCGGACGCAGACCGAAATCGAACTGGTATTGCGCGGTAACTTCAAAGTTCTGGGTTTTGTTTGCAACGGCATTCTCATTATTACCGTATGGCGTCATATTGCGGGTTTCTGAATACATTGCTGCCAGATAAATATTATTGGCGTCGTATTTCAGACCAGCAGTCCAGGCATCCGCTTTGTCGCCGCCTGCGGTAGTGTTGGTGACCTGGTCATTGGTACGGTCAGAAGAGGCATACGCGGCACCCGCGCTGAAGCCCATACCGAAATCGTAGGTGGTAGAGATACCGAAGCCGTCACCGTTCTCGTGGCGAGTGTCACGACCGTTGTTCGTCCCTTCCTGGTTGTTGTTCGCCTCTTCGTTATTACCCTGGTACTGCAGCGCAAAGTTCAGACCCTGCACCAGACCATAAAAATCAGTATTGCGGTAGGTTGCCACGCCGTTTGCACGGTTGGTCATAAAGTTATCGGCTTTGCTGTAGGAGTCGCCACCGAACTCAGGCAGCATATCGGTCCAGCCTTCAACGTCGTACAGTACGCCGTAGTTACGACCGTAATCAAATGAACCGTAGTCGCCTACTTTCACCCCGGCAAACGCCAGACGCGTCCAGGACTGGTTTTCAGAGCCTTCGGTGTTGTTGGCCTGAATGTTGTATTCCCACTGTGCGTAACCGGTCATCATGTCATTGATCTGGGTTTCACCTTTGAAGCCCAGACGCATATAAGTTTGATCGCCATCGGCACCTTTATCATCAGAGAAGTAGTGCAGACCATCTACTTTTCCGTACAGATCCAGTTTGTTGCCATCCTTGTTATAAATTTCAGCTGCATGTGCTGCGCCAGCCATTAACAGAGCGGGGATAACCATTGCCAGTACTTTTCTTTGCATTTGTTTATTCCTTTGCAATTGTTTTTATTTATTAACTACGTGAACTTTCCAGTGTGGAAAGATGTCCCATGCTAAATCACTCCCGCTAAAGAGTAATAAAATATAATTGTTACGAATTAAGTAAAATCTAAACCGGATTATACGCAGGAAATGATGATTGATAGGGTGAATGTTTTATTGAGAATTATATGAAATAAAAATTATTAATTCCGCGCCAAAACAGGTAACCTTTGCGCTGTTATATGCCTTTAAGATTTCTTCATCCATAATTCGCGTGAATATGATTTACTTTGTTAATTGATATTCATTGATAATCTGGATTAGCCCGATGTGAATACATCGGGCTTTTTTTTATGGCAAAAATGCCCGGACAAGCCGGGCAGTGGATATCATTCGCTGGTCGATTTTTCCGCTTTACCGGCCAGCTGCGCCAGAAAGTCATAACGCTTTTGCAGGTCGGCTGCCGCATCTTTCCACAACTGTTCTGCCACCTCAGGCTGCTGAGCGTTGAGACGACGGAAGCGTTGCTCCTGCATCAACGTCTCGGCAAGCGCATCTGACGGCGGACGTGAATCCAGCGCAAGCGGCAATTTTCCTTCATCCGCACGACGTGGATCGAACCGGTAGAGAGGCCAGAAGCCGGTGGCGGTCAACTGACGCATCTGATCGTGGCTGAGGGCCAGGTCATAGCCGTGCTCCTCGCAAGGGCTGTAGGCGATGATCAGCGACGGGCCAGGATACGCCTCTGCTTCCTGAATCGCTTTCACCGTCTGGTTGAGCTGTGCCCCCAGTGAAATCTGAGCGACATACACGTGTCCATACATCATCATGCTGACACCGAGATCTTTACGTGCCTTGCGTTTACCGTGTTCACCAAATTTGGTGACAGCACCTAAAGGTGTCGCTTTCGATGCCTGGCCGCCCGTATTGGAATAACACTGCGTATCCAGCACCAGAATATTGACGTTTTCGGTCAGGCTCAGTACGTGATCCAGCCCGCCGAAACCAATATCGTAGGCCCAGCCATCACCCCCAATCAGCCAGATGGATTTCTCGACCAGCGCGTCGGCGTCTCTCAGCAACTGTTCTGCACCGTCAACGCCCTGAAGGGCATTGCGCAGTTCAGCCACTTGCTCACGGCGAACATCCGGTGTTGCCTCTGCATGCAGCGCGTCATTCAGTTCAGCCGGGATCTTATCGACAAACTGTTCAAGAAGGCGCATCACGCGCGCGCGATGCTGATCGACGGTCAGGCGGAAGCCCAGGCCAAACTCGGCATTATCTTCAAACAGCGAATTAGCCCACGCCGGACCGCGCCCGTTGGCGTCCGTCGTATAAGGGGTTGAAGGAAGATTACCGCCGTAAATAGACGAACAACCGGTCGCGTTCGCAATCAGCATACGGTCGCCGTAAAGCTGCGTCAGCAGTTTAATATACGGCGTTTCGCCACAGCCGGAGCAGGCACCAGAGTATTCAAACAGCGGCGTAATCAACTGTGATGTACGAATATCAATACGCTCCAGCTTGCTGCGGTCGATTTCCGGCAGGTTCAGGAAAAAGTCATAATTCACTTTCTCTTCTTCGACATGCTCCAGACGCGACATCATATTGATGGCTTTGATTTCCGGGTTCTGGCGATCCTTCGCCGGGCAGACTTCAACACACAGATTACAGCCGGTACAGTCCTCTGGCGCGACCTGCAGAACATATTTCTGGCCGCGCATATCGCGGGATTTCACATCCAGTGAGTGCAGGCTGGCCGGTGCCGCTTCCATCTCTTCCGGCGAAACCACTTTGGCACGAATAGCCGAGTGCGGACAGGCCGCCACGCAGTGGTTGCACTGGGTACACAGCTCTTCTTTCCAGATGGGGATCGCTTCGGCGATGTTGCGTTTTTCCCAACGGGTCGTGCCCATTGGCCAGGTGCCGTCCGGCGGCAGCGCAGAGACGGGCAGGGCGTCACCCAGTCCGGCGAGCATGGCTGCTGTAACGGTTTTAACGAAATCAGGTGCCGCATCAGAAACGACAGGAGGACGGTTCGGGCTGGCGGCGTTAACCGGCTGCAGCGGAACGTTGAACAGGGATTCGCGAGCCAGCGCCAGCGCCTGCCAGTTACGCTCGACCAACTCCTGGCCTTTGCTGCTGTAGCTTTTTGCAATGGCACCCTGCAATTCCATTTGCGCGCTGTCGCCCGGCAGAATATTGGTCAGATGGAAGAAAGCCATCTGCATAACGGTATTGATACGCGCCGCCAGGCCACATTCACGGGCAATCTTCGCGGCATTGATCACAAAGAACCGTGCTTGTTTCTGGTTCAGCACCGCCTGTACTTCCTGCGGTAGCCGCGCCCACACTTCATCTGCACTGTATGGTGTGTTAAGCAGGAAAATACCACCAGGCTTCAGGCGCTCTGCCATCTGGTATTTATCGATAAACTGCAGCTGGTGACAGCCAACGAAATCCGCCTGTGAAATAAGATAGGCTGAGCGGATAGGCTGCTCGCTGACGCGCAGATGGGAAACGGTCAGTCCGCCTGCTTTTTTGGAGTCATAGACGAAGTAACCCTGCGCATACCACGGCGTTGAGTTCCCGATGATCTTGATATTGTTCTTGGTTGCCGAGACGCTGCCGTCGCTGCCTAAACCATAGAAGAGCGCTTCTAGTTTTGCGTTCGATGGCAGGGTATTTTCCGGCAGGGCCAGGGAAAGATGGGTGACGTCATCATAAATGCCGACCGTAAAACGCGGCTTCGGTTTTGCTGCACTCAGCTCGTTAAATACGGCCAGCACGCAGTCCGGGCCGAATTCTTTAGAGGACAAACCATAGCGCCCGCCAATGACACGCGGCAGCGTTTCGCGCTCGCCGTTATTGAACGCTTCCGCCAGGGCGGTCATCACGTCCAGATAGAGCGGCTCGGCGTGAGCGCCTGGCTCTTTGGTACGATCGAGTACCGCCACGGTGCGCGCGCTTTCCGGCAGGGCAGAGAGTAAGTGCTTTGCGGAGAAGGGGCGGTAGAGACGGACTTTAAGCACGCCTACTTTTTCCCCGCGCGTCAGAAGTGCATCCACGACTTCCTCACAGGTGCCGATCGCGGAGCCCATCAGCACGATGACGCGCTCCGCCTGCGGATGACCGTAATATTCAAACGGCTTATATTCCCGGCCCGTCGCCGCCGCAAAATCGTTCATCGCCTGTTCGACGTGGTCATAAACCGCGTTATACCACGGGTTTGTCGCCTCGCGGGACTGGAAGTAGGTGTCAGGGTTAGCTGAGGTCCCGCGGATCACCGGGTGCTCCGGATTCAGCGCGCGGGCGCGATGGGCATCGATGTCCGCCTGTGGCAGCAAGTTCAGAAGGGTGTCGTCTGCCAGCGGAACGATTTTATTGATCTCGTGAGAGGTGCGGAAACCATCAAAGAAATGAATAAACGGTACGCGACTCTTAAGGGTTGCGATGTGCGAAATCAGCGCGAAGTCTTGTGCTTCCTGTACGCTGCTGGCGCAGAGCATGGCGCAACCGGTCTGGCGCACGGCCATCACGTCGGAATGATCGCCAAAAATGGAGAGGGCGTGCGTGGCTACGGTACGGGCAGCAACGTGCAAAACAAAGGGCGTTAACTGACCTGCCAGTTTGTAGAGCGTCGGGATCATCAACAGTAATCCCTGAGAAGAGGTAAACGACGTTGATAATGCGCCAGTCTGCAGCGCGCCATGCACAGCGGCGATCGCCCCGGCCTCCGACTGCATTTCAACGACGCGGGGGACATCGCCCCAGACGTTTTTAAGCCCGTTCCCGGCCCAGGCATCTGCCTGTTCAGCCATCGTGGAACTTGGCGTGATCGGGTAGATGGCGATAACTTCGCTGGTACGAAACGCGACAGACGCGACCGCACCATTACCGTCAATAGTTTGCATAGGACAACACCCTTACATTGCGCAAAAAAGAGGGACCCGTGAAACGGCGACGAGCCCTGATAATTATTCCCTTATTATAGGACGCGCCCCTATTCCATTGAAGTTATAAGGCTTTCGAGTGCACAAATTGATCCAGGGGGCAGAGCCGCAGGCAAGTTTTGGTTGATGATATCCACCTGATTTTTACCCATTTCTCCGATCCACTTGCTGTAGACCGCATAAATCATTTTCGCGGTTGCATGGCCCATCTGACCTGCAATAAACGATGGGTTCGCCCCGGCAGTGAGCGATCAGTAAACCGCGCACAGGCATGCTGGCGATTCAAAAAGGTTGATGACGTGCTGGAGCGATTTATAGCCGCACTTAAGGGTGCCCGATTCGGCAGGGAGATTATTGCATCAGTATCCCTGTCATATCACTGTTTTCATTCGGTGCTCAGGTTGTCCATTATTTCCGCTCCCGCAACGGATTGTATTTTCCAGACCTCATCTTCTTTAACCATGCAGTCAATCACGGTGTGATCTCGTTTCTTGCCAAAAGAGATATACACCTGCACGCACGCGGCATCGTAATCGAGCGCACGGGCACTGACGGTGCCCCAGTCATCTTCATAGCCCTGGGACTTTATGAACATATCGGCGTCGGGTGCGTCATATTCATTAGGGTCAAGTTTATCCATGGCTCTTAGCTTGCTGATTGTCCCGCGGGTTACATAACGGCTTAACGCGGCATAATCTGTGAGGGGTTCTTTACCGCTCATTATCTGCGAAATGTACCACCGGTTGAACTTCAATGCGGCGGTTGCTTCTGGGGGGAATTTCTGCGCTGCAGAGGCAAGTGATGGCAGGAGCAGGGCTGTCAGGAGTATTTTTTTCATGTCAGTTGTGCCTGTATATCGCATATGCCGGTTTAACTGCTCTGTACTCCGGCCCCGGATACATTGTCCGCTGAACAAAATCAGAGTACCAGACACCGTTTCCACCATATATGCAAGCGTGCCCATAGGGATGATGGGCGGTGGCCTGAATAACTGCCACGTCACCTTCGATAGGTTCGCCGTAAGCCTGGTGAAAGCCAGCCAGAATCAAATTACTTTCCATGTCTTTCGCGTAATGCGTGTTATGTAAATTCGCACCGCCAGCGCGAATGGCATTAGATACAAACTCAGCACATCTTTTCTGACTATGCTGGCCAGCGTGATGTCTGGCGAACACAACAGCTTTATGAGCACTCCACATGATGCTTCCCTTATAAATATGATTAGTAAGGGAAACATTACGCCGATTAGGTACGCGTTTTTGTAATGAATAGTGACCTGGGATTAACCACTATCTGTATGATTGATAATGATTAAGTGATCATTTGCAGTGATGATAATTTGAGGGTAGGGGAATGTCAGGCACCATTCTCCGGAACTGAACGGCGCGGGCTGTAAGGTATGTGTCCGGCTACGATCCATTCATCGTTAATCCACTTCGTGACCTGCTGCGGGTTAACTTCAATGTTCGCTTTTGTCTCCTGGGTATTCTCGCCATCAATGAGTAGATCAAACTTTGAGTGGAAAAATTGCGAGAAATTGTTTCCGGAGCGCATAAATACGCACTTCCGCTCTCGACGACACGGGAGGTGATGCCTATTATGCATAGGTTTCGTATTCATTAGGGGGGTTAAAGCATGCGTTCAGCGTTTTGGGTAGGATGTGCCGCGTTATTGTTATCGGCCTGCAGCAATGAACCTGTTCAGCAGGCGACTGCTGCACACGTTACGCCAGGTATGAAAGCGGCGATGTCCAGTTCAGGACAGGCCAACTGCGCGATGATTGGTGGTTCCCTGTCTGTCGCCCGTCAACTTGACGGCTCTGCCATCGGAATGTGCGCCTTACCCAATGGCAAACGGTGCAGTGAGCAGTCGCTTGCCGTGGGTTCATGCGGTAGCTACTGATTACTTGACGCGCTTAAACATCAGCGTTTTCTCTGCTGTCGCCAGCGTTAACTGGTCTTCCGTCAGGTCGACCTGCGCGCCTTTGCGCAGCATGTCGCCGATGGTCTGATCCAGTTCGTTCAACTGTGGATCAGTACATAATTTTCGGGTCATCGCCAGCGTTTTGACCTTCAGCTCGCCTTCGGACAATTTCCCCTGTCCGTTAAAGCGGTTGCACATCATGCCTGAGACGGCGATGTTGTTAACCAGGCTAATATCGGGCTGAGCGCTAAAGCGAATCTCAGGCTGCGTTGTCACGGCCTTAACGGCTTTGCCGTCGACATTTTCCAGAACAAAGCGATGATTCTGTAACTGGTCAGGCTGAACAGAGGCCTTACCCGGATTGACGCAGCCAGTCAGTGCAAGGCTAATGAGACATAACGCAACATACTTTTTCATTTTTCTTCTCGAACTATCAATACTGTGAATCTATTTTCAGTGTAACGATACGCTCCGGTGAGTTAATGGGGTTTATCCGAAAGTGCGAGAAGAGACCGGGCTGCAGCGCTGCGCCCGGTACGCACGTTTAGTGAGATTTAAAGCCTGCCGCCGTCATTAGCATTCGGAAGAACATGCTCACGCAGGCCAGCGCCAGTACGCTCCCACCCCAGATGATGGCCAGCCACATCAGTCGTTTCCAGACAGGTTGTTGCATCAGTGATAACCCTCCCCATGCTGTACTTTTCCGCGAAATACGTAGTAGCTCCAGAAGGTGTAGACCAGAATCACGGGAATGATCAACAGCGCGCCCACCAGCATAAAGCCCTGGCTTTGTGCTGGTGCAGCCGCCTGCCAGAGGGTGATCGACGGCGGAATAATATGCGGCCAGATGCTGATCCCAAGCCCGCTGAAGCCAAGGAAAATCAACCCTAACGTGAGAAGGAAAGGCCGGTTATGGCTGTCGGCGCTGTTCAGGCAGCGCCACTGAAAGACGCTAAAAATGACGACGAACAGCGGGACGGGCAACAGGAAAAACAGATTTGGTAACGTAAACCAGCGCGCGGCAATGGCTGCATGGGTCATCGGTGTCCAGGCGCTAATCACCGCGATGATGGCCAGCAGAACAATGAGCAGGCGTTTCGATACCTGACGCATACGCTGCTGCAGCGCGTTTTCGCTTTTCATCACCAGCCACGTCGCGCCTAATAGCGCATACGCTACGACAAGGCCGACGCCGCAAAAGAGATTAAACGGGGTAAACCAGTCAAATGGCCCACCACTATAATGGCGGCCAGTGACGGCGAATCCGTTAATCACTGCACCAACCGTTATGCCCTGAGTGAAGGTTGCCAGAATTGAACCGCCAGTAAAGGCCTTATCCCAGAACGGGCGATGAGCCGGGGTCGCTTTAAAACGAAATTCAAAGGCGACGCCGCGGAAAATAAGCCCGATCAGCATTAATGTCAGTGGGATGGTGAGCGCATCAATAATAACCGCATACGCCAGTGGAAAGGCACCGAACAGTGCCGCTCCGCCCAGCACCAGCCAGGTTTCGTTACCGTCCCAGACAGGCGCGACGCTGTTCACCATCACATCACGATCGTCGGGGTTTTGCGTGGCCGGGAACAGAATGCCAATCCCCAGATCAAAACCATCCATCACGATATACATCAGCGTGGCGAAGACGATAATGACGAACCAGATAAGGGAAAGATCGATGCCCATTATGGCTGCTCCTTGTATTCAGTGGTGACGGCGGAAAGCGGGCGCGCCGGGCGGCCATCGGACTCCGTAGCGAAGGTTTCATGTGGCTGAGGACCTTTCCTGATGAGCCGCACCATATAGCTGTATCCCACACCAAATACCGAGGTGTAGACCACGAAGAAGGCCAGTAAACTCACGCTCATATGCAGATCGCCATGCGCGGAAACCGCGTCTTTTGTGCGCTGTAAGCCATAAACCACCCACGGCTGGCGGCCCACTTCGGTTGTGATCCATCCGGCCAGAATGGCAATCAGCCCGGACGGCCCCATCACCAGGGCGAACCACAGGAAGGGGCGTGAGGAATACACCCGTTTTCTGTAGCGCAGCCAGACCCCCACCACGCCCAGCAACAGCATCAACATCCCTGACCCGGCCATAATGCGGAACGACCAGAAGACGATAGTGGCGTTAGGCCGATCTTCTTTCGGAAACGCTTTGAGTGCCGGAACCTGTTTTTCAAGGCTGTGGGTCAGGATCAGGCTACCCAGCGCGGGGATCTTCAGCCCAAAACGGGTACGCTCTTGTTCCATATCCGGCCAGCCAAACAGCAGCAGCGGCGTCGGTTCACCGGGTGGATTTTCCCAGTGACCTTCAATGGCGGCGATTTTTGCTGGCTGGTGTTTTAAGGTATTTAGCCCGTGCATGTCCCCGACCAGCGCCTGAATAGGGGCCACGATCAGGGTCATCCAGAGTGACATGGAGAACATGGCACGAATGGCGGGTGTGTTGTTGCCACGCAGCAGGTGCCAGGCCGCCGATGCGCCGACAAACAACGCGCTGCTCAGGAATGCCGCGATCGACATATGCAGCAGACGATAGGGGAAGGAGGGATTAAACACCACGGCAAACCAGTCTACCGGGACAACCTGTCCGTTAACGATTTCATATCCCTGGGGAGTCTGCATCCAGCTGTTTGAAGACAGTATCCAGAACGTTGAAATGATCGTCCCCAGCGCTACCATGCAGGTGGCAAAGAAGTGCAGCCCAGGCCCAACTTTGTTCCAGCCAAACAGCATTACGCCGAGGAACCCTGCTTCAAGAAAAAAGGCGGTCAGCACTTCATAGGTGAGGAGCGGGCCAGTAATACTGCCCGCGAACTGAGAAAATCCGCTCCAGTTGGTTCCAAACTGGTACGCCATTACCAGCCCGGACACTACGCCCATACCAAAATTAACGGCAAAGATCTTCGACCAGAAGTGATACAGCGAGCGCCAGACCGGATTTTTTGTTTTCAGCCACAACCCTTCCAGCACGGCGAGATAGCTCGCCAGCCCGATGGTGATCGCCGGGAAAATAATGTGAAAGGAGACGGTAAATGCGAACTGTATTCTCGCAAGATGAAAAGCATCTAAACCAAACATGCAAAACTCCGCAGTGTTAATAAGTCGATGCAATTCTAAGCCGCGCCAGCGCTGGGTTGCAGAAACAGACCTGTGTTATTTACCTATAACAGTTTGCTCCTGCATGACCTTTCACAAATGGCTTTCAATAACCACTAATACTCTGCCTATAGATGAATAAAAAAATTATTTTTATGAATTTTACGCATTAAACCGCTTGCTTTGTCGTCATCGAAGTGCGTTAATGGTTTTCTGGTTTTGAGTCCAAATAAATATCTGACGTAGGTTTATAAAGCAGTTCTCATCACGTTGTGCCTCTCCGCAGCCTCTCTTGGGTCTTTTTCTACACTCCGATTAGTTTTTGTTTCAAACCACTGTCGCCTGAAAGGCCCATTAGCACTTACGTTTTTTACGTTTACAGGAGAATCTTATGACTTCTTATATCCATTTCCGCTGCCCATGCTGTCATGGCTCGCAGTACCGTACCTCAGCTTTTGATGTGTCTGAGAAAAACCCTTACGGCGCGAAATGCATCTTTTGCAAATCGCCGATGGTAACGCTCGATCATTTAGCGGCTGCGCGTTTTGCACAGAGCAACGTCAGCGTGTTCCGTAAGTAATTAACAGCCAACCATAACAGTTAGCAAAATCTTCTCTTTTTCTCCTGCTGATATACACTGTCGGCCATAAGGAGAATCTGATGAAAAAATACCAGCGTCTGGCGCAACAAATTATCTCGCAGATTGAGCTTGGCGTATGGCTGCCCGGCGATAAACTGCCTTCGCTGCGGGAGCAGGTGGCGAGCAGCGGCATGAGTTTTATGACCGTGGGCCATGCGTATCAGATGCTGGAAAGCCAGGGGCGCATTGTCGCCAGGCCGCAGTCGGGCTACTACGTTGCCTCGCGCCCGACCGCACAACAGCCTGCACCCCCGGCTCAGGTGATGCGCGACGAAGTAGTAGATATCAACACCTATATCTTCGATGTGCTACAGGCCAGCCGCGATCCTTCCGTTGTGCCCTTTGCCTCTGCGTTTCCCGATCCCCGGCTTTTCCCGCTTCAGCAGCTTAACCGCTCGCTGGCAAATGTCAGTAAAACCGCCACCGCAATGAGCGTGATTGAAAACCTGCCGCCGGGTAACGTCGACTTACGCCACGCCATTGCCCGTCGCTATGCACAGCAGGGGATGAATATCTCCCCGGAGGAGATCGTCATCACCGCAGGCGCGCTTGAAGCGCTGAACCTCAGTTTGCAGGCGGTCACCGAACCAGGCGACTGGGTGATTGTTGAAAACCCCTGTTTCTACGGCGCGCTACAGGCGCTTGAACGCCTGAAACTGAAAGCCTTGTCGGTAGCGACGGATGTGCGGGAAGGCATTGACCTCAACGCGCTTGAGCAGGCACTGAATGATTACCCGGTAAAAGCCTGCTGGCTAATGACTAACAGCCAAAACCCGCTTGGATTCACGCTCAGTGCAGAAAAAAAGGCACATGTAGTCGCTCTGCTGACAAAACACAACGTCACGCTGATTGAGGATGATGTCTACAGCGAGCTTTACTTTGGTCGTGAAAAACCGCTTCCGGCGAAAGCCTGGGATGAACAGGACATGACGTTGCACTGCTCCTCCTTTTCGAAATGCCTTGTCGCCGGTTTTCGCATCGGATGGGTAGCCGCCGGTAAACATGCGCGACGCATTCAGCAACTGCAACTGATGAGCACGTTATCGACCAGTTCCCCGATGCAGCTGGCGCTGGTGGATTATCTGGCGACCAAACGTTACGACGCTCATCTTCGCCGCCTGCGGCGTACCCTCGCCGAGCGCAAACAACAGGCCTGGCAGGCGCTGCTGCGCCACATGCCTGCAGATGTCAAAATTCATCATAATGACAGCGGCTACTTTTTATGGCTGGAACTGCCCGCGCGGCTGGATGCCGGGCTGTTAAGCGAAAAAGCCCTGAATCACCATATCAGCATTGCGCCTGGCAAGATGTTTTCTACCTCGGATGCCTGGACGCCATTCTTCCGTTTTAACACCTCCTGGGCATGGGGCGAGCGGGAAGAACAGGCCGTTATTCAACTGGGGAAATTGATTAACGAAATGCTGGAAGCATGATTTTCAATAATCTCGCCTTATCACAATAACGGTACGGCGAATCATTTGCGGTAGCGCATCATAGGAAATCTGCATACTGCCTCTCAACGCTAACTCCTTGTCTATAATCCAGTTAACGGGGAATGCGCCCTCGGTCACACCTTGATGAAATTTCCTTAAGCCGCACGGTGCGGCGCATTTGCGCGGTCTACGTTTAGTAAGGGAGATATTTTTACGGCACGGCTGCCGCTAAATTTCATTGCGACAGGAGTAAATCTAATGAGCAAAAAATTTGCCCGCAGCAGCCTGTGCGCGCTCGGCATGACGATCATGACAGCGCAAGCCGCCGAGCCACCAAAGGCTATCGGCGACGGGGAAGGACGACTGGATATTATTGCCTGGCCGGGCTACATCGAGCGTGGTCAAACCGATAAAAATTATGACTGGGTCACGCAGTTTGAAAAAGAGACCGGCTGCGCGGTCAACGTCAAAACCGCCGCCACCTCGGATGAGATGGTCAGCCTGATGGCGAAAGGGGGCTATGACCTGGTCACTGCGTCTGGTGATGCCTCGCTGCGCCTGATCATGGGTAAACGCGTACAGCCGATTAACCCAGACCTGATCCCGAACTGGAAAACTATCGATCCGCGCATCGTCAAAGGCGAGTGGTTTAACGTCGGTGGAAAGGTGTACGGCACGCCGTATCAGTGGGGGCCGAACCTGCTGATGTATAACACCAAAACTTTCCCGACGCCGCCCGACAGCTGGAAAGTGGTTTTCGTTAAACAAGACCTGCCGGACGGGAAAACCAACCAGGGCCGCGTTCAGGCCTATGATGGCCCGATTTATATCGCCGATGCCGCACTGTTCGTTAAAGCCACCCAGCCACAGCTTGGCATCACCGATCCCTATCAGTTGACGGAAAAACAGTATGCCGCCGTGCTTAAGGTCCTTCGCGACCAGCATGCCTTAATCCACCGCTACTGGCATGACACTACCGTCCAGATGAGCGATTTTAAAAACGAAGGTGTCGTCGCCTCCAGCGCATGGCCGTATCAGGCCAATGCCCTGAAAGCGGACAACCAGCCTGTTGCGACCGTGTTCCCGAAAGAGGGCGTCACCGGCTGGGCGGACACCACCATGCTGCATTCGGACGCTAAACATCCGATGTGCGCCTATAAATGGATGAACTGGTCGCTAACGCCAAAAGTGCAGGGCGACCTGGCGGCATGGTTTGGCTCGCTCCCGGTGGTTGCAGAAGGGTGCAAAGCCAGCACGCTTTTAGGCGATAAAGGCTGTGAAACAAACGGTTATAACTACTTTGACAAAATCATGTTCTGGAAAACGCCAATCGCCGAGGGGGGCAAGTATGTCCCTTACAGCCGCTGGACGCAGGATTACATCGCCATCATGGGCGGCCGTTAATCGCCGGGAGCAGAACATGACGTACGCGGTTGAGTTTAATGACGTATCCCGTCTGTACGGTGACGTGCGGGCGGTAGACGGCGTCACCATTGGTATTCGTGACGGGGAATTTTTCTCCATGCTGGGGCCTTCTGGCTCCGGCAAAACCACCTGCCTGCGCCTGATCGCCGGTTTTGAACAGCTCAGCGGCGGCGCGATAAAAATCTTCGGTAAAGAGGCCAGTGAACTCCCTCCGTGGGAACGCGATGTCAACACCGTGTTTCAGGATTACGCGCTGTTTCCGCATATGTCGATTCTCGATAACGTAGCATACGGCCTGATGGTGAAAGGCATCGACAAGAAAAAACGTCATGCTCAGGCACGCGAGGCGCTGGAAAAGGTCGGGCTGAGTTTTGCGGTTTCCCGTAAGCCGTCACAGCTCTCCGGCGGCCAGCGCCAGCGTGTGGCAATTGCGCGTGCGCTGGTCAACGAGCCCCGCGTGTTACTGCTGGATGAACCTCTGGGCGCGCTCGATCTGAAACTGCGCGAGCAGATGCAGTTCGAGCTGAAAAAACTTCAGCAAGAGCTGGGGATCACGTTTATTTTCGTCACGCACGATCAGGGTGAAGCCCTGTCGATGTCAGACCGGGTGGCGGTGTTTAACAACGGCCGTATTGAGCAGGTTGATTCTCCGCGCGAGCTTTATATGCGCCCGCGCACTCCGTTTGTGGCGAGCTTTGTCGGTACGTCTAACGTGTTTGAGGCGGACGTAGCCCGCCACGTGTGCGGGATGGAGGGCATCTATTCGCTGCGCCCGGAACATATTCGCCTCAACGAAAGCGGAGAAGTGCAGGTTCAGGGTGTGGTTCAGGCCGTTCAGTATCAGGGGGCGGCGACGCGTTTTGAACTCCGGCTGGCAGACGGCGCAAAACTGCTGGTGAGCCAGGCCAACCTGAGTGGCGCAACGATACCGGCGGGTGTAGAGCCAGGACAGCAGGTGTTGGCCTCCTGGTCACGCGAGGCCATGGTGCCGCTGCACGAGGAGAGGTGAAATGGAGATGAGCGTTTCACACACTCCCGCGCCGCACGGCAGGCTAAGCCGGATCGCTGCGCTGTTCTGGCGCAAACCGTCGTTCGGGCTGTTCCTGCTCCTGCTTGCGCCGCTGATGTGGTTTGGCATTGTCTATTTAGGATCGCTGCTCACGCTGTTGTGGCAGGGGTTCTACACCTTCGACGACTTCACCATGTCGGTCACGCCTGAGCTGACGTTTGCGAACATTCAGGCACTTTTTAATCCGGCCAACTACGACATCATCCTTCGCACGCTGGTCATGGCTATCGCCGTGACTGTCGCCAGCGCAATCCTTGCTTTTCCGATGGCCTGGTATATGGCGCGTTACACCCGCGGCAAATGGAAAGCGTTTTTTTATATCGCGGTGATGCTGCCCATGTGGGCGAGCTATATCGTTAAAGCCTATGCATGGACATTATTACTGGCGAAAGACGGTGTGGCGCAGTGGTTCCTGAACCATATGGGGCTGGAGCCGATCCTGACGTCACTGCTTACGGTTCCGGCAATAGGTGGCAACACGTTGTCTACCTCCGGCCTGGGGCGTTTTCTGGTGTTTGTCTATATCTGGCTGCCGTTTATGATCCTGCCTGTCCAGGCGGCGCTGGAGCGGTTGCCTGCCTCGTTGTTGCAGGCATCAGCCGATCTCGGCGCGCGTCCGCGTCAGACCTTCCGCTACGTGGTGCTTCCGCTGGCCATTCCTGGCATTGCGGCGGGATCGATATTTACGTTCTCGCTGACGCTGGGAGACTTTATCGTTCCGCAACTGGTGGGGCCGCCGGGGTATTTCATTGGCAACATGGTTTACTCCCAGCAGGGTGCTATCGGCAATATGCCAATGGCGGCGGCGTTCACGCTGGTGCCAATTGTGCTTATCTCCCTCTATCTGGCGTTCGTGAAACGTCTGGGAGCATTCGATGCACTCTGAACGCGCACCGTTGTTCCTGAAAGTAGCTGCCTGGGGCGGGGTTATCTTCCTGCATTTTCCACTGCTGATTATCGCAACCTATGCCTTTAACACAGAAGATGCCGCCTTTAGCTTCCCGCCGCAGGGGCTGACGCTGAAGTGGTTTAGCGTGGCGGCCGCGCGTGGAGATATCATCGATTCCGTGACGTTGTCACTTCAGATTGCGGCATTGTCTACTGCGATTGCGCTGGTACTTGGCACACTTGCTGCAGCCGCACTGTGGCGCAGTGAGTTTTTTGGCAAAAACGCCATTTCGCTGTTGTTGCTGTTACCGATCGCCTTGCCTGGCATTATCACCGGGCTGGCGCTGCTGACAGCATTCAAAACCATCAACCTTGAACCCGGCTTTTTCACTATCGTGGTCGGGCACGCCACCTTCTGTGTGGTCGTGGTGTTTAACAATGTGATCGCCCGGTTCCGGCGTACCTCATGGAGCCTGGTCGAGGCGTCGATGGATTTAGGTGCAGATGGCTGGCAAACCTTCCGCTATGTGGTGCTGCCGAATCTTGGCTCGGCGCTGCTGGCGGGGGGCATGCTGGCGTTTGCGCTGTCATTTGACGAAATAATCGTCACGACATTTACGGCGGGACACGAACGCACGTTACCGCTGTGGTTGCTTAACCAGCTTGGACGCCCGCGCGACGTACCGGTCACCAATGTGGTGGCTCTGCTGGTGATGCTGGTCACCACTATCCCCATTCTGGGAGCCTGGTGGCTAACCCGCGACGGCGAAAATATCGCTGGTAGCGGAAAATAACATCGATTTCAACAGGACAATGCTATGCAAAATCTACTGCTGATCAATGGTGAACTCATTCCCGGCGACGGGGAAAAACAGCCTGTCTATAACCCTGCCACCGGAGAAGTATTGCTGGAGATCGCTGAGGCGTCTGCGGCTCAGGTCGATGCCGCGGTGCTGGCAGCCGACCGCGCTTTTGTCGAATGGGGGCAAACAACGCCAAAAAGCCGTTCAGAGTGTTTGCTGAAGCTGGCCGATGTCATTGAAGCGCATGCTGATGAGTTTGCTCGTCTGGAATCCCTTAACTGCGGTAAGCCGCTGCACTGTGCGCTGGGGGATGAAATTCCGGCCGTGGTGGATGTGTTTCGCTTCTTTGCCGGCGCGGCGCGCTGCCTGAACGGGCTGGCAGCCGGAGAGTACCTTGAGGGGCATACGTCTATGATCCGCCGCGATCCGGTAGGCGTTGTGGCGTCAATCGCCCCGTGGAACTATCCGCTGATGATGGCTGCGTGGAAGCTGGCACCCGCCCTGGCAGCCGGAAACTGTGTGGTGATCAAACCCTCTGAAATCACGCCGCTGACGGCGTTAAAACTGGCTGAACTGGCGAAAGATATCTTCCCGCCAGGCGTGCTGAACGTCCTGTTTGGACGCGGTAAGACCGTGGGCGACCCGCTGACCGGGCACGAGAAAGTGCGGATGGTCTCGCTCACCGGTTCAATTGCCACCGGGGAGCATATTATCAGCCACACGGCCTCCTCCGTGAAACGCACGCATATGGAACTGGGGGGCAAAGCGCCGGTCATTGTCTTTGATGATGCGGATCTGGATGCCGTGGTGGAAGGCGTGCGTACTTTTGGCTTCTACAATGCCGGGCAAGACTGTACGGCAGCCTGCCGCATCTATGCCCAGAAAGGCATTTACGCTGCGCTGGTGGAAAAACTGGGAGCTGCCGTTGCCTCCTTGAAGATGGGCGCGCCGGAAGAGGCATCAACTGAGCTTGGGCCGCTCAGCTCCGCTGCACACTTATCTCGCGTCAGTCACGCGGTTGAGGAGGCGAAAGCGCTAAGCCATATCCGTGTGGTGACAGGCGGCAGCAAGCAGGAGGGGGCGGGCTATTATTTCCAGCCAACGCTGCTTGCCGGGGCAAAACAGGAAGATGCGATTGTGCAACGCGAAGTATTTGGTCCGGTAGTCAGCATTACGGAATTTGACGACGAAGCGCAGGTCCTCGCCTGGGCGAATGATTCGCAGTATGGCCTTGCTTCGTCCGTATGGACAAAAGATGTGGGCCGTGCTCATCGGCTCAGCGCCCGGCTGCAGTACGGCTGCACCTGGGTTAATACCCATTTTATGCTGGTCAGTGAAATGCCGCATGGCGGGATGAAGCTGTCAGGTTACGGCAAAGATATGTCGGTGTACGGGCTTGAGGATTATACGGTCGTGCGCCATGTGATGATTAAGCACTAAGCGAAATTGCCCGGCGGCGAGCGCGCCGCCGGGCTTGTTTACTACCAGCCACACACGTCGTGTTCATTCTCCGTATCGTACGCACGAACGGTATTCACCAGATCTTTCACCACGTCCGCAGCAACATCCGGGATCAACAGCTCCATCGGGGCTTCTGTTTCATAATCCACCGAGACACCGTTACTGTTATTGGTGACGGTTACGGTGTAAGTTGCCTTGCCCATGGGTTACTCCTTATGTGTGTTAACCACTTTACCAATGCCAGCGCCGGTGAGCGTGACGTCAGGATCGGCGAAAAAATCGATATTAAAGTAAGTATCGTCGGTCAACAGCTCAATGCGGTGCCATTTCTGTGGCGGGGAAATACCAAATGAACCGGCTTCAATCACCAGCTCAAGATCCGGCTCGGTCGCGGTCGCGTCCGGAAAGCCAAAGTAACGTACAGCCCCCTGCATCACGGACAGGCGGCCATAAACACCCGCTTTGGTATTGTGATGCGTAAAGAGCGCTTTCGGTGCGGTCTCTTTATTCCAGAACGGAGTGGAACGGGTATGAACAAAATTTTCAGGAATACGTAGCATAATGGTTTCCTTCTCAGCGTCAGCCGCTTAAAGAGACTTCAGAACATCAGGTTCGACAAAGAAGTCGATATTAAACAGCGTGTCGTCGGTCATGACCTCGATGTGGTGCCATCTCTCCGGCGGGAAAACGCCGAAATGACCCGCTTCGATAATCAGCTCGCTGTCTGGCTCAGGCGTAAATTCATCAGCATAGCCTAAGTAACGGACTGTGCCCTGCATCACCGAAAGGCGAGGATAAACGCCTGGGCGGGTGCCTTTGTCGAGGTGTCGCTGAAAAATCCCGGCGGGGGCGGTCTCTTTGTTCCAGAAAGGGGTGGAACGGGTGTGAATACAACTCTGCGGAATGCGTAGCATGTTTCCTCCCATGAAAGCCTGCCTTTATTAGACTGCTTTCTGCAGAGGGGAATTTAGCAAAATGTGCATTTAAAATGCGTGTTATTAAAACGGATAACTGCGGTTGCCTCGGGTTTGTTATACAACGTACTCAGTTGTTATTATCCTTAATATTTAAGTGGTTATGATGTAACGAAAAAACTTGATCTGTGTCAACGTATGACGCATATTGCGTGCGGTTATTTTTTGGCTCAGGTAAACAGAATGACGTTGTATCAAAAGATGTTGGTTTTTTACGCAATTATGGCGTCCATTTGCGCACTTATTACCTGGTTCCTGTCAAAAGATAAAAAACGTATCCGCCTGCTGAGCGCGTTCCTGGTGGGTTCAACCTGGCCAATGAGCTTTCCTGTCGCGCTGCTGATCTCGCTTTTCTGAAGCGAGCTTCCCGTTTTGAAAGATGAACATAGCATTCCTGATGCAATGACTGTATAAATAAACAGTTCATCATTAATGGAGTGCTTATGAACAGTTTTTATTCGCAGGTAGCCGGTTGTATCGTGCGCTGGCAAAATCTGCCAGGCGTCGGCGATCCCGTTGTGTTTATTCACGGCCTTGGCTGCGCCTCTTCTTATGAATACCCCCGAGTCGTATACGAGCCCAATTTTGGTGCACGTAGGGCTATTCTTATCGATCTCCCCGGCAGCGGTTACAGCGATAAACCCTCTGATTACAGCTATCGCACCAGCAAGCAGGCTGAGGTGATAGCAGAGTTGTTGACGCATCTTAACCTCGAGTCTTTCTGGCTATACGGACACAGCATGGGCGGCAGTATCGCCATTGAAACCGCAGGTTTACTGCGAACACGTGTTAAGGGGCTGATAGTATCTGAACCTAATTTCCATGCAGGTGGAGGTATGTTCAGCCGCACAATAGCCGCACAGTCAGAGCGCCGTTTTGTTGAACAAGGTTATAGAGCGTTACTTGAGTCCGAGAAATCTGCATGGGCGGGAAGTTTGCAAAGCAACGCCCCACATGCAGTATGGCGTGGTGCAGCGAGCCTGGTAGCGGGTGTTGAGCCCGAATGGGCAGAACAATTCCTGGCGCTCACCTGCCCGGTTACGCTTATTTTTGGAGAATGGTCACTGCCTGATTCTGATGTTAATGAGCTTCAGCAGAAGGGCGTGGAGGTAAAAATCATACCTGATGCCGGACATTCGATGTCCTGGGAAAACCCTTCAGCTCTGGCAAAGGTGTTGGCGGAGTGCCTGGCGAAAAGGTAATAGCCCGCATTACTGCGGGCTGAAATGTCTTAACTCAAAATATCATGAAGGGCTTTGCGGGCGGCAGGCTGCACGTCGTGCGGGTGCTGGTAATCTATGTTCTCGATTGCCCTGCTGTAGAGAGCCACCAGCCAGTCATAAACATAGACCGTTGCCGCATGGACAGGCTGCTCACCCAGGCGCGTCAGGCGCGGTGTGGCGCTATTGACCACGGGCGTGACAAAAATCGGCTGGCCTTTACGCACGCGGCTTGCCGGGCGTTCAGCAACAGGTGAGCGTTCATAACCGAGCCAGCCAACGAAATTACCCAACACGGCATGGAGTTGTGCTGCGCTGCTTTTATCCGTCTCGACAATATGTTGCAACTGCTGAGGAAGGTTCAGGCGGTAACTGGTCACAATCAGGACATCGGCGATTTGCTGTAACACCGCGGGCTCCAGACCCAAGCGGCTGGCGGCATCGCTGCGGCTCCACTGGCGCAGGTGGTTGATCCACACTTTGTGCGCGAGACGGGCTTTGTCTTTGGTCTGGAATGCGGTGGTACTCTCCGGCGCATTTTCCGCGAACAGGTCGATCACATCGGTAAACAGCCCGTTGACCTGCTCCTCGCGAGGTTGCTGTACCGCCAGAAGCGCTTCAAACGCTTTTAACGGGGGCAGCAACCCTTCAAGCAACTCACCGTGACGTGCAGCGCTTCCCTGAAGCATTCGCACCATCTTTTCGGCCTGAGAACGTCTGGCTCCCGCAGCCTGAGCGATCGGTGCCAGATATGTGTGCATCAACACCGACACCTCATGTGCCAGGAGCGTTCGCAACGCGTGAAGGCGCTTTTGGCGTTGTGCGGGCAGCGTGGCCTGCGACAACCATTCGATCACGCGCTGCATGCTATGGCTGTCCAGTGCCTGCAGAGTGCCCCAGCGCTGGCCCGGTTTTCCCAGAAGTTGCTGTACGGCTTCGTCGAGATTCTGTTTCGTGGTAAACCGCGCATCGTGTGGCGTAATAGCCCAGACCAGCCCCGGCAGGGCAGATTCTTCGGCAGGCTGTGTCTCTTTAACCCAGTTCAGAAGCACTTTCGCGGTTTTTGCCGTTTGCTCGTGCTGCGCGGTGGCGTTACAGATCACCAGAACATCCGGCTGGAACTGCTGACGATAATGTTCAGGCAACCATAAACATTTGGCCTGGGTCAGCAGCGGAGCGTTTTTATCGTTCAACGCGGGGATATCAATAATATCGACGTTATCCAGTACGCAATTCTCAACCGGCAGCACCAGTTCGCGGGTCAGAAATGCCAGTACGTCGAGCGGTACGCTGATCGCGTTAAGCATCTCGCCGTTGTTCAACGGATGGAGCAGGGTTTCCTGTGTTTCAGGAGACGTCAATGCACCGTGCGTGAGGAACCCTTCACCCGGCAGGCCAAAGTTATCCACCAGCAGGCTGAGTGGTGCAGCGATCGCGCTCGCGTGGCTGGTCTGATGCAGAACGTGTGCGAGCTTAAGCCACTGCTGGGTTAGCTCCTGCTGCTCGCCCCACAGCAGTGACCAGACGCTGGCACGGGTGCTGAGATCAAGCGACGGAACCAGCAACGCAAACTGATGCCACAGCGCATCATCAATTTGCTGTTTCGCGCCCGGTACGGTGCTTTGCCAGAAACGCGCGATTGCACCCACGTCCTGTGCGGTGATCCCCGGCACACCCTGCGGCTGGCGCAACGCACGCCATTTTTCAAGCCGGGTTTCGATAACCGATTTTTCCACCGGGCGGATTTGCGGATGCAGGGTCGTGCGCGTAATAAACAGTTGCACCAGTTCGGCTTCTGTCACCAGGCTCAGACGCAGCGGAAACGCCTCATCGACAATGTCCTGGCGCTCTCCGGAGAAGCGAACAGCCATGTTGGTTAGCGCGTGTCCGGGGTTAATATGCGAAAAATAGTCGAACGTGCGTTGACCTGGTGTGACGTTGAGGCGGCCATTTCCACTGCCGCACAGTGAAGAGAGCAGGTGCGCTTTCGCCGCCTGAGAATGGCCGTACAGACCAATACTGCCAGGGCCTGTAAGGGCGCGGTCAATAGCCTGCTCACGTGCCTGTGCTGCATTCAGCCTCGCCAGCAGGGCATCGGCTTCGTTATCCAGCATCGGGGCGTGCAGGCGCGTCTCGTTAATCCACCCGATTAAAGCCTGAGTGGTGGCCGTCGTCGCAGTCATTTCAGGTATACGCTCCCGCTGTCAATCCAGTAATGGCTACCGCTATGACGGCGATCGGCCAGTGTATTCAGTTTAAAGGTCAGGGCGTCGGGTGGAACTGGCGTACCATCCTGCAGCCAGGCGTCGCTCAGTTCAAAGGATTCCGGGCCTTCCTGTTTATTTCCACCACACAGTTTCAGGCGCACATTCAGCACGCCATCGCCCGCAATGGCTTTTGCCAGCTCGGCGGAGTTGATGCTGAGGGTATACAGCGGCGTTGCGGGCCAACGGGCATTTGCCAGCTGACGGAAGCCGAGCGTGACGTTTCCGCGCAGCGGGAAATGCAGACGGGCATCCAGTTTTGCGCCGGGTTTATCAAGATCAATATCCTGATACCAGACGTTCTCCTCACGCAGGGTATTAATGGTGTTATCCAGCACCCCCAGATAACGCACCGTTGAGTACGCGCCGATATCGGCCGCTTTAAAGTTAAAGCGCGGGAGGCGTAAATCGAGTGCCAGGCTGCACAGCATCGCTCCCACCGCCGCGGTGGATTTCGGATTGCCGATGCGTCCCTGCTGACTGAACGGATACCATTCATGAACCTGATATTTATCCAGCCAGACGATGCGATTGACCGGAACAGGCTGCAGATGACGAATCAAGGCCTGGACACCCGGCAGACAACCCGGACGGCCGGTGATCAGCAAAATATCGCAGCTGTAATGTGAAATGGCTTCGCACACCGCGTGAAGCGGCGAGGCCAGCGTGAACTGACCTGCCAGCATTGCATCCTGCATCTCACGGAAATTGACATGCAGCGGTACGGCAAACAGATCGAAGTTTTCTGAACCGGCAGGCAAGGCGTGATCAATCGCCTGCTGGAGATAATTCATCACATTGCGCGTCGGTTTTTGCGTAAGGAGATCGCCAAATGTGGCGTGGAGGCCAGCCAGCGGATCGTCAATGTCGCTGGATTCCCACGCCGCCAGGATCGCATGACCGATCGGCATAAAGAGCTGAAGCGCCGTCTGCTGACGCAAAACGGCCTGGGTATCAATGCGCCCGGAGTCACCAAACAGCGATGCCATCAGCAGGGAGGCGTCCGCAATCCCTGATTTCTGCAACTGAGTTTGTAGCGCAGGCAGTACGTAACGCTGGATCACGTCCAGCAGTGTATCGTCGCCAGCCACTTTAAACCCTTCGCGGAACAGGAGCTGTGGCGTGATTTTGACGTTATTACCGGAGCCATCGTCCAGTTGATAATGCGTAATCGCCATATCCGTTGTACCACCGCCGATGTCGATAGAGGCAACGCGCAGCGAGCGCCCTGGCTGAACCCCCGGTTCTGGCTCACGGTCCGGGCGGGCGAGGGAGGCGAAGAAGGCTTCCGTCTGACCGCCAAAATGGGAAATTGCTTCGTTGTACAGCCACACCAGTTGGCCGCAGCTGGCTTCGTCCCACTCCATCTGAATGTCAGGAACCGGCACCACGCTTTTTTCCTGCTGCTTGCGGCTGGAGAAATCTTCATCCTGCGGGTGCCAGCCCATCGCTTTCCAGACGATAGCAATGGCTTCAAACATGCGACGGCGGAAGATCTCACGTTCCTGTTTCGGCATGGCTGAAGGCAGGGTGAGAATGAGTGTGCGTAACTGGCGTGGAGACGCCGGGAAGCCCAGACGCAAGCGCGTGGCAACGCTGTTGATCTGCCCCAGTGCCTGCGCCAGCAGTTCACACAACATGTGTGTCATCAGGGTGCTTCGGCTGTACTGCGGCGAAAAGACTGGCAGGCGCTCGTCCTGAGGCAAGGTAAAGAGCGGCTCACCGTCATCATTCATCAGATTCATGAGCGGGAAGGCTGTCGCCAGCGGTTCACGCTGGGTTTTGCTGTTCATCTGGCTGAAACGCCAGTCCTGCACCACCGGGGTTTCATCCCACAGGTAGCGCCGGGGGCTGGAGATCCCACTGTTGCCTTCGGTCCCGAGACGCTGCATTGCCAGTTTACGCGCCTCATCGCCCACACGGACGATAGAGGGCCAGACAAAAGCATCTTCGCGGCCGCTTTCAACCGAGAAGTGCTGCTTGCCAAAACGCGCTTCCGAGAACTCCAGGCGGCTGGTGAAGAGAGGCTCATTCAGGAACTGTGGCTCGCTTAAGGAGCGCACCTGCAGCTCGGCAGTCTGGCGCAACCCATCGTTCGCATCACCATGATCTTCAATAATCACGCCGCAGGTATGGGTGTTACCCACGTCGAGGATCAGGTCGACCGGAATAGCAGGCGTGCTGAGCGTGTGGGTGACAAATTTCACTTCAGGCACGGTGAGTTGCTCACCGAGCATAGACAACAGGTTGAGCCAGTGCGCCTGGTACTCAAAACTGCGCATAGCCTGATGGAGATCGCGTTCGGAGCGGTTTTCAACGCCCGTTGCAAACTGGGTAAAAGCCTCGCGCAACCAGCCATCAATCCAGGTCTGGTCAAGGAAGTTTTCCACTTCGTCATCGCGCCAGGCGAGCGCAAAGCGTGTTCCGTTCAGAATATCGTTTTCGACTGGCGACAGCGCAGAGGTTGCATGCTCCGCAATCTGGCTGTCGAGCGCGAGGGTGACGCGGTGCGTATTGCCCGCTGTGTCAGGCGCGTCCAGTTTACGCACCTGAACGCGTGCCCAGTTATCCGGGCCATCAACAAAGGTGCGCGGCGGATTAAAGCGCAGGAACGGGATCGGAAGCCAGACCCCGTCCAGCACCGTCAGGGACTGGTGCAGCGGAATTGTGCTTTCCGGCTTCACCACTTCCGGCTGACCGCCTCCCGTTGCGGGGAGCGTGTAACGGCCATTGATCAGATCGAAATCCAGACGCAGCAGCGGGCCATTGGCAGTTTTACGCACGAAACGCCCGTTGCTGGCGGTATCCTGCGGCGTCAGGCCAAAATCAAGGAACTGCACGCCGCTGTTGGCAATAAGCGTGACGCTCTGTTTGTAGTCGCAAAGATTTACCAGCATAAGGTCAGGCACCTGCTTTTTTAAACGTCAAAGGAACAACGGTTTTGGCATCATAACGTGCGCTACATTCCGCCACATCGCTGGTGCCTGCTTTGCAGGAGACCTCCGGCATCGGATAACGTGAACCGTCCGTGCAGCGTGCATTACCGCGGCTTTTAATCATCAACTCACCGTTGCTGTGCAGCCCGGAGAATACATCGACGCGGCAGATGATATTGTCACCGTGAACCACGCGGGCAGTGCCCTTGTTATTCTGGATCTGATAACGCAGTGACGGCGGCTTGCCGGTCACCGGATCTTTCACGTCAAGGATGGCGCGCCAGGTTCCGTTAAGGAAACGGGTTGAACCGGCTTTTACCTGGTTTGCTTCCATCACCATGGCATCTTTCGGGATCGCAGCAATCACCACCGGTGCTGGAGCAGGCGCGGGCTCTTTTACTTTTGGCTCCAGAACTTCGGCCTGATGCAATGGCAGATTCATCACCAGTTTTTCCACCGTTTTGACCGGTGCAGGGGTAATGACAACCGGCGCGGGAGCAGGCCCGGCGGAGGGTGCCGGTTTTGGCCACAGCAGGGGCGTGGCAATGGCGGCGACGATCACTGCGGCGGCAGGCAGTGACCACAGCGGTACGCGACGTTTCTTACTTATAACCACAGGTGCTGGCGCTTCTGCCACAGGCTCAACAATGACCGGAGCAGGCTCTGGCGCATAGAGGTCATCTTCGGTGATGCGTACTGTGGTCACGGGCGTAATCAGCGGTTCATCGGCCTGTTCAAAGGTGATAACTGGCGTCGGTTCCGGCTCTGGTTCGGGATCGTCAATAACAACAGGCTCAGGGATGAGTGATTCGCGCAGGCAGTCGAGTACGTCGTCACGTGCATTCGCATTGAGGTTCACAAACCCCCAGAAGCAAATCACGGGTTTGCCCTCAATCAGAAACAGGAAGTTCTCATTCGGGAACTGAAATGCTTTTGAAAGCAGGGAACCAAACAGCTGCTGCGCGGTTTTAGGTGACTGGAGACACTTTTTACTCAGCGACTCAACGCTGGCGACGGTATTTTCCAGATAGCGCAGGGCACGAAACCGGGCGTCTTCATCGGCGGTTTTCCAGCTTACGACCTGCCCGTCGACGGGAGAATACCAGTCGACGCGATCGCCGCCGTCGTTAACCTGAGGAATGGCCAGACAATCGACGATCGCCTGCTGTTTGCGTAACCGGAGCGCTTCACGGATTTGCAACGCTGATTCAAACACGGCCTGTCCGCCGCCGCCAACGGCCTGAAAATCATCCAGATTACCGCTGCGTAAAAGTGTTTTTGCCACGATTTGATCCCATAGACTTCTTCACGCCATTACTTTAACGAAACCGGAAAGCAAGCAAACGGCGGAAGAGACGCCAAAAGGACCGATTTCTTGCGGCATTGATCCTGACGTTTGGGCTTGACGAATAATGGCACTTAAGGCAAATCAACGTTCGGGCACGGGTGATAAAACCAGCGAAAAAAACGGGATTAGAATAACCTGATAGTGTTTCGTTATTTGCCAGGCTATAGCGGCTGTGCTGTTATTACTGTCCACAATAATAAAACCGAAAGGGTTATAACCATGTCTACAGGGAAAACGCTGCTCGCCCTCGCGCTGAGCGCTCTTATACCGGCAGGTGCTGCATGGGCGGCAAATACTGACACCATTATTTACTGCTCGGAGGCTTCACCCGAGTCGTTTAACCCACAAATTGCCAGCTCCGGCCCGTCTTTTGTCGCCAGTTCTCAGGTGCTTTATAACCGCCTGATCAATTTTGACCCGGTGAAAAATACGCCGGTTCCATCGCTGGCGGAATCATGGACGATTTCACCAGACGGCAAGACCTATACTTTCACGCTGCGTAAAGGCGTGAAGTTCAACAGCAATAAATACTTCAAGCCGACCCGTGATTTTAATGCCGACGATGTGATTTTTTCCGTCATGCGTCAGAAAGACCCTAAGCACCCGTATCACAATGTCTCGCAGGGTAATTACGAATACTTTAACGACGTGGGGCTGGATAAGCTGATTCAGGATGTCAAAAAGGTCGATGATTATCATGTCCAGTTCACCCTGAGCGAACCTAATGCGGCGTTCCTGGCTGACTGGGGCATGGACTTTGCGTCAATTCTTTCAGCGGAATACGCAGATGCAATGCTGAAAAAGGGAACGCCAGAAAACGTCGATACCTGGCCGATCGGTACGGGACCGTATGTGCTGCAGCAGTATAAAGTGGACTCACTGATCCGCTACGTCGCTAACCCAAACTACTGGGATGGCGCAGTGCCGACCAAACACCTGATCTTCTCCATTACGCCGAATGTGGAAACCCGTCTGGCGAAGCTGCAGACCAACGAATGCCAGATCATTCCTGCGCCGTCGCCGGTGCAGTTTGATGTGATTAAGAACAACAAAGACCTGACGCTGCACTCTGTCGATGCCCTGAACGTGGGGTATCTGGCGTTTAACACCGAGAAAAAACCGTTTGATAACGTGCTGGTGCGCCAGGCATTGAACTATGCCACGGATAAAAAAGCCATCGTAAATGCGGTCTTTATGGGCTCCGGTACGGTGGCGAAATCACCGATTCCGCCTAATATGCTCGGTTTCAACAAAGCGCTGAAGGATTACAGCTACGATCCTGAAAAAGCCAAAGCGCTGCTAAAACAGGCCGGGCTGGAAAACGGCGCGGAAGTGACGTTGTGGTCGATGCCGGTGCAGCGTCCGTATAACCCGAACTCACGTCGTATCGCGGAGATGATCCAGAGCGACTGGGCGAAAGTGGGCGTGAAGGCGAAGATTGTCTCTTACGAGTGGGGCGAATACCTCTCCGGTATGCGTAAAGGCGAGCATGACTCGGCGCTGTTTGGCTGGATGTCTGACAACGGTGACCCGGATAACTTTGCCGATGTGCTGCTGGGCTGCAACAGCATCAAAACCGGCTCAAATGCCGCGCGCTGGTGCGATAAGGGTTATGATGAGCTGGTGCAAAAAGCTAAACTGACCAGCAACCCGGCTGACCGTGCGAAGCTGTACAGCCAGGCGCAGGAGATTTTCTACCAGCAGGCACCGTGGATTGCGCTGGCAAATGGCAAAACGTTTTACGCCACCCGCAGCAACGTGACGGGCTATAGCGTAAGCCTGATGGGCAGTGATTTCTCAAAAACGAAGCTGAACTAAGCATTTAATGCCCGGTAAGCGCAGTGCCACCGGGCAGTTGAAAAGGAGTGACAATGTCACATTTAAACGAGGTGATCGGCCGTGTGGATGCCGCCATTGAAGAGAGCGTGATCGCCCACATGAACGAACTGCTGATTGAACTGAGTGATGATAGCGAGCTGAGCCGGGAAGATCGCTACACCCAGCAGCAGCGTCTGCGTACCGCGATTTCGCATCACGGCAAACAGCATAAAGAGGAGATGGAAGCGCGCCACGAGCATTTGACGAAGGGCGGCACCATCCTTTAGGCCTTAAAACTGGCGTCTTGCGACCAGCCAGGCACCCACCACCAGCATCACTGCGCCGCACACCGGCCCAACCAGCGCGCGCAGAGGGATGCCGTTGCTTTTCAACACGTCTATCACCAGCCCGCCAATTAGCTGGCTTGCCACCAGTACGGCAATTGTCGTTGCCGCTCCTACATTCTGATAACCGCTAATACTGGCGAAAACGAAAAACGACCCCAACAGGCCGGGGATCAACGTCCACCAGCGTACCGTCGAGACCAGTTCGCTGACTCCCGCAGTACCCTGCTTAATCAGCAGTATGCTGACAAACAGGACAATACCAACCAGCGAATTCAGGAGCATGGCGATAAGAATGGTCGAAGAGGACTGGGTGATACGCACCATCAGTGTGTTTTGCACGACCAGGCCAATACCTGCGGCGACCAGAAAAGCCAGCGTTAATGACTGATTCATGAGATAGCGTCCGGATCGCTGCGCTCATCAAGCTGCAGCTGCATAAAGGTTAAATCCAGCCAGCGGCCAAACTTGGTTCCCACCTGCGGCATTTGGCCGGTGATGACGAAGCCCAGAGTCTCGTGCAGATGAATCGACGCATGGTTTTGCGCCTCGATCCCGGCCACCATGACATGTTTCCCGATCTTACGGGCTTCGACGATCAACGCGTTCATCAGCAGGCGGCCAATCCCTTTGCCCTGGTGATCCGGGTGAACGTAGACCGAATGTTCCACCGTATGGCGAAAACCATCAAAGGCGCGCCAGTCGCCAAAGGAGGCGTAACCCGTCACCACGCCGTCCTCTTCGCTGATCAGCACCGGGTAGCCTACCAGCGTGCGTGCTTCAAACCATGCGATGCGGTTATCGGTATCGACGGTTTTATCGTTCCAGATCGCCGCAGTATGTAATACCGCGTGGTTGTATATTTCACCGATAGCGGCGCAATCTTCTTTGCTGGCATGACGAACAATCATGACTGATCCCCTGAATGTGTTGTTCACTATAGTGTTACGAAACTGACACTATATTACAGAGTATTGGAATTACTCTGCTACGGCATAATCCATATTTTTTTGTTATGAAAACGCCATTGAAATGCCGTTCATACACTATAGTATGACGTCATGAACACTATGACAGACAATATGAATCAACGGATTAGTGCGCGAATTCGCCTTGAGCGCGAGTCGCGCGGGTGGTCATTAAGCGAACTTGCCGATCGGGCGGGGGTTTCACGCGCCATGATCCATAAAATTGAACGTGGAGACAGCAGCCCGACGGCGACGCTGCTCGCACGTTTATCCGGTGCTTTTGGTATCAGCATGTCTACGTTGATTGCGCGGGCAGAAATGCAGGAGGGCAAACTGCTGCGCCTGGCTAACCAGCCCGTCTGGCGCGATCCACAGACGCACTACCTGCGTCGCCATGTATCGCCACGTACCGATCTTCCGATTGACCTTGTGCAGGTAGAGCTTCCGCCACGTAGCGATGTGCCGATGCCCGCCTCATCTTACGCGCTTGCGCGTCAGCTGATCTGGCTGCAGTCCGGTGAACTGGTGTTTCAGGAAGGGGATACCCGCCATGAAATGAAGGCCGGAGATTGTCTGGAGCTGGGGCCGCCGAATGACTGCCGTTTTATTAATGAAACGAATGAATCGTGCGTGTATCTGGTCGTGCGGCTTAACCAGTCTGGCTCGTAATGATAAAGCGGCCTGCCGGATCAAGGACTAGTCTCTAATGACATTTGCACAAGTAAGGAGCGATCTATGAGTCAATCTGTAGCGCAAAATCGTCGCTGGGTGCTGGCCTCACGCCCACAGGGTGCGCCAGTGGCAGAAAATTTCCGCTTTGAAGAACAGCCGATCCCCGCGCCCGCAGAGGGACAGGTGCTGTTACGCACGGTGTGGCTGTCGCTGGACCCGTACATGCGTGGCCGAATGAGCGATGCGCCATCCTACTCACCGCCGGTTGAGATTAACGCGGTGATGGTGGGCGGGACGGTCAGCCGTGTCGAAAAATCACGTCACCCTGATTATAAAGAGGGGGAATGGGTGCTTGGCTACAGCGGCTGGCAGACATACGAACTGTCTGACGGTAAAGGGCTGGTGAAGCTGGGCGAAAATCCGTCTCACCCTTCGTGGTCGCTGGGCATTCTGGGAATGCCGGGCTTTACGGCCTATATGGGGCTGCTGGATATCGGGCAACCGAAAGCCGGTGAGACGCTGGTTGTCGCGGCGGCGACCGGGCCGGTTGGGGCAACGGTGGGGCAAATCGGCAAAATTAAAGGCTGTCGGGTCATTGGCGTTGCCGGTGGCGCAGAAAAATGCCGCCATGCGGTTGAGGTACTGGGATTTGACCAGTGTCTGGATCACCATGCGGCTGATTTCGCACAACAGCTGGCGAAAGCCTGTCCGCAAGGTATTGATGTGTATTATGAAAACGTCGGCGGGAAAGTGTTTGATGCCGTGTTGCCGTTACTGAACACCTCCGCGCGCGTGCCGGTGTGTGGCCTGGTCAGTGGCTACAACGCGACGGGGCTACCGGATGGCCCGGACCGTTTACCGCTGTTGATGGCGACAATCCTGAAGAAACGTATCCGGATGCAAGGTTTTATTATCGGGCAGGACTACGGCCACAGAATCAGTGAGTTTCAGGAGCAAATGGGCCGTTGGGTACAGGAGGGCAAAATCCATTATCGTGAGCAGGTTACGGATGGGCTGGAAAATGCGCCACAGGCACTCATCGGGCTGCTGGAAGGGAAAAATTTTGGCAAAGTGGTGATACGCGTCGCGACAGATAACTGATTAAACGGATATGGCGGGTTCTCCGCCATAATTATTTGTGAAGATACGATATATTGTCTTTAATTAAATCAGCTAAACTTTACGCACCCTCAGCACAGATGGGCCGAAGAGTAAAAGAAAAATAAAATGTGCAGCATTTGCGTTTTATGCGTACTCCTCATCACCAGGCATGACGATACAGGATATATCGAACCGGCGTCGTTTTTTAAACTGACGCTGTAAATAGCATTTTGTTTTGGCTACGGGAATTAAACATGCTTGATTTGGATCATTTAGAAAAAGCTCAAAGGGTCAGCCTCACCATGCAAGTGGAGATCAGTTTGAAGGGCGCGTTAATTACGGGCTCGCTTAAACCGGGGGCCCGGCTGATCACCAAAGAGATTGCAGATAAATTAGGCACCAGCATCACACCTGTCCGGGAGGCGCTTTTACGTCTGGTGTCTGCTGGCGCTCTGCATGCCACACCGGCCCAGGCTTTCCTGGTGCCCGAGGTGACACTGGATCGCTATAACGAGATCAATGCCATCAGAAAGCAGCTTGAACCGATGGCCGTCGCCGCGGCCTGCGAGCATATGTCGGAGAGCAAACTGGCGACGCTGCGCGAACTGTCGGATATTTTCCATGAGGCCATGCGTCAGGGAAATGTACAGAAAGCGTTGCACGCCAACCGTGTGTTTCGGTTTACGCTTTACCAATATGCTGAAATGCCCACCCTCAGTGCATTAATTGAACAACTGTGGGTGCGGATTGGTCCGTGCATTAACTATCTGCATGAAGAGCTGAAAGACGTACCCGCCGCGACTTATCATTATGCGGATTTGCTCTCCGCGCTTGAGCGAAGGGATGTGGCAGCCAGCCAAAAGGCGATAGATAAAGCCATTGATGAAGCGAATCTACTTTTACAACGGCAATATTTTAGTTAAGGAATTATTTAGCAAGGCGCGTATTTATATTTTTAATATAATCTGGTGGCTAATTCCCGGCGCATTTTTTCCGGGGGAAATTATTATTTTCACCATAAAAAAACCGGCCACTTCCGTAGCCGGTTTTTAACTCACTCAAATCGGTAAGACACTGACACGCCAACGCCGTAGTTACGACCAGGGGCCGGTTCGTAATAACGTCCGTTGGATTCATTTACGATGACAGAGCCCACATACTCTTTGTCAAACAGGTTATCGACGCGACCAAAGACATCCATGCCCCAGTTGCCATAGTTAAACTTATACCCGCTGTTCAGGCCGACGACGGTGTAAGAGGGCGCTTTCGCCGTGTTCTCGTCATCCGCCATGATATCGCTCAGGTAGCGCACGTCAGTTCCCGCATACCAGCCTTCTTCAGGCTGCCAGCCAAACGAGGCATAACCCATGTTGCGGGCAATACCTGGCATCCGGTTACCGTTACAGTCTGCATCGCTGCACACATTGGTGCGGTAGGTGGCGTCAAGGTAAGTCCAGGCCATTTTCAGCTTCCAGTTTTCTGCAAACTGCTGATCCAGAGACACTTCAAGACCCTGGCGGCGCGTTTTACCGGCATTTTTGTAGCTGGTACGGCCGCCGGAACTGGCATCCACGACGATCTCATCGTCAGTATCAGTGCGGAACAGCGCCGCCGTCAGCAGACCATTGCCGATGCGGGTTTTACTGCCCACTTCATACGTGTTGTTGGTGGATGGCTTAAGACCAATGTTCAGTCCGCCCTGGTTGTCAGAACGGTAGGAGAGTTCGTTGATGGTCGGCGTTTCAAAACCGCGTCCTGCGGCAGCATACAGATTCCAGCCGTCAGTGACCGCATATTTCACCGAGCCTGCCGGGAGCCATTTATGGTAGCTCGCGTCTCCACTATCATCGCCATTACCTGGCGTTATGTAATGATCGTTGGAATCGAACCAGACCGAGCTGTAACGCACGCCCGCATCTACCGACAGTTTTTGTGTGAGCTGCCAGCTTGTTTGCAGATAAGGATCGACGTTCCACATCAGGTTACGTTCGTTACGGCGTTTGTCGCCCTTAACGCCATAATCGGGTGCGCCGTTGTCCATCACGAAGTTCTCGTAGCCGCGACGATCTTCGCTCATGTTTTCGTAGTTCAGACCGGTGGTAAACGTCACAGGAACCAGCAACTCACCACGGTGTGTCCAGCGGGTATCAATGCCCTGATAGTGGCGCTGCATATCAATCACGCCGCCGGAGTGGGTCGGCTTCAGCTGCGGCTGATAAGGAATCGACTGGTACTGCGTCATTTCGCGCTCACCGGCGTACATCATCACGCTGAGATCGTCCTGATCGCTCAACTGACGGTCATAGCGCAGTCCGGCCTGCGTCTGCTTGATGGTCTTGCGGGTGTTGTACTGATCGCCGCGCGGAGACTGGCGCGGGTTATCCCGCCACTCCTGATAATCCAGCCCGCCCGGATCGTTGGCTTTCATGTCCACGCTGTTGAAGATCAGCGTCAGCTTGCTGGCGTCATCAATGCGAACGCCCAGCTTCGCGTTGGCAAGATTTTTACGTGCGCCACTGTGATCGCGGTAGCCTTTGGTGGTGAAGCGGGTGGTGGAAACGGTGTAATCCACATCTCCCGCGTGTGTGCCATCGCCCATTGCACCGGTCGCTTTCATACCGTAACGCCAGGTGCCGTAGCTGCCATAGTAGCTGCTGGCTTCAAGGGTTGGCGGCTGTTGTCCGGTCTGCGTGTTGATGTTAATCACGCCGCCTGACGCATTGCCGTAGAGGGCAGAGAAGGGGCCGCGCAGCACTTCAACGCTCTCTACGCTGCTGAGGTCAATGTTGGACGTCTGCCCCTGGCCGTCCGGCATGGTCGCCGGAATGCCGTCCACATACATGCGGATGCCGCGCACGCCAAAGGTCGAGCGCGCACCGAATCCGCGCATTGAGAGCTGCAGATCTTGTGCATAGTTCTGGCGGTTCTGAATTTGCAGGCCAGGGACGCTGCCGAGGGATTCAGAAAGGTTAATACGCGGTGCAGCCTGGCGCATATCGTCGCCATTCACCACGCTGACCGCTGCGGGTGTATCCAGCTCCGAGACGGGTTGCGGCGTGGCGCTGACGATCATGGTCTGTTCTTCTGCGGCCATCGCACTCAGAGGGCCAAAAATGACAGGAACCAGCAACAGCGGGAGAGTTGCCTTATGGGCAGAAATGATTTTCATGAAGTAAACCGGTTAAGGAAAAGAAACGAACCAAATGGAACATGTGCATACATGTTAAATCTTTTGTAAATCTTTTGAAAACTATAACCGCACATTGCGTTAATGAAAGGTGTTCAGGGAAAGAAAAACTCCACATTCATGCGATTAATGATTACTATTCTCATTAAAATAGCGGCGAAGCCATGACTTCGCCTGCCGGAAGCAATGTCAGTAGTACATCCCCTCTTTTAAAAAGGAATTGTTATGTCTTTACGTCATCTGTGCTCGCCGCGCCTGCGTGGCTCTCTGCTGGTAGGCTCTTTACTGTTTGCCGGATCGTTCCAGGTTCATGCTGCTGAAGACATGCTGCGCAAAGCGGTAGGAAAAGGCGCTTATGAGATGGCCGTGAGCCAGCAGGAGAATGCGCTGTGGGTCGCGACATCGCAAAGCCGCAAAACCGACAAGGGCGGTATTGTCTATCGTCTTGATCCAGTCACGCTGGAAGTGACGCAGGCCATTCATAACGATCTCAAACCGTTTGGTGCCACGATCGACAAAGCGACGCAGACGCTGTGGTTTGGTAACACCACTAACAGCGCCGTGACCGCCATCGATGCCAAAACGGGTGATGTGAAAGGGCGTCTGGTGCTGGATGACCGCAAACGCAGTGACACAGTCAAACCCCTGCATCCACGCGAGCTGGTGGCGGATGACACCACCAATACCGTTTACATCACCGGTATCGGTAACGAGAGCGTGATTTGGGTGGTTGATGGCGCAACGCTGAAGCTGAAGGACACGATTGCCAATACCGGTAAATACAGCACCGGTCTGGCGCTGGATGCGCAGGCAAAACGCCTCTATACCACCAATGCGGACGGCGAGCTGGTAACGATTGATACAGCGACCAATAAAATTCTGAGCCGTAAAAAAGTGCAGGATGACGGGAAAGAGCACTTCTACCTGAACCTGAGCCTGGATACCGCCGGACAGCGTGCGTTTATTACCGATTCAAAACAGCCGGAAGTGCTGGTGGTCAGCCTGAAAGATGGCAGCGTCATCGAGAAAATCGCTGCGCCAGAATCGCTGGCGGTGCTGTTTAACCCGGCACGTAACGAAGCCTATGTGACGCACCGCGAAGCGGGCAAGGTGAGCGTGATTGACGCAAAAACCTATAAAGTGACGAAAACCTACGATACGCCGGTCTACCCGAACAGCCTGGCGCTCTCTGCCGATGGTAAAACCCTGTACGTGACGGTGAAGCAGAAATCCACCCGTCAGCAGGAAGCCACTCAGCCTGACGATGTGATTCGTATCGTGCTCTAATGTGGGGATTGCCCGGTGGCGCTGCGCTTACCGGGCCTACAAAAACCATGAGTAGCAGGCCGGGTAAGGCGAAGCCGCCACCCGGCTTTTTTATTAACGCGAGGTCTCTTCAATCAGCGGGCCGTCCTGTTTTTCATCATCAGGATGAACAGGCGCGGTGCTGTGGATCTCATAGACGCGTTTGCGCACACCAAACCAGCCAGCAACCAGCAGAACAGCCAGCAGTGGAATGGTTGCGATAGTGTAGGTGCCGTTCGGGTAGTCGAACGCCATCAGCACCAGTACGCTGAACAGGAACAGCAGGGTCAGCCATGACGTGACGGGCGCGCCTGGCAGTTTGAAGCTCACATCCGCCGCTTTCCCTTCTTTAATCGCTTTACGCAGGCGCATCTGGCAGACCACGATAAAGGCCCAGGAAGCAATAATGCCCAGCGCGGCAACGTTCAGCACGATCTCAAACACCTGAGATGGCACCAGATAGTTCAGGAACACACCGAAAACGTACACCACCAGCGTGGCGAGGATACCGGCGTAAGGCACCTGCTGCTTGCTCATCTTCGACATGAATTTCGGTGCGGAGCCGCCCATCGACATGGAGCGCAGAATACGGCCGGTAGAGTAGAGGCCGGAGTTCAGGCTGGAGAGCGCAGCGGTCAGCACAACGATATTCATGATGCTGCCCACGTAAGGCACACCCAGTTTAGAGAAGAAGGTGACAAACGGGCTTTGTCCTGCCTGGTAGGCGTTCCACGGCAGGAGCAGCACCAGCAGCACCACGGAGCCAACGTAGAACAGGCCGATACGCCAGATCACGCTGTTGATAGCTTTTGGCACCATGGTCTGGGGATCTTTACATTCACCTGCAGCCGTACCAACCAGTTCGATCGACGCAAAGGCAAACACCACGCCCTGAACCAGTACCAGCGCAGGCAGCAGGCCGTGCGGGAAGAAACCACCATTATCGGTTATCAAATGGAAGCCTGTGGTATTGCCATCCAGCGGTTTACCGCTGCCGAGGAATACCGTACCGACCACCAGAAACACCACGATCGCCAGCACTTTCACCAGCGCAAACCAGAACTCCATCTCAGCGAACCACTTCACGCCAATCATGTTCATGGTCCCGACGATTGCCAGCGCACCGAGGGCAAACACCCACTGTGGCACATCGCCAAACGCGCCCCAGTAATGCATATACAGCGCAACGGCGGTGATGTCGACGATACCGGTCATCGCCCAGTTGACGAAGTACATCCAGCCCGCCACGTAAGCGGCTTTCTCACCGAGGAATTCGCGGGCGTAAGAGACAAAGCTGCCGCTGGAAGGGCGGTGAAGAACCAGTTCGCCCAACGCACGAAGAATGAAGAAAGAGAAAATCCCGCACACCAGATAAACCAGGGCGAGAGCAGGGCCTGCCATCTGCAGTCGTGCGCCTGCACCTAAAAACAGACCCGTACCGATAGCGCCGCCGATGGCGATCATTTGAACCTGACGGTTGCCCATCGCTTTGTGATAGCCCTCTTCGTGAGAGTTCAACCAGCGACGTTTCGCAGCATGATGATCGGCTGCGCTTTTATTGCTTGTTTTCATTGAGTTACCTGTCTGAACCATAGTCATGATAGTCGTCCCTGGCAGGGGCGAAACAAACGATTGCCTCTGCGCAGACACATGCTGCCTTTCCAGTCATTCTGCGTATGGATAAGGCGAAACATGGCGAGGCATCCTACCCGCAATCGATAAGCGACGCAAAATATAACCGTGCCGAAAGTGATGCATGTCGAAGGAAATTGTGTGGTCAGAGCAGACGGGGATCACAATGCGCTGAATCGTGGCGTTTTTTTAGGCAAAACGGCGAGAAAGGTGCTGCTTTAATCATCAGCTTTGCTTAATGATCACACGGTGGTATCAAGCATCGACTCAGCGAGAAACGGGAGGCGGTTAACGTGACGTTGTCACAAATAACGTTCAGTATCCCGATTACGGTTTGCGCAGTGCGTCAACCAGCAAAGCAAACGCAGTGGTGTGCTGGCGGCGGCTTGGGTAGTAAAGATGATAGCCGTCAAATGCCGGGCACCACGCCTCCAGCACGCGGATTAACCGCCCCTTCGCAATCGCGTCCTGGACAGTGTCTTCCGGTACATAGGCCAGCCCCAGACCATTTTCTGCGGCGTCAATGCGCTGTGGCAGGCTGTTCAGCGTGAGCTGACCCTCAACCCGTACACGCAGTTCGCGGCCGTCACGTTCAAATTCCCAGGCGTACAGTCCCCCGCGCGTTGGCAGGCGCATATTAATGCAGCGGTGCGCGTTAAGCTGCTCGGGAGTCTCGGGTACGCCGAAACGGGCAAGATAATCCGCCGAGCCCACTACCGCCATACGCATATCCGGCGCGATCCGCACGGCAATCATATCTTTCGCCACCTGTTCACCCAGACGCACCCCGGCGTCGAAACGCCCATCGACGATGTCCGTCAGACCGTTATCCACCGTGACTTCGACGTTGATGTCGGGATAGCGCGCCATAAACGGTTTAAGCACGGGCCACAGCACGGCGGACATCGCATGCTCGCCTGCGGTGATGCGGATATTTCCCGCCGGTCGATCGCGCGTATCACGCAGGGCCGTCAGTTCCTGCTCGATTTCCAGCAGATGCGGGCTTAAGCGCATGAAAAGTTGTTCACCAGCCTCGGTGGGCGCAACGCTGCGGGTGGTGCGGGTCAGCAGACGGACATCCAGCCGGGCTTCCAGATTGCGCATGGCATGGCTCAACGCAGATTGCGACACGCCGAGCTGCGCAGCCGCACGCGTAAAACTTCGCTCGCGGGCAACCACCATAAAAGAGAGCAGGTCGTTAAAATTGTCTTTTAGCATCGTGGATTCACCCATTCATGAATTGTATTCATGGTTCCTTTCTGATTATGCAGTCTAATGCTTACGGCACCTTTGCGCTACTGTTAGCGCAACAGCAAACGAAGGAGTACACCATGAAAATTATCCGTAGCGGTTCATTACCTTCAGTTAAGGGACCGGAAGCCTGGTTCACCGGTGCCGTGCGTATTGATGCGCCGTTTCAGGCAACAGAGCCTGCAAAAGTGGGGGGCGCAACGGTGACGTTTGAACCGGCTGCACGTACCGCGTGGCACACGCATCCTCTCGGACAAACGCTGATCGTTACCCAGGGGCGCGGCTGGTTACAGGAGTGGGGCAAAGAGGCGGAACCGCTGAATCAGGGCGATATCGCGTGGATACCGCCTGGCGTTAAACACTGGCACGGGGCGAGCGCCGAAACGGCGATGACGCATATTGCCATCGCCGAAGCGGTAAACGGCAGCCCGGTTGAATGGCTGGAAAAAGTGACCGACGAGCAGTATCCGAACCGCTAACCGCCAAAGACCGAAATGGCCTGTTTCAGACGCGTGGTGCGCTGCGTCAGGTGATTGGCGGCGCTGGTGACGCTATCTACCATCCCCGTATTGTTATGCGTCATCATGCCGATGCGGGAGATGGATGCGTTGATGAGCGCTAAGGCCTGCGTTTGCTCCTGCGTGGCATGGCCGATCTCTTTAATCAGGGAAGACATCCGCAGGACGTTGCCAATCATCACCGTCAACTGCGTTTCGGTTTGTTCCACCATTTCCACGCCGGAATTAACGCTGGAGACATTCTTCTCGATAAGCGTTTTGATCTCTTTTGCCGCTGTTGCGGAGTGCTGCGCGAGGTTACGCACTTCTGCTGCCACAACGGCGAAACCTCGTCCGGCGTCACCTGCGCGTGCGGCTTCAACGGCGGCATTTAGCGCCAGAATATTGGTCTGGAAGGCGATACGGTCAATCACGCCGATGATATCGACAATCTGGCTGTTATCCCGCGACACCGACTGCATCATGCCAATAGTCTCTTTCATCATCGCTTCGCCGCTGTGGGCACTGGCGCGGGTGCGATCCGCCATCTGCATTGCTTCCCTGGCTGTTTCTGCCGTCTGCTGTACGGCGCTGGCAATTTCTTCAACCGCCGCTGCGGTTTGCCGGAGATCATCGGCAGTCTCTTCAGAGCGTGCCTGTAATGCGGTACCTTCTTTCGCCACCTGCTGACTAATGGTTCCAATACCGCTGATTTGCGTGCCGACATCGTCTACCAGTGAGCTAAGATTTAACCCGGACTGATTCACCAGCCGCATCATCAGGCCAATATCATCGACCCGGTTAAAATGAACGTAGTCCGTTTTACGGCCAGAAACGATGCGCTGCATCTGGCAAACAATGGTGTTAAGTGGGCCTGAGATTTGAACGTGCAAATAAAACGCCAGCGCAATAAAAAGAGCGACCAGCCCACACATTTGAGTTATTCCTGCAGGCAATAAATAAATCAGTGAGCCGGAGAGAAGGGCGGTAACCACGATGCCATAATTGATCCGTTTGCGGGTGCTGAGACGTTTAAACAGTGACAGAAAGGAAAATATCCCCTTACGCACCAATAATCCTTTATAAAAACGATACTGCTTTAATTCGTTGTTGCGAATTTTCTGGTAGAGTTTTTCACTGGCATCGATCTCTTCACGGGCAGGAATATTACGTACTGAAATATAGCCAGTTAATGCATCATGTTGATACACCGGCGTGACGTTGGCCCGCACCCAGTAGTGATCCCCATTCTGGCGACGGTTTTTGACCAACCCCGTCCAGCTCTCGCCTTGCTGAAGAGTAAACCACATATCGCCAAAGGCCCCGGCAGGCATGTCAGGATGGCGGATAACATTATGAGGCTCACCCAGAAGATCGTCCTCATGATATCCACTGGCTTTAATAAAGGCTGAATTTGCGTAGGTAATATGGCTTTGCGTATTGGTTGTCGACATTAACGTCGTACCTTCGTTAAGCAAATACTCGTTTTGTGTAACGGGGGTGTTACGCCTCATGAGTAACTCCATGGTGATGTATAAGTAAAAAGAAGCCGCCAATAAAAATTCAAGCAAGATTAAAACGTTATTCTTTTGTTTTACCGTGGGCATATTCTCTCTGAATATTATGTTGTGTGAAATACCCTGAATTAAATAATTTTTAGCGGTTTAATTAAGTCAGTGTAATAAAATTGAAAATAAACAAGGTGAGATATTTTTAACGTCAACGAAAACAAATCACTTAAGTGAAATAAAAAGTGAGAAATGCACTTTTCAGGCAAACTGGCAAACCGACGTATGGTTTCATTTACAGGGTTGAAACCACTCTCTTTTGAAGCCACCCGGCTTTGCATTTCTGATTTCTGGCAAACCAAATGTAAATTAATTGTTTCTCAGAGGTGAAATCCACCTTTAATAATGACGACATGTTAACAATCGTGAGCCTGTAACATGTCATATCGCCTGAGTATTCTCGATAAAAGCCCCGTAGGGGAAACCGAAACTGCCGCCATTGCGCTTGCCCGTACGCTACAGCTGGCACAGCAGGCAGAGGCGTGGGGATACCACCGCTTTTGGATAGCGGAGCATCACAATACGCCGCAGCTAGCCAGTCCGTCACCGGAGCTGGTGATCGCCTGGATCCTTGGCCAAACACAACGTATCCGCGTTGGCTCTGGTGGCGTTATGCTGCAACATTACAGCCCGTATAAAGTAGCGGAAAACTTCAATTTATTGGCATCACTGGCCCCAGGGCGCGTTGATCTCGGCGTGGGGAAAGCCCCTGGCGGTTTACCGCTGTCAACGCAGGCGCTCCAGCAGGGGCTGCATCAGCGTGAAAAAGGCAGCTTTGCCGAGCAGCTTTCGCAGCTCGACGCCTGGCTGGCATTGACCGGGACGGAAACCGGGCACGCGGTATTTCCGACGCCGATCCCTCCCTCTCCGCCGCAAAGATTCGTGTTGGGGGCCAGCGTGCCAAGCGCACAGTTGGCGGCAGAGTCTGACTGGAATTTTATCTTTGCCGCGCACCTGAACGGTGATCCGGCGCTGCTAGGCGATGTTCTGACTTACTGGCAAGCCAACAGTGTGCGCCCGACGATTGTCGCCGTGCAGGTGATTGTGGCGAACAATCCGGAGACTGCCGCGCAATTGGCGGAGAACGTACAAATATGGGGCGTTGAGCTGGAAGATGGTCAACGCGTGACGGTGGCCAGTGAAGAGCAGGCGTTGGCATTCGCCGCACAGGCGGGCAGCGTGCCCCGAAAAATTGCCCGTCGAGCGCAGGTATTGTTGCACGGAACGGCCGAAGATGTGGCCGCAAAGCTGAACAGCCTGCACGCGCAGTACGGCATTGATGAATTTATTATCGATACCCCGCTAGCAGAAGGTCATGCGCGTCTGACATCGCTGCATTTGTTGGCGCAGGCCCATTCCGCTGTGGAGGTCATCTGATGTCATTGGCCTCGACGCTTATCGGCTGGCGCCGTGAACTGCACCAGCACCCGGAGTTGTCCTTACAGGAGGTGGCGACTACAGCACGTATTCGCGACTGGTTGCGTGCTGCCGACGTCAACATTTTGCCCTTTGAACTGAGCACCGGTCTGGTGGCTGAGGTTGGGCGAGGAGACGATATTGTCGCCCTGCGGGCTGATATCGACGCCTTGCCGATAGAAGAGAACGCCGATGTGGCGTTTCGCTCCGTTACGCCGGGCGTCATGCACGCCTGCGGACACGACGTGCATACCAGCGTCATGCTCGGTGCGGCGCTGTTGTTGAAACAGCAAGAAAGCGCATTGCCGGGGCGGGTTCGCATTCTGTTTCAACCCGCGGAAGAAAACTTTGGTGGCGCGAAAGCGTTAATCCGCGCCGGGGCGCTACAAAACGTAGCGGCGATTTTCGGTATGCACAACGAGCCTGGGTTACCGGTGGGTGAGTTTGCCACGCGTGGTGGCGCATTTTATGCCAACGTCGATCGCGTCGTGCTGCGTGTCCATGGCAAAGGCGCACATGCCGCACGTCCACATGAAGGCAAAGACGCCATTCTGCTTGCCAGCCAACTGGTGACGGTGTTGCAAGGCGTGGCCAGCCGGGAGGTTAACACGCTGGATTCGGTGGTGCTGAGCGTGACCCGTATTCAGGGCGGCAACACGTGGAACGTGCTGCCAGAATCCGTTGAGCTGGAAGGGACGCTCAGAACCCATCGCACAGTCGTTCAGCAGCAGGTCAAATCACGGGTGAATGACATCGCTGCCGGATTTGCCCACGCCTTTGGCGTACAAATTGATGTTATCTGGCACGCAGGTCCCACGGCGTTGGTCAACGACTCGCGCTGGGCAGAGATTGCCACTGAGGTCGCAAAAACGTCCGGGTACACGACTCACTATGCCGATCTGCATATGGGGGGGGAGGATTTTGCCGTCTATCTGCAAAATACGCCCGGGGCATTTGTCAGTATTGGCAGCGCCAGCGAATACGGATTACACCATCCGGGATTTAATCCGGACGAACGATTAATTGAACCCGCCGCGCAGTACTTTACGCATTTAGCAAAAACGGCATTCACACACCTTTAATTTCACCTGTTGGGTAGGGGTTACTATGGCTAAAAAAAGGCAACTACGGTTGGGTACTATTCTGCATGGTGCCTCCGGGAATATGTCAGCATGGCGTCATCCGGCAGCACTTGCCGATGCCAGTATTAATTTTGAGTTTGTCAAAGACACCGCATTAATTGCCGAGAAAGGTAAGCTGGATTTTATTTTTGTTGCCGATGGTTTGTATATCAATGAGAAATCCATCCCGCATTTTTTAAATCGCTTTGAACCGCTAACGGTATTGTCGGCACTGGCGAGCATCACCAACAATCTGGGACTGGTGGGTACGGTTTCAACGTCATACAGCGAGCCGTTTACCACCGCGCGGCAGTTTGCCAGCCTCGATCATCTCAGCCAGGGGCGCGCCGGATGGAATGTGGTGACATCGCCCCTGGAGGGGTCAGCAAAGAACTATTCTCGCGTACAGCATCCGGAACATGCTCAGCGCTATCGTATTGCCGATGAATATTTGCAGGTGGTCAAAGGGTTGTGGGATTCGTGGGAAGAGGATGCGTTTACCCGCAATAAAACCAGCGGCGAGTTCTTTAATCCGCAGAAACTGCATACGCTCAATCATCATGGCGATTATTTCCAGGTTGCCGGCCCTTTAAATATTGCCCGTACACCACAAGGACGGCCGATTATATTTCAGGCTGGCGCCTCTGAGGATGGCAAGAAATTAGCAGCAACACACGCTGACGCCATTTTCACCCATCAGGAATCACTGGCAGAGGCCAAAGTTTTTTATCAGGATGTGAAAAGCCAGTTGGAAATAGCGGGGCGGGGTGACGATGACCTGCATATTTTCCAGGGCGTCAGCGTCATTGTGGGTGACAGCGAGCAGGATGCTGAACAGCAATATCAAACCACCGCAGCGCTGGTTTCCATTAACGACGCGCTGAATTACCTCGGCCGCTATTTTGAACATCACGATTTCGCGCAATATTCCCTTGATGCGCCGTTCCCGGAGCTCGGCGATCTCGGGCAAAACAGTTTTCGCAGCACTACCGATGAAATCAAGCGTAATGCACGTGATCGCGGGTTAACCCTGCGCCAGGCTGCGCTGGAAGCGGCCAGCCCACGCCCCCGCTTTAGCGGTACGCCGGAACAGGTGGCTGACGGCCTGCAGCAGTGGTTCGATGAGAGAGCCGCCGACGGATTTATCATTCAGGGCGGCACGCCGGACACCTTCCCACGCTTTGTTGAACAGGTGATCCCGTTACTTCAGGCGCGCGGTCTGTTCCGTCTTGACTACCCCGGTACGACTTTGCGTGCCAGCCTTGGCTTAGCGACACCTGCCAATCAATTCACACAATAAGAGACAAACACGATGCAGAAAAAATCATTACTTTTGGCGCTGTCCCTGGCTTTCAGCGCTTCCGTCTGGGCAAACGATGTCACCATCAACGGCACGGGCGTAAGCCTGGAGGCCAATAAAACGCCGATTAACACGGTGAAAAACGCGCAGGCGATCGCGCAGTTGCCCGCCAGGCTGCAGCTGGCCGTACCGGGTAAATTCACGGTGGCGATTGCCGGACTGAGCCAGCCGCCGCTGACGGTGTTTGCAGATGACAATAAAACGCTGATCGGCAGCGAGGCGGATATCGCCCGTCTGGTGGCCGACAGTCTGGGGCTGGAGCTGAACGTGGTGCCAACGTCGTGGGAAGACTGGCCGTTGGGCGTGGTTTCTGGCAAATATGATGCTGCGATCAGCAATATTACCGTCACCAAAGCACGCAAAGAGAAGTTCGACTTCGCCACGTATCGTAAAGATTCACTCGGTTTTTACGTCAAAACCGGCAGTAAGTTGACCAAAATTGAACAGGCAAAAGATATCGCCGGGCTGCGCATTATTGTCGGCTCCGGGACCAACCAGGAAGCCATTCTTCTGGCATGGAATGAAGAGAACCTGAAGAAAGGGTTACCGGCGTTTACGCCAGTCTATACCAAGGATGATGCCGCCCAGACGCTGGCGCTACAGTCAGGCCGCGCCGATGCCTATTTTGGCCCTAACGTTATCGGCGCGTGGAAAGCAGCGCTCAATGGAAAAACGCAACTCGTGGGTAGCGTCGACGGTGGCTGGCCAAAGGCCGCGCATATCGCCGTAACGCTGAAAAAAGACAGCGGGTTGGTGCAGCCGGTGCAAACCGCACTTAACGGTGTGATCGCCAACGGTGACTACGACAAAGTCTTGAATCGCTGGGGAGAGGGGGTGGAACGCATTCCACAATCAGAAATCAACCCGGCCGGTTTAGGCGACTGAGGAGGCAACGTGAGCGATCAATTCCGCGTGGTCTCGCCGGAGGCGGCAGAACTGCAGCCGATTCTGAACGGTCTGTTTGCCGAATATGCCGCGCGCTATGGCGATTATTTTTCCCGTGATGCTGAAGTTGAATTGACTGAATGGTATCTGGCGCCGCAGGGGATCTTTGTGGTGCTGGAGCGCGACGGCGAGATTATCGCCACCGGGGCCTACAAACCTTACGACAAAGACACGGCTGAGATTAAACGTATCTGGACCCAAAGCACCCTGCGTAAGCAGGGGCTGGCGGCGCGCGTGGTACAGGAACTGGAACGACGGGCGCTACTGGCGGGCTACAGCCGTATCTACCTGACGACAGGGTTTCGCCAACCGGAGGCCGTTCAGCTCTATTTGCGTCAGGGGTACGATCCACAATTTGATATTGCACGTAACCCGGAAGAGTACAGCCTGCCGCCGTTTGACGGTCGGCTGCGCTTTACCAAACTGTTGACCATCGCAGGTCAGGCAAAAATTGCCTGAGGAGAAAAAATGAAAACGACGGAAACCATCAAAGTCGTCCCGGCACGCTATCCGATGCGCACGGCAGGTGCGATAGTCGCGCTGTTTGTGCTGGCGGTGATTATCCAGTCGGTGGCGTTTAATCCGCGTTGGGAGTGGGGCGTGTTTGCCCGCTGGTTCTTCGACCCGGTGATTTTGTCCGGTCTGGGGCAAACGCTGCTGCTGACCCTTATCGGCACACTGTTGAGCGTGGTGTTCGGTGGATTGCTGGCACTGGCACGTCTCTCATCATCGTGGCTGCTGAATAGCCTGGCCTGGGGATACATCTGGCTGTTTCGCTCGCTGCCGCTGATCGTGGTGCTGATAATCTTATACAACTTCTCGTATCTGTACGACACGCTGACGATTGGCATTCCTTTCACCCACGTTCAGTGGGGCAGCTTCGCGACCATCAATGTACTGGGTCAGTTTTCTACCGCGGTAGTGGGTTTGACGCTGGTGCAAAGCGCCTATACCGCCGAGATTATTCGTGGCGGATTTCTCGGTGTCGATCACGGTCAGTATGAGGCCGCGGCAGCGCTGGGTTTACCAGCCTGGCGACGCACGCTGCGCATTATCCTGCCGCAGGCGCTGCGCACCATTTTGCCTGCCGGCTTCAATGAGATTATTAGCCTGGCGAAAGGCACGGCGATGGTTTACGTGCTGGCGATGCCGGAGCTGTTTTACACCATCCAGATGATCTACAACCGTACCCAGGAGGTGATCCCGTTGCTGATGGTTGGGGCGGTGTGGTATCTGGCGATCACCAGCGTTCTGTCGCTGATTCAACATCTGGTTGAACGCGCGCTGGCCCGCAGCGAACGGCGCTCGGCCATCAATACCACCCGCGTCAGCCGCGCAGTTAAAGGTCGCCGTCAACTTACGCCTCAGGAGGCCGTCCATGTCCCACTCGCCTGAAGGCCATATTTCCATTACTGGCGTCAGCAAGTCCTTCGGCCGCCATAAAGCGCTGGATGACGTGTCGCTGGAGATCCCGCCTGGTACGGTAACGGTTATTCTCGGGCCATCGGGTTCGGGAAAATCCACGTTACTGCGGGCCATCAACCATCTGGAGCGCGTCGATGAAGGCTTCATTCAGATCGACGGCGACTATATAGGTTATCGCCGACAGGGAGACAAGCTGTATGAACTGAAAGAGGCGGATATTCTGCGCCAGCGCATTAACGTGGGTTATGTGTTTCAGAACTTTAATCTCTTCCCACACTTAACGGTACTGGAGAACCTGATTGAAGCGCCAGTGTCTCACGGACTCGCGTCACGGAAATCCGCTACCGAGCGGGCATTAACCCTGCTGGATGCGGTAGGTTTGCGGCATAAAGCCGATGCCTGGTCACGCCATTTATCTGGCGGGCAGCAGCAGCGTATCGCCATCGCTCGCGCGCTGGCGTTGAACCCGCGTGTGATGCTGTTTGATGAACCGACATCCGCGCTTGATCCTGAACTGGTGGGCGAAGTGCTGGATGTCATTAAAGCCCTGGCAAAGTCCGGTACCACGTTAGTGGTGGTGACGCACGAGATTGGTTTTGCCCGGGAGGTGGCGGATCAGGTAGTGTTTATGGTCGATGGTAAAATCGTCGAGCAGGGCAGCAGCGAGCAGGTACTGAATCATCCGCGTCATCCGCGCACGCAGCAGTTTTTGTCGAAGGTGCTGTGAACCGGGGCACGCTATGTGCCGCGGGAAAATGGCTAAGCTCGATGCAGCGAGCGCTGAGCAAATCGTAGCCGTAAAAAAACGCTGTTCCGCAGGAGTGCAAGTCCCGGAACAGCGGGCGAAATATCGCCATACGGTTAAATCACGCGACGGACGGCGTCAGGGTAATACGATCCAACGGTCCGACGACAAACAGATACGAACACAGCCCAATCAGCCCCATCGAGCCGACGTATAAAATGGCGTAATCAAACGACTGGGTATTGGCAAGGATGACGCCGATAACCAGTGGGGTGATAATACTGGCCATGTTGCCGCACATATTGAACACGCCTCCGGCAATGCCCAACACTTCTTTTGGTGAGGTATCGCTGAGTACGCACCAGCCCAGATTGCCAAAACCTTTGGCGAAAAATGCCAGGCTCATGGCGGCAATCACCACAAATTCTGAAGAGGTGTAGTTGGCGATAACAATCACGCAGGAAAGCAGCATCCCGCAGATGACCGGCAGCTTGCGGGCAACCGTCAGGCTGTAGCCGCGTTTCAATAACCAGTCAGAGAATACGCCACCTAACAATCCACCGATAAAACCGGCAATCGCAGGAATACTGGCGACAAACCCGACCTTGAGAATCGACATTCCCTTAGCCTGGTACAGATAAGTCGGAAACCAGGTCAGGAAGAACCAGGTAATGGATGTGACACAGAACTGCCCGATATAAACACCGATCATCATCCTGTTGACGCAAACGCTTTTAATCTGCGCAAAGGTGATTTTTTGTGGTTCTTTCTTATTTCCCAACGATGGTTCGCCACCGCCATTACGAATGTAATCAAGTTCCTGCTGGTTAACTTTCGGGTGATGCATCGGATCTCTGATCTTAACCAGCCAGAATATACCCAGAATAACGCCAATTGCCCCGATATAATAAAAGACAAAATGCCAGCTCAAATTATGCAATATGAGGGTCATCAGCGGCGTAATAATGCCTAGCGAGATATATTGCGCTGCCTGATAAACCGAGGTGACAAACCCGCGCTCGTTATTAGGAAACCACTGTACACTCAGGCGACTGTTGGCGGGGAAGGCGGGGGCTTCGATAGCGCCCATCATCAGACGTAAGATAATCAATACGATCAGCGGACTGGCGTACAGATAAATGGTGCCCTGAAACATGGTCACCAGCGACCAGCCGATCAGCGCGCAGCCGTACACCAGGCGAGAGCCGTAGCGGTCCAGTAACCAGCCGCCTGGCAATTGCATAATGACGTATGAAATACCAAATGCAGAAAAGGCCAGCCCCATTGCTTCAGGGTCAAAACCCAACTCTTTACTCATAATCGGTGCGACAACGGATAACGTTGCACGATCGGCATAATTAAATACGGTGGCCAGAAACAGAAATATCAAAATACTGTAACGCACTTTAGTGCGCTTTATTATTGTGTTCATCACCCACTCCTGTTATTAGGTTTGAGAGCGTTTCTGTAGGGAAAGAGGGCGGGTATTATTCCCCGCCAGATACGTTAAGGGCGCGTGCCAAATTCACAGCTTAACTGCGTCCAGCGGCGTGCCTGTTCGCTAATACTGAATCCCAGACCATGGCGATCTGAAACCCACATCCGACCATCGCGCAGTTCCAGTTGTTCATTGAATAACGGGTTCAGCCATTCAAAATGCTCCAGCCACGGTTCAAGTGGGTAAGCGGCGGACAGATGCAGGTGCACTTCCATGGCAAAGTGTGGAGCCAGCTTGCGCCCGTGTTTTGCCGCCAGGTCCATAATTTTAAGGAATGGAGAAATACCGCCCACACGTGGGGCGTCGGGCTGCACAAAATCACTGGCGTTGCCGAGGATCAACTGCTCGTGCTCGCGGAAACTGGTCAGCATTTCGCCGGTGGCAATCGGTGTATCAAGCGCAGCAGCCAGTTGAGCGTGGCCTTCAATGTCATAGGCATCCAGCGGCTCTTCAATCCAGATCAGATTGAACTGTTCCATTTTGCGGCCCATGCGAATGGCGGTTTCCCGATCCCACTGCTGATTGGCGTCAACCATCAGCGGGAAGTCATCGCCCAGCGCTTCACGCACCGCGGTTAAGCGACGAATATCTTCGGCGCAGTTTGGCTGACCGACTTTCAGCTTGATGCCGCCAATGCCGTTTTCGCGGGAGATAACCACGTTTTTCAACACCTGATCCAGCGGCGTATGCAGGAATCCTCCGGAGGTGTTATAGCACTGAACGGAGTCGCGATGTGCGCCCAGCAGTTTTGCCATCGGCAGGCCCGCGCGCTTGGCCTTCATATCCCACAGGGCGATGTCGAGAGGGGAGATGGCCTGGACCGCCATCCCGCTGCGGCCAACGGAAGCGCCGGCCCACAGCAATTTGGTGTAGATCTTGTCTATATCGTTCGGATCTTCGCCAAGCAGATTATCGGCGATCTCTTTGGCATGCGCATAAATACCCTGACCGCCTGCGCGCTTCGAGTAGCTAAATCCCACCCCTTCAAATCCGTCACGGCTACGGATCTCAGCGATGATAATGGCGACTTCAGTTAACGGTTTCTGGCGACCGGTGAGCACTTTAGCATCGCTGACTGGCGTTGCCAGCGGCAGAAAGGCCAGAGACAGTTTTACCCACTCAATACGGTCGCCTGTTTCAGCCGCTGTTTTTGCGTTGGCCGTTTTGGCATAGGTTACGGCATCGGAATTCGCACTTAGTGACATCTTGTTCTCTCCTGATAGCTATAAAATGATTGCGCTAACATTTTTAATGGTGGCGCAATCATTACGCCAGTAAATTGCTTCCGATTTGAACAATCGATCACAAATGCGGAGATAACAGGGGCTGTTTTTATAAACAGCATCACATTCCAACGCATTGTGTGAAAATGCACAAATCATTATGATGGCGCTAACATTTTACAAGGCGTTATTTCACTAAGCTGCTGTTTTCTCTGCGTTATGCACCAGGGATGCTGGCAATGGCCGAAATCATGATGAATAATGCACAAATCCATCGGCGATTTTTACAAAGGCATCAACCGTGAAAAATTCCAGACCTCCCCGCGCACCAACGCTGGAAGATGTTGCCCGCACCGCGGGATTATCGCCAATGACCGTAAGCAGGGCGCTGAATACCCCGCAAATGGTGCGCCCGAAAACAGTAGAAAAGGTGATGCAGGCCGTTCGCGCCACCGGGTATATTCCCAACGCACTGGCGGGGGGGTTGGCCTCACGTCGCAGCAAACTGATTGCGGTAGTGGTCCCACAAATTAACAACAATATGTTTGTCGATACCATTCAGTCGTTGAGCGACGAACTGGCTGAACGTGGGTATCACATCTTGCTGTGCGTGGCTGGGTATACGCAGCAAACCGAAGCCGAGCTGGTAGCGACGCTGCTTTCTCGTCGACCGGACGGCGTGGTGCTCACGGGTATCCACCACACCGTTGAGCTGAAAAAAGTGATCCTCAACGCCGCCATTCCGGTGGTGGAAATCTGGGATTTGACGCCAACCCCCATCGATATGCTGGTGGGGTTCTCGCACGAAAAAGTCGGGCAGGCGGTGGCTGACTATCTCCTTGCAAAAGGTTATCGTCGCCCGGGCCTGTTATGGACCGCCGATCGCCGCGCCGGCCAGCGTAAACACGGGCTCTGTGATGTGTTGAGTCGCCATGGCATTACCACGGTGCCGCAGGTGGATGTGCCGCTTCCGGCTTCGCTGGCGTTGGGACGCAGTGGCTTGACGCAGCTTTTTGCCGACAGCGAATTTGATGTGATTGTCTGTAGCTCGGATACCCTCGCGCAGGGGGCAATTATGGAGGCGGAAAGCCGTGGTTTGGCGGTACCACACGATTTAGCGGTGGTGGGCTTTGGCGATCTTGATTTTGCCGCTAGCAATCGCCCGGCAATTACCACCGTCAGCGTAGACCGACGTGCCATTGGACAGCGGGCCGCCTCGCTGCTCGCCGACAGAATTGAGCACATTCCTCGTGAAGACGATATTATCGATGTCGGATTTCATCTTATCGTACGCGAGTCCGCGTAAAGACAATAATAAGGAACCTGCTATGCCGCACGTTGATATTAAATGTTTTCCCCGCGATTTGAATGACGAACAAAAATCCGCGCTGGCGGCGGAGATTACCGAGGTGATCGTTCGCCATCTGCAAAGTAAAGACAGCTCGGTGAGCGTCGCGCTCAATGAGGTTGACCCAAAAGCCTGGCAGCAGGTGTGGGATAGGGAAATCGCACCGCACATGGATACGCTGATTAAAAAACCGGGTTACAGTATGTGAGAGAAAACGGGCGGATAATCCGCCCGTTGTACGTTATGTTTAAGGGGTAACGATATTGAACCAGAACTCGAATTTATCCATGTAGCCCAGCATAGAATCAAGTTTAGCGCCGTCACCGGTCACCTTCACATCGCCACTCTGTTCAGCCTGTTTCAGCGTCACTTCCTTAAGGATGATTTTGTTCAACGTGTCACGGTTGAGCGTGATAGTTGCGTCTGCGTCTTTGGCTTCAGAATTGGCGGTGTGGTTTAGCACGCCGTTTTCCAGCTCCAGCTTGTATTTACCGCCGTCGCTACCGAGGTCGATGTTGAATACTGATTTCGCGTCGCCCGCTTTCTGCCCGTTAATATGCACGGCCAGATAGTCAAAGAACATTTCTGTCGTCATCGCGCGGACGGTATCCGGGCTGGCGGTATTCGGGGTTGGCCCTTTGATCACGCCGTTACGCAACTCTTGTGCGCCGGTGAGGTAGAAGTTACGCCACGGTCCGGATTCAGCCTGGTAGCCTAATTGTTCCAGCGCATCGGCTTCCAGATTACGCGCGGCCTGGTTGTTCGGATCGGCAAACACCACTTTGCTCACGACCTGCGCCACCCAGCGGTAGTTACCCTGGTCATAGTCGGCTTTCGCTTTTTGCAAAATAGCATCGGCACCGCCCATATAGTCGACGAATTTCTTCGCGGCTTCTTCCGGCGGCAATTCATCAAGCGTGGCCGGGTTGCCGTCAAACCAGCCGAGATACAGCACGTAGGTGGCTTTCACATCGTGGCTAACAGAGCCATAGTAGCCCCGGTTGGCCCAGGTATGGGCCAGCGAGTCCGGCAGTTTAAAGTTCGCGGCGATCTCGTCACGGGTCAGACCTTCGTTGGCCATACGTAACGTTTGATCGTTGATGTAACGGTACAAGTCACGCTGGCTTTTCAGCAGTGTCATGACCTTGTCGTTACCCCAGGTTGGCCAGTGGTGCTGCGCCATCAGGATTTCAGCTTTGTCCCCCCAGCGCACAATCGCTTCGTTGATGTATTTGGACCACGGCAGCGGTTCACGGATTTTAGCGCCGCGCAGCGAGTAGGTGTTGTGCAGGGTATGGGTGACATCTTCGGCAGATTCAATCAGCTTTTTCTCTTCGATGTACCACAGCATTTCCGACGGGGCTTCAGAGCCTGGTGCCAACATGAAATCATAGGTCAGACCGTCGATAACTTCTTTTTGCCCATCTTTCTCAATGATATTGGTGGGTGCAATCAGAGTAACCGTGCCCGCAGAGGTGGTGGTGCCGAGTCCCGCGCCGACCTGGCCTTTGGCGTCCGGTTTTAGCAGGTTACCGTACATATAGCTGGCGCGACGGCTCATGACGTTACCGGCCATGATATTTTCCGCCACTGCGGCTTCCATAAAGCCAGCTGGCGCATAAATCTTCACTTTGCCCGCTTTCACGTCGGCTTCATCAACAACGCCGCGTACGCCGCCATAATGGTCAACGTGGCTGTGGGTGTAAATTACCGCGACAACCGGTTTGTTACCCCGGTTTTTAAAGTAAAGATCCATCCCTACTTTAGCTGTTTCAGCAGAGACCAGCGGATCAACCACGGTGATGCCTTCTTTACCTTCGATAATCGTCATGTTCGACAAATCGAGGTTACGGATCTGGTAGACGCCATCCGTCACTTCAAACAATCCGCTGATGTTGATTAGCTGAGCCTGACGCCACAGGCTAGGGTTAACCGAATCCGGTGATTTATCGCCTTCTTTAATAAAGGCGTACTGTTGCGGGTTCCAGACCACGTTACCTTGCTCACCTTTAATCACCTCCTGAGGAATCGGGGCGATAAAACCTTTATGGGCGTCGGTAAAGTCGGTGTTATCAGAGAACGGCAGTTGATTGTAGAGCGCATTGTTGGCCTGTTGCGTGGCGGCAGTGGCGTCTTTTGGCGCTTCAGCAGCCATAACAGGGACGGTAAACGATGTTAATAACCCAGCCAGGAGTAAACTTTGTGCGATTCTATTAAGTTGCATCGTTAATCCTCTCAGAGACTTCAGGACGTGCGGTGTCTACGGATAGCGTTTTGGTTAAATATTTGAATTAGAGCAAACTTAACTATAATTCACATGAATGAATCAGCAAGGTCGCGGTGGCTGTTTTATCCAATTGTTTTTTTGGAAGTTTTAAGAAAAAGTAGAATAAAAAAACGTGGATGACAGGGGGGCTGTCATCCGTTCCGATCACTCACCTGCAGTAATGCGTTTTCCGCTGGTGATAAAGGTGCCCGCACCGAGATGATGCAAGGTGTTGAGTTTGTCATCATCGAACTGCCAGCGTCCGTCGACAAAGACGCGATCGTCCGCTGCAGCGGAAACAACCTGGCCGAACAGGGTGTCATACTTCTCTTGCGCAGATGTTGCAGGCAGCAGGCGACACTCCATCCACGCCAGGCATTTAGCCTCTATCAGCGGTAAGCCCAGAACCGGACCTTTGACTACCGGAATACCGTAGCAGTTAAATTTATCTTCCACGCGACCAGAAACGCTGCCCACCGCATAGGTCCAGTTAGTTGCCGCCACGCCGGGAATGACAATGCCAAACATGCCGCTACGTTCAATGAGTTCACGCGACCAGGCGGTCTTATCCACCACAATGGCAATACGCGGCGGGTCAAACTCAACGGGCATGGACCACGCCGCCGCCATCACATTTCGCCGCTGCGTATTTTCATCACGACTGGTTATCAAGACCGTTGGACCGTGATTTAACAGTCGGCTGGCATGGTGTAATTCAACCGGACGGAAATGACTCATGGTGGATCCTCAGTTGAGTGGATAGTGCACACAATTAATATAGATATTAACGGGATTAGCGATTTTGTCGCCCGGCATACGGCGGGAGCGCACAAAATCGACGGCGGAAAATGAAAAATGCGTTATAAGTACAACATTCAACGCACAGGGATCCGGTATGACGCCTTTTTTAACCGCTTATTTTTCCCGTATTGGCTGGTCAGGTACGGCTAACGTCAACATTGACACTTTGCAGACGCTGCATTTACTGCACAACGGTGCGATTCCGTTTGAAAATCTCGATGTGCTGCTGCCGCGAGAAATGCAGCTCGACGATCAGTCGCTGGAAGAGAAACTGGTGGGCGCGCGTCGCGGCGGCTATTGCTTTGAGCAGAATGGGGTATTTGAGCGCGCGCTGCGGGAGATTGGCTTTACCGTGCGCAGTTTACTTGGGCGGGTGGTGCTGGCAAATCCGCCCAGCTTGCCGCCGCGCACGCATCGACTGTTACTGGTCGAATTACAAGGTGAAGCGTGGATTGCCGATGTTGGTTTTGGCGGACAAACGCTAACCGCGCCGATTCGTCTGCAGGCCGACATTGAACAGCAGACACCGCACGGTGAATATCGGCTGATTCGGGAAGACGAAGACTGGATCCTGCAGTTCCGTCATCATGAGCACTGGCAATCGATGTACCACTTCGATCTGGTCACTCAGCATCAGAGCGATCATCTGATAGGTAACTTCTGGTCCGCGCATTGGCCACAGTCGCATTTTCGTCATCACCTGCTGATGTGTCGTCATCTGCCAGACGGCGGTAAGCTGACCCTGACCAACTTCCATTTTACGCACTATGAAGCGGGCCATGCGGTAGAGCAGATTAACTTACCTGACGTCGCGAGTCTGTATGCCCTGTTACAGGACCGCTTTGGTCTGGGAGTTGATGATGCCAAACACGGCTTTACCGAGGCGGAACTGGCAACGGTGATGGCGGCGTTTGATACGCATCCGGAGGCGGGTAAATAGGGTGATGATTTGCCGGATAGCGACGCGATGCGTCTTATCCGGCCTACCGACTCAATTAAAATCTATCGCCCATTCGGCATGAAACAGGATCACCGCCGCACCGGTAATCGTCACTTTTTGCGGCTGATTGTCCTGGATTGCCACCGTCACCTCGACAATGCCGTCGCGTCCCAGCGCTCGGCCTTGATGCCCCTGAACATGCAAGGTTTTTCCGTCATGAACCATCAGGTTGTGGTGCACCAGCCATGCGCCCATTGGACCATTGGCATTGCCGGTGACCGGATCCTCCACAATGCCAATCGCCGGTGAAAACATGCGGCCATCGGTGGCGTTTTCCCCTGGACGGATCTGAAACGGGAAGAAGCCGTTGCAGCCAATATGCTGGCTGAGTGCGGTTAATGCCGACAGGTCCGGGGACAGGGCATCGAGGTCAACCTCTGATTTCAGCGGGATCATCACTTTCGAATGCCCGGTAGAAGCAATCTGGATCGGCAGTCCCGGCAGCATATCGTCTTCGGTCAGATGCAGGGCGGCGATGATGGCTGCACGCATGGGCCCCTCCAGCGGTGGCTCAAAAGTCGGCGTACCCTGTTCCAGACTGATGCGATAGTCGTTATCTTCAGCATGAATATCAACGCGATGACGCCCGGCCAACGACGTCTGCCAGACAGTGGTGTTGCCCAGCCCAAGCACGCTGGCGCGAACATAGTGTGCGGCGACGGTGGCGTGCCCACAGATAGGTACTTCGACCGTTGGCGTGAAGTAGCGAATACGCACGTCACTGTCGTTGCTGGTGAGCAGAAAAGCGGTTTCAGAATGACGCAGTTCACGCGCAATCAGCTGCATCTGCGCCTCACTCAGTCCGTCAGCATGCAGCACAACGCCTGCGGAATTGCCGCGAAACGGGTGTGGAGTAAAGGCATCGACGTGGTAAACCTGTGGTTTCATTAGCGTTCTCCCTGAAGTGGAGAAGCATCATAACGTGCAAAATGCTGGATGGCGACGCCCTGCGTCTTATCCGGCCTACGGAATCTCCCTGTAGGCCGGATCTGGCAATACAACGCGAATTTATCGGCGAGAACGGACGATCTGGTTACGACGGGTGAAATATTCGACCGGCGCGCTCCACACGTGGACCAGACGGGTGAACGGGAACAGAAGGAAGATGGTCATCCCCAGAACCAGATGGACGCGGAAAATTAGCGCCACGCCATCCAGATGCGCAGACGCGCCGCCCTGGAAGGTCACCACCGACTGCGCCCAGCCCACCAGTTTCAGCATTTCACTGCCGTCCGGATGTTGTGCTGAGAACGGAATGGTGGTCAGACCGAGGATACACTGAACCAGCAGAACACACAGGATCAGAATATCAGCGGTAGAGGATGTCGCGCGAATTCGCGAATTCGTCAGACGACGAACCAGCAAACCCGCGCCGCCTACCAGCGTCAGCACGCCGCAAATCCCGCCCGCAATCATCGCCATTTGCTGCTTCACTGCGATAGGCAGGAACCAGGCATACATCCAGTGCGGGGTTAACATGCCAAACAGATGGCCGAAGAAAATCCCCAAAATGCCGATGTGGAACAGGTTTGACCACAGCACCATGCCGCGTTTGTCCAGCATTTGGCTGGAGGAGGCGCGCCAGGTGTACTGGCCGTAGTCGTAGCGTAGCCAGCTGCCGAGGATAAACACTGTCCCGCACAGATACGGGTAGATGTCGTAAAAAAAGACGTTCAGGTACTGTATCATTTCGGGCCTCCCGAGCTGACGTCAACATACTGTGGCGCCACGTCCTGGCTAAAGCGCCGTTGGTAGCTTTGCAATGGTGAACTGTCACAGGCGGTGGCGTTATCCTCAATGAACTTCACCTGTTCCTCTTCCCATACAGCGTCGAGCGCCTGGCGGGTATCGTCCCGGGTTTCTGCACCAACCTGTTTCGTGACACTGTCACTTGAAAGCGGACTGCCCGCCAGCATGAGAAGGGCGTCAAACAGCTGATACCATGGGGTATCACGCTGCTTCAAGCGCCCACCAAGCAGCGCTAGGATCGGCGCGACGTTTTGCAATCCCTCTTTAGCCTCTGCCTCCGGCAGCACGCTCAAATACTCCAGATACAACGGCAGGTGATCCGGCAGCTCACGACAGGCGAGCTGTAACCCGACCTTTTCGTACTGCGCCAGCAGGTCGACCATCGCCTGACCGCGGTCGCGTGATTCCGCATGAACGTGTTCAAACAACAGCAGCGAGGTGGCGCGACCGCGGTCAAACACCTCGCACCATTCGGCCTGCTTATCCAGCAGCGGGGCATTTAACAACTCACGGGTGAATTCGCTCAGCATCGGTGCATCACTGGCGACTAGCGCCAGTGCATCGTCCTTACATTCCCACAGCAATTCGTCCGGATACTCCATCAACAGCCCGATAATCTTGAGGATTTGCATTATTCACCCTCCGCTTTATCGCGCACTTCGGTGATGTCGATAGCATCAATG
>OJJJ01000091.1_pt1 | contig 61262 bp, 59 predicted proteins | sample 1596311 | NCBI WGS metagenome assembly OJJJ01 (sample SAMEA4350140, study PRJEB24818) | metagenome | biome: human; feature: gut; material: faeces | place: Denmark | collected 2013-09
TTAAGGACCGCCTGTCGTTGTTGCACTTCCAGCCACACTCATTTTCTTTCTTTGATATGTTTTTGCGCTGGATCCCAGCACCTACCGACACTAGATCTAGCTCGCTCGTCGGCAGCGTCAGATGAGAATAAGAGACAGCCATAAGCCTTGAGATCTTGCGGGGTTAATCCATTAACACGCATATCACTGCTCCTTAGCCAATATGTACTGCCTGAAATTGTAGGGTTTTTCTGAGGTTGTTAACCGCGACGGGGCTCATAGATTTACGTATCTGGACAAAACCCTTGCTAACGGAAAACGCTGCGACTCCAGTCACAGGGCGGGCAGATTATCGCAGGAATCGCTTTTTGGTTGGGGAAAATGTTCTTAAAAGGTTAAATGACGGTGAATTTAACCGAAGGAATGTGAATGTAATCGCATACATGTTGGAAAATTACGTAAGAGTTACAGTGTGAAAAACGATTCATGTCTCCTGCCACAGAAGATATTTCAGATTTTATTGTGGGGACCCATTTATCGCTTTGGTGAAACAATACGCTTTTCATGAATAAGGGATGAGAGATGGAAAACAGTGCAACGTTGTCCCCTTCAACGCGCCTTGCGTTGGTGCTGGTGGGCGCATTACAGGGTGTCATCTGCTATTTGATTACCTGGTATATCGGCTACGCGGAATTGCCGTCCGATACGCTGTGGTTACTGTGCGTGGTACCTGCCACGGTAGTGATGACCACCACACTGTCGCTTACCGTAACGTCATTCAGAACGCCTTTCCTGTGGCTGGCGTTAGGGATCGTTGGCGCTGTCGTTGCAGGTATGGGAGCCTGGCTTAAATGGAATGTTGCAGGGCAGGATAGTTGGGAGATCAGGGAGGCGGTGCTATTTTTTGGTTTTCACCTTTTGCTGATGACACTGTTCATGCTGCCGTGGCTTCAACGGCGTTTGACGCCCTCGCCAACGGCCTCATTTTACAGCGACTTTTACAACAGAAACTGGCATAACGCCCTGACCTTGCTGATTATTTTTTTCAGCAATGGCTTGTTCTGGGTGGTGCTTTTCCTGTGGGCTGAGCTTTTCAAACTTATTGGCATACGCTTTTTTGATCAGCTTTTCTTCAATTCTGACGGGTTTATTTCAGTGGCGATTGGCGTAGTTTCTGCGAGTGCGGCAGTGCTGGCGCGAATGCAGGTGCGGCTGATCCTGGCATTACAAAACCTGTTGACGTTGATAGCCACCGGCTTACTGCCCCTGCTGGCTGCGTTGGCGTTACTCTTTATTGGTGCATTGCCCTTTGTTGGCCTGGAGGCCATCTCAGCACGAATTTCCGCTGCGGGCCTGCTGACTACGTTAGCGATACTGCTGCTTTTTCTGGTGACGGTCGTCTGGCACCCGCAGCGTCAAATATTGCCTTACTATTCCCCCCTGCGCGGCATGGTTCGACTTGCCGTGATGGTTGCCCCCGTTTATCCCGTACTGGCAGGTTGGGCGTTGTGGTTGCGCATTTCACAATATGGCTGGTCACCCGAGCGTCTGTATGGCGTGTTGGTTACGATCGTCGCGCTGGTATGGGCCGTCGGTTTTTGTGTCAGCGTTCTTTTTTACCGCCGTGAACCGCAAAAGCTACAGGCGTATGTCACGCCAGCGACAGGATTACTCTCTCTCGCCTTCCTGATCTTGATCCATACGCCGGTGCTCGATCCCTGGCGGATCAGCGTTGAAAGCCATATGGCCCGTTATCAGGACGGCAGAATAACCGCGGATCAGGTCAGCCTGTATATGCTCAGCAATGCCGGACGAAAGGGACGAGAGGCTATGCTCACCCTGCAAAACGATCCGCAGTTTATCTCAAACCCAAAACGCCAGCGCGAGGTTAATGGCCTTCTCTCTGGAAACCGCGATGGAGCGGGGAAAATGACCGCCGCGATGCTGGAAGAGCAGATCCAGCTTGCTCCGGGGATGGCTCGTCCTGATAAGGGATTATGGCAAGCGATGCTGAGTAATCAGTATCGATTCGAGTCCTGCAGTCATGCGCAGGGAAACTGTTTGCTGATGCCGCTGGATCTGAACGGTGACGGCAAACCGGAAGCCGTGCTGTATCAATTTACCGATCGCACAATCATGGTATATACCCAAACGGATACGAGCTGGAGGCTTGCAGGAGACGCATGGAAAATGCCGGAGGGATTGACCCGAGAGGAGCTAGACCGCGCATTACGACAAGGGAAGGTTAAATCGGTTGTTAAACCCTGGGCGGATATTCAGATTTTCGGCGAACGTGTTGATATGAGCTACGATAGCTACAACAACGCGCAGTGGCGTTAACAAAAACGGCTCCTTCAGAAGGAGCCGTTTTGTCATGCTTAGTGAACCTGCGGATCGGCCGGGGAGGCGTTATTGCGGATCTCCGCGATATCCATCGAATTAAACACATAGTGTGTACCGCAGTAGTCACAGTGCATGTCGATTTCACCGTCTTCCGCCATGATGCTGTCGATCTCTTCATCAGGCAGGGTTTTCAGCGCGCCAGCACAGCGTTCGCGGGAACAGGTGCATTTAAATTCCACCGCTTGCGGGTCGTAAACCGTCACCTCTTCTTCGTGGTACAAACGCCACAGCACATCGGTCGCGGACAGGTTGAACAGCTCTTCCGCTTTGATGGTTTCTGTCAGCGTTGCCAGATGCTCGAAGTCGTTGGTCTGGGCATCTTGTGCAGGCAGAACCTGCAGCAGCATACCGCCCGCAGCGGGCTGTCCGTCCACTTCACCGGTACGGATGAACAGGCGAGTTGGCAGCTGTTCGGAACGCATGAAGTAATCTTCCAGGCAGGCCGCCAGGGTATCGCCTTCCAGACCGACCACACCCTGATAGCGTTCACCTTCTTCCGGGGAAATGGTGATCACCAGGTAGCCATTGCCGACCAGCGTTTTCAGGTCCGCATTTTCAGGCACATCGCCCTGAACGCGCGCCACGCCGCGCATCTGCTGCTGGTTGTTGCCGTTGATCACTGCCAGCGTCATTGGACCGTCGCCCTGCAGCTGCACGGTGATATCACCGGCGAACTTCAGCGTGGCGGTCAGCAGGCTGGTGGCAACCAGCAGTTCGCCCAACAGGGTTTTCACCGGCAGCGGGTAGTTGTGGTTTTCCAGAATCTGTTTCCAGGTTTCGGATACGGTCACCAGCTCGCCGCGCACGGCGAATTGTTCAAACAGATAGCGGTGTAATTGGTCGTGTTGGGCCATAATAGTCTCTCGTGCAGGTGAGAATTACTCGCTCTCACCGTGTTTAAATTTCATCAGATCGCGGCGCTCTTTTTTATCCGGTCGCCGGTCAGGGTGTGGCATTGTCAGCGCATTCATTTTGCGTGCCAGCGCGGTCTTCTCACGCTTTTCAATGCTTTCAGCCGTCTCTTCATAAAGCTGTACGGCCTCAGTTGCGGGGCGTCGCTGTTCGGTAATGGCTTTTACCACGACCGTTTTTTCGTCGTTGCCCTGACGCAGCGTTAAGGTGGCATTCAGCTCAACCAGCTTGCTCGGCTTGCTGCGCTGGCCGTTGTAATGCACTTTCCCGCCGTCAACCATCTCGCGGGCAAGGGCGCGCGTTTTATAAAAACGGGCCGCCCACAGCCATTTATCCAGTCTTACCCCGTTAGCGGGCTTTTCTTTCATGGCGTCTCCTTCACGGTCAGTGAGGGGATCATCCGGCGATAGTCGTTCAGCCCCGGATGGCGAAGGTAACTTTTTTCAGCCAGGCCAGAATCAGGATTCGTGACGCCCAGGCAATAGCGAATGCCGAACGTCGCTGCGGAATCCAGAATCGGCTCGCTGTCGTCAATGAACAGGGTACGTTCCGGCTGCAAACCGGTCTCTTCTGCCACCGCATGCCACAACCGCTGATCCTCTTTCGGATAACCAAATGTGTGGGTGGAAAGTAATAAATCAAGGTGTGAAGCCAGACCCGTATGTTCCAGCTTCACGGCCAGATTGTGAGGATGCGCATTGGTGAGCAAAATACGGCGCTTGCCGCTTGCTTTTAGCGCGTCCAGGAAGGGGACGGTATCTTCACGCAACACGGCGCGTGGCCCCTGGGCGGTGGTCATGGCACAAATATCCAAACCGAGTCGCTCACTCCAGTAGTCAAGACAGTACCAGTTTAGCGTATGCTGCACCGCGCTATATTGCGAACGAATGAATTCCTGCGCTTCCGCCGGGGAGATGCCCTGCTGCTCACCATAGGTTTCCGGCACCAGCGTTTGCCAGAAGTAGTTATCAAAGGCGAGATCGAGCAGCGTGCCGTCCATATCCAGCAGGACGGTATCAACCTCCTGCCAGGCGATATCAAGATGCATAAGGGGAACTCCAGCCAGAAGAAACGTGCGCGACAGGGTAGCATAACTTGTCGCGCCGTGAGGTTATCCGATCAGGCTATCGGGAGCGGGGATCAGTTTAGGATTGAGGCAATTTTCATAGTATTGCTGGATTTCAGCCAGTCGCGTGCGCGAACGTTGATAGCGACGCAGCGCCGTATATCCGTTCCAGAAGATACATACCAGCATCGCCATCATCAGCAGGGATGTGCCGATATAACGCCATAAGCCTGCGCTGTCCGGCATCCGGTGCAGGTCGATGTGGCGCGTACCGTTGGCATCGGTAAATATCCCTGTCACGATCCCTTCCGCGCTAAACGGCGTTTGCATCAGCATTTGCGCCAGCCGCTGGAACTCGGCCCATTGATCCTGCGCCGGGTAATCATAAAGCGCGACCTGGGGATAAGGCTGATCGACCAGATCGCTGCCTTCATCGCTGACAATCACAAAACCGCCCGGAGCCGGGCTATTCAGCGCCTGTGCCGCACGGGTGGTTTCACGCATCACGAACGGCGCGGTAGACGTGGCGACCAGATTGTCCAGCGACTCGGCGCTCACCGGACGCAGCAGCACGTTCACGCCGTCCAGACGGCCCGCTTCGGCGCGTTTCACCAGAGCATCCCAGTCTTTACTGTTGCCGAGATTCACCAGGGCATTTTTAAGCCGCACACACTCATCCTGAGCGGAACATAAATCCTCCGTTTTCAGGACGATTTCACCAAAGTCATCGAGCAGCACCATGCCAGATTTTTGAATGGCGGAACGCAGGGCAGGGCTGACGCGAGAATCATCGTCTGCTTTCGGGTGAAGCTGACGATTGACCGTTTGCGTGAGCGCGGTTGCCTTGTTGACCACGTCGGATTCCGGCAACGGTAGCGGCGGGGCATCATTCCAGATGATTTGTGAACAGTCGAACGGCATAAACGGCGAGTTTTGCCGCGTGTTCCAGGCCCCTGGAGCATGGATGTTACACATCCCGGTTCCCTTCAGGCGCAGCGTATCTCCTACTCGCACACCCGCCTCTTCCAGCTGTTTGACGCTGGTGGCTTCTACGGTTTGTGCCCCTTTAATCCAGGACAGGGTGAATTTAATCGGCATATCCAGCGGCACGAAAAGCAGCAGCAGGGCGAAGACCAGCGCCGCGCCGCCAGCAATCACCGTGCTGCGCAGCCAGTGCTGAAGCGGGAAGTTTTTCACTTCGTCATGCAGGGATAAATAACGCCCCTGACGCACCACATGACGGTCGAGATAGATATCAATATCGGTTTTATGCCCTAAATCCTGGGCAATCCATGGCTGCCAGTGGCGCGGGTAGATGAGATCAATAATACCAAGCGAGATATTGTTGATATGTTCCTGATCGTTCTCACCGAATAGCCCCCAGCGTTTAGGCGTTCCGCGCAGGCAGTGAATTTCACGCAGAGACGTTTTCGCCGGAGGCGCAAACAGCCCCCACAGTCCGGCCGCCAGCAGCAGCACTGCGCCACCTGCCAGCCAGGGAACGAAGACGTCTGGCGTCAGCAGGCAGAAGAAAAAGAGCAGGAACGCCGCGACAATCAGCACCGCTTCGCGAATACCGTCCGGGCGGCTCAGCGCGTACTCTTCATGCGTCTCCTGACGAATATTTAGCAGTTCAATCTGCTCTGTCTCTTCACCACGAATAGAGGCCTGCGTTGAGCTTGCGCGTTCCAGCGCAAAGCGCGGCGCTTCCTGAACATATTCACTCAGGGTATGGCCGTTTAAAGAGATAACCAGCGGTAACGAGTCGGTATGGATTAGCTCTACGCTGTTTTCATCATTAATATACTGCTCCCAGAAGGGGGGCAGATGAACTTCAACGGAATCAAGGTAGTAGCGCCATTTATTCGGATCGTCGGTGGTGATGCCATAGCGGGTGATCGAACGCGTCACGCACAGCACTGTGTCGCTTTGTGCGTTAAGATTGAGCGAAACCGGAGCAGCACTGGCACCCGTTGGCCCAGGCGATTGCTGAGATCGGTTTAACGTGTCGAGGTAGTGTTCTACGGAACTGCGTTCTTCAGGCGTGAGCTTACGCGTGGTCGCACCAGCGAAGGCGTTTAAAAAGGGCAGCCGATATCGGCGTTGAACGCGACGCCTGTATACCCACCCTGCAATCAAAGCGCCGGCCAGCATAGCAGCGAGAAAAATCAAAATGGTGCTCATGCTTTCCCCATCTTACTTATCTTCTTACAGGTGTAGTCAATTGCACCTTTAACAATGAATGAGAGTCTGTGGTTGGCTATCGGCAAGTATGGAGTCTAACTTGAGCATTTTGACGCGCATCCCAGTGACCGATGATGATAGCAAAGCCTGCCATGGCGCGATATCAGCAAATTCCTGGAAACATTTCAACCTCTTGACTTTTGTTTTGAAATGAGGACGCCTTCCTGATACGTTGCATAAATGTAAATAAAGAACAATTGACATTGCCGAAACCGTGCGGCATATCGCACAATAAAGCCAGTTCACCCAGTAAAGACCCATCACGATGAGCAAACCATTACAAAAACCCACCATTCTGAATGTTGAAACAGTCGCAAAATCGCGTCTGTTTAATGTCGAAAGTGTGGACCTGGAGTTCAGCAACGGTGTGCGTCGCGTTTATGAACGTATGCGCCCCTCTTCGCGCGAAGCGGTGATGATAATCCCCATCGTTGACGACCACCTGATCTTGATCCGCGAATATGCTGTGGGAACAGAATCCTATGAGCTTGGGTTTTCAAAAGGGCTTATCGACCCAGGCGAGTCCGTGTTTGAAGCGGCAAACCGTGAACTGAAAGAAGAGGTCGGTTTTGGTGCGAACGAGTTGTCGTTCCTGAAAAAACTGAGCATGGCACCGTCCTATTTCTCCAGCAAAATGAATATTGTTGTCGCGGAAGATCTCTACCCGGAATCACTGGAAGGGGACGAGCCGGAGCCGTTGCCGCAGGTTCGCTGGCCGCTGGCGCATATGATGGATCTGCTGGAAGAACCAGACTTTAACGAAGCGCGCAACGTGAGTGCGCTGTTCCTGGTTCGCGAGTGGCTGAAGGGGCAGGGGCGGCTGTAGCCCATAAAAAAGCCGGGTGACGGCTTCGCCTTACCCGGCCTGCGATGTTATGCCCGATTTTTATCGGGCATTTTATTGTTTAAAACAGCTCGTGCGTCTCGCCGTTATCAATGAGCGTTGTACCCACCTCATGCACCGCCTGCGTGGTTGGCTGTGTGCCCTCGATGAAATACTCTTCGCGGCTGTTACCACCGTTAGCAAGCTGCCCGGTGCTGCGGTCAATATTGACGGTGACCACACCCGGTGGTGGCGTCAACGGCTGTTCCGGTACACCTTCCAGAACGGCTTTCATGTAAGCATCCCAGGCTGGTTGCGCACTCTTTGCGCCGCCTTCATAACCGGAAATCTGATCTTTAATCGCGCCAGAGGCCGTGGTGCGCCCCAAATCACGACGATGATCGTCAAAGCCGATCCAGACTGAAGTCACCACTCCCGGACCGTAGCCTGAGAACCACGCATCTTTCGAACTGTTGGTCGTCCCGGTTTTGCCGCCAATGTCATGACGCTGCAAATCACGGCCTGCGCGCCAGCCAGTTCCCTGCCAGCCGGGTTCACCGAAGATGTTGGTGTTCAGCGCGCTTTTGATCAGGAATGACAGCGGCGTGTTGATCACATGCGGGGCATACTCTTGCGCACCGCTCTGCGCCACCAGCGCCTGGTTAGCCTGCTCCAGCTGAGGTTGTGGTACGGCTAAATTCTGCTGTTCCTGGGAGATCGCGACGTCTTCCATGTCTTTGTTCTCAAGAACATTGGACTTCGGCGTATCACCATAAATCACCGGAATGTCGCACTCGGCACAGGCGATTTTCGGTTTCGCTTCGAACAGGACGCCGCCCTGGTCGTTTTCGATTTTACTGATGAAATACGGATCGATCAGGAACCCGCCGTTAGCCATCACCGAGTAACCGCGCGCGACCTGAAGCGGTGTAAAGGAGGCAGAGCCCAGCGCCAGCGATTCGGTATGGACGATATTCTGTGCCGGGAAGCCGAAGCGTTGCAGGTACTCAGCCGCATAGTCGACGCCCATCGCGCGCATTGCGCGAACCATGACCACGTTTTTCGACTGTCCCAGACCCTGACGAAGACGAATAGGGCCCGCGTACTGAGCCGGGGAGTTCTTCGGCTGCCAGTCAGAACCAGCACCGGCATCCCAGCGGGAAATCGGCACGTCGTTGAGAATGCTGGCGAGCGTCAGTCCTTTATCCATCGCTGCGGTGTAGAGGAACGGCTTAATGTTGGAGCCGACCTGACGCAGCGCCTGCGTGGCGCGGTTAAATTTGCTCTGGTTAAAATCAAACCCACCCACCAGCGCCATCACGGCACCGTTCTGCGGATTAATGGATACCAGTGCAGAGTTCACGTCCGGAACTTGCGCCAGCCACCAGGCATCACCCACCTGACGCACCCAGATTTGCTGGCCGATCTGAACGGCGTCGGTCACTTTACGTGGCGTCGGCCCTTGCAGGGTATCGGAGCGGTACGGACGCGCCCAGCGGATACCGTCCATGCGCAGAGAAACGGACGTACCATCCGCCATTAACGCTACGGCTTCCTGCGGGTTGGCTTGCGTCACAACCGCGGGCAGTAGCGGACCATAGGTCGGCAGGGTTTTCAGCGAGTCAGTAATCTTTTTACTGTCCCATGCGCTTTCACCCACTTTCCACAGCACGTTAGACGGGCCGCGATAGCCGTGGCGCATATCGTAATCCATCACGTTGTTACGCACCGCCTGCTGCGCGGCCTGCTGCACTTTGCGGGTTACGGTGGTGTAAACGCGATAACCATCTTCGTAAGCATTTTCACCGTAGCGGCGAACCATCTCCTGACGAACCATCTCCGTCAGGTAGGGTGCGGAGAACGCAATTTCCGGCGCATGGTAGTTAGCGTCGATGACATCGTTATGTGCCTGGTCGTACTCGGTCTGGCTGATATAGCCTTCACTCAACATACGTGACAGCACAACGTTACGCCGCGCGGTGGCGCGATCCAGCGAGTAGAGCGGGTTAAAGGTCGACGGCGCTTTTGGCAAACCGGCAATGGTCGCCATTTCGCTAAGCGTTAACTGTTCAATCGGTTTTCCGAAGTAAACCTGCGCAGCAGCGCCGACGCCATAGGCGCGGTAGCCCAGGTAGATCTTGTTGAGGTAAAGCTCAAGGATCTCGTCTTTGCTCAGCAGTTGCTCAATGCGGATCGCGAGGAACACCTCTTTGATCTTACGCATCAGCGTTTTTTCAGGGCTGAGGAAGAAGTTACGCGCAAGCTGCTGCGTAATAGTACTCGCCCCCTGAGACGCATGGCCGGAGAACAGCGCCACGCTTGCGGCACGGAAAATACCGACCGGATCGACGCCGTGGTGCTCGTAAAAACGGCTGTCCTCGGTGGCAATGAAGGCTTTCACCATCACGGGCGGGATTTGGTTTAAGGTCAGCGGGATACGGCGTTTTTCGCCGTATTGCGCCATTAACTCGCCATCGGCGCTATAGACCTGCATAGGGATCTGGAGTCGCACATCGCGAAGCGTGGCAACATCAGGCAGCTGCGGCTCAATATATTTGTACAAACCATAAATCGAGCCTGCTCCCAGCAGAATGCAACAGACTGCAAGGATCAATAAATACTTTACGAACTTCACCGGAGATTTCCCATTTGGTTTCACTTGGGCAGTTTCTAAACAATCGCGCGGTAGTATAAAGGCAAGCCTGATTCATTGATATAGCCGTCAAGGCGACGGGCGATAAGGAGATCGTGAAGCATGGCTTTCAAAACATGGCAAACCGGCGTTCATATTCAACAAGATAAAGCGCTGATCGTTGCGCTGATCAAAGAGAAATCGGCATGGTGCTTGCGCCGCTGGTGGTCTGTTCCGCTGACGGAGGGCATCATCCGTGACGGAAAGATCCTCAGGCCACAACAACTGGTTGACGCGCTACGCGACTGGCGACGAACGCTGCCGCACCATCACCGGATATTTCTCTCATTCCCTGCAGCACGTACCTTGCAGAGGGTGTTGCCTCGTCCGGCTATTTCACTGCGCGACAGTGAACAGGTCTCGTGGGTGGGTTCCGCGTTATCACGTGAACTGGAGATGCCCGTCGAGACGCTCTGTTTCGATTATGCACAAGACACGTTTAGCAACACATTCCATGTCACCGCCGCGCAAAACAAAGAGGTCGACACGCTTCTGACGCTGGCGAAAGCGCTGCGCTTGCACCTGGCGGCGATTATCCCGGATGCCGGGGCGCTGGCGAACTTTCTTTCTGTGGTTGCACCTGCGACGTGTGTCGCCTGGCGCGATGAGCACCAGTGGCTGTGGGCGATGCGACATCAGTGGGGGCGACGTTTTACCACCGAGGCGGCGAACGCCGACGAACTGGCAGCCTTGCTTGCGCTGGCTCCGACAGATATCGCCCTGTTTGATGCAGATCGCGATCCGTGGGAAACGCTGGCTCGCTGTCAGCCACCGCTGCCTGCGGATGGGGCCGGATTCACCGTCGCACTGGCGCTGGCCATGAGCGAGGTCGCGGGATGAGCATGGCGAATCTTTTACCCTGGAGGCAACAACGACGTGCCCGCTGCCTGCGTTTCTGGTGTGTGCTGTTTACCGCGACGTTGCTGGTCACGCTGGCTGTTGCTCTCATCCTGCGAATGAACAGCACCGTAAAACGGCGTGCCCTGCAAACTGAACTGACGGGAATGTATGCGGTGCAACAGGCGCTTAACGCGCGCCGGAGCGTGGCTACACCAACACCTCCAACCACGCTGCCGCCGCAGATAGCCTGGCAACCGATGCTGGACTCGCTCTCTGATGTGATTCCAGCTCAGGTGTGGCTGACGGCGCTACGCTATCAGCCACCTTCGCTGATGTTGACCGGGTATGCCGCCACGCTACCGGCACTTTCTGCTATGGCGGACGCGCTTAAACGGATAACCGGTTTTAGCCCAGGCACGGCCGGTGAATTGCAGCAGGATAGCCAGGGACGCTGGATGTTCACTTTTCAGCTGAACAGCCGGGGGTAGCGGGTGGATCTCATCTTTCAACGCTGGTGTGAAAGCCGTCCTGCTATACGGGTGCTTGGCTGGTGTGTGGTGTCGTGCGTCGTGGCTCTGGTTATCTGGGGGATGCTGGTCAGGCCCGTCAATCGTCAGAGTGAAGAACTCAACGCACAGGTGAACCGGACACGTCAGACAAATGCCTCGCTGTGGCCCGTGGTCAGACGGCAACACCCGACACCAGAAGCGGGCGTAGCACGGCCAGTTCAACCCTTTTCTCCTCTGGAATTCCAGGCTCACGGTGTGACGCTGGTGCACTGGAAACCGCAGCAGAGTGGAGGAGAGTTGGCGCTGGACGCGGGTTGGTCGGATATTCCGGCGTTGTTCTCCCGGCTGGCGTTGCGGGACGTGCGGGTGAGCCTGTTTGACATCATCCCGCAGGGGACGCTTCTGCGTGTGCGCATACAGCTGGAGATCAACCATGCGCAATAAGATGCGTTACCTGGTTTTGTGTCCGTTGTTGTTCCTGACGGGGATGCGTGATCCTTTCCAGCCACCGGAAGATCTCTGTGCGGCAGGGCAGCTTGCCCAGTGGCGATACCACGGGATGGTGAAGGGGAACACAGGAACAGGCATTTTGCAGGATGGAAAAAAGCGCTGGCACCGCGTGACGGTGGACGAGCGCGTCGCTGTGGGATGGCGGGTTACTGCTATGGATGAACATGAACTGACGGTGGATGTCGGCGAAAAATGCGAGCCGAAACAATGGACATGGCAACGAGAAGGAACAAAAAAGAGTGAAGATAAGGATAGTGCTGTTGTTGATGGTGCTCAGTCATCCCGTGTGGGCCGTCGCCCCCAGGCCGATCACCCTCGTGGTGGATGATGTTCCGGTGGTGCAGGTGCTACAGGCGTTGGTCGCGCAGGAGAACCGTAATCTGGTGGTGTCACCCGATGTTAGCGGGTCGCTTACGTTGAATTTGACGCGTGTGCCCTGGCGTCAGGCGCTGCAGACGGTTGTGAACAGCGCCGGGCTTGTTCTGCGTGAAGAGAGCGGTATTTTTTACGTTCATACTGCGGCCTGGCAACGAGAACAACAGACGCGCAAAGAGCAGGAGCAGGCTCGTCGGCAGCTTGATGCCCCGTTGTTATCACGCAGTATCCCCTTTGCCTATGCTGATGCCGGAGAACTGCAGAAAACGGCGGAAAAACTACTGAGCCCAAAGGGTAGCTTATCTGTAGATAAGCGCACCAACCGCCTGCTGGTACGGGATAACCAGACGGTACAGGAGGCGATCCAGCGCTGGGCGGAGCAGATGGACATACCCGTCGAGCAGGTGGAGCTGGCGGCACATATTGTCACGATCAATGAAAAGAGTCTTCGCGAACTGGGCGTGAAATGGAATCTCGCGGAGGCTACAGAAGCGGGCAAGGTTGGGCAAGTCACTACGCTTGGGGCGGATCTGTCGGTTGCCAGCGCCACCACTCATGTCGGGTTTAATATCGGGCGCATTAACGGCAGGTTGCTGGATCTGGAACTGTCGGCGCTGGAGCAAAAGCAGCAGGTCGATATCATCGCCAGCCCGCGCCTGCTGGCTTCACACATGCAACCGGCCAGCATTAAGCAGGGGAGTGAGATCCCGTATCAGGTCTCCAGCGGTGAAAGCGGGGCGACCTCCGTGGAGTTCAAAGAGGCGGTGTTGGGGATGGAGGTCACGCCGGTAGTATTGCCGGGGGGCCGCGTGCGTCTGAAACTTCATATCAGCGAAAATATGCCTGGGCAGGTGCTACAGCAGGCGGATGGTGAAACGCTGGCAATTGATAAGCAGGAAATCGAAACGCAGGTGGAAGTAAAAAGCGGAGAAACGCTGGCGCTGGGCGGTATTTTCTCGCAAAAGAATAAAACCGGGCGGGATAGCGTACCGGGGCTGGGCGATATCCCGTGGCTTGGGCAGCTTTTTCGTCATGACGGGAAAGATAATGAACGGCGTGAACTGGTGGTGTTTATTACGCCACGGCTGGTGGGTATTCACTGATGGGTAACGATCCCCGCAATGATTTTGCATTCATATTGTTGCAGATGTTTGACGTGGGACATGAATTAGCATACAAGGAGTACCGATTTGAGTCGGTCTTACGTCTTGTTGCCTTATGCGGCTGGAACGGTGATTTAATCAGTTGCCAAACAAGCCGGAGTATTGAGATAATTTTTAGTCTGACTCTCGCTCTATTGCATATGAGGTTTCAGTTCATGTCCTGCTACGCTGGGTGTCTGCGAAGCGGGGATTACCATTAACGAATAGTCTTAGTAGTACCGAAAAAATGGCAGAGAAACGCAATATCTTTCTGGTTGGGCCTATGGGTGCCGGCAAAAGCACTATTGGGCGTCAGTTAGCTCAACAACTCAATATGGAATTTTACGATTCTGATCAAGAGATTGAGAAACGAACCGGAGCGGATGTGGGCTGGGTCTTCGACGTAGAAGGCGAAGAAGGTTTCCGTGACCGAGAAGAAAAAGTGATCAACGAACTCACGGAAAAACAGGGCATTGTGCTGGCAACTGGCGGCGGCTCTGTGAAATCTCGCGAAACCCGCAACCGTCTCTCCGCCCGTGGCGTTGTGGTCTATCTTGAGACGACGATTGAAAAACAGCTGGCACGTACGCAGCGCGATAAAAAGCGCCCGCTGCTGCAGGTTGAAACGCCGCCACGTGAAGTTCTGGAAGCCCTGGCAGGCGAACGCAATCCTCTGTACGAAGAGATTGCGGATGTGACCATTCGTACTGACGACCAGAGCGCTAAAGTGGTTGCAAACCAGATTATTCATATGCTGGAAAGCAACTGATTCTGGCTTTATATACACTCGCCTGCGGGTAAAAGCATTTAAGGTGGATGTCGCGTCATGGAGAGGATTACAGTTACTCTCGGGGAACGTAGTTACCCTATCACCATCGCGGCTGGTTTGTTTAACGACCCAGCTTCCTTCTTACCACTGAAAGCGGGTGATCAGGCGATGCTGGTCACCAATGAGACACTGGCTCCGCTTTACCTCGACCGCGTCCGTCACCTGCTTGAGCAGGCGGGCGTGAAGGTCGACAGTGTGATTCTGCCTGATGGCGAGCAGTATAAAAGCCTGACGGTACTGGATACCGTTTTTACCGCACTTCTGCAAAAACCGCACGGTCGCGATACGACACTGCTTGCCCTGGGCGGCGGTGTTGTGGGCGATCTGACGGGTTTTGCCGCCGCAAGTTATCAACGTGGCGTGCGCTTTATTCAAGTTCCTACCACGTTGCTGTCTCAGGTCGACTCGTCTGTCGGCGGTAAAACGGCAGTTAACCATCCGCTCGGCAAAAACATGATTGGCGCGTTCTACCAGCCCGCTTCGGTGGTGGTGGATCTCGACTGTCTGAAAACCTTGCCTGCCCGCGAGCTGGCGTCTGGCCTTGCTGAAGTGATCAAATACGGCATTATTCTCGACGGCGAGTTCTTCACCTGGCTGGAAGAGAATATGGATGCCCTGCTGCGCCTTGACGGACCCGCGTTAGCGTACTGTATTCGCCGTTGTTGTGAGCTGAAAGCCGAAGTCGTTGCGGCAGACGAGCGTGAAACCGGCTTACGTGCTTTACTGAATCTGGGGCATACGTTTGGCCACGCCATTGAAGCCGAAATGGGCTATGGCAACTGGCTTCACGGCGAAGCGGTTGCGGCCGGTATGGTTATGGCTGCGCGTGCGTCTGAACGTCTGGGTCAGTTCACACCGGAAGAGACGGCCCGGATCATCGCGCTGCTCGAACGTGCTGGCTTGCCGGTTTCAGGCCCGCAGGAGATGTCTGCGCAGGCGTATCTACCCCACATGATGCGCGATAAAAAAGTATTGGCAGGCGAGATGCGTCTTGTACTCCCGCTTGCAATAGGGAAAAGTGAAGTGCGCGGCGGAGTGCCGCACGACGTGGTTCTTGGCGCTATTGCTGATTGTCAGCAGGCGTAACTATTAGAAAGGTCAGGCCGCTGTAACAGGTGGTCGTTTAGCTTCAGGCGAAATGCAAAGTCGTTGGCATAAGCCTTTGAGTGGGGTGTTAAATGGATGAATTCAAACCAGAAGACGAGCTGAAACCCGATCCCAGCGATCGTCGTACTGGTCGTTCTCGTCAATCTTCAGAACGTGATAACGAGCCGCAGATCAACTTTGACGATGTTGACCTGGATGCAGACGATCGTCGCCCTTCGCGCAGCCGCAATGCGCGTGATGAGCGAGAAGAAGAGGGTTATGAGTCCGAAGAAGATTCAATGGACGAAGAGCCCGTAGAGCGTCGCCCGCGCAGACGTAAAAAAGTGGCAGCGGCAAAACCAGCTTCCCGCCAGTACATTATGATGGGGTTGGGCGTTCTGGTGCTCGTGCTGCTGATTGTCGGCATCGGCTCCGCGCTGAAAGCGCCATCAACAAACTCAAATGAGCAAACGGCGTCTGCTGAGAAGAGCATCAATCTGTCTGGTAACGATGCATCCGATCAGGCGAATGGTGCGCAGCCAGCGCCAGGCACGACCTCAGCAGAACAGACGGCTGGTAATACCGCACAGGATATCTCTCTGCCGCCAGTGTCGCCTACCCCGACTCAGGGACAAGCTCCCGTCACGCCGGAAGGCCAGCAGCGTGTAGAAGTTCAGGGCGATTTGAATAATGCACTGACGCAGCCACAGAATCAGGACCAGATGAACAACGTCGTGGTCAACTCTACGCTGCCAACCGAACCTGCGACCGTCGCCCCGATTCGGGGTGGTCACGCTCAGCCGCAAACCGCTGCAACGGAAACCAAACCGCGCCAGACGCAGACAGCCCCGCGTCAGGAACGTAAGCAGGTAGTGATTGAGCCGAAGCGTGAAACCAAACCGCAGGCTGTGGCAAAAGCGCCTGAAGTGAAAGCGCCAGCCCAGACGAAGCCCGCAGTGAGCGAGACAGTTAAAACACCAGCGGCAACGCCTGCGCCGAAAGCGACTGCAACCACAACAGCGCCAGCCGCTACTGCGGCACCTGCTGCGACTGCGTCCAGCGCTGTGGCAGGTAAAACGGCAGGCAACGTCGGTTCCCTGAAATCTGCGCCATCCAGCAATTACACGCTGCAGCTGAGCAGTTCGTCTAACTACGACAACCTCAACGGTTGGGCGAAAAAATCGAATCTGAAAAACTACGTGGTTTATCAGACGACCCGTAACGGGCAGCCGTGGTATGTGCTGGTGAGCGGCGTTTATGCTTCCAAAGATGAGGCAAAACGTGCCGTGGCGACGCTGCCAGCCGATGTTCAGGCGAAAAACCCGTGGGCGAAACCGATTCATCAGGTTCAGGCCGATCTGAAGTAATGTTTAAAGCGCAGGATGCTGTCGGAGCTTTCTCCACAGCCGGAGAAGGTGTAATCAGTTAGTCAGCATGAAAAAAAATCGCGCTTTTCTGAAATGGGCAGGGGGCAAATACCCCCTGCTCGACGATATTAAAAAACACCTGCCGAAAGGCGAGTGTCTTATCGAGCCCTTTGTGGGAGCGGGATCGGTGTTTCTGAATACCGATTTTTCTCGTTATATTCTGGCGGATATCAACAGCGACCTGATCAGTCTCTATAACATCGTAAAACAGCGTACCGATGAGTACGTTGATGAGGCGCGCAAGCTCTTTACGCCTGAGAACAACAACCCGGACGTCTACTACCAGTTCCGCGCGGAGTTTAATCAGAGCCATGATCCTTTCCGCCGGGCGCTGTTGTTCCTCTATCTCAACCGTCATGGTTACAACGGCCTGTGCCGTTATAACCTGCGTGGCGAATTCAATGTGCCGTTTGGCCGCTATAAGCGCCCCTATTTCCCGCAGGACGAGTTGTACCACTTCGCGAAAAAAGCGCAGAATGCAGAGTTCCACTGCCTTTCGTATGAAGAGTGTATGAGCCGTGCAGATGTAAACTCGGTGGTCTACTGCGATCCGCCTTACGCGCCGCTGTCCGCGACGGCGAACTTTACCGCTTATCACACCAACAGCTTCAGCCCTGCCGAGCAGGCGCGTCTGGCGGAGATAGCGGAAAAGCTGGTCAGCAAAAGAATTCCGGTGTTAATTTCGAATCACGATACGCCTGATACGCGCGAATGGTACAAAGCCGCGAAGCATTTTCAGGTTAAAGTCCGGCGCAGCATAAGCAGCAATGGCGGCACACGTAAAAAGGTGGACGAACTCCTGGCTCTTTATCGACCCTGAGCCGTTTTGCCCGCCGGTAAACACATTTCAAGGAGATGCGGATGAAACAGTTTTTGATTGCTCCCTCAATTCTGTCGGCCGATTTCGCCCGCCTGGGTGAAGATACCGCTAAAGCGCTCGCGGCTGGTGCGGATGTCGTCCATTTCGACGTTATGGATAACCACTACGTTCCCAATCTGACCATCGGCCCGATGGTGCTCAAGGCGCTGCGCAATTACGGCATTACCGCACCGATTGACGTGCATTTGATGGTGAAGCCTGTTGATCGCATCGTCCCTGATTTCGCCGCTGCGGGTGCCAGTATTATTACATTCCATCCTGAAGCCTCCGAACACGTAGACCGCACGCTGCAGCTGATTAAAGAGAACGGCTGTAAAGCGGGCCTGGTCTTTAACCCGGCTACCTCGCTGAGCTATCTCGACTACGTGATGGACAAGCTGGATGTCATTTTGCTGATGTCCGTTAACCCAGGCTTTGGCGGGCAGTCGTTCATCCCTCACACGCTTGATAAACTGCGTGAAGTACGTCGCCGTATTGATGAGTCAGGCTATGACATTCGTCTGGAAGTAGATGGCGGGGTAAAAGTGAACAACATTGGTGAGATTGCGGCAGCGGGCGCGGATATGTTCGTTGCTGGCTCCGCCATCTTTGATCAACCGGATTACAAAAAAGTCATTGATGAAATGCGCCGTGAACTGGCGAAGGTAAGTCATGGATAAATTGCAGGCAACCCGAGGTATTGCATTTGACCTCGATGGCACGCTGGTCGACAGCGCGCCGGGCTTAAGCAGCGCAGTCGATCAGGCGCTGTATGCCCTTGAATTACCCGTTGCGGGTGAAGACCGTGTCGTGACGTGGATTGGTAATGGTGCGGATGTGTTGATGGAACGGGCCCTGACCTGGGCTCGCCAGGAACGTGCCGCTCAGCGTTCCGCGCAGGGTAAACCGAGCGTTGATCATGCTGATATCCCACAGGAAGAGCAGCAGCGTATTCTGCGCAAACTGTTTGACCGTTTCTACGAAGAGACCGTAGAGGAGGGCAGTTTCCTGTTCCCGGACGTCGCTGAAACGCTGAGCGCCCTTCACGCCAAAGGTATCCCGCTGGGGCTGGTCACGAACAAGCCGACGCCGTTTGTTGCGCCTTTGCTGGAAGCGCTGGATATTGCGAAATACTTCTCGGTGATTGTTGGCGGCGATGACGTGAAAAACAAAAAGCCGCATCCGGAGCCGCTTTTGCTGGTGGCAGGAAAATTATCCTTAACACCTGCGGAGCTGCTCTTTGTCGGGGATTCACGCAATGATATTCTGGCTGCCAGAGCAGCAGGTTGTCCTTCCGTTGGGTTAACCTATGGCTACAACTACGGTGAGGCCATCACGCTGAGTGAGCCGGACGTTGTGTTCGATCACTTCAAAGATTTGTTGCCCGCTCTCGGGCTTTCGCACAGTGAACATCAGGAATTGAAAAATGACTAAGCCCATCGTTTTTAGTGGCGCACAGCCTTCAGGTGAATTGACCATTGGTAACTACATGGGTGCGTTGCGTCAGTGGGTGAGCATGCAGGATGATTACCATTGCATCTATTGCATCGTGGATCTGCATGCCATCACCGCCCGTCAGGACCCTGAGAAGCTGCGTAAAGCCACGCTGGATACGCTGGCGCTCTACCTGGCCTGCGGTATCGATCCTGAGAAAAGCACGATCTTTGTTCAGTCACACGTGCCGGAGCACGCGCAACTGGGCTGGGCGCTGAACTGCTACACCTATTTCGGTGAGCTGAGCCGTATGACCCAGTTCAAAGATAAATCTGCCCGCTACTCGGAAAACATTAACGCCGGTCTGTTTGACTACCCGGTACTGATGGCGGCTGACATTCTGCTGTACCAGACCAACCAGGTTCCGGTGGGTGAAGACCAGAAGCAGCACCTGGAGCTGAGCCGCGATATCGCCCAGCGCTTCAACGCGATTTACGGTGACGTGTTCAAAGTGCCAGAGCCGTTCATTCCGAAATCCGGCGCGCGCGTAATGTCGCTGCTGGAGCCGACCAAAAAGATGTCCAAGTCTGACGATAACCGTAACAACGTGATCGGCCTGCTGGAAGACCCGAAATCGGTGGTCAAAAAGCTCAAGCGCGCGGTGACCGATTCCGACGAGCCGCCAGTGGTGCGTTACGACGTGCAGAACAAAGCGGGCGTGTCTAACCTGCTGGATATTCTTTCTGGTGTGACTGGCCAGAGCATCCCTGAACTGGAGCAGCACTTCGAAGGTAAGATGTATGGTCATCTGAAAGGTGAAGTGGCAGAAGCCGTCTCCGGCATGCTGACCGAGCTGCAGGAGCGTTATAACCGCTTCCGTAACGATGAAGCCTTCCTGCAGAAGGTGATGAGAGACGGCGCGGAAAAAGCCAGCGCGCGCGCGTCCGAAACCCTGAAAGCGGTGTACGACGCGATTGGGTTTGTGGCGAAACCTTGAGTCTGCTTGCCGGGTGGTGGCTTCGCCTTACCCGGCCTACGGAACAGTGTAGGTCGGGTAAGCGTAGCGCCACCCGACAAAAAACCGTACCGCCCAAACAAAAAAAACCGGGAAATTCCCGGTTTTTTTACGCCTGAAAAACGCTTACTGCTGTGCCGCTGGTCCGCAACCACCGATGATCTTCGAAATGGAGATCGCCGGGTGCAGCAGGTAATCGTAGCTGCAGTTATTTTTGGTATTTTGCACGTGACCGGTACAGGCAGTCAGGGTCGATAATACGCCTACCAGAATGGCGGCTTTTGCCAGTTTGAACATACGCATTCCTTGTCTAAAAAACTTTAATTGGATGTAACACGAGGGAATAAATGGAAAAGTTCCATTTCGCGGGCGGGATAGTAGCGGGAGTCGGAAAAAGAAAGTAGTCCGTATAAGGACTACTTTCCACGCTAAAACGCGATGCCTGGACAGGCGGAAGAAGGCAAGGCAGATCGAAATCTGCCCTGATGATCAGAATGTTTTCTTGAACGTCATCATCAGACCTTTGTCATTGATGTTGTCTTCCTGCCACTGGTAAGCATCAACGCTTAACGCCTTGTCTTTATCGCTGTATTTCACACCCACTGAAGCCAGGCTGTTGATACCTCCGCCTTTCTGTCCATCATCGACGGCGAACTGCTGGCCTGCCGCACCCTGCAGCGAAGCAGTACGCTGGCTCTTCGTATAGCTCAGGTTCGGGCCACCTTCCAGCGTGGCACTGACGCCCCAGCCGTTTTCCCCGGCGTAATCCAGTTTCATACCGACAATGGAATCGACCGCCGTTTCGCTGCCCGCGTTCATTGAGAGGTTGAAATCTCCGGCGCTGCGCTCTTTATAGCCATCTTCCATTGTATGGCGGAGTTTTACACCTGCATAAGGCGTGACTTTCAGCGCGTCACCCAGCATGGAGAAGGTTTTTGCGCCTTCGCTGCGGAACTCAAGATACTGCTGACGCGCATCAGATTCCGCCGCTTTGCTGACGTCGCCATAGGAGACGGAACGGCTACTGTCGAGGTGGTGTACATCGTAGCGCAGGGCGTTGTTCCAGTTCAGGCCGTCATCATTGAGCGCCATACTGTGTTTCAGACCGAAGAACTGGCTGTAGCCGCCGGTCACGCCGTTATCGCCAGCCGCCTGCGCACCGCTACCGTCCAGCCGCGCGATACCGTACTCCAGCGTCAGGCTTTGGCTTTCGGTGATATCCAGCGTCTGACGCAGCGCCAGCATATCGTACCGGGCATCGTTACCCAGCTCGGCGCGCGGGTCGCCTTTCGCTACCACGTTGAAAGACAGACCGTTACCCATCTGCGGTGCAGCATTTGCCAGCATGTTGAAACGGTTGCTCAATACTCGCGCTTCACGGAAGACCGTCGTGGCCTGGCTGCCGCTAATCTGTTTCAGCGCGCTGTTTAGCTCTGCGGTGGTGCCAACGTTGAGGCTGGTGTACAGCTCGTTGTTGGTGTAACCCGAATCCAGCGCCTGTGCTACGCCGGACACGCTGCCGTCCGTCGCGACATCCGCATAGGCATTTTTGGTCATGGTGACGTCAACATTGCCATCACCGTCGGTACTACCCTGAGCGTTCCATACCACACTGGTGGAGGTGATTTTTTCCGCGCCCTGGATATTGTTGCCGGTAAAGGCGTTATCCACGACGACGGTAGTGGCAGAAGTGCCTGCGGTAAAGCCAGTATTGACTTCAACGTTGTCGCCAATCACCAGGTTGTTGGCTTTTAGCGAGCCGGAACTGCCATCGGCATTAGTGCCGACAATATAGTTGGACAGCATCTGCGGCGCGTTCGGATCGGCCGGTGCATCCGGCACGTTGCCCTGAGCCGGTGCGGTGTTGGCATCCGGAATCGCGATATCGGACGTACCGTTGTGATCGTCCAGGGTGCCTGTGGTGCCGGGGGCATAAATGTCACAACCGGTATCGCAGAGCAGGTTAATTTCACCGTTGTTGATAATGGCTTTAGTCTGCCCGCCAAACGCGTATGAGTTATCCGCATAGACGTTGATCACGCCGTCGGCGGTATTATTGATGGTAGTGGCTTTACCGTTGCCTTTTATACCGATAAGCCCTGTACCGTTTGTACCGTCTTTTTGGCCCTGCTCAGTACCCACGTTGATGGTGCCGCTGTTGACCAGATTAACGTTATAGCTGGTGGTGCCGCCGCTGATCGCTACCGCGTTATCACCCTGGACGTTGATGGTGCCTTCATTGCCAAAGTTAAAGCCGCGGCTCAGATTAATGAGCGGTGCATCCGGGTTGATGCCGTTAATCACGCCGGTTGCCGTGTTCCAAATCCAGACAGGATTGTTACTGGCGTTTGCCGTGGTAATGGCGCTGTAACCGTTGGTCGCCGTGATTGTGCCACTGTTAACCTGGGCAAGAGAGTCGCTGGTACGCGTCAGGTTAATGATGGTATTTTCACCGCCTTCTACTGCGTTACCGCTGTTGGTCAGCGTTGCACCCTCCTGGTTATAGAAGATGAAACTACCCTCGATCAGTGATTTCCCGTCTGCTGCCACCGTCATGTTGCCCGTGTTGACGATCTCTTGTTGGTAGCTGGTCCCCGCGATGGAGCCGGTGAAATCCCCTTCGTTAAACAGCGTGACGTTACCGTTGAGCGTGAGCAGGTTTGTGGTGATGCTACCGTCCGCACGGTTATAGATCCCGCTGTGAGTGTTGATGGTATCAGCGTTGAGTGTGCCTTTGTTTTCCAGACCACTGGCGTTGATATTCAACTCGCCGTTGACGGTTAGGCTGGCATCCGTTTCGTTATACAGCCAGTCCTGGATGTCCACATCACCGTTCAGCGTGGCGTTACCATAGTTCGCTACCACATCACTGGTGAAAAAACCGGTATCGGAGGTTTGAGTGCTGCTCTCGCCGCTACCGGGCAGGGTTTGTATCCAGGCTTTATCGGTCGGTGTGGCTCCCATATGCGAGTCGTCATCCGCCATCGGGGAACCATCCAGGTTAATGGTGCCATTGTTGATAACGTAGCTGTTTTCATCCGTGAGGAAAGCCTGTCCATAGTCAGCGTCGATATTGATGACGCCAGTGGTATCGTTGATCACCACGCCTTGCTTAAGCGCAGCCATCCCTACCAGCTGATTGGGTTCACCGGTGACGCCCTCATCTGCGATCAGATTAATGGTGCCCTGGTTAATGGCGGTGCCACCGTTAAGCGCGGTCATACCGAAACCGGCATTCTTGACGGTGATAGTACCGGTGTTGATAGCGGTAGCGTCGCCTCTGCCTGAGTCATCGGAACCAACAATCATCGCTGCGCTGGTGTCATAGAGATAGGATTGCGGGGCTTGCCAGTAGCTTGAGCTAATGATATTCCCTGCGTCATCTAAAACAGGAACGAAGCCATCCAGATAAATATCACCAGCGTTAATCGCAGTACCTTGAACGGCTGACATGCCATAGACACCCGCGCCATTTAATGAAATGGTCGCGCCTGCATCATTGCTGACTTCACCGTAATCATACGTCGACATAGCGTAAAAAATTTTATAGGTAAAGTTTATTGGGGAGAATGGCAGGGCTGTTTGAGCGCTTCCGGTGGGGGTTACCAGTGACGTTAAATTGATGATGCCGCCACTGCCATTATGTGCCGTAGAATTCTTACCGTTTGCACTGACGAATGTTTCGAAAACAGCGGAGTCATCGACGTTGACAACAGTAGTCAGTACCCCTTTGTTTATCACCGTCCCTTCATTTTCGGCGGACATTAACGCCGTGATACCGTTACTTTCGATAGTCCCCTCATTCACTATCGAAGAGCCTTCTCCGCTGGCATTTAACAAGGAGTAGAAATCGTAATAAAGTGAGTTAATGGTCTTGTTAAGGACGATTTCAGAATCCTTATTCAGAATGAGATGGCCGCCATTTTGCACATTCGCCAGCATCTGGCGGCCACCTGTAAGCGAATTGATGGTTAGCGTGGAGTTGCCGCCCAGATTAACGGTATTGGCACCGTTAATGTAAATGCCGGTAGTAAACGCTTCTTCAGACTGGGGTCGTGATGAAACATCCATATTCAGACCCTGAGTAATGTTTACGGTATTATTCTCACCTTCAACAGTCAGCCCTGTGGTATTGATGACTTCTTCAGCCGTGCTGTCATAGTGCACATCCATATTCAACTCACCGTCCAGAGTCACGGTATTGCCGCTGCCGCTGACCATCACGCCGTTAACGGAATCACTGCTATCAATTTGGTCATCCGTGGCGAAGAGTGCGCTGATGTTGAGGTCGCCGGAAATTGTCGTGGTATTGGCATTCCCTGATACCGTCACGCCTGTTGCGCCATGCATCAGGCCATCGCTCCCTTTTGCTGCCGTGACGAGGATATCGCCGTCAAGTTTTACCGTGGACTCATCGCCATTGACCAGTGTGCCGATGCCGTTCAGAGAGACATCGATGTCCCCCTTGTTACTGAAAGTGTTATTTTTACCTGTGACGATGAAGCCGATCGAGCCATCGTCACGCACTGTTGCTTTTCCTGTGTTGGCGATCAGATTATCTTCGCCGTAGCTCAGGATGCCATACGCGCCATTGGTGACGATCAAATCGCCATTCTGGATAATATTGGCATCATTACCCGCGATGGCGATCCCAATGGAGGATTTTCCATCGGCGTGGATCGTGCCGCTGCTGTAGGTTGTGTTCCCGTCTCCTGAAATCAGTACCCCGGCACCGCCGTCTTTCGCGGAAATCTCACCTTCATTCGTGAATATGGAATCATCACCTTCAATAATGGCACCAATCGATCCCGTACCGATCGCTTCAACCGTTCCGTGGTTATCGAGACGCGAATCATCACCGTCAATCAATACACCCCAGCCGCCATCTGTCGTTGTCGTTTTACCGTTCAGGGTCGTATCAGCGCGGTTTCCTGAGATATGAATGCCGACGGCTCCATCACTGACGCTATCACTGTTAAATGTGTTTGTTGTATCGTCGCCCGTAATGATATAGCCAGTTGCGCCGTTACTCGTTGCAATTTCACCATTTATGGTATTGTTTGTTTTGTCTCCGGAAATAATATTGGTGATTTTATTTTTGCCATCAATGGTTATTGCGTCATCGAAGTTGTTATTCGCATTGTCCTGATCCGTAATAACGGTTTGATCTGATGCAAGAATAAAGTTTCCGCGGCTGTCGTATTTCCAGAAATGCCCGTCGTCGGTCGTGCCACTAAATACGGCATTCATCCCGTTTCCGCTTTCCGGGGCAGTGGCATGCCAGTTATCGACAAGCAGCGTGGTGCTGTCTGGCGCAGTCAGAATATAGTGCTTGCCATCTTCAGTGCTGGCGTAAGTGAAAGTGGCGTCTGTAAAGGCCGTGCCGTTTACATCAAGATAATCAATGGTAATGGTTTTCTGTGCGCGATTAAGCGTTACGCCATTATCGTACGTTGTTACGCGGGTATCGGGTACGGGAGTGTCGTCATCGTCATCGGGTGGCACAGGTGTGTTATCGTCGCCATCGTCCGGTGGCACCGGAGTCACATCGCCGCCATCATCTGGCGGTACGGGAGAGACGTTATTGTGATGAGCATCATCCCCTCCGTTATTTTCTATACCAATCGCCACACCCGCAGCCAGTGCCGCGATACCACCGGAGATCCATCCCCATTGATTATCTTGCTCAGCTAACGGAATGAGACATTTATCAGAGAGTTTTTCTTTCTCTTTTTGTGATAATGACGAAATATTGGTTGGGCAATCATTATCATCATCAGGTGTTTCTGCAGCAAAAACGGGCGCATAAGACGTTTGCAGCGCAATAGCAATGGCAGCTGCAAGGAATTTTTTCCTTTGCATGTGGCAATCCCTCAAAAAAGATTGGATGTATGAATTAATATTAATTATAAATCTGTATGGAGAATAAACGGGAGGAAAAAATGGTCTCTGGTTTTTTCGTATTATTTGTCTTGTGAATTATTGGCGGTTTTTTTATGGGTAAATCGTGTTTTACAGTTTTATTTATTCACGATGGTTATTAAATAAAAAATAAAGAAACGTAAATTCAGAGGGGCTAAATTGATTTATTAATAAATGCCCCGGTTACAGGGCATTTAACATTGTTCTTAATGATTGGAAAACCAGTTTAATTTTTCGCGAAGCGCGACCACGCGACCCACGACGATCAGCGCCGGGCTTTCAACCTGCTGTGCCAGTTCCCCTAACTGCGTCAGCACGCCATTCACCACGCGCTGCTTAATGGATGTTCCATTCTCTACCAGCGCGACGGGCATTGCTTCATCCATGCCATGCTCCAGCAGTTTTGCCTGGATGGTCGCGGCCTGATTCAGCCCCATATAAAACACCAGCGTCTGCTTTTCAGCGGCCAGGTTGTGCCAGTCCAGCTCGCTGCCGGTTTTCAGGTGACCGGTTACCAGACGCACGCTCTGGGCGTAGTCACGGTGGGTCAACGGAATACCGGAGTAGGCCGAACAGCCGGACGCCGCCGTAATACCTGGTACAACGGAGAACGGAATACCTGCGTTGCACAAGGTTTCCAGCTCTTCTCCGCCGCGGCCAAAGATAAACGGATCGCCGCCTTTCAGACGCACCACACGCTTCCCTTTTTGCGCTTCACGCAGCAGGATCTGGTTAATCTCTTCCTGCGGCACGCAGTGGTAACCCGCACGTTTGCCCACGAATACGCGGTCGGCGTCGCGGCGTACAAGGTTCATGATGTCATCGGAGACCAGACGGTCATAAACCACGATATCTGCCTGCTGGATCTGCTGCAGCCCTTTGAGCGTCAGTAAGCCAGCATCGCCAGGACCCGCGCCCACCAGCACCACTTCGCCGCGATGATCCAGCGGTTCGCTAAGCAGTTGCTCTGTCGTTTCTGCAACGGCTTGTTGATCCTGATTCGCCAGCGACTGCGCCAGCCTGTCGTTCACAAAGAACTTTTCCCAGAAGCGACGTCGCTCACCGACGGTAGCGAAGGTTTTTTTCACGCGGGAACGCAGCTGGCCTGCATAATGCGCCACCTGGCCGAGATGCTGAGGCAGAATCGATTCCAGTTTTTCGCGCAGCAGACGAGCCAGCACCGGCGAAGTCCCGCCGGACGAGACCGCCACCATTAACGGCGAACGGTCAATAATCGATGGCATGATAAAGCTGGCTTCTTTCGGCGCGTCCACCACGTTGCAGAAGATTCGGCGCGTTTCGCAGGCATCGCTGACGCGCTGGTTCACTGCATCGTCATCCGTGGCGGCGATGGTCAGCCAGCAGGTATCAAGCAGGGATTCGTTGAACTCACCCTGCATGAGCGTGAGCATCCCTTCCTGCGCCCACACCTCAAACTGCGGCGCGAAGGTGAGGGCATTTACGGTGAGTCGGGCACCTGCTTCTAACAGCAAGCGCGCTTTGCGTTCAGCGACATCGCCGCCGCCTACAAGCAGGCAGTCGCGATTGCGTAATTGACAGAAAATCGGCAGGTGATCCACGACATTACCTCTTAAGAATGGGCTTTCGCCTGAGCAGTTGCGATGTTTGCCGGAGTCGGACGCTCCGCTTTCGGGGTAGCATACCAGTAACCTAACCCCATAAACACTGCACCTGAAAGGGTATTGCCCAGCGTTACCCACAACAGGTTATGGCCGATACCCGAAAGGGTGAAGGCGTCGTTGTGGTGACCAAACCAGGAGAGAGCGAACAGCGTCATATTGGCAACGGAATGCTCGTAACCGGATGCGATAAACGCCAACAGACACCACCAGATGGCGATGAACTTCGCCGCGCCTTCGGTACGAATTGCCATCCAGATAGCCAGACACACCAGCCAGTTACACAGCGCGCCTTTGAAGAACAGCACCATCGCGGGCTGCGTGGTTTTTACCAGCGCCACGGTGTGAACGATGCTGGTATCCACCGGCAGCAGGCTACCGCCGCCCCAGCTGTACAGCAGCGCCACGAATATAGAACCCAGCAGGTTGCCCACCCAGGTCTGCGGCAGGATCGCCCACATCTGGCGGTGGCTGATGGTGCCCGCTTTCACGCCGAGCGTCAGGAACATCGTGTGGCCGGTGAAGAGTTCAGACCCGGCGATGATCACCAGCGTCAGCGCGATACCAAAGGTTGCGCCCATGACGAGGGGACGAACGGAAGGTTCGAGCAGATTCCCGAGCGTGAAAATTAAAATAATTCCCAGGCCGACATAAGCGCCTGCCATCGCGGAGCTGACCCAGAAGCCGAGCGGGTTATGTTGGCTGAGCCGTGCGATGCGCGCAGCGTTAGCCGCACACTTGTTAATAGTGTCTGTAAACATGGTTTGATTATCCTGAAAAATAAAAGAAAAAGTTTAAAAAGGGAGGCATTGCGCCTCCCTCAAAATAGTTAACCGCGTAACTGCACTTTACCGTCTTTCACGCGGACGTCGTAGTGCTTCACAGAGTGACTCTCATCTTCCATGCAATGCCCGTCACTCAAACGGAAACGCTGTTTTTTCAGCGGACTGGCGACCCACAGCTCACCCTGATGCTCTGCGATCAAACCGCGGGAGAGCACGCTGGCCTCGAAGAACGGGTCGATATTGCTGATGGCAAAGACCTGTTCATCGTGGCGAGGGCGGAAAATCGCGACCTGCTCTTTACCCAGCAGCGCACAGACGCCGGTGGCAGGCAGGATGTCGTTAATGTTGCAGATGTTTACCCACTGGCTCATGCGTTTTCCTCCACCAGAGTCACCGGAATACGTTCATAAGGTGTCGCCGGACGATGCTGCTCGCGTTCTGCCACCACCTGCACGTTAGGGTCGCGCTGGGTGCTGTTGATAAAGTGTTTGAAGCGCGTCTGCGCCGCTGGCGTGTTCACGGTTTCGGTCCACTCGCAGATCACCGCGTCGCGCAGGCGAGCCATCTCTTCTTCCAGATGTTCGTTCAGACCCAGTTTGTCGTCGATAATGACCGACTTCAGGTAGTCGATGCCACCTTCCAGGTTATCCAGCCAGGAGGCGGTACGGGTCAGCTTATCGGCGGTGCGAATGTAGAACATCATGAAGCGGTCGAGGTATTTGATCAGCGTATCGTGGTCGAGATCCGCTGCCAGCAGGTCCGCGTGGCGTGGTTTCATCCCGCCGTTACCGCAGACGTACAGGTTCCAGCCTTTCTCGGTGGCGATGATACCCACGTCTTTACCCTGCGCTTCCGCACATTCACGGGTACAGCCGGAGACGCCGAACTTCATTTTGTGCGGGGTACGGATGCCTTTATAGCGGTTTTCCAGCTCCACGCCGAAGCCCACGCTGTCGCCCACACCGTAGCGGCACCAGGTGCTGCCCACGCAGGTTTTCGCCATACGCAGCGCTTTGGCATACGCGTGGCCGGTTTCGAAGCCTGCTTCAATCAGCTGACGCCAGATTTCAGGCAGATCATCTTTCTGCGCACCAAACAGGCCGATACGCTGGGAGCCGGTGATTTTGGTGTACAGGTTATATTCACGGGCGATACGACCCACCGCGACCAGCCCTTCCGGGGTGATTTCACCGCCCGCAGACCGTGGGATCACGGAGTAGGTGCCGTCTTTCTGGATGTTCGCCAGGAAGTTATCGTTGGTGTCCTGCAGCGGCGTGTGCTCTGGTTTGAGCACGTAGTCGTTCCAGCAGGAGGCCAGCAGGGAGCCAACGGTCGGTTTACATACTTCACAGCCGTAGCCCTGGCCGTGTTTTTCCAGCAGCTCGTCGAAGGATTTGATGCCTTCCACGCGGATCAGGTGGTACAGCTCCTGGCGAGAGTAAGCGAAGTGCTCGCACAGGTTGTTGTTCACTTCGATGCCCTGTTTCGCCAGTTCGGCGTTCAGCACCTGAGTGACCAGCGGAATGCAGCCGCCGCAGCCAGTACCGGCTTTGGTTTCCGCTTTCAGCGCCGCAACGGTGTGGCAGCCTTTGTTGATGGCGGAAATCAGCATGCCTTTGGTGACGTCGAAGCAGGAGCAAATTTGTGCGCTGTCCGGCAGTTTATCCACGCCGATAGACGGCTTGCCGCTGGAGGCGTGGGCCGGGAGGATCAGCGCGTCCGGGTTTTCCGGCAGCTCAATGGCGTTCAGCACCAGCTGGAGCAGGTTGCCGAAGTCGCTGGTGTCGCCCACCAGTACCGCACCGAGAAGGGTTTTATTGTCCTGGCTGACGATGAGACGTTTGTAGACTTCTTTGCTTTCGTCGAGGTAAACGTAGCTGCGAGAGTTCGGGGTGCGGCCGTGCGCATCACCGATACCACCCACGTCCACGCCCAGCAGCTTCAGCTTGGCGCTCATGTCTGCGCCGGTGAAGGCGTTTTCGGTGCCGAGGATATGGTCAACGGCGACCTGCGCCATTTTGTAACCCGGAGCCACCAGGCCGTACACGCGGTTATTCCAGCTGGCGCACTCGCCGATAGCGTAGATATCCGGGTCGGAGGTCTGGCAGGAGTCATTAATCATGATCCCGCCGCGCTGCGCAACGGCCAGGCCGCACTGGGTAGCCATTTTGTCGCGCGGGCGAATACCGGTGGAGAAGACGATGAAGTCCACTTCCAGCTCGCTGCCGTCGGCAAAGCGCATGGTTTTACGCGCTTCAGTGCCTTCCTGGACGATCTCTTTGGTATTCTTGCTGGTGTGAACTTTCACGCCCATGCTTTCGATTTTACGGCGCAGCTGGTCACCACCCATGTGGTCCAGCTGTTCGGCCATCAGCATCGGGGCAAATTCGATAACGTGGGTTTCAACACCGAGGTTTTTCAGCGCGCCAGCTGCTTCCAGACCCAGCAGGCCGCCACCGACCACCGCGCCGCGTTTACTGCGACGTGCACAGTTTTCGATGGCTTTGAGGTCTTCAATGGTACGGTATACAAAGCAATCCTGCGTTTCCGAGCCTTTGATTGGCGGAACCCACGGATACGAGCCAGTCGCCATGATCAGCTTGTCGTAAAAAACCGTGCGTCCGGCGCTGGAGTGGATCACTTTTTCCTGACGGTTGATGGTGATAGCGCGTTCGCCCACCAGCACTTTTACGCCATGCTTCTCATAGAAACCTTCACGCACCAGAGAAAGCTCTTCGGCGGTATGATGGGAGAAGTAGGAAGACAAGTGCACACGGTCGTACGCCTTGCGGGGTTCTTCACAGAACACGGTAATATCGAACCGATCGGCATCGGCTTTATCGAGAAGATCCTCAATAAAGCGGTGGCCGACCATGCCGTTACCGATGATAGCGAGTCTGACTTTGCTCATTTTTGCCTCGATTTCTTTTCTATTACTACCTACCTTAACGATTCAGCAACGGCGCTTATTGATGCAAATCAAATACGCCTTCAACTACCCCTTAGTGGGTAGATTGCTGATTTGTCAGGATTTTTATAAATTGTGGAAATCGCTGGCTTTTCGTTCTCGTCGATTTTGTGTACAAACTGGAGGCGGATTTTTAAAAATGCGTACTCCTAAATTTCAGCCGCGTTTTTCGGGGGAAAGGTATGTCTACAACACCGCTTTGGCTTGTCCAGAATGTTCGTTTACCGGGTCGGGAAGGGCTGTGGCAAATCGCCATTGAGAACGGTCGTTTTGGTGACATTACGCCCATGGACGATACCCACACCGAAAGCTATGAGGTATTGAATGCTCGCGGCGGGCTGGCGATACCCCCGTTTATTGAGCCGCATATTCATCTTGATACCACCCAGACGGCGGGCGAACCGAACTGGAACCAGTCCGGGACGCTGTTTGAAGGCATTGAACGCTGGGCCGAACGCAAGGCGCTGCTCAGCCATGAGGATGTGAAAGCACGCGCATGGAAAACGCTGAAGTGGCAAATCGCCAACGGTATCCAGTTTGTGCGTACCCACGTCGATGTTTCTGACCCGACGCTTACCGCGCTGAAGGCGATGCTGGAGGTGAAGCAGGAGGTCGCGCCGTGGGTGACGCTGCAAATCGTGGCGTTCCCGCAGGAGGGTATTCTCTCTTACCCGAACGGCGCGGCGCTGCTGGAAGAGGCGTTAAGGCTGGGAGCGGATGTGGTGGGGGCTATTCCGCATTTCGAGTTCACCCGCGAATATGGCGTGCAGTCGCTGCATATTGCCTTCGAGCTGGCGAAGAAATACGACCGTCCGCTGGATATCCACTGTGATGAAATTGACGACGAACAGTCGCGCTTTGTCGAGACGGTCGCCACGCTGGCCTATGAGGCCGGGATCGGCCCGCGCGTGACCGCCAGCCACACCACCGCCATGCACTCCTACAACGGCGCTTACACCTCGCGGCTGTTCCGTCTGCTGAAAATGTCGGGAATTAACTTTGTCGCCAACCCGCTGGTAAACATCCATCTGCAGGGGCGCTTTGACGACTATCCGAAGCGTCGCGGCATTACCCGCGTGAAAGAGCTGCAGGACGCGGGAATTAACGTCTGCTTCGGTCATGATGATGTCTTTGACCCGTGGTATCCGCTTGGCACCGGCAATATGCTGCAGGTGCTGCATATGGGGCTGCACGTCTGCCAGATGATGGGGTATCCGCAAATCGACAGCGGCCTGAATCTCATTACCCATAATAGCGCGCGAACCTTTGGCCTGAGCGATTACGGTATTGAGACGGGAAATCCGGCTAACCTGATTATTCTGCCTGCGGAGAGCGGGTTTGAAGCGGTACGCTGCCAGGTGCCGGTGCGCTGGTCGATTCGTCAGGGACGCGTGATTGCGACCACGCAACTGGCTCAGACCTGGATAAAAACGGACAAGGGGGGAGAAGAGGTGTTCTTTACCGGAAACAGCCCCTCTGCTGAGCGCAAAGGGGCGTAGGGATCAGTGAGACGCCGCTGCTACGTTGTGCTGGCGGTGGCGCGTCACGAAGCCGAGAACGAAGCACATAATGAACACCACGGCATATAGCCCGTTAGCGGTGTGCAGCGCGGCCAGTGGGCCGCTGTGCGCAACAATCGGGCCCGTGACGACGAAGGTCAGCATGGTGCCGATGGTGCCGCAGGTCAGTACAAAATTGACCAGCTTCGGCGAGGCCACTTTGGTCTGCAGGGAACCGAGCGTGATGATGGAGGTGTAAATCGCGCTGGAGAAGAAGCCCAGGGTCAGAATGAACCACGGCATATGTTCCGGTGAACCGTTGATGAACAGATACATCAGCACCGTCGCCAGGCCTGCCAGCACGGTCAGGATGCGCTGCAGGTCGAAGAAGCGCAGGATGAAGCTAAACGCCCACATGCCGAACATGTAAGACATCCAGAAATCGCTCACCAGTTTACCGGCATCGTTCAGGCTCATGCCCAGACCTTTGGCGTACTCCGGCACCCAGGAGATAAAGCCCAGTTGGCCCAGGATGTAGCACAGTGCGGCAACGGAGAGAAACAGCACGCCGATGCCCCATTTCTCTTTCGCGACAGGTTCCTCAGTGGTCTGCGCTTTTTTACCCAGCACCGGGAATTCACAGCCGAAGGTCAGAATGAAGATAGCGACGTAAACCAGACCAATGCAGGCATACACCCAGTACCACTCAATGCTGCGAGCAAGAAGATAGGCCGCCACCATCGGGAAAATCATCCCGGCCATGCTGAAGAAGGAGTCGGTAAACAGCAGACGCGCGCCGCGCTGGCGGCCTTCATACATATGGGTAATGAGGAACGTCCCGATCGACATGGTGATCCCGCTCACCAGGCCGAGCACGAACATGGCGGCAGAGAACAACGCGATGCTGTGGCTCAGCATCAGGCCAGCGACAGCGGCGACCATCAGCACAAAACCAAAGCGTAGCTGCGTTTTCAGCGGCACGATCTCCATCAGCCAGGCATTCAGGAAGATGGAGATCAGTATCCCCGCGTTGAGGAAGGTGAAGGTGTTACTCATGCTGGAAACGGGCAGCTGGAAGTAGTCTGCGATATTTCCCATCACCATCCCGGTGACGATCACCAACGCGCCGGTCAGGGCGTAGGAGAAGAAGCTGATCCATGTGAGCTTGATGCGATTGCTGTTAGTCATGTCTGGCCTGTTCAAAGTAAAGTAAAACGCATTGACTGCGTTTGAGCGGGCAGATTTTAGTCGCGAAAGTGATCCATTCATATCTTTTAAAGAAAATTTGAACTCTATTGCAGTTTTTAATGTGATCTGAGTCACATTAATCGGCGTGAAAACCAATCGTTTGCGCGGTTACAACTGTTTCAATTTCGTAAAATTAGGTAAAAGGCTGGTCTCAGTTCATACTGCTCTTTAGAATCAAGCCATTCGCTTTTTATACTGCGCTTTGTTAAGGAATTCTCATGCTCAAATCAACACTGGCGGCTGTCGCAGCTGTGTTTGCTCTTTCTGCCGTTTCCCCTGCTGCGCTGGCAGCAAACGGAGACCCCCACGTCCTGCTGACCACCTCCGCCGGGAACATTGAGCTGGAACTGAATAGCCAGAAAGCTCCCGTTTCTGTGAAAAACTTCCTCGACTATGTGAACAGTGGTTTCTATAACAACACCACCTTCCACCGCGTGATTCCGGGCTTTATGGTGCAGGGCGGCGGTTTTAATGAGCAGATGCAGCAAAAGCAGCCTAATCCGCCTATTAAAAACGAAGCAGACAACGGCCTGCTGAACAAACGTGGCACTATCTCTATGGCGCGCACTGCAGATAAAGACAGCGCGACCAGCCAGTTCTTCATCAACGTTGCGGATAACGCCTTCCTGGACCACGGCCAGCGTGACTTTGGCTATGCCGTTTTCGGTAAAGTTGTGAAAGGGATGGATGTGGCAGACAAGATCTCTCAGGTACAGACGCATGATGTCGGTCCATACCAGAATGTGCCGTCAAAACCGGTGGTTATCCTCTCCGCAAAAGTGCTGCCGTAATTACCATTAACACGGGCCCATCTCGCTCGTGTTCTTTCGTCCTCCCTGCGAAAGCGCGTTTTGCTGCTTATACTTGTGGCAAACGGACATTCAGGGAGGCGTTAAGTGAAAAAACTCACCGACAAGCAAAAATCCCGTCTCTGGGAGCAGCAGCGTAACGTCAATTTTCAGGCCAGTTGCCTCCTTGAAAAAGGTAATGGTCCTTCAGAACCCCACATTGAGACGCTGGAACTGGGGCCGTCTGCGCCTGGTTTACCCCATTTGTGTCTCATTCACCGCCATTTATACCGCAGAGAGATGAAGCGGGCTGGCGAGCTTCGCACCGCCGACATTTCTAAGGGTAACATTCCTTTTTGTCATTTCGAGTACATCGAAAAGATGGGTAACGAACTGATGGCGGCGATGGAAAGCGACAAGTATCTGGTGGGTCTTCAGAAAGAGGCGTTCACAGACAAAGTTAGCCATTACTACTGTGAAATCAATATGCTGCACCCTTTTATGAGCGGCAATGGCATTGCCCAGCGGATCTTCTTTGAACAGCTGGCGATCCATGCGGGCTATCAGCTGAGCTGGAAAGGTATCGACCCGGACGACTGGGCGGTAGCTAACCAGAGCGGGGCAATGGGAGATTTAACGGCCCTGAACGCCATCTTTGCCAAAGTAGTGAGCGAAGCGCGGGAAACTGAGTAGAATAGGGCGGCATTTTTTTCCGGAGCCGCCATGATCCTGCTGATAGATAACTACGATTCCTTCACCTGGAACCTTTACCAGTATTTTTGTGAACTGGGTGCGGAGGTGGTTGTCCGCCGCAACGATGAGATCGGCCTGGCCGACATTGACATGCTGGCCCCGCAGAAAATTGTGATTTCACCAGGCCCCTGTACGCCGTCGGAATCGGGCATTTCTCTCGATGTTATCCAACACTTTGCCGGCAAGCTGCCGATTCTGGGTGTCTGCCTGGGCCATCAGGCGATAGCGCAGGTCTTTGGTGCGACCATCGTGCGTGCCGCCAAAGTGATGCACGGTAAAACCTCGCCGGTTACGCATACCGGCACGGGCGTATTCACTGGGTTAAATAACCCGTTAACCGTGACGCGCTACCATTCTCTGGTGATTGACCCGCCAACCCTGCCTGCCTGTTTTGACGTGACCGCCTGGAGCGACACCCAGGAGATCATGGGCATCCGCCATCGCGAGTGGGATCTCGAAGGGGTGCAGTTCCACCCGGAAAGCATTCTCAGCGAGCAGGGGCACGACCTGCTGGCGAATTTCCTTAATCGCTGAATATCTGTTGCCTTGCTGTGATTTTTTATGCATATTTTGTGATTATATTTTCACATTAACTGTGACATAAAAATGGATGGTCATGATATGGCAACTGAACAACCCGCAATTACCCGCGCAACATTTGATGAAGTGATCCTGCCGATTTATGCACCGGCTGAGTTTATCCCGGTAAAAGGAAAAGGCAGCCGCGTCTGGGATCAGCAGGGTAAAGAGTATGTGGATTTCGCGGGCGGTATTGCGGTGACGGCGCTGGGCCATTGCCATCCTGCGCTGGTGGAGGCGCTAAAAACCCAGGGCGAAACCCTGTGGCACACCAGCAACGTGTTTACCAACGAACCGGCGCTGCGTCTGGGACGTAAGATTATTGATGCGACCTTCGCCGAGCGCGTGCTGTTTATGAACTCCGGCACCGAAGCCAACGAAACGGCCTTCAAGCTGGCGCGTTACTACGCGACGACCCGACATAGCCCGTACAAAACCAAAATCATCGCTTTCCATAACGCCTTCCACGGGCGCTCCTTCTTTACCGTCTCCGTCGGCGGTCAGCCGAAATACTCCGACGGTTTTGGCCCGAAACCGGCCGATATCGTCCACGTGCCGTTTAACGATCTGCATGCGGTGAAAGCGGTGATGGACGACCACACCTGTGCGGTGGTGGTTGAGCCGATTCAGGGGGAAGGCGGTGTGACTGCCGCCACGCCGGAATTCCTGAAAGGGCTGCGCGAGCTGTGCGATGCGCATCAGGCGCTGCTGGTCTTTGATGAAGTTCAGAGCGGCATGGGGCGTACCGGAGACCTGTTCGCCTATATGCATTACGGCGTGACGCCGGACATTCTGACCAGCGCGAAAGCGCTCGGCGGGGGCTTCCCGGTCAGCGCGGTGCTGACCACGCAGGAGATTGCCTCTGCGTTCCACGTCGGGTCCCACGGCTCCACCTACGGCGGCAACCCGCTGGCCTGCGCTATTGCCGGTGCCGCGTTTGATATTATTAACACGCCGGAGGTGCTGAACGGCGTCAACGCGAAGCGCGAACGTTTTGTGAAGCATCTTCAGCAGATTGATGACCAGTACGACGTGTTCAGCGAGATCCGCGGCATGGGACTGCTGATTGGCGCTGAACTGAAGCCGCAGTACAAAGGTCGCGCGCGCGATTTCCTGCACGCCGCCGCCCATGAAGGGGTGATGGTGCTGAATGCGGGGCCGGACGTGATGCGTTTTGCACCGTCGCTGGTGGTGGAAGAAAAAGACATTGAGGACGGATTGACCCGCTTTGCCGCAGCGGTCGCGAAGATCGTAAAAGGCTAATACTCGGTTCGTTTTAACCGGCGCGTTAACCAAATGCCGTGATGCGGACGCTGACGCCATGCCACCGACGAAATGGTGTGCATGGTGTTTAAATGCCCCAGTACGCGCTGCAAATGCTGCTCCAGGGTGCTCATCGGCCCGTGAGTTAACGTCTCCGGCGCTTCCAGAATATTCGAATCCCCTGACTCGCCCGGCGCGTCGTACTCCAGACGTTGCTGACACCGCTGCAGGGCAATTTCACACGATTGCAAATAGCGCTGCGCCAGATCCGGCGTCAGCATCGTATGCTCGCGCGCCAGCGTGGTCATGGCATTGATATGCTCGACGATAAACTGGCTGTGCGTCACCCACAGCTTCATATCAGCCAGATAGTGCGCGTTAAACCCCGGCTCCTGCATCGCCTGGTTGAGCGAGTTAAACAGGGCGTTATGTGCCTGGTTGACCTTCATGCGCTGATACGCCAGCGGGGAGGGCTGCGGGTCGTCGCTAAGGATTAAGCGGATCGCCTGCTGATCGGCCTCCAGCGCGTCGTGGGCGTTCTGCCTGAGCAACCCGCTCTGCCACTGCGGCCACAGCCAGACCATACCGCCAAAGGCGATCAGGCAGCCAATCAGCGTATCAACCAGACGGGCGATAATAAACTGCTCGCCGTTGAGCGTCAGCAGTTGCAGGGTATACACCGCCGTGACTGTAAAGCCCACCATCGCCCAGCCGTAATTTTTACGGATAATCAGATAGCTGACCATCGTTATCGCCAGCATACCCACCAGCGTATAGCCTTCAGGCACGTGGAAGTGCAGCGTCACGCCCGCAATAATCAGCCCCGCCATCGTTCCGCCTGCCCGATGCAGTATGCGTACCCGCGTGGCTCCGTAGCCGTTCTGGGTCACAAACAGTACCGTCATTAAAATCCAGTACGGCTTCGGCAGGTGCAGCGCCATGCCCATCAGGCTGGCGATGCTGAGCATCACGCTTATCCGCGCGGCGTTGCGCAGGGCAGCAGATTTCAGTGAAAGGTAGCTTTTCAGCGCGGGCAGCAGCGGCAGACGCTTCTGTTTATCGGCCATCAGGTCGCGAGGGTAAAGTGGCCGCTGGGTGCGCAACACGCGGGCGATGCGGCTGAAGTGCCAGGCGGCAAACTGCCCGACCGGGTTTTCCGGGTGCTGACGGGCGATTTTCTCCAGCGCGCCGAGCTGTTTGTCCATGGTAAATCGCGTCGGGTAGCGGTGATACAGAATATCGTCCGCCAGTACCCGCAGGCGCGCAGAAACGGTCTGCGCGTTCCAGCGGATCACCGCTTCGGCGTGGCTGCGTTCCACCAGCTTCTGCACTTCCTCCGGGTGATGCAGGCTCACGGAGATATGCTCCTGTAAATCCAGCCCCACCTGGAAGGTACGCAGCAGCCGCTTGTAATCATGGTTTTTATTGGCGGCCAGCATGTGTAATTGCTGATAGCACTGGCTTATCAGATCGACCACTTTTTGCTGACGTGCCAGCAGCGGCGGCAGTGATTTTTCCGGATCGGTGTGCTGGGTAAGCAGGGTATATTTGGCTTCGCAGTAATCTGCAAGCTGCACATAGAGCAGGCTCAGGGATTCGCGCAGCGGTTGTTCGCGCCACAGCCAGAACCAGAACCAGTTAAACAGCCCGTACCACAGCGTGCCGAGGGCGTAGATCAGCAGCGGTTCCCACACCGGCATATTGCCCGCAAGGCTCAGAGTGAAGATGGCGGCAATCAGCGAAGCGGGGAGTAACCGGGCATGCAGCGAGCTGATTTCGGCGGTCACGCCGAGCGTCATCGCCAGCACGGTCAAAATCAACGGCAGCGGAATATCGCGGGCAAGCAGGAGCTGTACGGCGAGGCTACAGCCTGCGAACAGGCAGCCACCAATAATCAGACGTTTGAAAAAACGCTTATGCGGCGTATCCAGACCGGCAATGTTGCAGCAGGCGGGAACGAGAGAAAACAGCAGACCCTGCTGGAGATGTCCGAGGATCAGACCCACAGCCACGGGAAGACACAACACCAGCGTTTGTCGCAGTGCGTAGTTAACTTCCGGGTGATAAATCAGCCTGCGCCACATGGGAATAGAGACAAAAACGGCGTGCCACCTTGCGATGGCACGCCGTTTGGCCGGAATTAACGGGTTCCGTAAACCACGATAGTTTTACCGTGGGCAGAGATCAGGTTCTGGTCTTCCAGCATTTTCAGGATACGGCCCACTGTTTCGCGGGAGCAACCGACGATCTGACCAATTTCCTGACGGGTAATTTTAATTTGCATGCCGTCAGGGTGGGTCATGGCGTCTGGCTGTTTCGCCAGGTTCAGCAGCGTCTGCGCGATACGGCCGGTAACGTCCAGGAAGGCGAGGTTACCCACTTTCTCAGACGTGACCTGCAGACGGCGAGCCATCTGGGAAGAAAGACGCATCAGGATGTCCGGGTTAACCTGGATCAACTGACGGAATTTCTTGTAGGAAATTTCAGCCACTTCACATGCTGTTTTTGCACGAACCCAGGCGCTACGTTCCTGGCCCTCTTCAAACAGGCCCAGTTCACCGATGAAATCGCCCTGGTTCAGATAAGAAAGGATCATCTCTTTCCCTTCTTCATCTTTGATCAGCACTGCCACCGAGCCTTTAACGATGTAATACAACGTTTCGGCTTTTTCACCCTGGTGAATCAGAGTGCTTTTCGATGGGTACTTATGAATGTGGCAATGAGACAAGAACCATTCGAGAGTCGGGTCTGTTTGCGGTTTGCCAAGCACCATGCGCTGTTATCCTCTGTTATAAGCTGTCACCAGAGTCATAAGATGCATCCGGACTCTGGGGTTGCAATCGAATTCTTACCCATACCCTGGGAAGTCGGCTGTCGTAACGTTTCGCAGCCAGTAAAGTTTGATGTCCTCTGCATACATGTGTAACGTCAATGTATTACTGTAGCATCCAGAGTGTTTTAGCATAGCTTTAGCCGCGTGTCTCCTGGTGTCTCGCTTCAGCATGATGCAGGTCGCCTTCCGTTGCGAGAAATGTAACGCGCGCGTAATCTGTCACCAAAAATGCAACGTTGGAGTTAATGAATATGCAAGCGCGTGTAAAGTGGGTTGAAGGGTTAACGTTCCTGGGCGAGTCCGCTTCAGGACACCAGATTTTGATGGACGGGAACTCCGGCGACAAAGCCCCAAGCCCGATGGAGATGGTGCTGATGGCGGCGGGCGGATGCAGCGCAATCGACGTGGTGTCGATTCTGCAAAAAGGCCGCCACAATGTGACCGATTGCGAAGTCAAACTCACGTCTGAACGCCGCGAAGAGGCACCGCGCCTGTTTACGCACATTAATCTGCACTTTATTGTTACCGGCAAGGAGCTGAAAGATGCGGCGGTATCACGCGCGGTGGATCTTTCTGCGGAGAAATACTGCTCTGTGGCGTTAATGCTGGAGAAAGCGGTAAAAATCACCCATTCGTATGAAGTGATCGAGGCTTAAAACAAAGCCCGGTGGCGCTGCGCTTACCGGGCCTACAACTGCACGAACGTAGGCCGGATAAGCGAAACGCCATCCGGTAACAGGCGTCACGCGATCTGCTTTCCTTCCATCAACCGCTGCACCAGCGGTGTCATAATTAACTCCATCGCCAGCCCCATTTTCCCGCCCGGCACCACCAATGTATTCATGTGAGAAATAAACGAGCCCTGCAGCATCGCCAGCAGCCAGGGGTAATCGATATCTTCGAGATTGCGGAAATGGATCACCACAAAGCTCTCATCCAGCGACGGGATACTTTTGGCGGCGAACGGGTTAGAGGTGTCCACCGTCGGCACGCGCTGGAAGTTAATGTGGGTACGGGAGAACTGCGGCGTGAGGTAGTTGATGTAATCTTCCATGGAGCGTACCACCGAATCCATCACCGCTTCACGCGAATGGCCGCGCTCGCTCATGTCACGCGTCAGCTTCTGTATCCACTCGAGGTTAACGATCGGCACTACGCCGACCAGCAGATCCACATGGCGCGCCACGTCGTGCTGTGGCGTGACCACGCCGCCGTGTAGCCCTTCATAAAACAGCACGTCGGTCGGTTCCGGCAGCGGCTGCCAGGGCGTGAACGTCCCCGGCACCTGGTTCCAGGGAACGGCTTCATCGTAGGTATGCAGGTATTTACGGGATTGCCCTTTACCGCTCTGACCGTATTCAGCGAAGGTTTGCTCCAGCAGGCCGAAATCATTGGCCTCCGGGCCGAAATAGCTGATGTGTTTACCCAGATCGCGCGCCTTGCGGATGGCCATGTCCATCTCCGGGCGCGTGTAGCGGTGAAAGCTGTCGCCTTCGACCTCTGCCGCCCGTAAATTCAGCTGGGCGAAAATCTTGCGAAAGGCGAGGCTGGTGGTGGTGGTTCCCGCACCACTCGAACCCGTTACGGCAATAACCGGATGTCTGGCAGACATAGCAACTCCCTGACTGGAAAGGTTTTAAGCTCAGCCGTGAAACGCGTTGCGGGGCATGATATTGACTGTCTCATGCAGTTCGGACCACACCAGCACCACGTCGCCGCTTTTGAGCTGGCGCTTCACATCGCTGACCTTTTGCTCAAGCGAACGTTCATGTTCACCATAATCGGTGCCTTCACGTAATACAAAACTTTCAATCAGATTATCGAGCGTTTCGGGAGCCAGATCCTGCCAGGGAATAATCATTGTTTACCGTCCAGATAAGCCGTTAACCAGTCAGGAATGCGCGTTTCCAGCCACATTTTGGGTCGACGCAGCGTGCCGCCAACGAAGCCGACGTGTCCGCCGTATTCCGTAAGTTGATACTGCACGTTTGCCGGTAAATGGTCGGGTGCCGGAATAGAGTGGTGATCCATAAACGGGTCATCTTTGGCGTGGATAATCAGCGTCGGCTTTGTGATTTGGTTCAATAACGGCATCGCGCTGCACTGACGGTAGTAGTCAATGGCATCCGCAAAGCCGTGGATCTTCGAGGTGATCAGATCGTCAAACTCGCGCAGACGCTTCACGCGCTTGAGCTGTTGCAGGCTGACGGGCAATGTATCCGGATACGCCTTAAGTTTGCGAGCCGCGTTGGCTTTCAGCAGGTTAAGAAGGTAGCGCTGATACACCCGTGAAAACCCTTTTTCCATATGGTAGCTGCACTGCTCCAGCATAAACGGCGCGGAAACAATTACCGCCGCCTCCAGCGGCACCGCGTCACCCTCTTTGGCCAGCAGGCAGGCCAGCATGTTGCCCCCCAGCGAGTAGCCCACGGCTGCGGTTGGCACTGTGCCAAAGTTCTCCCTCAGCCAGCATAAAAACCAGGTGCCGTCTTCGGTTTCACCGGAGTGGTAAATGCGTTTCTGGCGGTTCGGCTCGCCGCTGCAGCCGCGAAAATGCATCACCACGCCGAGCCAGCCGCGCGCTTTTGCCGCCTGAATCAACCCGTGTGCGTAAGGGCTATTCAGGCTGCCTTCCAGACCATGAAAAACAACCAGACGCGGTTTATGGCGGGCCTGGTCTGGTGCTTCGCTCCAGGCGAGATCCACAAAATCACCGTCCGGCAACTCAAGGCGTTGCCAGTGTGGGGTGAACTGTAGCTTGCGGCGGATCAGGCGCGGCAGCATGGTCTGCAGGTGCGGGTTAGCCACGCCGCGCATCGGCACGAATCCGGCGCTCTCTTCGACTGCAATGTCGAAGTCTGATGGAATGATTTGGGTCATAACGGCGATGTAATTATTGTCAGTTATTTACTATACCTTCCGAATTGTACCCCGTTTAGCCCGTTTTTCCGAAACATGAACTGATCCCGATCACAAATCTTTACCCTGATTATTACTCTCAGGCTAATGATTCCACTCTACGCTTAATTGATGCCTTTCTCGCCAGAGCGCACACTTTACTCAACGTTAAGCAAATCAGAATGATGCGCTGAATCAGGAGGTTAATAATGTTATCTGGGCAAACACCCACCCGGCAATGGAACACTCGACGCACAGAAAAAGCGCGTCGTCTGGCGTCCATACCGGTGCAGGGCAAGGTACTGCCAACCGGCGATCTTGTCGCCATGCTGGAAAAACTGATCGCACCGGGCGACAAAGTCGTTCTGGAAGGCAACAACCAGAAGCAGGCGGATTTCCTTTCCCGTTCACTGGCTGAAGTGAACCCGCAAATCGTGCACGACCTGCATATGATCATGCCAAGCGTTGGCCGCAGTGAGCATCTGGATATCTTTGAGAAAGGCATCGCCCGCAAACTGGACTTCTCTTTCTCCGGCACTCAGAGCCTGCGTATCTCGCAACTGCTGGAAGATGGTCAGCTCGAAATCGGTGCGATCCACACCTACATCGAACTCTATTCCCGCCTGTATGTTGATCTCTCGCCCAACGTGGCGCTGATCGCGGGCTTTAAAGCGGATCGCAAAGGCAACCTCTATACCGGCGCGAGCACCGAAGATACACCTGCGCTGGTGGAAGCCGCCGCGTTCCATGACGGTATCGTCATCGCACAGGTGAACGAGCTGGTGGACGACGAATGCGACCTGCCGCGCGTCGATATTCCGGGTTCCTGGATTGATTACGTCGTCGTTGCTGATAAGCCGTTCTTTATCGAACCGCTGTTCACCCGCGACCCGCGCCTGATCAAACAGGAACATATCCTGATGGCGATGATGGCGATTAAAGGCATCTACGCGGAACACCAGGTGCAGTCTTTGAACCACGGGATTGGCTTTAACACTGCAGCGATTGAGCTGCTGCTGCCAACCTACGGTGAACAGCTCGGACTTAAAGGCAAAATCTGTAAACACTGGACGCTGAACCCGCACCCGACGCTGATCCCGGCGATCGAGAGCGGTTGGGTGGAGAGCGTGCACTGCTTCGGCGGCGAACTGGGGATGGAAGAGTACATCCGCGCCCGCCCTGATGTCTTCTTTACCGGTGCCGATGGCTCCATGCGTTCCAACCGCGCCTTCTGCCAGCTGGCAGGCCAGTATGCGGTCGATATGTTTATCGGTTCTACGCTGCAGGTGGATGGTTACGCTAACTCTTCAACGGTGACGCGCGGTCGTCTCTCCGGCTTCGGCGGCGCACCAAACATGGGCCATGACCCGCATGGTCGTCGTCATGCTACTCCGGCCTGGCTCAACATGATCACCGAGCCTGACCCAATGCAGCGCGGTAAAAAACTGGTCGTGCAGATGGTGGAAACCTTCCAGGCGGGCGTGAAGCCAACCTTTGTGGAAAAACTGGATGCCATCGACGTGGCGAAAGCCTCCGGCATGCCGCTCGCGCCGGTGATGATCTACGGCGATGACGTGACTCACGTGCTGACGGAAGAGGGGATTGCTTACCTCTACCGCGCGAAAGACCTTGAGGAGCGTCGTGCCATGGTCGCGGCTGTTGCGGGTATCACCGATATCGGTCTGGGCGTCGACGCCAGACGCGTGGCGGAACTGCGCCAGAGCGGAAAAGTGGTGTACCCGGAAGATATGGGGATTCGCCGTACCGACGCAACGCGTTCTCTGCTGGCAGCAGGCAGCGTGTCTGACCTGGTGGAATGGTCCGGCGGTCTTTACAACCCACCTGCGAAATTCCGGAGCTGGTAATGAAACTTCTGCCCCGGATTCAGGTTGAAGGCGGTGCCGAATGGCTGGCGCGAACCGCCACGCAATGTCTGATTGACGAAGCACGATTAAGCCCGAAACCCGGTCTGGTGGACAGTCGGGGGAACGGCGCGCACCACGATTTATCACTTGCGCTGATGGAGCGCTCCGCGCACAGCCTGACCCCCACGTTTCAGGCGCTGGCGCAACAGAGCTGGCAGCGTCCCGCAGATATCGCGCTCAGACAAACCGTCGGGCGGCTCGGACGCGAAGGCGAAAAGCAGATGATGGCGGCAACCGGTGGCGTCAACACGCACCGTGGCGCGATTTGGGCATTGGGATTGCTGGTGAGCGCCGTGGCAATGCTGGGCGGTGACGCCCGTGCGCAAGCCGTTGCCAACACCGCCGCACAGCTGGCGAAACTGCCGGACGATGCGGCTCCAAAAGTGTTCAGTAAAGGGCTGCGCGCTACGCACCGCTACCGCGTGCCGGGCGCACGCGAAGAGGCGCAGCAGGCGTTCCCGCACATCATGCAACGCGCGTTGCCGCAGCTTCGCCTGAGCCGTCTCAACGGCAGCAGTGAAGCGCAGGCGAGGCTCGACGCGCTGATGGCGATCATGACCTCGCTCACCGATACCTGCGTGCTGTCTCGCGCCGGAATGGAGGGGCTGGATGCCATGCAGGACGGTGCCCGCGCGGTGCTCAACGCCGGAGGGTGCGCAACGTTTGCAGGCCAGCAGGCGCTGACGAGGCTGGATCGCGAGATGCTGGCGCTGAATGCTTCTCCCGGCGGAGCCGCCGATCTGCTTGCCGCCACGCTGTTTCTTGACCGCGTCGAAACGCCATATTCAAAGCATTAAGAGGATGTTATGGAAAAAATCACATTAACCGTGCCAGCCAGCCGCGCATTAAGCGGCAGGGCGATGGCAGGGGTAGTCGGCTCCGGGGATATGGAGGTGCTATTCACCGCCGAACCGGGCCAGACCTTAACCATTGATATCACCACCTCCGTCGATAACAGCCGTGGTCGCTGGGAGGCGTTGTTCAACCGCCTGCAGACCGTCAGCAGCTTGCCTGCGGGCAAACTGACCATCCACGATTTCGGCGCAACGCCGGGCGTGGCACGCATTCGTATCGAACAGGTTTTTGAAGGGGTGAGCCATGCGTGATGACAGCAGCTTTATCGAATTGAAAGCGCGCCAGCGTGCGCAGGCGCTGCTGGATGACGGCAGCTATCGTGAACTGCTGGGGCCGTTTGAAGGCATTATCTCCCCGTGGCTTGGGCCTCAGGGTATTGTCCCGCAGGCGGATGACGGCATGGTTGTCGCCAAAGGCACCCTCAACGGTCAGCCTGCGGTGGTTGTGGCGATTGAAGGCGCGTTCCAGGGCGGCAGCATGGGCGAAGTGTCCGGCGCGAAAATGGCGGCGGCGCTGGAGCTGGCGGCAGAAGATAACCGTAACGGCATTCCGACTCAGGCGGTGCTGTGCCTCGAAACCGGCGGCGTGCGTCTGCAGGAAGCCAACCTCGGCCTGGCGGCGATTGCCGATATCCACGCCGCGATTGTTGACCTGCGTCGCTATACCCCGGTGGTCGGGATTGTCGCCGGGACCGTGGGCTGCTTCGGCGGGATGTCCATCGCGGCGGCGCTCTGCAGCTACCTGATTGTGACCCGTGAAGCGCGTCTCGGCCTCAACGGTCCGCAGGTTATCGAGCAGGAAGCGGGCATTGAAGAGTATGACTCCCGCGACCGCCCGTTTATCTGGAGCATGACCGGCGGCGAAGTACGCTATCAGAGTGGTCTGGTAGATGCGCTGGTGGGCGACGGTGTTAACGCCGTGAAACAGGCGATGAACGAGGCGATTGCTAAAGGTGTACCGGCAAAACATCGCACCGATAACTATGACGATTACCTGAAGCGTCTGACGAATTTCGACACCCGCAAACAGGCCGATGCCGAACAGATTAACGCGCTCTTTGCACGGGAGGTGAAATGATGACTAACTCAGTAAGCCGTGGCGAACTCTGGCTGGAAACCCTCGCCCCGAACGCCAAACGTCTGGAGGGATTATGTCCGTCCGTGCAGGCGGCCGATGGCGAGCTTAACGGTGAAACGGTGCGTTTTGTTGCCGTCGTACCGGATGCCAACAACCACTTCCCGCGCGCGGCGAAAGGTGAAGTCGGCCTGCTGGAGGGCTGGACCCTGGCAAAAGTGGTCAGCGAAACCGTGGCTGCCGATGCTGACAAATCCGTGAAACGCCCGATTGTGGCGGTGATCGACGTCCCAAGCCAGGCCTATGGCCGTCGCGAAGAGGCGTTTGGTATCCACCAGGCGCTGGCCGGTGCCGCCGCTGCGTATGCTAACGCGCGTCTGGCCGGTCACCCGGTGATTGGGCTTATCGTCGGCAAAGCGATGTCTGGCGCGTTTCTGGCGCACGGCTACCAGGCCAACCGTCTGATCGCGTTCAACGACAAAGGTGTGCTGATCCACGCGATGGGCAAAGAGTCTGCGGCGCGCATTACGCTGCGTACCGTCGAGGCGCTGGAAAAACTGGCGGCGACCATTCCGCCAATGGCCTATGACATCAGCAACTACGCCACGCTGGGGCTGCTTTCTAACCTGCTGGATATCAGCAACCCGGATGCCCCGTCTGAAAACGATCTGACGCAGGTGAAAACCACCCTGCAACAGGCCATCAATGACGCTCGTCAGGACACCACGTTGAAAACCCGTCTGGGTGCTGACAACCGCCGCAGCTCTGCCCTCGTACGCGAACGTATGCGAGCAAGCTGGTAAGTAAAAAGAGACCTGCCAGATGCATTACCCCGCGGGCGCGAAGGCTGCGCCTGCGTGGGAACCTGCATCCTGAAAATAATAATCATCGCGCCAGTGCTACTTCTTTTTAATCACAGGTGATTTATGACTTACGTAATTGTTCATGCTCTTGCACCGATTTTCGTCATCATGCTGCTGGGATTCTGGGCCGGTAAGGCAAAGATGGTCGATAACAAAAATGTTTCCCTGCTCAATATTTTCGTGATGGATTTTGCCCTGCCTGCTGCGCTGTTCAGCGCGACCGTGCAGACCCCGTGGACCGGCATTGTGGCGCAGTCGCCGCTGATCCTGGTGCTGACGCTGGCGATGTGGATTACCTATGCGGCAATCTACTTCCTCGCCACCAAAGTCTTTAAAAAATCTCCGCAGGATGCAGCGGTGCTGACCCTGACGGTTGCTCTGCCGAACTATGCGGCGCTCGGTCTGCCGATTCTGGGTAGCGTACTGGGTGAAGGGTCTTCCACGTCGCTGTCTGTGGCGGTCTCCATTGCCTGCGGTTCGGTACTGATGACGCCGTTCTGCCTGCTGATCCTGGAGCGTGAGAAAGCGCGTGCTGAGGGGAATAACTCGGGTTCTACGCTCTCCATGCTGCCGGTGCTGATGTGGCGCTCGATTAAAAAACCGATCGTGATGGGGCCGCTGCTGGGTGTGATTTTGTCCGCCATTGGCATCAAAATGCCGGAGCTGGTGCTTGCTGCCATTAAACCGCTGGGACTGTCTGCGACCGCTGCGGCGCTGTTCCTGACCGGGGTGATCCTCTCTGCCCGTAAGCTGCAGATCAACACCATGGTTATCACTTCAACCATTGCCAAGCTGCTGATTCAGCCAGCCATTGCCTGGGGTATCGTTTTAATCTTCGGTCTGCACGGCTCCGTGGCGATCACCGCTATTCTGATGATTGCGCTCTCTGCGGGCTTCTTCGGCGTGGTATTCGGTAACCGCTTTGGCGTGCAGTCGCCAGATGCAGAAGCCGTGCTGCTGTTAAGCTCCGTACTGTGTATCCTGTCGCTGCCGCTGTTTATCTCGCTGACTTCAGGAATGTAATCATGACCACAACATTACGCCCGCACGACCTCATCTGGCTTAACGCGCGTGACGCGCTGGAAGGTATCACCGAATCCTGGGTGGATGCGGCGTGGCATACCGGCTTGCCGGTGGTAGTGCGGCGTGATGTTGATAATGAAGGCCGTATTCCCGTTGGTGTGCGTGGATTGCGTCGCGACCAGCGGGCGGCCGGATGGGTGAAACCTGAAAACGTGTTGCGTGTGGTTTCACCGGAAGATCTGAGCGTAACAGCCGTTCTGCTGCGTTCACCCTTTGTGACTCAGCCACCGGTTCAGGTGGCGTTACAGCTTTCTCAGCAGGCGTGGCCGTGGACGTGGGGCATTACCGGCAGCACCGGCTACGCGCTGGCGACCGGTATTCCGGTTATTCATGCCGACAGCGATCTTGATCTGCTGATCCGCGCCCCACTGCCGATTGCCGCTGACGCCTTTTCTGGCTGGCAGTCTCAGCTCAGCCGCGCGTTGTGCCGGGCGGATACGCAGGTGGACACACCCGAAGGTGGATTCGCGCTGGCGGAGTGGCTGCGCGACGGCAAAACGCTGCTGAAAACCGGCCGTGGGCCACGTCTGGTGACGGACCCGTGGCACAGGGAGGAGTGATGAAAATACTGTTTACCTTTCCGGGGCAGGGCACGCAGCACGAAGGTATGCTGCAGAACCTGCCGGGAACGGAGCTGGCTCAGGCGCGCGACGTGCTGGGTGCTGAAGTCGATACGCTGGACAGCACAGCCTCGCTGGCGCACACCCGTGCGGTACAGCTTTCACTGCTGATTGCAGGCGTGGCCTGGGCGCGTGAGCTGGAACGACGTGGCGTGTCGCCGGATATTGTCAGCGGGCTGTCCATTGGGGCATACCCTGCGGCGGTCGTCGCCGGTGCGCTGGACTTTACGGACGCGCTTACGCTGGTGGCGCTGCGCGGCGATCTGATGGAGCAGGCGTACCCGCACGGTTACGGTCTGACGGCAATCATGGGCTTAACCCTGCCGCAGGTGGAACAGCTTATCGAAGGCACCGGAACACATATCGCCAACCTGAATGCCGAAACGCAGATTGTGATTGCCGGAAGTGATGAAGGAATGGCGCAGGTGGCATCACGTGCCCTGGCGAAAGGCGCGAGTAAGGCGCATCGCCTGGCGGTCAGCGTGCCGTCGCACTGTGAACTGCTGGCGGAGCCCGCGCAGAAACTGGTCGATGCATTTAATTCCGTCACGCTTTCTCGTCCACGCTGTGCGTATCTGAGCGGCAGCACCGGGCGCGTGCTCTGGCAGCCGGAAAGAATCGCTGACGACCTGGCGATGAACATGGCGCGCACGGTGCGCTGGCAGGAGGCGGTGATTTCTGCGAATGAACGCGAAGCGAGGCTGGCGATTGAGATGCCGCCCGGAGGTGTACTGACCTGCCTGACGCGTCAGGCTGCATGGGAAGGAGAGGCGATTTCGCTGGAACGCAGCGGGGTGGACGTCGCGGTGCACCTGGCGGGTCGGCTTCAGCGGTGAGTTTTTTTGTCCGGTGGCGCTGCGCTGACCGGGCCTGCAGGTTCGGTGGAATGGATTTGTAGGCCGGGTAAGACGCATCGCGTCGCCACCCGGCAAGGAGTCAGGCACCCTCCTGCAAACTGCGGGCGTACATCCGCCCCTCGGCGGCTAATGCTCGCAGGCTCGGGTCCTGCTCGCGGTTGCGGGCAAAGACAATCGCGATAAGCTGCTGCATCTGGTACGGCTGCGCCAGCTTCAATAGCTGCACCGAATTCTCATACACCTTCTTCATCCTGCCCGGCATCAGCGTAAAGCCAACGCCCGCCTGCACCAGGCTCAGCATCGAGAAGATGTCATTCACGCGGGTGACGATCTCCGGCTCAAAACCGGCGATATGGAACGCTTCCTGGAAGCCTGCGTAAGTGGCGAAGCCTTCCGCCAGGGAGACAAATTTCTGATCTTTGTAATCACGCAGATCGGCCAGTCCGCTGGTATTCAGCGCGGCAGAAGCGGGTGCGGCAAGGAATATGTCGTCGTGAAACAGGGGCAAAACTTCGAGGCTGTTGCGGTCGATATCGCTTTCGGAGATGGAGATTAAAATCGCGTCCAGCGAGCCGTCGTCGAGCATATGCAGCAACGTGTCATTGGAGCCCATCGTCAGATCCATCTCCAGATCCGGGCGACGCAGTTTCATGCCCATGATCAGCCGCGGCACGGTTTCCAGCGTAAGCGAGTAGAGCGTACCGACGCGCAAGCGCCCCTGTCCGATACCGGCGATTTTGCGCGATTCTTCCAGCCCGCGCTCCATCACCTGCATCACTTCCTGGCAATACTCCAGCAGTGTCCACGCGGAGGGAAGCGCAATCAGGTTGCGACCCTTATGGGTGAAGAGCGGGCAGCGCACGTTTTCTTCCAGCGTATGCAGCGCACGATGGACGCTGACGCCGCTCAGGCCCAGAGTTTCGGCAGTACGCGCGATATTGCCTTTCTCCATGAACGTCATGAAGATGCTGAGCTTACGGAATGTAATGTCGCTCGTGATATCGAAACTCATACTCCTCCCGGCGTGTTAGTCGGCCTGCAGCATCGCTTCCAGCTGTTCCTGCGCGTCCAGCCACGCCATTTCACACGCTTCGAGGCTGGATTTGGTTTTCGCCTGGGTTTGCAGGCACTCTGTCAGTTCAGCTTTGCGGCTCTGATCGTACAGGTCGCTGTCGCCCAGCTTCTCTTCAACGGTGGCAAGCGTGGCGTTGAGTTTTTCCATCTCTTTTTCAAGGCGGGCAATCTCTTTACGCAGCGGCTGCGTCTGGGTGCGTAGCTCCGCTTCACGACGCTTCTGATCTTTACGCGCCTGCGCACTGTTGGCGTTATCTTTCGCTGACTCGTCCGGCTGGTTTTCCTGCTTCTGCACGTCCGTCAGCCACTGCTGATAGTCTTCCAGGTCGCCGTCGAACGGCTCGACTTTGCCGTCATGCACTAAGTAGAGATCGTCGGTGGTGGAGCGGATCAGGTGACGATCGTGCGAAACGACAACCAGCGCGCCTTCGAACTCAATCAGCGCTTCGGTCAGGGCCTGACGCATATCGAGATCGAGGTGGTTGGTCGGTTCATCGAGCAGCAGCAGGTTCGGGCGCTGCCAGACGATTAACGCCAGCACCAGACGGGCTTTTTCACCGCCAGAGAAGCGCTCGGTGTTTTCAGTGACCTTATCACCCTGGAAGCCAAAGCCGCCGAGGTAGTCACGCAGTTTCTGCTCCATCTCCTGCGGAGCCAGACGCGCCAGGTGCTGGATGGGAGATTCATCCGCGCGTAAAAATTCCAGCTGATGCTGGGCGAAGTAACCGAGTTTAATGCCCTTCGCCAGACCAATTTCGCCGCTGACCGGGTTAAGCTCGCCTGCCAGCAGTTTAATCAATGTGGACTTACCGGCACCGTTACGCCCCAGCAGACCGATACGTGAACCCGGTACCAGGTTAAGTTTAATGGAGTCGAGGATAATGCGATCGCCATAGCCCGCGCTGACCTTTTCCATCTTCAGCAGTGGATTCGGCAGGCTTTCCGGCTCGCGGAAATTGAAGTGGAACGGGTTATCCACGTGCGCCGGAGCAATCATCTCCATGCGTTCCAGCATCTTGATGCGGCTCTGGGCCTGCTTGGCTTTTGAGGCTTTGGCTTTGAAACGGTCAACGAAACTCTGCAGGTGCGCCACGCGCTGCTGCTGGCTTTCGTACATTGCCTGCTGCTGGGCAAGGCGCGTCGCACGCTGGCGCTCGAAGGAGCTGTAGTTGCCGGTGTACTCGAACATCGTTTGTTGTTCGATATGAATGATTTTATCCACCACCGGGTCGAGGAAATCACGGTCGTGGGAGATCAGAATCAGAGTGCCCTGATAGCTCTTGAGCCACTTCTCCAGCCAAATAACCGCATCGAGATCGAGGTGGTTCGTCGGTTCATCGAGCAGCAATAAATCAGAACGGCAGATCAGCGCCTGCGCCAGGTTAAGACGCATGCGCCAGCCGCCGGAGAAATCGCTGACCGGGCGTTCGAGCTGCTCGTTGCTGAAGCCCAGGCCGTGCAGCAGGCTGGAGGCGCGGGCGCGAATGGTCCAGGCGTCAATGGCGTCCAGCTTGCCATGAACGGTGGCAATGGCGTGACCGTCGTTGCGTTCGTTGGCGGCGTTGAGTTCCGCTTCCAGTTTGCGGTATTCACGGTCGCCGTCGATAACATAGTCGAGCGCCGGTTCGCTCAGGGCCGGCGTCTCCTGGTTTACCCATGCGAGCTGCCAGTTCCCCGGAAAGGTAAAGTTACCGCCATCCGCGCTAATCTCGTTTTTCAGCAGTGCCAGCAGGGTGGATTTACCGCAGCCATTTTTGCCGACCAGCCCGACCTTTTGACCCGGATTGATGGTGGCAGTGGCGTTATCCAGCAGGACGCGCACGCCGCGACGAATTTGTAACGAGGAGAAAACAATCATAGAAGCGCCGTATGTTCCGACTATGTTAATTTGTCATTATGATAATGTAAGGTGTGGGCCATTTTCCGCACCGGGCCGCCATGGTAGCCCAAAACAACGACGATACACAAAAACAGAAACAGAACCGGGAGGGGAATGATGTCTCAGACAGCAAAAGTGCTGCTGCTGTATGCCCATCCGGAATCTCAGGACTCGGTGGCGAACCGGGTACTGCTTAAACCGGCTACACAGCTCAGCAACGTGACGGTGCACGATCTCTACGCGCACTATCCTGATTTCTTTATTGATATTCCTTACGAGCAGGAACTGCTGCGTCAGCATGACGTCATTGTGTTCCAGCATCCGCTCTATACCTATAGCTGTCCGGCGCTGCTCAAAGAGTGGCTCGACCGCGTGCTGAGCCGGGGTTTCTCCAGCGGGGTAGGGGGCAACCAGCTGGCGGGAAAGTACTGGCGTAGCGTCATCACGACCGGTGAGCCAGAGAGCGCTTACCGTCACGACGGGCTGAACCGCTATCCGATGAGCGATATCCTGCGCCCTTTTGAGCTGACGGCGGCGATGTGCCGTATGCACTGGATGAATCCGATTATTGTTTACTGGGCGCGTCGTCAGCAGCCTGAAGCGCTGGCGAGCCATGCCAGAGCCTATGGCGAGTGGCTGGCGTCACCGATTTCGGCAGGAGGTCGTTAATGGAAGGATCGAATTTGCTCCTTGCCGGGGTGTTGTTTTTATTTGCAGCGGTTGTGGCCGTGCCGCTGGCCGCGCGGATTGGCATTGGCGCGGTGCTGGGGTATTTGCTGGCGGGGATCGCCATTGGACCCTGGGGGCTAGGGTTTATCAGCGATGTGGATGAAATCCTCCACTTCTCTGAGCTTGGTGTCGTGTTCCTGATGTTTATCATCGGCCTTGAACTGAACCCGTCCAAGCTGTGGCAGCTTCGGCAGTCTATCTTTGGCGTCGGTGCCGCGCAGGTGCTGTTTAGCGCCGCGATTCTGGCGGGGCTGTTGATGTTGACGGACTTCTCGTGGCAGGCGGCGGTCATTGGTGGGATTGGCCTTGCGATGTCCTCGACGGCGATGGCGCTGCAGATGATGCGCGACAAAGGGATGAACCGTAACGAGGCGGGACAACTGGGCTTTTCGGTGCTGTTGTTCCAGGATTTAGCGGTGATCCCGGCGTTAGCGCTGGTGCCGCTGCTGGCGGGCTCCGGCGACGATCATTTCGACTGGGTGAAAGTCTCCATGAAGGTGCTGGCCTTCGCGGGGATGCTGATTGGCGGACGTTTTTTACTGCGTCCGGTGTTCCGCTTTATCGCCGCGTCGGGCGTGCGTGAGGTGTTTACTGCCGCCACGCTGCTGCTGGTGCTCGGCTCCGCGCTGTTTATGGATGCGCTGGGGCTGTCGATGGCGCTTGGCACGTTCATTGCCGGGGTACTGCTTGCCGAGAGCGAATATCGTCATGAACTGGAGATTGCTATCGATCCGTTTAAAGGGCTGCTGTTAGGGCTGTTCTTTATTTCGGTGGGGATGGCGTTGAATTTGGGTGTGCTCTATACCCATCTTCTGTGGGTTATCGTCAGCGTTGCCGTGCTGGTGGCGGTGAAAACGCTGGTTCTCTATGTGCTGGCTCGTGTTTACGGGCTACGCAGTTCGGAACGCATGCAGTTTGCCAGCGTGTTAAGCCAGGGGGGAGAGTTTGCGTTTGTGCTGTTCTCTACCGCGTCGTCGCAGAAACTGTTCAAAGATGACCAGATGGCGCTGTTGCTGGTAACGGTCACGCTGTCGATGATGACCACGCCACTGCTGATGAAGCTGGTCGACAAACTGCTGTCACGCCGGTTAAACCCGGCAGATGATGAAGACGAAACGCCGTGGGTGGAAGATGATAAGCCGCAGGTGATCGTGGTGGGTTTTGGCCGCTTCGGGCAGGTTATCGGGCGTTTGCTGATGGCGAATAAGATGCGTATTACGGTGCTGGAGCGTGATATCAGCGCGGTGAACCTGATGCGTAAATATGGCTATAAGGTTTACTACGGCGATGCGACGCAGCTTGAACTGTTGCGCTCAGCCGGGGCGGAAGCGGCGGAGTCAATCGTCATCACCTGTAATGATCCGGAAGACACGATGAAGCTGGTGGAGCTGTGCCAGCAGCATTTCCCGCACCTGCATATCCTGGCGCGTGCGCGTGGACGTGTTGAAGCTCACGAACTTTTGCAGGCGGGTGTGAAACACTTCTCCCGCGAGACCTTCTCCAGTGCGCTGGAACTGGGGCGTAAGGCGCTGATTTCACTGGGTATGCATCCGCACCAGGCTCAGCGCGCCCAGATGCATTTCCGCCGGCTGGATATGCGAATGCTGCGTGAGCTGATGCCGGTACATACCGATACGGCGCAGATCTCCCGCGTGCGGGAGGCGCGTCGTGAGCTGGAAGAGATTTTCCAGCGTGAGATGCAACAGGAACGACGCCAGCTCGACGGCTGGGATGAATTTGAATAAAGGGTAACGAAAGATGGCTGTACGTAAACGCTTTATCGCGGGTGCAAAGTGCCCGTCCTGCCAGGCACAAGATACTCTGGCCATGTGGCGCGAAAATAATATCGATATCGTTGAGTGTGTTAAGTGCGGTCACCAGATGCGTGAGGCCGACAAAGAAGCCCGCGATCACGTTCGCAAAGAAGAGCAAGTGATCGGCATTTTTCATCCGGACTAGCGATATGCCCTGAGTTTTTTTAAGCTAAAGGGTACACGGGTGCAGATTTCCGCTACAATCTGCGCCAGCAATTTTCCCACGCTCAGGAGATATCATGAAAGTAGCAAAAGACCTGGTGGTCAGCCTGGCCTATCAGGTACGTACAGAAGACGGTGTGTTGGTTGATGAGTCTCCGGTGAGTGCGCCGCTGGACTACCTGCATGGTCACGGTTCCCTGATTTCCGGCCTGGAAACTGCGCTGGAAGGTCACGACGTTGGCGACAAATTTGACGTTGCTGTAGGCGCGAATGACGCTTACGGTCAGTATGACGACAACCTGGTTCAGCGCGTTCCTAAAGACGTGTTCATGGGCGTTGACGAACTGCAGGTTGGCATGCGCTTCCTGGCTGAAACTGACCAGGGTCCTGTGCCGGTTGAAATTACTGAAGTTGAAGACGACCACGTTGTGGTTGACGGCAACCACATGCTGGCTGGTCAGAACCTGAAATTCAACGTAGAAGTTGTTGCGATCCGTGAAGCGACCGAAGAAGAACTGGCTCACGGCCATGTTCACGGTGCGCACGGTCACGACCATGACCACGATCACGGCCACGACGGCTGCTGCGGTGGTCACGGCCACGATCACGACCATGGTCATGACCACGGTAAAGGTGGTTGCGGCGGTCATGGCGGTTGCGGTTGCCACTAATTCCGTTATGCGGAAAATAAAAAAGCGGGATATTCCCGCTTTTTTTACGCCTCAGTAATGAGGTGGTGGCGTCTCTTCTGACTGAGACGCAATGTTTGACGTCTGTGTGGCTTTCAGCTTTTCCGTCAACAGACGCAGGTGGTCACGCAGTTTCGCCATTTCAAGTTCATGCGCGGTCACGGTCTGGTTCAGTTCTTCGATGGTGATGTCCTGAAAAGCCAGGCGGCTTTCCAGTTCAGCCAGTCTCGCTTCTGTCATTGTGTCCTTCATCATTCACCTCGTTCATTTCTCAGTAGCCATAACAGGCCAGCGGCGGCGAAGTTTAACTGAGTTTATCCTTAAGTGCAGTATCCGCCCTCCTGGCAAGAAACTTATTTAAACAAAAATAGTCTGAAAAGTGGCGATAATCGGGGGAGTCTGTCTGTAGATTTCTTCCGCAACGATTTATAGTACGTCACTCATTTACGTTTAATGCTGGGGTGAGAGTCCCCAGGCCCTGGAGATATGGATGAAATCACTGTTTAAAGTAACGCTGCTGGCGACCACGATGGCTGTCGCGCTGAACGCACCGCTGTCTTTCGCTGCTGATACCGCTGCGAAGCCTGCTGCGACTGCAGACAGCAAAGCGGCGTTCAAAAATGACGACCAGAAATCCGCCTACGCACTGGGCGCATCTCTGGGCCGTTACATGGAAAACTCTCTGAAAGAGCAGGAAAAACTGGGCATCAAACTGGACAAGGCTCAGCTGATCGCGGGTGTTCAGGATGCGTTTGCAGACAAGAGCAAACTGTCTGACCAGGAAATCGAACAGACTCTGCAGGCGTTTGAAGCCCGCGTGAAAGGCGCTGCTCAGACCAAAATGGAAGCAGATGCTAAAGACAACGAAGCGAAAGGCAAAGCCTACCGTGATACCTTTGCTAAAGAGAAGGGTGTAAAAACCTCTTCTACTGGCCTGGTGTATAAAGTAGAGAAAGAAGGTACTGGCGACGCGCCAAAAGACAGCGATACCGTTGTGGTTAACTACAAAGGTACGCTGATCGACGGTAAAGAGTTCGATAACTCTTACACCCGTGGTGAGCCGCTCTCTTTCCGTCTGGATGGTGTGATCCCAGGCTGGACTGAAGGTCTGAAAAACATCAAGAAAGGCGGCAAGATCAAGATGGTCATTCCACCGGATCTGGCTTACGGCAAAACTGGCGTTCCGGGTATCCCGGCCAACTCTACGCTGGTCTTCGACGTAGAACTGCTGGACATAAAACCAGCACCGAAAGCGGATGCGAAAGCAGATGCGCCGGCTGACAACAAAGCCGCTGCTGCCAAGAAGTAATGTCACAGAAACCGCCGCCTTAAAGGCGGCGGTTTTTTTTATTGTGGGGCAGATATAATTAACACTGGAAAGCGTTATACACGCTGTATTAATTTAGTTGTCCGTGTAGATAATGAGCCTGCCCTGAAAACGTAACGACAGGCTCCTGAAAAGGAGTGTTTTTTTCATGTCCAGGTCGCTTTTAACCAACGAAACCAGTGAGCTTGATTTACTGGATCAACGTCCTTTCGACCAGACCGACTTCGATATTCTCAAATCCTACGAGGCGGTAGTGGACGGGTTAGCGATGCTCATTGGGTCCCACTGCGAAATCGTATTGCACTCCCTGCAGGATCTTAAGTGTTCCGCCATCCGCATCGCTAATGGTGAGCACACCGGCCGTAAAATTGGTTCGCCCATCACCGACCTTGCATTGCGTATGCTGCATGACATGACCGGCGCGGACAGCAGCGTCTCCAAATGTTATTTCACTCGCGCCAAAAGTGGCGTGCTGATGAAATCAGAAACCATCGCTATCCGAAACCGCGAGCACCGTGTGATCGGGCTGCTGTGCATCAACATGAACCTTGACGTGCCGTTCTCGCAAATCATGAGCACCTTTATTCCACCAGAAACGCCAGACGTTGGCTCGTCAGTCAACTTTGCGTCTTCCGTTGAAGATCTGGTGACCCAGACGCTTGAATTCACAATCGAAGAGGTGAATGCCGATCGCAACGTCTCGAACAACGCCAAGAATCGTCAGATCGTACTGAATCTCTATGAGAAAGGGATTTTCGATATTAAAGATGCCATCAACCAGGTGGCCGATCGCCTGAATATCTCCAAACACACGGTCTACCTCTACATTCGCCAGTTCAAAAGCGGCGATTTCCTGGGGCAAGACAAGTAATGCGTTTTGCGTTGGTGGTGACAGGCCCGGCCTATGGCACTCAGCAGGCCAGCAGCGCGCTGCAGTTTGCACATGCCCTCATTGAGGCTGGACACGAGCTGGTGAGCGTCTTCTTCTATCGTGAAGGGGTCTATAACGCAAACCGGTTTACGTCACCAGCGAGTGATGAATTTGACCTGGTGCGCGCCTGGCAAGCGTTGCACGAAAAGCAAGGCGTTGAGCTGCAAATTTGCGTGGCGGCGGCACTGCGTCGCGGTGTGACGGACGCTTCCGAAGCTGAACGTCCTGGTTTATCCGGTTCCAACCTGCAGCCCGGATTTTCGATGAGTGGCCTGGGCGCGCTGGCGCAGGCTGCATTGACCTGTGACAGAGTGGTGCAATTCTGATGAAGCGCGTGGCGTTTGTTTTTTCCTCTGCGCCGCACGGCAGTGCGTCTGGCAGAGAAGGGCTGGATGCGCTACTTGCGACCTCCGCATTAACGGAAGATATCGGTGTTTTCTTTATTGGTGACGGGGTGTTGCAGCTTCTGGCTGGTCAGCAGCCGCAGGCCATTCTCGCCCGAGATTACATCGCGACGTTTAAGGTTCTGCCGCTTTACGACATTGACACCTTTTATCTCTGCGCCGACTCTCTGGCTGCGCGCGGGTTAGATGATAAGACGCGTTTCGTGCTGGATGTGACAATTCTTGCCTCTGCGACGCTGCGCGAGAAACTCTCTCACTACGACACTGTTCTGACTTTCTGAGGCCGTCATGCTCCATACCCTGAGCCATTCACCGTGGCAATGTGATACCGATGCGTTACTGAGAATGTTGCGCGAAGGGGATGACCTGCTGCTCATTCAGGACGGCGTGCTGGCTGCGCTTGAAGGCAGCCGCTTTGTTGAAATCCTCAGCAATGCCCCCATAACCGTCTCAGCGCTGAAAGACGATCTGGATGCGCGGGGTCTTTCTGGTCAAATTTCAGCCAAAATTAACGTGGTTGGCTATACTGATTTCGTTAATCTTACTGTGACGCATACCAGTCAAATGAACTGGTGATTTGAGATCGCTGTATATTTCTTGACACCTTTTCGACGTAGCCCTAAAATTTCGCGTCCTCATATTGTATGAGGCCGTTTTATTACGTGTTTACGAAGCAAAAGCTAAAACCAGGAGCTATTTAATGGCAACAGTTAACCAGCTGGTACGCAAACCACGCGCTCGCAAAGTTGCAAAAAGCAACGTGCCTGCGCTGGAAGCCTGCCCGCAGAAACGTGGCGTATGTACTCGTGTATATACCACCACTCCTAAGAAACCAAACTCCGCACTGCGTAAAGTATGCCGTGTGCGTTTGACTAACGGTTTTGAAGTGACTTCCTACATCGGTGGTGAAGGTCACAACCTGCAGGAGCACTCCGTGATCCTGATCCGTGGCGGTCGTGTTAAAGACCTTCCGGGTGTTCGTTACCACACTGTTCGTGGTGCGCTTGACTGCTCTGGTGTTAAAGACCGTAAGCAGGCTCGCTCCAAGTACGGCGTGAAGCGTCCTAAGGCTTAATGGTTCTCCGTTAAGTAAGGCCAAACTGATTTATCTTAATGTCACACTAAACTCTTAGAGTTTTGGACAATCCTGAATTAACAACGGAGTATTCCCATGCCACGTCGTCGCGTCATTGGTCAGCGTAAAATTCTTCCAGATCCGAAATTCGGATCAGAACTGCTGGCAAAATTTGTAAATATCCTGATGGTAGATGGTAAAAAATCTACTGCAGAAGCCATCGTATACAGCGCGCTTGAGACCCTGGCTCAGCGCTCTGGTAAAAATGAACTGGAAGCCTTCGAAGTCGCTCTCGACAACGTGCGCCCGACTGTAGAAGTTAAGTCTCGCCGCGTTGGTGGTTCTACTTATCAGGTTCCAGTTGAAGTTCGTCCGGTTCGTCGTAATGCTCTGGCAATGCGTTGGATCGTTGAAGCTGCTCGTAAACGCGGTGATAAATCCATGGCTCTGCGTCTGGCGAACGAACTTTCTGATGCTGCAGAAAACAAAGGTACTGCAGTTAAGAAACGTGAAGACGTTCACCGTATGGCAGAAGCCAACAAGGCGTTCGCACACTACCGTTGGTAATCCCTTCGGAGTC